>Ga0208863_1001403_pt1 | contig 15428 bp, 11 predicted proteins | sample RifOxyD3_FD_184040 | JGI IMG/M metagenome (GOLD analysis project Ga0208863, IMG submission 184040) | Soil microbial communities from Rifle, Colorado - Rifle Oxygen_injection D3 (SPAdes) | ecosystem: Environmental > Terrestrial > Deep subsurface > Rock core/Sediment | place: Rifle, Colorado...
GAGGCCAATTCCCAGATTGCCGGTAAGGGTGACGGTGTTGCTCACCGCATGGCTGAGTCTGCCATCCAAGGCAAAGATCAGTTCATCAACCGTGTTGCCGTCGACATTCAGGTTGAACGGGCTGCCGGTTTCAGTATAGCCGTCCTCATCGATCGCGGTGTAGTCAACCCGCAACGAGGGGGTGAAGGTGGTTTTGTCGTTCATCTTGATGTCGTGGGCCAGGCCAACGCCTAGGTGGTAGTTCCAGCTGTCGTAATCAGAGCTGGCGATGGAATTGCTCGGGCCGAGGTTGATGGTGCGCTTGCCGTCGTAGTTGCTCTTGCCGATGTCGGCCTGGAAGTTGAGGTCGGTGCGATCATTGATGCCATAGTTGCCGTAGAGTGCGACCTGGTAAGTATCGACGTCGGCGGTCTGCGGCGCCACGGCGGAGTTGCTGTCCACATCGGTCTTGGAGAAACCGATTGCCGCGCCCAGCAGGAGGTTGTCGGAGAGCTTGGTGTCAGCACCCAGGGTCACACCATAGGTGTCGGCATCGTAGCCGATGGCGCCGTCCCGGTCATCCTGGCTGGACCAGGAACCATAGGGCTTGACCCAGACCCCGCGCTCGGGTTTCACTGCCTCGCCAAAGGAGAGGCCGCGATTGCCAAGGCGCGACTGGATGATGCGGTTGGTGCTGTGCATGGCATTGAGCGCCGCCTGGGACACGCCGCCGCTCATGAGCGGCAACAGCTTGCTGACCCCGGCCGCCACCTCGCCGGGTGAGTTCATGCTGCCCAGGGTGTAGAGGATGGATTCGAAGGTCTCGTTCGGCGCGCCATGATTGTAGAAATCATCCAGCACGCCGGCCGCGCCGGTGCCGGAGGCCAGGCCGCCGGCCTGCACTGCGCCTACGTACGAGGACATACCGGTGTGTTCGACGTCGAGATCAACCGTGCCGTCGTCAGCCGAATCGTCGGCCGTGAACTTCCAGGCCAGGCTGTTGTCGGTCACATGGTAGCCGTTGGCCACCAGGGTGTCGGCATCGATGACATCGGCCAGGGTGTCGCCGTCGGCCAGATCGTTGTCCGGATCGACATTGACCCTGATGTTGGCGTTGTCTTCCAGAGTGGCGGTGCCTGCAACCTCCAGGCTGGCGTAATCAACGTCGTCATAGACCCCGATCATAAGAACGCCGCCGTCGGCCTGGTCGTAGTCGCCGCCCACAGAGCCGTAACCAGCGCCGCCCGCCATATTCGCCGGGATGTTAATGGTGCCGGTGTTGGTCAGACTGACCGTGCCGCCCAGATCGATGCTGCCGGTCAGCATGCCGCTGTTGACCACGTTGCCGGAGCCGCTGCTGACATAGATCGACCAGGCCCGGACATTGAGTGGCGCGCTGGCGCTGATCGTGCCGGAGTTGCTGATCGTCGCGGTGGCGTCCAGGGTGCCGTCAACCCAGATACCCTGGGCGGAGGCGCTGCTGTTGTTGGTTGAAACGGCGGTGGCGGTGATGATGCCGCTGTTGTTGATTGAGGCGCCGGCCGCCAAATCGCCCGTGTAGATACCGTTGGCCGAGGCATCGGTAACGCCGGTAGCCGTGGCCATGATCGTGCCGGAGTTGGTGATCGAGGCGCCGGCGCCCAGGTTGCCGGTGTAGATACCGTAGGCGCTGGCGGAACTCCAGAGGTGTGGCCCTGTTCCCAGATCCACCGCCGTAGCGGTAATGGTGCCGGAGTTGGTGATCGAGGCGCCGTCGCCCAGTTCGCTCGTGTCGATGCCGTAGGCGCTGGCCCATTCCTGGCCGGTGGCCTGGGCAAGAATAGAGCCGGAGTTGGTGATCGAAGCGCCATCGCCCAGGCTGCCCGTGTCAATGCCGTAGGCGCTGGCGTAATCCGTGGTGCCGGTATTCTGCGCCGTGGCGGTGATGGAACCGGAGTTGGTGATCGAGGCGCCGTCGCCCAGGTTGCTCGTGATAATGGCGTAGGCGCCGGCCCATGTGGCGGCCGTGGCCGTGGCAGTGATCGTGCCGGAGTTGGTGATGGCGGCGCCGTCGCCCAAGGTGCTCGTGTAAATGCCATAGGCAGAGGCGCTGCTGTCAGTCGATACGGCCGTGGCAGTGATGGAGCCGGAGTTGGTGATGGCGGCGCCGTCGCCCAGGGTATCCGGGTAAATGCCGTAGGCGCCGGCCCAGGAATGGGCCGATGCCTGGGCAATAATGGTGCCGGAGTTGGTGATGGATGCGCCGTCGCCCAGGCTGCCCGCGTCAATGCCGTAGGCAGAGGCGGAGGCACTGTTCGTGGTGGCGTGACTCTGCGCCGTGACGGTGATGGTGCCGTTGTTGGTGATGCTGGCATTGAGACCCAGGTCGCCCGTGGCAATCCCGTAGGCGGAGGCCGAGTCGGTGCCGTCGGTGGCGTTGGCGGTGACGGTTATGATGCCGGAGTTGGTGATGGAGGCGCCGTCGCCCAGACTGCCCGTGTCAATACCAAAGGCGTTGGCCGAATAACTGGTTGAGATGGCGGTGGCGGTTATGATGCCGGAGTTGGTGATGCTGGCATTGACGCCCAGATTGCCCGTGTGAATAGCTACGGCGGTGATCGAGTCGTTACCGGTAGCCTCGGCGGTGATGGTGCCGCTGTTGATGATGCTGGCATTGATGCCCAAGTCGCCCGTATCAATGCCGTAGGCTTGAGCGTCGCTGCTGGTTGAAATGGCGGTAACGGTGATAACGCCGTCGTTGGTGATGGAGGCGTTATCGCCCAGGCTGCCCGTGTCAATGCCATAGGCAGTGGCGGAATCCGAGCCGAAATTCTCCGCTGTGACGGTGATGGTGCCGGAGTTGGTGATCGAGGCGCCAATGCCCAGGTTGCTCGTGCTAATACCGGTGGCAGAGGCGCTTGAGGTACCAGCGGAGAGAACTCTGGCGGTTGCGGTAATGGTGCCGGAGTTGCTGATGGAAGCGTTATCGCCCAGATCGCCCGTGTCGATGCCGACGGCGGTAGCTGAATAACTGGTTGAAATGGCGGTGGCGGTGATGGTGCCGCTGTTGGTGATGGAGGCGCCAGCGCCCAGGCTGCCTGTCTGAATACCGTAGGCGGTGGCAGAGCTGGTAGCGGTGGCGGTGGCGGTAATGGTGTCGTTGTTGGTGATGCTGGCATTGATGCCCAGGTCGCCTGTGTCAATACCATAGGCTTCGGCGTCGTAATTGGTTACAGCGGTTGAAAGAGCGGTAGCGGTGATGGTGCCGTCGTTGGTGATGCTGGCGCCGTCACCCAGGCTGCCAATCCTTATGCCGTAGGCGAACGCATCTTCTTCGGTCGATATGGCGCTGGCAATGATGGTGCCGGAGTTGGTGATGGAAGCGTTATCGCCCAGGCCGACTCCCCACGGGTTAATATAGATACCGACGGCGGTGGCGCCATCCGCGCCAGTGGCTTCAGCCGTAATGGCGCCGCTGTTGTCGATACTGGCATTGGTGCCCAGGCTCCCCGTGTAGATACCGTAGGCTTCAGCTTCGTACTTATTGTTATCATCAAAGGCGCTGACGGTGATGGTGCCGCTGTTGCTGATGCTGGCATTGGTGCCCAGGCTGCCCGTCCGAATGCCCCAGGCGGAGGCATAACTCGAAGCAGAGGCATCGGCGGTAATGGTGCCGCTGTTGGTGATGGAAGCACCGTCACCCAGGTTGCCCGTCTCGATACCCCAGGCCCTGGCCGCATAACTGGTCGATATGGCGGTGGCGGTGATGGTGCCGCTGTTGGTGATGGAAGCACCGTCGCCCAGGGCGCCCGTGTCGATCCCGTGGGCGCTGGCATAGCTCGAACCTGTGTCGTAGCTATTGGCTTCGGCAAGAATCGTGCCGGTGTTGGTCAGGCTGCCGGTAAGCTCATCTTCGACATAGATGCCGTTTGCCCTGGCCCAGGCATCCGGTGTAGGGTCGACCAATTCATCCGTGGCAGTGGCGACCGCGTGTATCGTGCCGGTGTTGGTGAGGTTGGAAAGAGAGCCGTTGACGAAGATGCCGTATGCGTAGGCATTGCTTCTGTCCGGCCATGCCGTGCCGTCGCCGTTGACGTTTGCCGTGGCTTCTATGGTGCCGGAGTTGGTGATGGACCCGGTCGTAACATCGCCGTCAACATAGATGCCGTATGCGTTGGTGTCGAAGTTAGTTGATCCTATCCGTATTCCGCCGGTGCCGTTGGCAGTGGCGCTGATCGTGCCGCTGTTGGTGACCGAACCGGTAAGGTCGCCATCGACATAGACAGCGGTTGTGGAAAGGCCGGAGCCGCCGGTATCCTCGACGGTTATCGAGCCGCTGTTGGTGACGATCAGGGAATCAGCTCCATCCAAGGCGTACGTTGATGATTGCGCGGTAGAGACCGTGTCGGTCGCCGCCAGGGCCGACGTCGCATACAGCGGCGTGATCGCCATGGTCACGGCAGCGCCGATCACCATGTGTTTCCATTGGGACGAATAGCATTTCTTCATTTAAAGTTCTCCTTATCTCTTTTTTTGTTATCTCTTTTCTTGCAGGATTTCCAGTTAATAATGAGATTGCTGCGCACCAGGTGCCAATTTATCTGAATGTCGGTTCATTAACTCAAAATTAGTTACAAAGTCAACAGATTAATTGTGTTGACACATGATAAGATATTCGGCTGATTTGTGCCTTGACGAACGGCTTGTCTTCAGGTAGTTTCGCACTACTCAGGTGGATAGTCTGTAGGTTTTTAGTACCCAAGAAATAATATCCTGCGCGTTTTTGGCAGAATATTATTTCGTAAGGGTACTTATCCCGTTTATCGGGGTTAGGGAGACAGGGGGATTACCCATACGGGATCACACAAAGCTCAGAGCATTTGAACTTGCTGATGAGATCCCTGTTCGCGTCTGGTTCGTTGCTCTGCCCTAACAGACTACAGTCTAACCAACCTACAGTCTTTAACCTTTAACCTTTAACCTTATCTTAAAATAAAACCATGACAAAAAAAATCGCCCGCCCGACCCGATCCAAGGCCCCTGCCGCCCCGGCTGCTTCTAACAGAATCTCCATTGAACAGGCCCTGCAACTGGCAACGCAGCATCAGGCTGCCGGCCGGCTGGCGCCGGCGGAGAAACTGCTGCGTCAGATCCTGCAGGCCCAGCCCAGGCACCCCTTTGCCCTGCATCTGCTGGGGGTGATCGCCCACCAGGTCGGCAAGACCGAGGATGCGGTGCGGTTGATCGAACAGGCCATCGGCAGTTTGCCCACGGTCGGCCAGTTTCACTCGAACCTGGGCGAAATGTGCCGGATCCTCAAGCGGCTGGACGAGGCAGTGGCGCATGGCGAGAAAGCGGTCGCCCTTGACCCGCAATCCGCCACCGTCCACAGCAACCTGGGGATTGCCTATTACGACCGCAAGGAACTCGATCGCGCCGAGGCCTGCCAGCAGCGCGCCCTGGTCATCAATCCGAACCTGGCGCCGGCGTTGAACAACCTGGGCAGCATTCTGCGCGACCGCAAGGACAAGGAAGGCGCGATCGACTATTACCGCAAGGTGATCGCCGTGGCGCCCGGCCATCTCGAATCGATCAACAACCTGGGGGCCGTGCTCACCGAGACCGAGCAGCCCGAAGAGGCGGTCAAGGTTCTGCTGCAGGCGATCAAGCTCAAGCCGAAATACGCCGAGGCCCACTGCAACATCGGCACCGCCTTTCTGGTACTGGAACAGCTCGACAAAGCGGCGGCCGGCTTCAAGCGTGCCTTGACCCTCAAGCCCGACTATCCGGAGGCCTATCTCGGACTGGCCAGGATCAATCAGGAACAGAAGCGGTTGAGCGAGGCCGAGGCCATGGCCAACAAGGCTTTGGCGCTTGCCCCGGAAAAGGCCGAGGTCCACAGCCTGCTGGCCGGAATTTACGCCGAGGCCGGCTTTCCGGAAAAGTCCGAAGAGGAGTACGCCCGCGCGCTCGAACTCAACCCAGATCTGTTGAGCGGCCATCTGGGCAAAGGCCATCTGCTCATGGAGCAGGGCAAGATGGAGGAGGCGGAGGCCAGTTTCCGGCATGCCTTGGGTCTGGATAGCACCAACCTGGGGGCGCGTTTAGCCCTGGCCCAGGTCAAGAAGGTAGTGGAGGGCGACGAGAACATGGCCGCCCTGGTCGAGGCGGCGGAGAAACTGGACACCATGATGGAAACCAAGGCACTGCCGCTCCATTTTGCCCTGGGCAAGTGTTATGACGACACCAAGCAGCATGACCTGGCCATGACCCATTTTCTGGAAGGCTGCCGCTTGAAACGCAAGCGGACCCAGTATGATCCGGCGGACAATGACAAGGTCCGCCAGAACATCTGCGAGTTCTTCACTCCTGAAACCATTGACCGCCTGCGCGGCGAGGGGTGCCTTTCCGATCTGCCGATTTTTGTGCTGGGGATGCCGCGCTCCGGCACGACGCTTACCGAGCAGATCATTGCCAGCCATCCGTTGGTGCATGGCGCCGGCGAACTGCCCGATCTGCTGGCGCTCGCCGCCAGACCGAAAGAAGGGGGGCCGGATGGTTACCCCCTGTCGCTGGCGGGCCTCACTCGGCGGGACCTGAAAGACATGGGCGAGCGCTATGTGGAGGGACTGCGGGTGCGCAACCCGGCAGCTAAGCGCATCACCGACAAGATGCCGGCCAACTTCAACTGTCTGGGACTGATCCATCTGATGTTGCCCAATGCCAAGATCGTCCATGTCAAACGCAACCCGGTGGATACCTGCCTCTCCGGTTTTACCCGTCTCTTCAACAAGAGCCAGCATCACAGTTACGATCTGGCAGAGATCGGTCGCTACTATCGGAACTACGCGATCATCATGGACCACTGGCGGCAGGTGCTGCCCGCGGGCGCCTTCTACGAGGTGCAGTACGAGGAACTGGTTGGCGATCACGAGAACCAGGCCCACGCCCTGCTCGATTACTGCGGCCTGGAATGGGACGACGCCTGCCTGGATTTCCACAAGACCGAACGGAACATCCGTACCGCCAGCGTCACCCAGGTGCGGCAGCCGATCTATAAAACCTCGGTGGATCGCTGGCGCAAGTATGAAGCGCGCCTCGGCCCCTTGCTGGAGGTGCTGGGGGATCTGGTGCCTGGTAACAGTAAGGAGTGAACCGCAGAATGTCGAAGGTCGGGTACATCCTTAGCTCCTGGTCGCGATCATGATGATTTCACGGCCCGCCCGTCAACGATTGAGGCATAACGGACGAATTCATACAAACGAGTTGTTGTCTCTGCATTGCGGATGCGATATGTTGTAATGCAAATGCAACGCAAGGAGGTCTTGTTATGAAAACCGCGACCATTCCATCACTCCGGGTTGATCCCGAACTGCGGCAAGCGGCCGAGAATGTTTTACGGAAGGGCGAGAGCTTATCCAGCTTTGTGGAGCAATCTTTGCGGGCCAATATTGAGCGTCGGCGCCTGCAGCAACAGTTCATTGATCGGGGCCTTGCTGCGCGTGAAGAAGCACGACGAACCGGTGAATACGTCATTGCTGAGGACGTGCTCCGTGAACTTGATGCAATGTTGAATGCCGCCAAGACCAGATGAGGTATCAGGTACGCTTCACCAGGGTGGCCAAAGAGGATTTGCAGCGGCTTTACGGCTTTCTGCTGGAGCACGATCCGTCGGCCGCGCCTCGGGCGCGGGAGGCGATCGGCAAGGGGCTGGAGTTTTTGCGTGATTTCCCTTTCAGTTGTCGTAAGGCAGTACAGGGCAATCCATTTTTGCGGGAGATGGTAATTCCCTTCGGTGCGAACGGCTACGTCGCCTTATTCGAGATTGAGGACAAGGAGACGGTTACCATCCTGGCGATCCGCCATCAACGGGAAGAGGATTACCTTTGATGGTTAGGAGTGAGCGCTCTACGCTGCAGGCGGCGATTTTTCATGAAGTAACTGTAGTTAAAACTACCCAGGAAAAGCAGAAGAAAATATCGAATATCGAACAAGGAATAATGAATGTCGAAGGGAAGCAGAGAGTTCGATATTTTTTTTAAAATTTGCACGACGCGATTTCTGCCAGATAGGTTGAGGTATTTTGGGAAGGAGCGAGATGCCTGAATCCTATACAATCCGGCCCGCCCGGCAGGAAGATCTGCCGGCCATGCTGGAGGTTTTAAAAACCGTCAACATGCATCATATCCCGTCGCCGGAGATGCCGGAGTTGGACTGGCAGTGTTGTTTTGTCGCGGAGGTCGGCGACCGGGTGGTCGGGATGAGCGGCTACAAGATTCTGTCGGCGACCGAGGGCAAGACCACGTTGCTGGCGGTGCTGCCGGAATACCGGCGATCGGGCATCGGCCGCGCCCTGCAGGTCAAAAGGATGCAGATTCTGCTCGACCGGGATATCCGTTTTTTGACCACCAATGCCGACCGGCCGGAAACCATTGCCTGGTATAAAAAATATTTTGGTTACCAGGAGATCGGTTCCCTGCCCAAGGAGCACGAGTTCGGCAGGGTTGATGTTGATCGTTGGACAACTCTGAAAACCGATCTTGTTTCCTGGGATAAGGCCCGCGACCATGAATAGCGCGGATGCCGGCATGCTGCCGCCGTTTCCCGGCGCCTTTCAGCCTTTGATCATCAACGCCTGCCTGACCGGCACCGTGCATTTCAAACAGGACAACCCGAACCTGCCGGTCACTCCCGAGGAGATCATCCAGGATGCCCTGGAGGTTGTGGCCGCCGGCGCCGGCATCCTGCATCTCCATGTCCGGGATGAAGAGGGACAGCCCACCTGGCAGCCGGAGAAATATGTCCCCATTATCGAAGGCATCCGCCGGCAGCACCCCGACGTGGTCATCTGCGTCACCACCAGCGGCCGGTTGTTTGGCGATCTCGAACAGCGGGCCGCCGTGCTGGAGCTGGACGGCCTGGCCAAACCGGACATGGCCTCGCTCACCGCCGGCTCCTTCAATTTCCCGGCCGTGGCCTCGGTGAACGAACCCGAGATAATCCAGGAACTTGCCCGCCGGATGCGGGAGAAAAACATCCTGCCGGAGCTGGAAATCTTTGAGCCGGGCATGCTCAACTACGCCCTCTATCTGGCCAGGAAGAATTTCTTCCCTGGGCCCTGTTACCTCAATTTCATCATGGGCTCGCTCGGGACTTCGGGGGCACGGGTGCTTGATCTGGCGAATCTGGCCAGGGACGTCCCCACGGACTGGACCTGGGCCGCGGCCGGTATCGGCCGCTATCAACTGCCAATTAACATGGCGGCGATGGTGATGGGCGGGCATGTCCGGGTCGGCCTGGAGGATAATGTGTACTACGATTACCAGCAAAAGACGCATGCCACCAACCGATCCCTGGTGGAGCGCATTGTCCGTCTAGCCGGGGAACTGGGCCGGGAAATAGCGACGCCCGCCTATATCCGGGCTCGGCTGGGGCTTCTGCCCTAGAGGATAGACTGTAGACTGTAGGATGTTAGCCGTTGAACATTGACCGCGTGCAAGTACCCATCGCTGAAACGAGTTGTGTTGCGTATAATCAGTTTGCTTGTTTCCCCTACAGCCTAAAGGCCTACAGTCTAACAGCCTGCGTAGTTACTTCCGAGACAAAATCCTCGAATTTGCCCGAGGGGCTGCGGGGGATTTCCGGCAGATAGGAGAAGGTGATCCGGAAGGGATGGCTCAGGGCGCGCTGGACCAGCTCCGTGAGTTTTTCTTCCTCGTCGTTGTTGAGCGGTCGGTCAACGGCCAGCCGCAGTTCAATATGTTCCAGGCTCCGCTGGATCATCTGGAACTGTTTGACCGGCGCGATCTCGGTAAATTTCATTATCCCCATGTACGGCCATTGTTTCTCGCCGTTCGGCATGGTCAGCAGGTTGCGGACCCGGCCCAGTATCCTGCGCAGCACCGGCAGTCCTCGACCGCACGGACACGCTTCGCCCACCTCGGCGTAATCCCCCACTTCATACCTGATCAGCGGCATGGCATAGTTGTGCAGGGTGGTGACCACGACCCGGCCGGTTTCGCCGGGCCGGCATGGTTCGTTGGCATCGTCCAGCACCTCGACCAGGAGATTTTCGCTCTGCACATGGTAGTTTTCTTCATGCTCCGGGCACTGCAGGGCAATGGAGCCGAGTTCCTGGGCGGAATAGACGTCGGCAACCGGGACATTCCACGCCTGCCGGCAGAGGGCGCGGAAATCGGCGGCGAGAACTTCTCCCATGGTCCGCACCTGCCGCAGCCGGGAAAGTTGCTGCCCGGATTTAAGAAAATGGGTTGCCAGGGCTGCCAGATTGCTCGGATAGCTCAGCAGATAGTCGGGGTTTTTGTCGAGCAGCCATGCCGCCTGTTGGCTGATGTCCGTGGCGCTGTTCAGCAGAAAGGCCGGCCCGGTGCCGTTCATAACTGAGGTGGCCGGCCCCCAGCTCTGGGCGGCAACGCCGGGATATCCGGCCTTGTTGTCGGGGACAAAACGGATTGCGGCAAGGCGGCCGGCGAAATCGCGCCGCTGCCACAGATGTTCGCGCAGGGTGAAAACCTGCCAGAAGAAATCGGTCAGCCGGGTGCCCTGCACCCGTACCGGCCGACCGGTTGAGCCCGAGGTGTGCAGGGTATGGGTCTTGCCGTGCGTTTCGGGGATTTGGGCGCTTGCCAGGGCCTGCTCGTGTTGCTGGACGTCGGGCCGCTTCAGCAGGGGGATTCGCCGCCATTGCTCGGAGTCTGTCTCGCTGTCCAGGGCCGGGGTAATTCCGCGGCAGCGGTCCCGGTAATAAGGCACGGTTTGCACGGCATGCGCCAGAAGGGCATGCAATTGCCGGAACTGGTGCCCGGTGGTCTTCGCCAGGGGCCACCATTGGCTCTGCTCAAGCTGGAAAAGGACCGCGAGCATCCGGGCGGAGCGCGGACCGACCAGGGCCGGCCAGATAATGCCATCTATGTTGGATCGCAACATGTTCGTTAGCAGTCAGGAGTCAGGAATCGGAAAAATGTAATTACTCAGGTTGGTTAGTCTGTTAGACTGTAGTCTGTTAGCAAAAAAAGACAGGGAATAAGGTGTATAGCATACAATTCCTGGCATTTTTCAGGTGCTATTAGACTAAACTCCTACAGACTATCCACCTGAGCAGTTACGAAAAATTCAACATAACGTATGCATTGACAGGGGCGGCGGTATCTCGTTATAGCAGAAGCCTGCTGAGCATTTTTATCCAATCACGTTTCGGTTATTACGTTATGGAAGAGTTGTTGTTTGCAAGTGCGCCGCTTGCCCTGGAGGCCGCCCCTTCACTCTGCGGCCGAAATCGACCTTCCGGCGAATCCTGTGCCTGGTATCACGGCGTGTGGCAATATTTCCGCATTCTCGGCGTTGTTGCCTCGCCCTGGATGCAACTGCAGTTTTACGAAAGCGCCCTGAGCCGGCTGGCCGCCGCCGGCGCCTTTCGCCGGGTGCTGATCTCGGGCGCCTCGGATTACGCCATGCTGGCTGTTGTCCAGCATGCATACCGGCTAGCGTCTGCGGTGCCCGAGATCACCGTGGTTGACTGTTGCGAAACACCGTTATTGTTGAACCGCTGGTTTGCCGAGCGCCAGGGGATCAGCATCGACACCTGGGCCGGCGACATTGTCGACTACTGCGGCAGCGGGCCGTTTGATCTTATCTGCACCCATTCCTTCTTCGGTAATTTCGTGCCCGAGCGACGCCCGGCTGTTGTTGCCCGGTGGTGGGAATTGCTGCGGCCGGGCGGCAAATTGGTTACTGTCAACCGGATCCGGCCCGGGGTTCAAAGCCGCCAGGGATTCACCGTTGACCAGGCCGCTGACTTCAAGAACAGGCTGCTGGCCGCTGGTCGGCAACACGAGACCCGGCTGGGAATTTCCCAGGAAAAGCTGGAAAACTGGGCAGCGGTGTACACTGCCCGCTATTGCTCCTATCCCGTTGCGTCACTGGCATACCTTGACGAGCTTCTGCAGGTCCACGGTTTTTCCATCGACTCCCTTGATCCGGGCGAGGTCCCAGTCTGCTTGCCATCCGGACCTTCAACCGCGGGTCAGGCCATGCGTGCTCGCTTGGTGGCTACCCGCCTGTAAGTGTGTTACCTTCCGAAATTCTGAATCCTGGATTCTGACTCCTGACTCCTGAATCTTTGTACCCGATCAGCGGTAATATTTCTCAAGCACCACCGATCGCACCCGGGCCAGCTGGTCGGCGTTCAGCGCCTGCATCGTCGTGCGTAGCAGCCCGCGCAACTCGTCGGCCGACGCATAGGTGATTGTATGGCCCTTGGCCCCCGACTCGGAGGTGAAGGCCGGATCGGCCAGAATTTCCCGGAAGGCGGCGGTCAGAAATTCGACGCGTTCGCCAGGGGTCCCCGGCGTGGTCAGCAATACCCGGCCGATCTGGGCTACCTGCGCCCGGTAGTCGATCCACCAGGCGTGTTCTTTGTCCAGCTCGGCGGATTCGAACACGGTTGGCAGATCGGGAAACAAAGGTGAGCGGCTTCGGTCAAGGACAGCGACCGGCACCAGCAGATCTTCACCTTTCACATAACCCAGGGCCGAACTGTCGGTGGTGATGATGCCGTCGGTTTCATTGCGCATGGTCGACAGGGCCGCCTCTTTTGAGCCTTTATAGCCGATGATGATCTTGGCCTTGAGGCCAAGGGCCTCGGAAACGCACGCCGCGGTGTCGGCCATGGTGTCGGCCTTGCCGCCGCCGGCCCATTTGATGGGATCAGCGGCTCGTTGCAGGTCGGCGATGCTCCGGTAGGCGGACTGTTTGCTCACCATCAACACATTGCGCTCGACCGCAACCCGGGCCAGCCAGGGAACCCGCAGAAGGTCGAAACGGACGCCCTCCAGTTCGAGGAGTTGCGCCAGGGCCGCTGCCTGGCCGTTCGCCAGCATGATGGTCAGACCGTCCGCTGTCGATTCGACCACCTGGTTGATCGCCGCGAGCCCGCCGCCGCCGGGCCGGTTTTCCACCACTACCGTGGCCCCGGTTTTTTGTTCGATCCAGGGCGCCAGTGTCCGGGCCAGGATGTCGTAGCCGCCGCCCGGTGCATAGCCCACCACCAGTTTGACGACCTTGCCCTGATAAAAGGCGGCCGCGTCAATTTTTCCCGCCCGGGCCGGCTGGTTGTGACCAGCGACCAGCGCGGTAAGAATCGCCAGAATGATCCCCAGCAGCTTAATGTGCTGCAATCCCTTATCGCTCATTTTCAAGTCTCCTCACTCCTTCTAACCAAGCAGCTTCACGGTAACCTACTGAAATTGCGTAGTTAAAATTTTTTAAGAGAATATCGAATATCGAACAAGGAATTTCGAATCATGAAGTTTTGCCCTTTCGGGCCGTGGTTGCCGATTTTTGTCTTTGGTAAGGTCTCAGCGGTTCGAATTATACGAACGGTAAAATCAATCAACCGGCCTTCAAGATCGAACTCCCTGTTTCGCTTCGACATTCATTATTCCTTGTTCGATATTCTCTTTTGTTTTCCCCATCCACCTTCAACGAAAGTTACTTCATGATAAATCGCCGCCCGCGGCGTGAGGCGCCTACTAAAAAAAAGTCACCGGCGTGCCACATCCGACATGAAGTCCTCGAATTTCCCGGAACTGGAGCGCGGTATTTCGGTCATGTATGTAAAATCAACCTGGAACGGGTAGGTGAGTCGGCGGTGCAGGGCGCTGATCAGCCTGGCCTCCTCGTCATTGGTCAGTGGCCGGCTGGTGACCAGACGCGCCTCGATCCGCTCCAGGTCTTTCTGGACAAACTGGAACTGGATGATCGGCAGATCCTGCGCCCAGGTGCTGACGCCGAAAGTCGGCCAGATTCTTCTGCCGTCCGGCAGCACGAGCATATTCCGCTGCCGGCCGAGCACCCGGGACAGAACCGGCAGGCCGCGACCGCAGGGGCAAGGAGTCCCGACTTCGGCATAATCCCCAACTTCATAGCGGATGAGCGGCATGGCATAGTTGTGCAGGGTGGTGACCGCCACCTTGCCGATTTCGCCGGGCCGGCATGCTTGGTTGTGGTCGTTTAGCACCTCGACTAAGAGATTCTCGCTCTGCACATGATAATTTTCCGCATGCTGTGGACATTGCAGGGCGATGTAGCCGATCTCCTGAGCGGTGTAAATATCCGCCAGGGGGACATCCCATGCCTGTTGGCAGATTGCCCGGACATTTTCGTCAACCACCTCGCCCATGGTGCGGATCTCCCGCAGTCGGGGAAGTTTGAGGCCTGATTTTATGAAATAATCGGCCAGCTCCTTGAGATTAGAGGGGTAGCTCAGGAAATAGTCGGGATTTTTGTCGAGCAGCCATGCCGCCTGCAGACCGATGTCCGTGTTGCTGTTCAGCATATGGGAGGGGCCGGTGCGGGTGATGGCAGCGGTCCATGGCCCCCAGTCAGTGGCGGTCAATCCGGGGTGCTGCGCCCCGCCTCCGGCAAAATGGCGGATGGCGGCCAGGGTGCCCGAAAAATCCCGCCTCCGCCAGAAATGTTCCCGCAGGGTGAATACCTGCCAGAAGAAATTGGTAAGCTGGGTGGCGGCGACCTGTACCGGCTTACCGGTTGAGCCCGATGACCGCAGCGTGGTGAGTTTCCCGTGTTCCTTGGGCAATCGACGGCTCAATAGGTTTTTTTCGTTCTGCTGGAGCTCAAAGCGCTTCAGTGGGGGTATTCGTTGCCATTGTTCCGGGCCTGCTTTTTTGCCTTTTCTAATGCCTGCCGCGCGCAGGCGAGCCTGGTAGAAGGGGACCGTTTCCAGGGCGTGGGCTGCCACCTGGTTCAATTGCCGGAACTGATACTCGGCGATTTTCTCCGCCGGCCACCACTGGCTTTCCTCCAGTTGGAAGAGAACGGCAAGAAACCACGAGGTCTCGGGCACGGGCAGGGCCGGCCAGGCGATGCCGTGGATGCTGGAGGGCACATTGCTCAACATTGGTTTCATGTCCATAATGCTCTTTTTTGTACCATATCCCTGATGACAATGGTAAGGGTATTTTGCTGCAAATTAAACAAATTGGCGACCCCGTGTGGATAGGTTGAAGGTTGAAGGCTGAAAGAAAAAGACAACAACGTGTTCAATCACACAAAATAATTCGGAAGCAGGAAGGCCAGTAGGTCTTTCCGCGCGTTGTATTAACAATGTGATGAAGAGTTCCGCCTCGGAAATCATCTGGCCGGCCCTGCCTGGTCCGCAAGGGGCTAATATGCTCGCGGTTCTGTTCCAGCTCGAATCGAGCCAGTGGCTTGCCAGCGAGGAGTTGCTTGCCCTGCAGAGGTTGCAACTTGCCAAGGTGTTGGCGCATGCCCTTTCTACCGTGCCGCATTATCAGGAAAGCTTTCAGGATATCAGAATGAAACGCCCGGCGGATTTTACCTGGGAGGCGTGGCGGCAGTTGCCGCTGCTGACCCGGCGCGCTGTGCAGACGGCCGGGACGCGACTGCTGAGTACAGCTGTTCCGGCCGGG
>Ga0208863_1001404_pt1 | contig 15425 bp, 8 predicted proteins | sample RifOxyD3_FD_184040 | JGI IMG/M metagenome (GOLD analysis project Ga0208863, IMG submission 184040) | Soil microbial communities from Rifle, Colorado - Rifle Oxygen_injection D3 (SPAdes) | ecosystem: Environmental > Terrestrial > Deep subsurface > Rock core/Sediment | place: Rifle, Colorado...
TGACCCGCCTGCCGTTGCCTCAAACAAAAAAAGCAGGGCGCTCTCGCCCTGCTTTTTTTTGATCACGCCGGCCGCTGGCCAGGCCAGGCGACGATAATCGCTGCAGCCGGTCACGAATAATCAATCTTCTTCTGCAACTCACGCACCCGCTCGGCAATGTACTGTTTGAGACGTTGCGCATCGGTCGCGGCCAGTTCCCTGAAACACAACCCGAGAACGCCGTTGGCCTGGTTGCTGTACTTGAAGCTGCCCTTGACCTGGACCTTCTCGCCGGTCGGCAGGGCGATGATAATATTGACCGCTTCATCAGGTGAACAATCCGGAACAGATGATCCCCCCGCAAGCCCAACTCCCCCGATACCGATATCCTTTACCTGAAACACCTCGGTCGTATCATTGATCGTGGCGTGTACCCGAACCGGATTTTCCGGGCTCGGCACCACCCGCACATGCCGCCGGTTGTCAGCAACGATCTTCTGGAAATAATTTTCAAGCAGACCCCGATGCTGCGGATTGATCCGGGTGAAATGAATGCCAAAACTCTTGAACTCGCTGTCCGCGCCAATCCGGCCGGCATGTTTGATCACACCGCTTGCATCAAAACTTTTACAACCCGGCAGGGAAATGATCAGATTGACCTCGCATTTCACCTTAGCACTCATGTAATTCTTGGGGACGTGAATCCCCAGACCGTTTTTCCCGATATCCTTGGCATAGAGAATATCGATAAATCCATCACCCATTATCTGGACCTCAACGGGCTCCAACTCTCGCGGCGCAACGCGCTTCTCCCTCCTCTGCTCCACCGTCATGCCCCCAACAGAAAAAGTCAAATACCTCTGAAGCCCATCCCCTGTCCTGATCCCCCAACAACCGGAAAACCCTCATAAAAGCGCCACTCTTATTGCATTATCACTCACATATACATGGAAACAATAAAAATGTACAGCGCATAAAATGACCTGGCGAAGCAGCCATGAAACCACCCTGATTCTGCGCAAAATGCCTAAAACACCTAACGTTCGCAACCCTGTTCTTTTCTTTCAGAATTGCGGAACTACACAGTATTCCATGGCATTTCCCGCCTGAAAAAACCTGGCGTTTTTTCTGATTGACAAACGCAATTCCGAATGATAGCAGTAGGGGAACTTGTACTGCGAAAAAATGGGCGCCAGGAAGCACTGCCGGGCGAGAAGCAGAGCAGGCCTTTCCGCGCAAAAAATATCACGACCTTACGATACGGATTTCAAACGGCGGCCTGGACAACAGCGCCGGCCAGCACCATTTCGGAAGCAGGTCATAATAAAAATAACCTTAACAAAGGAGGTGAAGGAAACCGGAAAACAACGAGGGAGATAAGACAACTTCTCTAATCAACCACAAACATTGAACAAGGGGGAAATCTTATGAAAAAGAATATTGTGATTCTCGGCGGCTGTGTGCTGCTTCTCTCATGCGCCACCGCGGCATACTGCGCCGACGGACCTTATGTGAGCGCGAATATCGGCTGGGCCATGGCAAATGATTCGGATATTTCCTACACGGACCCCAGCGATAATGGCGCCATAGAATATGACACCGGATTGGCGCTGAGCGGTGCAGTGGGTTATGCCACTGGCAATCTGCGGATCGAGGGCGAGGTCGGCTATCAGAAAAACGATTATGACAAGTGGAGCGACCCAGGAGGAAGCTGGGATGCGTCCGGAGACATGAGGGTGCTCTCCTTTCTGGCCAATGGCTATTACGACTTTGTCAACGCGAGTGCGGTCACCCCGTATCTCAGCGCCGGTCTGGGATTTGCCGATGTCGAGTTTAACAATCCAGGACATAGTGCCGACGACACGGTGTTTGCCTATCAGGTCGGCGCCGGGGTCGGCTTTGCCGTCAGTAAGCAGGTGACCATCGACCTAAAATACCGATTCTTTGCCACGGCAGACCCCAAATTTGACGACGCGGAAGCCGAATGCGCCAGCCATAATATCATGCTGGGGCTGCGATACAGCTTCTAACCCAGGATCAACAGATTGCCCTAAAGGCAAAGCAGAAACGCCGCCCCTGCCTTGGGCAATACAAGCCAACAATACAGCAAGGCAGGACGCCGCCTATGCGGCCCTGCCTTGCTGGTTTCGGAATCTCCGGCCGGTCGGGCTGCTGGCAGCTCGACCAAGAACGTCGGCGTTCACTTCATGAAGTGGGCCGTTGCCGATTCTGCCGGCGCCTCATCAGCCTATTCGCACGCTGCCGGAGCGGGCGCTTCGTCCTTTGCCGGTGCCGGGCCGCCCTTCATGTCGCGCCTCATGCCATCCCTTTTCCCTGGCATATCGTGGGCCACGGACCGCATCTCCTTGAGTTTTTTCCTCTGCGCCGGGGTCAACAGCGCCTTGATCTCCTCCGTGGCCTTGATCCCGGCAAAGAGCAGCGCCGTCTTCATGGACTCGACCTCCTTGAGCTTCTTTTCAACCGCCTTTAAATCCACCTGTTCCTCGTGCAGAAGGTCGGCCAGCTCCAGATAGCCGATCTGCAGATCGGCTTTCTTGCGGATGACCTCCTTGGCCACCGTGTTCCTGCGCTCCCTGATCGTAGCGCGCTGTTTCTCGTCAAGATCAAGACCGTCCAGATGGCCCCACAGAGGATGCCGGTCGTCAAGCATGCCGCTCATCATGCCGTGTTCCATCGGCCCGCCATGCATCATGCCCATTCCGGGGCCCATGCCGGAGTCTGAATCCTCCATGCCCATCATGCCGCCCATTCTCGCCTGGGCCAACCCGGCCGTGCCAACAAGAAAAAAACCAACAACAATCAATTTCCATCCGGTTCTTACACTCATCCTGTCTGATCCTCCTGTGAAGTGTTGAAGAATTCGCGCAGCCCCGCGGTCGACGTGGAACCCGTGGGGACTCTACACTGCTCCTATGCTACCCCGGAACACGATTGAAAAGCAACAGCGGCGCGGAACCCCTTGTCGACTCCTGCCCCCTGCCGCGCTCCGGAACTCTCTGCTCATTTTTCCACGCCAGCCTATCATTTTTTGTCATTGATTCTGCCGGCCGTCTGTGCTAGAAAACAATCATGCGCGGTCGCCGCAGATCAACCCCTGGCCCGTGCTGCTTTCAGGGACTCAGAAAATACTAATGTACCATCACGCATCCCGTCTTAGGGCCACCTTTGGCCGTGCCTCAATCGCAAAATCCTCGACGTAGCCCTGCTACGCCTGCGGTTTTGCTCAATCGGCCCGGCCAAATCTGACCCAACTCCGGGCGCGATCCAGGCATATTACTATTTCCTGAGTCCCTTGCTTCCGTCGCCACAGAAATCACCCCAATATCAAGTGAGCACACAGGAGGAGAGCCATGCCCAAAAATTTCGTTCAGAACATCAAACTGGATGCCCGTCCCGATCGCCTCGATCTGCGCGACCGGACCTACTCACCGCCGGTAAAATCGCTGCCGGCCCAATGGCCGCCCGACGAGACGCTGAAACAACTGCTGCCCGAATATGTGGCGCATGACCTGATCCTGGATCAGGGCAAGGAGGGCGCCTGTACCGGCTTTGGTCTGGCCTGCATGATCAACTACCTGCTTTGGCGACGGCATATTGAAACCAGCCAGGCGCCATTTGCAACAGTCAGCCCCAGGATGCTCTATCACCTGGCCCGTTTCTACGACGAATGGCCCGGCGAAGACTATGAAGGCTCCAGTTGCCGCGGTGCCCTCAAGGCATGGCACAAACATGGTGTTTGCGCCGACGAAAGGTGGCCCTACCGCGACCCGCAGGGAAACGTGGTGTTCATTCCGCCCCAGCCCGGCTGGGAAACGGATGCCGTCACCCGCACCCTGGGCGTCTATTACCGGGTCGACAAGAATTCGGTGGTGGACATGCAGGCCGCCATCTATCAGGTCGGCGCCATCTATGTCTCGGCCAACGTGCATGCCGGCTGGAACCTGGCCAGCCGAAAAAAACCGGTCAGCCATGCAGCCCTGCCGGTAATCGCACCGAAAACCCGGATCGACGGCGGCCATGCCTTCGCCATTGTCGGCTTCAATGAACATGGTTTCATTGTGCAGAACTCCTGGAGCCCGGCCTGGGGCGCCCATGGTTTCGCCATCCTCCCCTACCGCGACTGGGTCAAGAACGGTACGGACGCCTGGGTCTGCGGCCTGGGCGTTCCCAGGCCCCTGGCCGAGGCCAGCAGCCATTTCATCTCATCGACCGCGGGGCTGGCGGCAGTCGACCGGGCCGGCAACCTCTGGGGCGGCGACCTCTGGGGCGGCGACAATGACCTGGGCACCGGACACACCTACCACGACCCGGCGGTCGTACCATGGACCACGGCCCAGGCCTATCAGCACACCGTGGTCATGGGCAACAACGGCCGGCTGATCAACCGGCTGGTGACTGCTGAAAATGGAGCGGCCGGCCTGGAACACCTCGCCTGCACTGAGCCGGCTGCCTGGTTTGCCGGACGCCCTGGCGCCAAACGGCTGCTGATTTACGCGCACGGCGGCCTGAACTCCGAGGACGAGTCGGTGGCCAGAATCCGCATGCTGGCGCCCTATTTCAAGGAAAACGGCGTCTACCCAATATTCCTGACCTGGAAGACCGGGCCGCTGGAGTCGTTAACCGATATCGTGGCGGACGAGCTGGCCAAGGCCCTGTCACTCACCGCCGGCATCGGCGATATTTTTACCAACCTGAGACGAAAAATGGCCGAGGCCCTGGACCGGAAGATCGAGGCGATCTGCGAAATGAGCCCGGTCAAGTCCATGTGGACCCAAATGAAGCAGAACGCCCTGGAAGCGGCCTCGCCCACGGGCGGCGGCCGTTTGATCGTCGAGGCGCTGGTCAGGCTCAAGGCCCAACATCCGGAACTGGAAATCCACCTGGCCGGACATTCGGCCGGTTCGATCATCCTGGGCCACATGCTCGATGTCTTTGCCGCAAAAGGCCTCTGTATTGCCACCTGCTCCCTGTTCGCCCCGGCCTGCTCCATTGCCTTTGCCAACCGACACTATGCCGGTGTCGCCCGACAACCGACTCCGACCCTTGACCGCCGCCATCTCCACATCCACCTGCTTACGGATGAGCGCGAACTGGCTGATACCGTGGGGCCGTACGGCAAATCGCTGCTCTACCTGGTGAGCCGCGCCCTGGAGGAGTGCCACAAAATGCCGCTTATGGGGATGGCCAACGCCTTTGATCCGGCCAAGAACGCCACTGCGGTCTGGAACCAGGACACCAGAACGGACCTTGAAACATGGCAGACATTCTGGAACAATACGCCGAACCTGCACCAGGTGGCCACCATCCAGGTGAACACCGGGCCGCGGCGGATCGCCTCGGCCCACGGCGCCTTTGACAACGACATCAACGTAATGTCCGCCGTTATCATGCGGATCACCGGCCAGCCGCCGGTACATGCCGTTGAAAATCTGGATTATTAAGGGACAGAGTGGCAGAGTGGCAGAGTGGCAGAGTGACAAAGTGGCAAAGTGAAAAAAATCTTGGAGGTGCGCCATGCGACTCATGCAGACCTTTTACTGGGATTGTCCGGCAGTGGAAAACAAGGAAGGCGAGTGGTGGAATCTGGTCAAAGCCAAGGTGCCGGAGCTGGCCGCCATCGGCATCAGCGGCCTGTGGCTGCCGCCGTCGGGCAAGGCAGGCCATATCGACAGCATGGGGTATGCGCCCTACGACTACTACGACCAGGGCGAGTTTGACCAAAAGGGCGGGATCAAGACTTGGTTCGGGTCCAGGGCCGAGCTCAGAAATCTGATCGATCTGGCCCACGCCAACTCGATGATCGTCCTGGCGGATGCGGTGCTGAACCACTGCGATATCGGCGACGCCAAGGAACTCAACCCGCTGAGCAACAACGAACTCTTCACGAAGTACACCCCGAAATCCGGCAGATTTTTCAGGAACTGGAACAATTTCCATCCGTCGGAATATGACTGGCAGGACGCCGGCGCCTTTTACGGCGACCTCGAAGGCTACATGCTGCCCGATCTTTGCCACGACAACCCCGACACCTACGCGCAGGTCATGGCGTATATCGGCTGGCTGGCCGACCGGACGAACGGCCTTGGCTATGACGGCTTTCGCTACGATGCGGTCAAATATTTTGATTCCTGGATCGTCGAAAATGTGCAGAACTGGCGAAAATGTTTCGGGATCGTCGAGTACTGGGACGGCAATCTCGCGGCGGTGAAAGGCTACCTCGACTATATCGGCTGGCGGGCCTCCGCCTTTGATTTCCCTTTATTCTACGCCCTCCGGGAGATGTGCAACAATCCGAGCTATGACCTGCGATGGCTCTGGGGCAGCGGCCTGCACTTCGATTCCCCCACGCATGCGGTTACCTTCTGCGACAACCACGACACCGACCGCTCCTGCCCGATCATCACCGACAAGCTGCTCGCCTACGCCTTTATCCTGACCCACGAAGGCGTGCCCTGCATCTACTGGCGCGATTATTTCAACTACGGCCTGGCCATGCCGGACACGGCCCACGGCATTGCCCGCCTGTGCCAGATCCACCGCGACTATGCCGGCGGCGCCACCGAGCTGCTGCATGCGGACCAGCATCTCTACATCGCCCAAAGGCACGGCTTTGGCAGCCAGCCCGGCCTGGTGGTGGTGCTCAACACCCACCCGGATGCCTGGCAGGGCGCCCGGGTCCGGACCAGATGGCGCAACACGCCCCTTGCCTGCCAGGCCTGGTGGGGCCACGACCTGAACCGGCCGCTTGACAAATACGCCGACCAGCACGGCTGGGCCGATCTCTTTGCCCCGCCGCGGGGATATGCGGTGTATGTGCCGGTATAACGGCGCGTAACGTCGCAAGAGACTATCTGGGTCGCAGCCGCACCAGCATCTGGGTCACAAACTGCGCCACCGCGCTGAGCGCCCGCACGGCGGTTTCTATGATGCCGACGCGCTCGGGCCACTGGGAGCCGATATGGCTGTTCACCCCGGCATGCACCGGCAGCCCGGTCGGGTCTTCAAAGCCACCCGCCACCTGATCGGCATGGTGCGGCGCGGCAGTGCCCGCTGCCCGGCCGCTGCCGGTCCGGCGCCGGTAGGCGGCCCGCAGACGCGCCTCGGCCGGCGAGCGGCCGCCCGTCCGGTAGCGCTGTCGGTTCTGCCACCACTGATCCGCGGTCATGGCGTTGATGCCGTCCTGCTGGTTGTTCAACTGGGTCACGTACTCGTCCCGCAACGCCGGATCGATTACCTCCCAGGGGGTCGGGCTCACCTGGTTCATCTGGCGCCGGGCCTGGGTGATGGTGATCGCCAGGCCGCCGATGGAAAACAGCGCATAGCCGGGGTCGAGGTTCTGAATCGCCCGCAGGCGGTTGGCCAGGGCCTGCTTCAGGGGATTGAGCTGGGCCGCCGGCCGCCGCTGCTGCTGGCCGCGGTCAATGGCCTGGGCCTCGCCCTTGGCGCTGGCCAGTGTTGTCAGCATCTGGCCGGCCACCGGGCTGGTGCCGCGCGACTGAAACAGCCGGAACATGGCCGTGGCCTGATCAAGCTTGCCAATGATCGGCGGGATATTCACCGTATCAACAGCAGCCGCCCCGGCAGCACCGGCCACCGGCAGGTTGAGATCCTGCTCGCCGGTCGGATTGATAACAACGCGCACCCACCAGCGGCCGGCCCGCTGGAACGGCACAATGGACTGCAGCCCGTAGCGGACGCGGATAGCGGCCAGGAGCGGATTCAGCAACCCGGCACTGACCGTGCCTGTCAACCGGCGGGCCGCGGCCACCGCCGCCTGCGAGGCCAGCCGCAGGCGCGTGGCCGGATCCTGCGGCACGCCGGCCTGGGCAACAAACCGGCCGAGCCGCCGGGCCTGGGCGACAATCCAGGCAACCACGCGATCGAGGGCCCGGTCAATGGGCGCCCGAATGCGGTTGATAATATTGGTGACTGCGTCGCTGACCCGTCCCAGGCCAACCAGCCGCGCCAGGAAGCTGATCACCAGGGTTAAAAGGCCGGCCATGGTCCGCTCGACGCGGCTGGCGGCCGCGGCAATCGCCCCGCTGGCGATGGCCGCGATCGAGTCGATGAAGGACATTGCCACCTGGGCGATCTGGCGCAGCCGCTCGATAAAGAACATGATCGTGTTGTAAATGGCGATAATCGCCTGGATGAAGGCGCCGGCCGGATTGAGGCTGGTGACGAGGCGGGTGATTGCCGCCTGCACGATCCGGTTGCGCACAAAGGTCATGATCTGTTCCATCACCATTTCGCGGAGATTGCTGATCCCTTCCCGGATCCTTTCCCAGGCCGCGGCCGGTCCCTGGGTGACCAGGGTCCTGATGATCTCGAAGCCGCGCTCCATGGCTGAAACGGTAGTTTCGCCCACCACCCGTACCAATTTTTGCCGGATGTTCTGCCAGGTCAAGCCGAGCACCGACAGCACGAACTTGATGATCTCGCGCAGGGTGAAGGCCTGCGGGATGTAAACCCCGGCGCCGCCCATGGTGCCGGTCAGCCAGCCGATTAATGCACCGCGCAGATGGGTGAGGAAATTGGTGGCAAACTGCCGGAACCCCTGGATGCCGGCCCGCACCAGGTTCCCCACGAAGCCAATGGGGTTCTGAATGATCGACCGGAAGGCGCCGGCGGCGCGCCGGATATAGGGCATGGCGCCAGGCGCCAGGACTTCAAAAATAATCTGCAGGAGCCCAAGAACCTGCTGGCCAGCCCAGGAGATGAAGCGGCCGATGAAGGTGCCGAAAACCGTGCCGACCCGGGCAAAGGCCCTGGGCAGGAGCACGATATCGACCAGTTCGAGGGCTTGCAGGGCCTGGATGAACAGGGCGGGAATCTGCCGCACAAAACCGAGCAGCTCGGCCAGTGTCCCCTGGAACCAGGCCCAGGCGCGGGCCACGGCGTTTGCCCGCCTGAGGTTGTTCCAGACCTCTTCCTGGCCGATCAGCCGCATGAAGCCGCCAATCAGCGTCTCGGCGGTGCGCGGCACCGGCTTGCCGGTGATCGGGTCCTGGCCGAGCACGGCCTTCAGCAGGTCGTAGCCGCGGGTGCCCTCGGCCAGCCGCGCCAACGGCCGGAGGATGGCCTCCTTGATGAAGCGGATGATCCCGGTGATGAGGCCGCGCGCAAAACTGATGATCCGGCCAATCGGCTCGGTGAAGATGCGCTTGGCGCGATCCCAGAGCCCGCCGAGATTGAAAATGTCCCGCCAGCGCAATGAATTGAGGAAACTGTTCACCGCCTGCCGGATGCTGCTGCCGACCATGCCGAGTGAACGGATCTGCTGCTCGACCCAGGCGCCGACCCGGTCGAAGACGCCATGGTTGTCCAGGGCCCGGGTAATGAGCCCGCCGCCGGGGATAAACTCAACCACGGCGCGCAGAATATTGGCCGCGTTCCGCTCGACGCGGCTCATGTTGATCGGATTGACACCAAGGACGATGGTGAACATCCGAAAACCCGGGATCAGATTGGCCTGCCGGGCAAAATAGTTGAGGGCGTCGCCGATACCGAGACGCTGCACCATAACGGGCGACTGCTGGCTGACCGTGACCGCCGCACGACGTTGGATGGCCGCCCCCTGCTGGATGGTATGAGTCAGTTCGTGGGCGATCAGCTCCCGGCCGTCCTGGGTGTCGGGCCGGAAGCGATCCCGGCCGAAAAATATCTGATCGCCGACGGTAAAGGCCTGAGCGCTCAGTTGGGTATTGAGCCAGGCGGCCTTCTCGCCGGTATGCATCCTGACCGCGCGGAAATCGGCGCGGAACCGCGGCTCCATGAACCGACGCACGGAAAGCGGTAGCGGCGCGCCCGCCGCCGTGCTGTTCCGGATCTCCGCCGCGACATTGGCACCCACATCCGGCGTGCCCTCGGCCTTGCGCCGAATCTGCTCCTCCTCCTTTTTTTTCTGCCTGGCAAAAATCCCGGCACCTGGAAACCGCGCGATCTGGGGCGACTCAAACCTTGCCTGAAGCCTCTTTTTCTTCTCCTCCTTTGTGCCCTGTCGGAGCACACCTCCGCCGGCGGTCCCCGCAAAGACGCGGGCGTTTTCGGGCGCCGCCATCCGCATGATCTGCCGCGCCGTAGCCTCGGCCTCTTTCTCGGCGGGATCGCGGGGCGACGAAACCTTCATGGCGACCGCCACGCAGACCGGCCGGACGACCACGGCCCGCCGCTGCGCCATGGGCCGCGCCGCTGCCGGCTGCGTGGTAGCGGCCCGGTTCACGGTTTTTTGTTTTGCAGTTTCCACGTTTGAGGCCCTTACAGCGTTCTGCCTTCCTTCTGAAATTCCCGCCGGATGCCCTCTTCCAGATCCTCCAGCAGAATCACCACACTCTGCCGGCTCAGCGCCTTCAAGGACGCATAGCGCACCACATTCATGATGGTGCCGCCCGCAAGCTCATATTTCTCGGCGATCCGGCCGAGGTCGATCTTCTGCTCCGGCTCGGCCCTGGGCGAAAACGCATTGGTCCAGATGCGGAGACGTTCGGCAGGCTTGGGCATGGGAAAATAGACCATTGACTGCAGCCGGCGCATAAAGGCGTCGTCGATGTTGGCCTTCAGGTTGGAGGCCAGGATCACGACGCCGTTGAACTCCTCGATCCGCTGCAGCAGAAAGCTGATTTCCTGATTGGCGTAACGGTCGTGGGCATCGTCCACCCTGGTCCGCTTGCCGAACAGGGCATCGGCCTCATCAAAGAAGAGAATCCATTGCTTGTGCTCGGCCATGTCGAAGATCCGCGCCAGATTCTTCTCGGTCTCGCCGATGTACTTGGAAACGATCATGCTCAGATCGATCTTGTAGACATCGCAGCCGCAATGTTTGCCCAGAAGACAGGCGGAAAGGGTCTTGCCGGTCCCCGGCGGGCCGTGGAAGAGACTGGTGAAGCCCGGCTGCAGCCTGGCATCCATACCCCACTCCTCAAGCAGTTGCCGGCCGTGCATGACCCAGTGCCTGATCTCTTCAAGCTGGTCAAGGGTGAAGGCGGGCAGGACGAGATGTTCCCAGTCGAGTTTCGTCTCAATGAGCCGCGCCGGGAATTCGCTGTTAAAGTTCGGCTTGCGCGCCACCCCGGTAGTGAACCAGGAAAGATATTCACGGGAGATGGTCAACGCCCCGCTCAAGAGTGGTTCACCCACGGCAACCGGCGAGAGGTGGAGGATGCTGTGGCGGGCAAAGACATGGTCCCCTTCGAACAGGCGCGTCAGTTCGAAACGGGAGGCAAGGTCCTCCCCGGCCAGGATGAAGGCGGCGGTCTCGCCCGTCGGAATGAAGCCGCCGTGGGTGGTGCCGTGCAACCCGCCGAATTCGGTAAAGCCGCGCTCGGTTGCCTCGTTCTTGCTCCAGAGCACGTCGAGCAACTGCGGCCGGATATGGGGAATCAGGGCGAGCAGGAGAACAAGGCGCTCGCCGACCGAGAGATCATGGTGCTGGATGAACCGGGCGTAGGAGGAGTCGCTGTTGCCGAGATCGGGCGGCAAGAGGTCAGCAAGGGAAGTCCCGACCGGCTCCGTGGTGCAGTAAGTCTTCAGCCGCTGGTCAAGAACGTCGGCGAACCAGGCCAGCTCGCGGCCAAGGTCGCGGGCATTGCCGTCCAGCGGGGTTACCACTCTGTGAAGATCGCTCGTTTCATCCACGGTAGTTTCACAATGGTGATGGACCAGGGCAGCTGATCCAGCAACAGATCATATGGTCGGCGCTCGACATTCAGCCGCCAACCGGCCTCTTCCGCACGAAGCAGTCCCGGTCGTTCGAGGAACGACGCGCGCAACCCCTGCACCGAGGTATTTTTCAAAACGCGCCAGTGGTCGATGACCGACCGCAGCAACGCTTCGACCTCATCCCGGTCGTTCTGCATGACAAGCCCTTTACCCACCGGCAGCGCTGTTTCCGGATGCAGGCCGAGCAGGACCTTGATCAGGCCGAGTTCGTATTCATAGATATCCTCGCGGCCCGTGGCCAGGAGATAAAGGAGTGCGGCAGCGCGCGGCAGGAGTAAGGGTGAAAGCGCGTTCGCTTCTTCCCCGGTTATCCCGGTGTTCCCGAACAACCGGGGGAGGAAAGGGTGGAGGAGCACCATGCCCGCCTGTTGCACCAGCAGGGGGAAGAGTTCCGCCGAAAGCTCATGGCGAACAGAAGGCTCGCGATCAGATGGAGGAACGGCATGATCTTCTGCCTCGATGTACACGCTGGGCAACTGGACTTCCGCCGCGTTTCTCTCCTGGCCGGCAGCCACCTGGGGGAGAGAGCCCGGCGTTCCTGCTCCCTGTTCCTTCAATGCCAACCCTGCTTCGCCGGCCTCGTGCCCGATTCCCGGCATTTTCTCCAAAAACAGGCGGGCGGCAGGCAGAGGCAGTGTTGCAATAAACCCTGGCAAAGCTTGCCGCTCGGCCATGGGAATCATGGCCAGCATCGTCGCGCAGAAATCCGAGATAACCGATGATTCCAGCCCGTTCCGACTTGCCGCCAGAAAACCGGCGGCCAGGTGCAGCCGGGAATGAAGGCTCAACCAGCCTGTCCCCGGATCCAGCAACGCCGTGAGGCACTGGGCCGCCGCTGATCTCTCCGTTGCCGGCAGCGTCTCGGTAAGCCCCTCGATCATGGAACGACATTCGGTGCCGGAGATGAGCTGCAGCAGCCGGACAACAAAAGCCGGTTCCACGCGCTCGCGCCGCAGATAGTCGAGAAGCCGGGGCCATTCGGCGCGGCAGGTTGCCAGCAAGGCGCCAGCCTGTTCCGACGCCAGACCATCTGGCCCATGCCAGAGCACTAAGCCGGTCCGCAGATAGTGCAGCAACACCGCAAAGCGTTCCTCGATTGCCGGCGCCTCTAGCCAGCCGCGTTCCTGGTCGGCCGGCCGCGCTGCCCCGGCCGGCGCCTGCTGCAGTTTCTCCCGCAGCTGGCGGAGGATGGCGTTGGGAAGAACAGCGGCAAGCTCTGCTTCCGAATCAATGGTGACATGCAGTTCGAGCCGGGGGATATGGAGCACGCGCTCGTCAGGCGCTGCCTCATCGAATGCCTGCTGGAAGGCCGGCATGACCAGATCGGAACCCTGGTCATGCAGAATCCGGCGCCAGGAGAAGGCCTCCGTTGCGGAACGGGTCCGAACCAGCCAGCGCTGGCTGCGGACTTTATGGAAGGCCTGCGGCATGACCTCACTACCTCTTCAAGGCCAGCATTGCATCCATCATCATATTGAGATTGGCGCTGTCCGACGTTTTCTTCACCTCGGTAAACGAGGCGGCCACCATCTCCACGGCCTGCGGACTGGTAATGGCCTGCATGCCGGCACTTACCTCCATCAGCGCGGCCTGGCTCTCGCTGCCCAGGGCAACCTCCTGCTTTGAGGCGGCGACATACTTTGCAGTCTCGGCAACGGCGCCGGCCAGTTCAGCTTCCGCCTCCTGGGCCCGCTCCTGATAGACCTGCCGTTTGTCCGCCGGGACATCGGGCTGACTGGCCTTGGTCCGGTAATAGGTAACCACCGCCTGTTTCTGTTTGGCGTCGGCCACCCTTTGTCCCAGCCCCTCATCCCGGTAAGCGCCTCCGGCCATCATCCCGCCCGCCTCCACTGCCATCTGCTGCTTGCCGGCCAAGGCGTTGCCCATCAGGTTGACCGTCTCCTTGACGGCGTTGAAGTACTCCTTCTGCTGGGCATCGAATTTCTGGTTCCACACCCAATCCAGCCTCTCCTTCAGGCTGTCGACATGTTCCAGCTTGAAGCTGTCCAGCCTGTTCTTGACCATGCCTTCGAGCTGGTCGGTCTTGAAGGTGTCCAGCCGGTCCTTGACGAACTTGGTGCGGGACGGCAGCACGGTGATGCCATTGCCCACGATCCAGCCCGGCCGCAGCCCCGGTTTCTTCAACGGCGGCTGGGCCGGCTCCTCTTCAACAATGTCGCAGCAGTAATAGGGCAGCATGAAATCGGCCACCACTGTCTGGCTTGCATCGTGCACCAGCACAAAGGTGCCGCCGCGCAGCACCCCGGCGCAATGCTCGATGCCCGGATGCTGGGCGATGAAGGCGGCAAAAAGGAGCTTTTCGTCTTCATGGTCATCCCTGGCCTTGATGATGTCATCGAGCCAGTCGATCCACTGGATATGGGTATTGCTGATCAGCGAATCAAACGGCGTGGCGAATTCGGTTTTCACCACCTCGCTCAGCCGGGATTTAAACTGGCCCGCGGCCTGCATGGCCGGCGCCACGTTCTGTTTCCAGGTTGGATCCGCCTTATAGCTCGAATAGCTCCGGTTCAGTTTGGCGCGGACCCGCGAGGCATTGCGCGCCACCGTGGCATTCTGATCCTTGGCGACATTTTTGAGCGTCACCCCGGTGGCGTCGTCGGGCGCGTCGACAACGACGTTGTTCCGCACCGCCGTATTGACCTTCTGCTTGAAGTTCTGGCTGAAGTTGACCACCTCTTGCAACTGGTGGCTCACATCCTGGCGCAGCAGATAATGGAATCGGTGCAGGTCGGTGTAGCGAATGCCCGGCCTTTTCACCACCCTGGTCCGGTCCGGTCCGAGCATGACCGCGCGTACGGCAATGGGGAGGTTCTTGGCCGCGATCTCTTTTTCGAGCGCGTCGATAACGGTCTGCACCGGCTGGCCCACATGCCCTTCGATGCGGAAGAAGGGAAAGCGGCCGATCTGGGCGACGAGCGGATTGGCGGCACTGCCCTGCGCCCCGTAGGCAGCGGCATTATAGGAATAGTTAGCAGCGGCCATACCGCGCCGGGCAAGAGCGTGGTTCCAGTTCGCGTGAATCGGCTCGGTCGCGTTCACCTGGTAATAAAACGGGATGGCCCGCTCCTCCAGGGGCTGATCCTGGCCAAGGCTCGGGGTGATCCGAATGGCCGCGCCCTGGGCCGCCGGCACCTGGAAGGTCAGGATAAGGGTGTTGAGTTTCCGGAGCAGGAACCGGGCATGGCAGAGCTGTGCCTTGGTCCGGCTCGTTGCCGGCGACGGATAAAATGCGGTGCGGAGTTCATCGGCATCAACGCCCGGCGCGAGAGGGCCCAACAGAAGATGCTTCGGAAAGGCCGCCGGGTCGGGACAGCACCAGGTCCGGTCGCCAAAAAGAAGCGCGCGAAAATCGTTGCAGGTTTCCACCACGTCCCGGAGGAAATCGTAATAATACTGGATGCCATAGGTCTGGGTGGCGAACGTGGCCTTGAGGGCGGCAAGCCGGCTGTTCCAGGCAACGGCTGGATCGGCCGGGAACAGATCGGCGAGGAAGGACGCGCCGTGCTGGTAGAGCTTTGGGAGTTCGGCCAGCAGCCGGTTGTGAATGGTGGTGCAGACCGTCCGATAGGTCTGGGCAAGAAGGCCCGGGGCATTGGTTGCCGCTGAAAAAAGCGGCCGGTCGGCGACGATTTCGTTTAAGGCGCCAAAGGCCTTGTGGGGTGTGGCTGCGACATAGTGCAGTG
>Ga0208863_1001405_pt1 | contig 15414 bp, 17 predicted proteins | sample RifOxyD3_FD_184040 | JGI IMG/M metagenome (GOLD analysis project Ga0208863, IMG submission 184040) | Soil microbial communities from Rifle, Colorado - Rifle Oxygen_injection D3 (SPAdes) | ecosystem: Environmental > Terrestrial > Deep subsurface > Rock core/Sediment | place: Rifle, Colorado...
AAGATGCATCCCTATCCAGAAGAGCGCTTCTATGCGTCACATACCTGAGGCAGGAGCCGTATGCGGTAATTCTGCACGTACGGATCTGTGCGGGGGGCGGGGGGTGACCTCCGTCCCTACCGCAACCCGCGTGGCAAAAGGAGCAAGGTTTGCTCAGTGTGAAAGACCTGTGGTTGCAAGGCACAAGGCTATACGGCAAAGAGGAAAAGGAAAACTTCGTCGAGCGAGCCGACTTGTTGAACCGCTAAACGAAGGACCCGCATGGTGGGTGGTGTGGGGGGCGACGGTTAGAAGCCGTTGCCTACCCGATTGGCGTCAACGCACGACACCATGACATGACTTGTACCTTAAACCGCTCTTGCATGGGCAGGGAGCCAGCCTTGAAAAACGCGGCACCTGTGACGGAGTTGTGTTTTGACGCCAAGGCAGTCCGAGTTGCAACGAGAAGCCGGACCCGCAACGCGAGATGAATCCGCCGCGGAACTGGTTATTTCCGGGCAGCGTCGTTCCCTTTGCAGCCAAGGTAATTTCGGCACCAGCAATAGTGAGGGTGACCTCGGCGACAGTAATGGGCAGTTTCAGCGCAGCATGGTCGCGCAGAATTTCAGACTCGTAGCGAGCATAGAGAGCTTTTAGCGATTCGATCTCCAAAAATTCGACTGAGAGGTTATCTTGCGCGCCGTAATGCTGAAACAAACCATGAACGCCTTCTGCGCAAGATAAACCTTGTTGGACTGAACTGCCACCACAGCCGGTGGCGACAAAGGGGATTGAAAGCTTCGCACAGCCCGTGTGATGCGATTATGCACGGGCGTATCGTCGTGCCAGGTGTCCAGCGTTGCAGCAGAACCGTAGATTGGGCTCCAATCTGATGCGCAAGCCGCGCAGCTTGTGCCTCTTGCCGGTCTTGACCGACGACGCACACAACCCCACCCCCACACGCCTGTTGTGCGATGTAACCCCGTGTTGACAAAACCCGCGCGGTGTCATGGTGGCCCTCGGTTGGGCGGCAAGGCTGAAGAAACCTGGGGTGGCAAACGGGCCCGCCCCTGCAACATGGCCGTGACCTGCAAACGCCCCACCTTGCAGCACGGGCACAGGCCCACATCCATCTTGGCCACGCGCGCCATGAACTTCCGCTCCCACATTGGCAGCCCTGCCGATCATTGATTGCAGCATTTTTTGCTTCACGGCCCCAGCAATCGAACCTTGCGTTTTTGCGCTTTGAGCAGCTTGATGGCTTGCTGGTCAAACGACACAAATTCAGTGCCACCCAGCAGATCGCCCTCAAAGGCAATCACCGCGTCGGCAAAGTCGCCGCCGCTTTCCAGCAATGCCAACCCGGCCAGCACGGCAGGTGTGTGGCAAATCACTTGGCGCACTTGCAGCAGTGACCGCAGGGCATGTGCGACTTGCACCGGCGTGTAGCGGTAGCCGCGCAGCAGCACCCACACCATTTCGCACAAAGCCGGGGTAGGCACCGCAATCAGGCTGGCTTTTTGCAAAACGCGCAGTGCCAAGGCCGCTTGTGCCGGGTCGTCCTGCGTGGCAAGCCGCACCAGCACATTGGTGTCAAGCGTGACTTTCATGTCTGCCCCGCCCAGCCGTTGGCGATGATGGCGTTCATTTCCTCCACGCTCAATGCCTTGTTGGGTCGCGGCAAACAACCTGCAAAGGCTTCCAGCCCCTGGGGCGCTACGGCCTGCAGCGCCAGCACGCCATTTGCCAATTTGTTCACTTCAACTTGCTGCCCCGGCGCAATGCCGAGAAATTGCAACAGCTCGCGGCGCAGGGTGATCTGGCCTTTGGCGGTGACGGTCAATGCGGTCATGGGACGGTCCTTGTAAAAGCAAAAAAGTAATGTGATTTTACCTTACATTAAAAAAGTGGTTACAGGCACGCTGACCAACATGGCAGAGCGGGTGGCGCAAGCCGGGCTCAAATCACCGTGCCTGACGATTGTGGGCGAGGTGGTCAAGCTGCACCAGGAGCTGGCGTGGTTTGAGCCAGCCAAGAGTACGGTTACGGCCTGACGGTCTGTTCTGCTTGGGTCACACGTCTTGATGGCTTGACGCTGTCAAGTCAGCGATTCACTGCGTTGCCCCCAGTAGGCGAAAAGGCGATTCTGACTCGCTGCGGGGCAAGCCTGCGCCTGGCAGGCGCGGCGCAAAATCGAGTGTTTCACGCGGACTGAGGGCGCTTCCAAGGTGCGATACTTGGCCCTATGTGGTTGAAATGCCTATACTTTGGCTACCTCAGCGAGGACGAACGCCAGGAAGCCGTGCAGTTGTCGCTGGCCCTGCAAGCCCCCGCGCCCGGCGATGCGCTGGTGGTGCTGGGCGCCGCCAAACTGGGCGCCACACGCCTGATCGACAACCTGGAAGTGTGAACCGGAGCCAACCATGATTCATATCCGCGAAATTGATCACCTTGTGCTGCGCGTGCTTGAGCTTGAGCGCATGCTGGGCTTCTACTGCGGCGCGCTCGGATGCACGGTGGAGCGGCGCCAGGACGACATCGGCCTGGTGCAACTGCGCGCTGGCCGCTCCATCATTGATCTGGTGCCGGTCGACAGCCAACTCGGCAGAATCGGCGGCGCGGCGCCAGGCGCGCAGGGCCACAATATGGATCACTTTTGCCTTCGTCGAACCGTTCGACGAACCGGGCCTGCGCCGCCATCTGGAGGCCCTGGGCATCGAGGTCGGCCCGCTGGTCTCGCGCTACGGCGCCGAGGGTGAAGGCCCTTCCATCTATCTCACCGACCCGGAAGGCAATGTGGTCGAACTCAAGGGCCCGCCCTCCAAGCAATGATGCGTCGCCTGGCTGAAACGGCCACGGTTTCGAGATCGAGGGAAAACTGCGAAAGTTCTACAAACGCGCCCATGAATCGCACTACGTGGACGACTACATCATGTCCAGAATCTTCGATTGAGCAGCGAAACTGGCGCCGGGACGCTCAGAATGGAGGAACGATATTCACTGCACAGTAAATATTGCCATTTCATTGAATATTCGTCAGTATTGGCATATTCACTGCGCAGCAAAGAACCCGCAAACCATGATGCTTGAGTCGAATACGACCAAACGACAGCTAATTGAGCAGTTTCTCGATACGCTTCGGGCGCTGCCAGCGGTGCAGGCCGAACTGGACTACCGGGAGCATGACGCCCAAATCGACCTGCTCATCGCAGGCAAGTCTTGCACCGTCCTGATTGAGGTAAAAAAGGCCGTTTATCCAAGAGATGTGCGTGAAGTTCTCTGGCGGTTCAGGGAAATCAGCCACAACAGGCCCAAAGCCCAAAGTGGCATTGAGACGGTATCCGTCTTGGTCGCCGAGTCCATCTCTCCGGGGGCCAAGGAACTGCTCAGGGATGAGCATGTCGGGTACTACGACAGCGGCGGCAGCCTGTTCTTGCCCGCACCTGGCGTGTATCTTTACATCGACAAACCACCACCCAAAACGCTCTCGAAATCGGTACGGTCTTTGTTTTCCGGGCGGCGCGCGCAGGTGCTGCACACCCTGCTGATGCGCCATCAAGAATGGTTCGGTGGCAAAGAACTCGCCGAACAGGCATTGGTGTCGCCAGCAACCGCCTCGCAAGTACTGACGGAGCTTGAGCGTTTCGATTGGTTGGTCTCGCGCGGACAAGGCCCCAGCAAAGAGCGCCACCTCAAAGAGCCTGCTGCGCTACTGGATGCCTGGGTGAAGCAGATCGCTTCCATCCGCCCCCCCGTGCTACGTCGCTATTACGTCCCCGCCATGAAAGCCGAGACCCTGCTGGAGCAGGTTGGACAGGTCTTCGCCAGCCATGAGGTCGGGTACGCGGTCAGTTTTGAGGCCGCTGCACAGCGCTACGCGCCGTTCTTGTCCAGTGTTTCCCAGGTGCGCGCCCGCTTGCTGGTCAACGCTGCCGCCGACGCGGCAATCGGTGCACTCGGCGCACGCGTGGTCAATGAAGGCGCGAACCTCGTGATCATTGAAGCGAAGTCGCCCGGCGAGTTGTTGTTCCGGGAGCAAGTGGACGGTATCTGGCTGGCCAGTCCTATTCAGGTCTACCTCGATCTGCTGCGCGGTGAAGGCCGTGCCAAGGAAATGGCGGAACACCTTCGCAAAGAAAGGATCGGTTTCTGATGGCCAAGCCCGCAACCCTCGATGGTTACAGCGACCAGTACACGGTTGATTGTGAGCGCGTCCTGGTGACGCTGCTGCGTGGATTAGGCCCTTGGAAGGACTCGGTCTACCTCATAGGTGGCCTTACGCCAAGGTATCTGGTACCGGCTCGGCCACCCGTCGTGCCCGCGCATGCCGGCACCATGGATGTGGACATTGTGATCGACCTGCAAATATTGGCCGATACCGAGGCGTACCGAACGCTGGCAGACAACTTCAAGAAAATGGGCTTCGAGCGTGCCGAAAACGAGAGCGGCAAGAAGCTCTCGTGGCGCTGGCAGACCCGTACCGAACACGGTGCGTTGATGGTGCTCGAACTGCTCGCTGACGCACCAGACATCGCTGGCGGCAAGGTGCAACCGTTGCCGACCGAAGGCACGATCTCGGCGCTCAATATTCCACATTCGTCCATCGTCTTCGATCTGCACCAGGTCACCGAGATTCAGGCCGAACTGCTGGGCGACAACGGCATCGCGACCGAGAAGATCAAGCAAGCCAATCTGGTCAGCTTCACCTGCTTGAAGTCGTTCGCGTTCGACCAGCGCTACGAACGCAAGGATGCGCACGATCTCGTCTATTGCATCGAACATGCGCCCGCGGGGCTGGATGCTGTCGCCGAAGCATTCCGCAAGGAACGCGACGGCAAGCACGGTGCCGTGATCCAGGCCGCGCTGGAGATTTTGCGCAAGCGCTTCGCGCAGGGCGACAAGACGGAGGGTTATCGCAAGGACGGCCCCGTGTCGGTGGCCAAGTTCGAACTTGGCGAGGGCGATGAGCCCGAGCAACGCGAGCAGAGAGCGTTGCGTCAGCGCCAGTCGAGCGACGTGATTGACCAATTGCTGGCCCGGATCGGATAGGGGCCGCGTGGCGATCAACGCTATTTTTGAAGTCAGCGCCGTAAAGCTGCCATTTCAGACCTGTGCACTGGAAAGCACAAGCTTTCCAATTTGACGTCCACCGGTTTTAATCCCGTCGAATTCGACGAGATTAGGGGGCAGGCGGGCCTGAACAGCTTCACCCTGACACCTAAACGCTGGATCGAAGCCACAGCAGCCATCGCATCACCTCCAAAGCTGGGCGCTACGGCGGCACCTATGCCCACAAGGACATCGCCTTCGAGTTCGCTTCCTGGGTGTCGGTTGAATTCAAGCGCTACCTCATCAAAGAGTTCCAGCGCCTGAAAGAGACGGAGCGCGAACAACTGGGCTGGGACATTCGCCGCAACCTGACCAAAATCAACTACCGCATCCATATCGATGCCATCAAGACCCGGCTGATTCCGCCGCAACGGGTGTGCCTGGCCAACCTGGAAACGCTGAACGCGCATTTCATCCATCAAGGGCTGGCGCAGACCGAACGGCTCACCCTGCTCAACCAGACCGCCATCGGGCAAATGAAGCTGCTGTTGGCCGATGCGGGCGTGCAGCGGCTGGAAGGCAAGCAACTATGAACGAACAGGTTTCATTCACCCTGCGTCGCTGCAACTCGGATGTGCTGACCTGCATTGCCAACCTGTCGAACGACGAGGTTTTCACCCCGCCCGAGCTGGCCAGCCGCATGCTAGACGCGGTGGCCGAGGCCTGGGTCGCCGACCAAGGCGGCGCCAACCTGTGGGCGGACAAAACCGTGCGGTTTCTCGACCCGTGATGCCGGTCGAAACGCTGGTTCACCACAACCAGGCGCTGTATTACAAGGCCTTGCAAGATTCACATGCTGGCGCGGTGGATTGCCGTCCGTTCATCGACTTTGTGCTGGATGCCCTGGCAAATTCTCTGTACAAGTACATTGATGTGGCCACGCAGACAGTGGTTGATGTCCCTGCAAATGTCGGTGTAAATGTCGGTGTAAATGTCGGTGTAAATCTGAGGGGCTGTCGGTGAGCCTGCGGGCCAGGAACCGGAAACATCAGACAGACTGCTAAGCACCTCGCCACTGAACCGAAGCGTTCAGCGTCTGTTTGCCTTGCAATTTACTGCGCGCAATGGGCACCCAGGAGCTGGCGATGACAGGCCGGTGTGGAGCTGCCCAATGCGATTGAAGTCCCAACTGCAGGTTTAGAGCGTGGAATTCGAGGTTCCCGTCGGCTCTTGACGACCACCAGCCGACATTGGATTTGACTGACTATGGGGCAGGTCTAGACCCGTTGCAGCCTTTCAGATTTTCGCCGTGACGGGCTGGTCTCGACCCATTGCAGTCAACTATCTTGCAAAATTGATCCACACGTTAAGCTTGGTATATTTAATAGAACCTGATAACACGCGCATGACACAACAGGAAAACTTCCAAGCATTCTTAACTGACTGGCTTCCGCAACTGGACGAGGCGTTAGCCAAGGCAGGAAAGTCTGTGAGCGAGAGGCCGATGGAAGCAGCCCGCTTAATAGTGGATGAACTTATTGTCGATATCAAGGGAGACACCAAGGACAACTACCTTCAGAAGTCCTGGTTTGCCTCAATATTCTTAACAGTGCAGGACTGGTACAAGAAGCGGTATGGCATTGGTCAGGTACACCCGAAGCGCAACGTTCACGGTGTAGTCAAGCACTTTGGGGCTTTCTATCTCCTTGGCATTCCCCTGACAGTGAGTAAGCCACAGAGCGATGGCACGTGTTGGCTGACCTTCGCCAAGGATGTTTTACCCGAAGAGGATGCGACAACCTGGATTCTCAACGGGCCTTCACTTGACGGCCTGCGTCCAAAGCAAGTAGCCACGCTGCGACGTGAAGCCACAAAGACTGCCACGCATATACGCGGCATAGCTAACGACCTGATGACGGCAGACGTTGCCGACGATGCTGACCGAGCAATGATCGCGTCAGTATTGCGCCACCTCGGCAAGGCAGCGGCGGACATGTGTGCACTGGACCATGAATCCGCATCCCTTGCGGTCTGGGATCTTCACATGGCTTGCGAGAAGGTAATTAAGGCGTACCTGACGCAAGAGAGCGTCGTTTACCAGCTGACCCACGATCTGCGGGAGCTCAATCGCCTCGCGTCCGCGAAGCACGACTGGTCAGTTGTCAAGTCGGCCCTCTGCGGTTTTCCCTCTGAAACCCGCGTAATGCAGTGGCGCTACCAGGAGATTGGCGCCCCTTCGGCTGAGGAACTGTGGAGGTTCTACGGCGTAGCCATGCAGGTGTGCTCCACTTATGCGTCGCGCATGACCAGGAAATGGACCTTCAACAACTTCTCGGTGCACCTCAAGAAACCTCCCTGGCTCGATGGCGAAGCGCTGATCAGAGACTAGCTGCCGTTTGAGGCCATGTCGTGCGGGTGGCCTGAACAATGGCATCTAAGCACAGCGCCTTAATAGTTGTTGCAACCGGAATGCCCGCTCCTAGCCCAGACCGGGTACTTTCGATATCGAACTGACCGACGGCAGTCTCTGCATAAGAGCCGACTAACTCGCTGCCGCGTGTGACCGCTTCGGGCACTTAAGAGTCAGCCACCGTCGAGTCCTGGAGCATCATTGGGCACGACACAAGCAGGCCAGCGATGGCACAATCCCGGCCAAAGCGCAATATCTTGAAGTTGTCGCAACCCGTGCGTGAGGCAAAAAGGAGACCTTGGTCATGACATCCATCTTGTTCATCATCGGGGGTTCGCTGTTTGGCTTTCTCGGCCTCTTGCATGCGCTCTACACGTACACCGATATCGCGCGTCCGCGACGTCTGGTGCCAGACAATCCGGCGCTGATTGAAGCCATGTCCGCCTCCGGTGTGCGCCTCGCAGGGGGTGGCACGACCATGTGGCGAGCCTGGGTGGGGTTCAACTTTAGCCACAGTCTGGGCGCCGTGATGTTTGCTTTCGGGTGCATTGCCGTCGGCCTGTCACTGGACGCGCTGGCCTTGCCAAAGGCGGCGCTGCTGCTGCCGGTTGCGATTGGGGCGCTCTACCTCTGGCTTGCCGTCCGTTATTGGTTTTACATTCCCGCCCTCGGCATTGCCGCCGGTACCGCATGCCTCGCCTTCGGTTGGTGGGTGTATTGAAAGCCCCAAGTCGCAGCAAGTGATGGCGAAGGCCGGCATCACCTCGGTCGAGCAGTTGCGCAAAATCGGCTCGGTCGCGGCCTATGTCCGGGCGAAACGCACGGGCGCGAACGTCAGCCTCAATCTGCTGTGGGCGCTCGAAGGCACGATCAGCGGGCTGCACTGGCAGGAGGTGGCACGCGACCATCGCACCAGCTTGCTGCTCGCACTGGAAGACCAGGAGCGACGCGCCCCGCCGGTTTGACGCACGGCGCCGCCAAGGCGTGACCGCCATGCGTATTGGGAAGACGGAAAACTGCCGTCAGGGTAAAGGCAAGCGATGCCGGTCAAGAACCGCGGTCCTGGCCTGTGGGCGCCGAAGGCGCTGGGGAGCTTAAGGAAGCTCCGGGGTCACCACCGGCACCACTGCCGACTTGTCTTTTTGCCGCAGCAGCTTGCGCTTGGCGATGCCGACGAAATGTTCGATGTCGTCGACGATGGAGAAGAAGCTCGGCGTCACCAGCAGGCTCAGGATGGTGGAGGTGATCAGGCCGCCAATCACCGCCGCCGCCATGGGCGCGCGGAAACTGTTGTCAGCACTGCCCAGGCCAATCACCAGCGGCAGCATGCCCGCCACCATGGCGATGGTGGTCATGATGATGGGGCGGGCGCGCTTGTGGCAGGCGTCTATCAAGGCCTCGAAACGGTTCATGCCAAAGTCACGGCGGGCCATGATGGCGTAGTCCACCAGCAGGATGGAGTTCTTGGTCGACACACCAATCAGCATCACCAGGCCGATGAAGGACGGCATGGACAGCATCTTGCCGCTGACCAGCAAGCCGAGGAAGGCGCCACCAAAGGACAGGATGACCGCCGGCAAGATCGAAATCGGGTGCAAGAAGTCCTTGAACAGCAGCACCAGCACGATGTAGATACACAGCACGCCGGTCATCATGGCCATGCCAAAGCCAGCCACCATCTCGGCCTGCACTTCGGCATCGCCAATCTCCAACTGCTGCACGCCCGCTGGCAGGTTGACGATGCTGGGAAACTTGGCCACCGCGGCGGTGACGTCGCCCAGCGGCACGCCCGACAACTCCACCTCGAAGTTGACGTTGCGCACCCGGTTCAGTCGGCTCACCATGGCCGGTCCGCTGGACATCTCGAACGTGGCAACCTGGCTCAGCATGACCGGGCCCTTGACGCCGGGCACCATCAGGCGGCCCAGCAGGTCCAGGTCTTGGCGGGCGTCGGTGGCCAGCTTGACGACGATGGGCACTTGGCGCTGGCTCAGGTTGAGCTTGGGCAAGGCCGATTCGTAATCCCCCACCGTGGCAATGCGCAAGGTTTCGGCAATGGCCGCGCTGGTGACACCCAAGTCGGCGGCGCGGGCAAAGTCCGGGTGGATGGCCACTTCGGCGCGCGTCAGGCTGGCACTCGATGAAATGTTGCCCAAGCCCGGGATCTTGCGCAAATCCCGCTCCACGGCGGCTGCCGCTTGCGTGAGCGCGACCGGGTCTTCGCCCTTGAGCGCCAACTGGTACTTTTCACCCGAACCACCCAGGCCCACCTTGAAGCGGGCACCTGGCAATTCAGACAGCGCCGTGCGCATCTGGCTCTCGATCACCTGCTTGCGCGGGCGCTGGCCGCGCTCGTCCAACAGCACGGTGAGCGTGGCCTTGCGCACCTCGGTGCTGGCGCCGCCCATGAAGGGGTCCGTGCCCACGCTGCCGCCACCGGCCGTGGTGTAGACGCTCTTCACGTGGTCCACCTTGCCAATCAGCGCGCGCGCCTGCTCGGCGGCCGCACGGGTTTGTGCCAGCGTGGTGCCGGGGGATAGCTCCAGGTAGACCTGGGTCTGGGAGTTGTCGTCCGGCGGGATGAAGCCAGTGGGAATCAGCGGCACCAGCATCAGCGAACCAATGAAGAAGCCGATGGCTGAAAACATGGTGATCCAGCGATGGTGCAGCGTCCAGCGCGTGATTTTCAGGTACAGCGGCATCCACACCGGCTCTTCGTGCACATGGGTGGACGGTTTCATGATGTAGGCCGCCATCATGGGGGTCAGCAGCCGCGCCACCATCAGCGAGGCAAATATGGCGAACACGGCGGTCCAGCCAAACTGCTTGAAGAACTTGCCGACCACGCCGCTCATGAAGGCGGTGGGCAAGAACACGGCAATCAGCGCAAAGGTGGTGGCGATCACGGCCAGGCCGATTTCATCCGCCGCTTCCATCGCCGCCTGGTAGGGCGTCTTGCCCATGCGCAGGTGGCGCTCGATGTTCTCCACTTCCACGATGGCGTCGTCCACCAGGATACCGATGACCAGCGAGAGCGCCAGCAGCGTCACGATGTTGGTCGTGAAGCCCATGTAGTTCATGCCAATGAAGGCCGGAATGGCCGACAGCGGCAGCGCCACCGCGGATACAAATGTGGCGCGCCAGTTGCGCAGGAAGAACCAGACCACGATGACCGCCAGCACGGCGCCCTCAAACAGCATGGTCATGGAGGCGTCGAACTCCTCCTGCACCGGGGTCACGAAGTCAAAGGCCTGGGTCAGCTCCATATCGGGGTGGGCAGCTTTGAGATCGGTCAGCGCTTGTTGCACGGCCGCGCCCACTTCCACTTCGCTGGCGCCCTTGCTGCGGGTAATCTCGAAGCCCACCACCGGTTTACCGTTCAGCGTGGCAAAGCTGCGTTGCTCGGCCACCGTGTCTTTGACCGTGGCAATCTCATCCAGGCGCACGCGCTTGCCGCTGCTCAAACTCAGCTCCAGGCGGGACAGTTCTTCCACGGTTGCAACCGTGGCCAGCGTGCGCATGGGCTGCTCGGAGCCACCCAGGTCGGCACGGCCGCCGGCGCTCTCGGTCTGCACCTGTTTGAGCTGGCGCGAAATGTCGGCTGCGGTGGCGCCCAGGCTTTGCAGCTTGAGGGGGTCCAGCGCCACCTGCACCTCGCGGGTCACGCCGCCCACGCGGGCCACCGAGCCCACGCCGCGCACGCCCAAGAGCGCGCGCGAGATGGTGTTGTCGACGAACCAGCTTAAAGCCTCGTCGTCCATGCGAGCGGAGCGAATCGTGAAGGCCAGGATGGGGGCCCCGGACAAATTCATCTTGCTGACAATCGGGTCACGCAAGTCGCTGGGCAAATCGCTGCGCACCTGCTGCACGGCGCTGCGTACATCGTCCACGGCTTCTTGCGTGGGCTTCTCCAGGCGGAATTCGGCCGTCACCGTGACGCTGCCATCCTGCACATTGGTGTAGATGTTTTTCAGACCTTGCAGGGGTGCGATGGCGTTCTCGATCTTGCGCGCCACTTCGGTTTCCAGCTGGGCCGGTGCGGCACCGGGCAGGCTGGCCGACACGGTGACGGTGGGCAGCTCCAGGTCGGGGAACTGCTGCACCTTCATGGCGTTGAAGGACATCAGTCCAGCCAGCGTCAGCAGCACAAACAGCATGACTGCGGGAATGGGATTCTTAATGGACCAGGCGGAGAGATTCATTGGTGTTGCTCTCTATTTGCTAGCGGATTGCGAAGGTTTCACAGCGGCTGGAGCACTATCAACCACCCGCACCAGGTCGCCGTCGGCGAGGAAGCTGCCGCCGCTGGCCACCAGCTTGTCCTCGGGTGTGACGCCGCGCTGGATCTCGATCTGGTCGCCCACGATGCGACCGGTCTGCACCTTGAGCTGGCTGACACGGTTGTCGGCACCGACGCGCGCCACATAGCTGAAGCCGTCGCGCACGACGACAGCGGTTTGCGGCACGGTAAGCCCGCCCGAACTTCCCAGCTCAAACTCGCCACGGGCATACATGCCGGGCTTGAAGCTGGCGGCAATGCTGGGCGCAGCGCCTGGCAGGTCCACATAGACCAGCCCATTACGGGTGGCGGCATCGACCGTGGGGGCCAGGCGGCGCACCTTGCCCTTCATTTGCGCACCGCTGGGGGCGGTGACCAGCACGGCGGTGCCGGCCGTGATGCGGCCCAGCTCGGCGGAGGTGACCTCGCCACGCCACTCCAGGCGGTTTTGGCGAATCAGTTTGAACATCTCGGTGCCGGCACCCACCACCGAACCCACGGTGGCCATGCGGGCCGAGATGACGCCGCTGTCGGGCGCCAGCAATTGGGTGTTCTTCAGGCGCAGCAGCTGCGCGTCCAGTTGTGCCTGGGCCGACGCCACACGTGCCTTGCCGGTCTGCTCTTGCGTCAGGTACTGGTTGACCTGTTGCGCGCTGATGGCGCCGCTACCCTGCACGGCGCGGGCGCGGTCGGCGTTGGCGGCCGACTCGGCGGCATTGGCCTTGGCCTCTGCCACGGCGGCGCGCGCCAGGGCCACGTCGGCTTGTACGCTCTCGGCCGCAAAGCTGGCCAAGAGCTGGCCACGCTTGACGCTGTCGCCCACGTTGGCGTGTAGCTCGGCCACGCGCAGGCCATTGGCTTCCGCGCCGATGCTGGCCTCTTGCCAGGCGGCCAGGCTGCCATTGGCGGCCAGCTTGATGCCGAGCATGTTGTCCTTGGCCTGGGTCAGCGCGACGGTGAGCGCGGGCTTGGTGGCGCCGGGTTTGGCGGCGTCGGCGGCGTGGCTGCGGGTCACAAGCAGACCCAGCGCGGCCAGCGTGAGCACGCCGGCGGCGATGAGCCCCACGGTCAAAGGTTTGACGGTTAGCTTGCTGACAAAGGATGGCGTTGTTTGGAGTTTCATGGAAGTGGTCTCGCGTCGCATCAATAAAGGGGAGGAATCGGATGTCCGTAGGTAGGGGCGGCCAGCCATCAGTTTGTGGCCGTGTTTGACGTGGCATTGGGCTCAAAGCCGCCGCCCAACGCGCGGTACAGCGCCACCCAGGCACGGTTGCGCTCCAGGCCCAGGCCGAGCTGGGCGGATTCGGACGCCAGCGCATTGCGCCGAGCGTCTTCCAGCTCCACCAGGCTGGCCAGGCCCTGGCCAAAACGGGACTGCGTGGCGGCCAGTGACTCGGCATAACCTTGGGTTGAGACTCTGGCGTCTTCGGCGCGCGCCTCGGTGCTGTGCAGGGTCACCAAGGCCTCTTCCACCTCGCGCACGGCCTGGCGCACCTTGCCTTGGTAGCCGATTACGACTGCCTGGTAGTTGGCCTCGGACGACGTGACGGCAGCAGCACGTTGGCCTCCGTCGAAGATCGGCAGACTCACCGCCAAGGGGCCGAAGGACCAGGTGGCGCCCTCCTCGTTGACGCCGTTGGTGCGCAGGCGCGTGCCGGCAATCGAACCCGCCAGGCTCAGGCGCGGCAGGCGCTGGGCCTTGGCGGCACCCACCTGGGCACTGGCGACCATCACGTCACGCTCGGCGGCAAATACATCGGGGCGTTGGGCAATCGTCTGGGCGGGCACACTTGCTACTGAAATGGGAGCTGCCTGCGAAGGTTTTGCTATGGCTAGAGCCAGTTTTTCCTTAAGCGCTGGTTCGGAAACAGCAGTCAAGGCGACCAGCGCCTTGGTGTCCAGTTCGCACAGTGCGCCTTGTTGCGTCAGTCGGCTATTGCCCTCGGCCGCACTGGCGCGGGCCATGGCGCCAACTGAGGGGGCCAAAAAGCCGGCCTTGGCGTTGATCTCGGTCAGCCGCGCCGTTTCCTGGCGCGAGGCCGCGTCGCGCTGCGCCAGCGCGAGTTGCCGCGTGCAGGTGGACAGGCTGTAGTACAGGTTGGCCACCTCCGCCGCCACCGAGACGCGGGCGTCGTGCCACTGGGCCTGGCTGCCTTCCACGTTGGCCTGGGCGGCGTGGCTGACCGCGCGGTTGGCGCCCACCAAGTCAATTTCCCATTGCGCCTGCAGGCCGACTTGTTGGGTCGTGGTCACCGGCAGGCCGGGTTGGCTCACGCCCCGGCTGCCCGCCGCCTGGGCGCTGACGTTGGGCACCAGTGCGGCATGCGCTGCGGCTTGCTGTGCGCGGGCCGCTTCCACGCGCGCCAGCGCTTGCGCAACCGTTGGGCTGACCGCTTGCGCGGCCGCGATCAACTCCACCAACAGCGGGTCGCCCTGCTGTTGCCACCATTGGGTCAAGGATCCGACCGTGCCCTGGTGCGGCAGCGGTGCGTGCCATTGCGGGGGTGCCACCATGTCCACGTGGGCGGGCGGCATGAGACTGGAACAGGCAGACAGCGCCAAGGCTGCGACCAAGGGCGCGAGTTTGAGCAGGGAGTGCGGAATCATCATGTTGGTGTTTTTTTGGGTTTGGAGCGTCGTGACAGGGACGGTGGATGAACGGGAGTCTTTTCAGACGGCGCGGCTTTGGTCTTCTGCTTGGCGGTGGTCTTGGTGGGCAGCGCGCGACGCACCGCTTCGGCAGCGGTGAGGGCCATGGCGTAGTCCACCAGTCGGTCGCAATAGACATCCAGCGCGGCGTGGGACGCGATCAGCGCGGGGCGCATGGAGTTGGTGAGGTCGGTACAGATGTGCAACATCACGCCTAGGCCGCTAATGGCCAGCACCAGCCGGTGGATCTCGTCGTCGGGTTGCGCAACCCCCAAGTGGCGACACAGCGCCGAGGCCAGCGCATTGTGGGACGGCTTGATGTTGCATTCCAACTCTTCCTGCCAGATGCCGGTGGGCTCCAGCATTTCACGGAAGTGCAGCTTCATGCACTGCTGTATCAGGTCGCCCTGCTTGAGGGGCTCCACAAAACTGCGCATCAGGTTGCCCAGCGCCCATTCCAGCGGACGGGTCGCGTCGTCAATTTGCTCGGGCGGCACGCTGGGGTTGCTGCGCAGGTCGGTGAACACCGCTTTGTACAGGCCAGCCTTGTCACCAAAGTAATAGCTGATGGAGGCGATGTTGATCTGCGCCGCCAATGCAATCTCGCGCGTGGAGGTCTTGGCATAACCCTTTTCAGCAAACAACGCCAACGCCGCATCGAGCAGGCGGTTGCGGGCCTCGACACCATCGCTGCGCAGGGTCTTGGTGGTGGGAGGGGGGGGAAGAGGGGCGGCCTTGGACATGGGCCGCGATTCTAGACTAGCTAAATCAAACGTTTGATTTAACTAGGCCCTGCCGACGGTGGGGTTTTGTTACCAGCCCGTTACGGCGGGGCCACGCCGAGGTGCCGGGCAGCAGGGATGGGGTGAGCGCCAAAGTGAGGTAAAGGGGGCAAGATCACTTCCAATTAGCCACCATGCCAGCATAAACCTGGGTGTCTTCAGCCAATTATGTCGCCAAAAGCTACATCATTCGCCCCCTTTGCGCCACACACTGGCCAGCCACGGCTGCTGTTCGCGCGGCAAGCCGCTCGGCCGGTAGTAATGCG
>Ga0208863_1001407_pt1 | contig 15405 bp, 17 predicted proteins | sample RifOxyD3_FD_184040 | JGI IMG/M metagenome (GOLD analysis project Ga0208863, IMG submission 184040) | Soil microbial communities from Rifle, Colorado - Rifle Oxygen_injection D3 (SPAdes) | ecosystem: Environmental > Terrestrial > Deep subsurface > Rock core/Sediment | place: Rifle, Colorado...
TATGCCCGTTTCTGGCATAAAGTCCTCTTCGATATCGGAGTCGTATCTTTCAAGGAACCATTCCAAGACCTCATAGGTGTTGGACTTATTCTTGGTCCGGACGGAGCGAAGATGAGTAAATCCAAGGGAAATGTCATCAATCCGGATGATGTTGTGAAAGAATACGGAGCCGATACGCTCCGAATGTACGAGCTCTTCATTTCCGATTTCCGTGATGCGGCTCCATGGGATACTGATGCGATTGTCGGAGTGCGACGATTCCTTGAACGTTCGCAAGCGATTTTTGAGATTCCGAAGTTCGCAGCAGACGATATGAAAGCCATGAAGCTTATGCACAAGACTATCAAGAAAGTCGGGGAAAATATAGAAGCATTCAAATTCAATACCGCTATTTCTTCTCTTATGATACTTCTCAATGAAGGGATTCCGAAGGATGCAGAAAATGCACTTGAATGGAAAGAGAATTTCGCTATAATACTTCATCCGTTTGCTCCGCATTTAGCAGAAGAACTTTGGCAAATGCTCGGTAAAACGACTTCCGTTTTTGAGGCAAGTTGGCCGGAATACCAAGAATTTATGCTCGTCGACGATGAAGTGACTATCGCCATTCAAGTGAATGGAAAACTTCGTGGAACGCACGTATTCTTGAACTGAGTTTCTCAGGAAGAAGTCGCAGCACGGGTCATGGAAGATTCGGAAATCAATAAATGGTTGGATGGACTAACAATAGTCCGAGAAATATTTGTTCCGAATAAATTGTATGGTATCGTAGCGAAATAATTAAGTTCCTAATTCTTAATTTTCCCTATTATGACTACTCCATTTCCAGAAGACGAAGAAGACGAACTTCTTATCGATCCAGAGGATAATCTGGAAGTAACTCTCGAAGATGTTGAGAACCTTGAGGAAGAAGAGAATACCGGACATAAAGTCCAGACGTTTGATCCGTCCGATGATGGAGTCGATAATTATTTCGATGAACGTTATTTTGATGAATAATTATTTTCAATCTTTCTATGACTCACAAAGATCCATATTCCGTCCTCGGAGTCCCGAAATCCGCAACCCCGGATGAAATCAAAAAAGCCTATCGCAAACTTGCGATGCAGTACCATCCTGACAAAAACAAGGGAGATAAGAAAGCCGAGGAGAAATTCAAAGAGTTGAGTGCTGCCTATGAAGTAATCGGAGATGCAAAAAAACGCAAGGAGCATGATACCTTTGGTTCGACTGGAGCAGGGTTCGGAGGTTCTTCCGGAGGGCAGGGTTTCGGAGGTTATGAAGATATATTTTCACAGTTTAGTAAATGAGGGGGGAGAAGTAACTCTTCGCAGAATTTCGAGTTCGATCTTGGGGATTTGTTCGGTGGAGGTATGGGACAGTGATCGAGATCCAGAACATCCCACAGAGAAGAACCAGCTCCAAAGTCGGAACCAGAGAAACCATCACTCGATGTCATAAAAACGGTAGAAGTACCTATTTTTGACCTTATTCTCGGAACCAAACTCGATGTAGAAACGGTGTATAATAAACATTTGAGTCTCACAGTTCCCGCTGGAACTAAATCAGGAACCAAGTTCCGAATCAAGTGAAAATGACGTCAAAGTGCCGGAGAAATCGGAGATATGTACGTCATCGTCGAAGGGAAAATGCCGAAAGATATTCCGGAAAATATCAGGAAACTTTTGGAAAGTATTAAGGACCAATTATAAAAAGAAGCCTTGCGATGCAAGGCTTTAAATTTTGAAAACTTCATCCATCACAACGATTACGAATCTTCTGGTTTTTTGCTTCTGAAGCCCCGAAATATCATCCAAAGACCGAAAAGAAAACTACATAAGAGAAAGATTGATGTTATAATTGCCCAGATTGGCATAATAGGAGCTCCTTTTTGTTTATACAGGGATTCCTGTGAAGTCTTTATATTAAAATACTATTATTTGTCAAATGAAAATACTTCTCCTTGATAATATTCGTTCCATCCTCAATGTTGGTGCACTTTTTCGTACCTGTGACGGTGCAGGATTCGAAAAGATTATCCTTACGGGATTTACTCCGACTCCGCCTCGTAAAGAATTGAGTAAAACCGCTATCGGAGCGGAAAACTTCGTTGCTTGGGAATATTACAAGAGTTCTTTGGAATATATTCAGGAATTAAAAAAACAAGGGTACAAAATTTTCGTTCTCGAACAAACGCCCGAAAGTATCGATTTTCATTCCGTCTCTTCGATGAAGTATGAGAATATATGTCTTATTCTCGGAAATGAGATTGAGGGTGTTCAGAAAGATCTTATCGCCCTTGCAGATCATTGTATAGAAATCCCCATGCTCGGACAAAAACAATCGCTCAATGTCGCAACGGCGTGAGGTATTTGTATGTATCAATTTTTGTAGGAATCTCTGCAAAACGCATAAATAATTTTCAAAATATTTTTTTGAACGTCACCGAGGACTGTGTTTGAGCATCCTCCATAGCGAGTCCCGCAGGAAGAGAGAAAATATATTTTGAAAATTATAAGAACAATGGAGTTTATAATCCGTAAATTTGCAAGAAAAAACCTTATCTGTTATAATAGAAAATAATTACATTCATTATATCTTTTTATGGAAAAAACTACAGAAAATAACGTGCAGCAACCGCAAGTAAGTTTCGTATCGACAGAGAGCAGTTTCGATGAAAATCGGAGAAAGAATTTTTTTACATATGGATTTATCGCATCATTTGTTTGGATGTGCTTTCATTTTACCCTTGTCTTCTTTTTTGGATTACAACTCGAATCGCCTTTGCTTGTAGGATTATTCCTCGGAATAGGAAACTTTGTTGCCTTTCTGGCAGATAGTCCTGTATGAGCCCTCCAGAAATATATCCTCCCAAAGAAACTTTTTATTATCTCATCGAGTTTGATGTTGATAGTTTCTCTTATATTTGTGTATTTCATATTTTCCTCATCGAATTCTTCAGGAGATTCCTCTCTTATCGCAAGCTTCTTTGCATCAAGTTTGAATATTATCCTTCTTCTCATATCTGTTTGTCTCTATGGAACTATCAAAGAACTGACCGATGTAACAGCTCTTTCATATATCATGAATAATGCAGATCCATCTGAATATGCAGATCTTCTTTCTCGAAATAATATTTTCGGCTGAGTGGGGGCACTTACTGGGCTCGTTTTATCAGGAGTTATTCTTTCTTTCAATATTATTATAGCAGTTCTTATTCTCGTTTTTTTTATAGTTCTTTTCATTTCTTTTACAATCATTTATTTTGATAATTCAAAAATGACTCTTAATTTTAGTGTCAACGATATTAAAAAACTAAAAATCATTTCTCCTGGAGAAACTATCGAATCAGTAAAACAATATACTATCTCTCAAGTACAAAAAACTGATTTTATAAAAGCGGCAAAAGGTATGAAATACATTTTTCTTAAACCTATGCAGATGAAATCTGATATTAATTGGAAAGAAGTTATGACTACTACACAAGAAGATCTCAAATCTTTCTTTGAAGTTCTTGGAAAAGCTCCATTCAATAAGAAACTTCTTGCCATGTCTATGATAATCATACTTTTTGGATTTTGGGATACTTTTGTTGTAACATTTCTTGTTGATTTTCTCAATAAAATTATCGCTGATAATGGTGATAATCTTCTTGTTAAAACAAAACTTTTTACATGATATGTTTTTATAGCCATTCTTGCCATTCCTGCATTTGGTGCACAAATCCCACTTATTGGTCTTTCGAAAAAAATGGGAACATTTTCTATAATATTTTCTGGAGTGCTTATTTCAGGAATATCTCTCTTTCTTTTTGGTGTATTTAATGGTTTTATTATCATACTCTGTCTCGGTCTTATTAATAGTATTGGATATGCAGCAGCAATGCCACTCGCGCAGGGAGAATTTTCCGATTCCTACAATCAAGTGTATGCCGAAAAACGAAAACTCACGGAGATTGATTCCAACGCTTCTTCCGCTCCACTCAAGATGATACTGAATCTCGCGAATGTCGTAGGTCTTATAATCGGAGGACTGCTTATTGCTATAGTGGGATTCAATGGAACATTCTTTGTTCTCTGAGCCATCCTTATAGGATTATTCTCCGTAAGCATGATACATAAAAAAGAATGGGGATTATAGTTTCTGGAGTTTTATATTTCAAAATCGAATATCTCTTTAAATATTTTTTATGTGATCAATAGATAATACATCTTATGATGAAATTCCTAACAATGATTCCAATTCTTCTTTATCATCGGAAAAAAAATCTCTGACGGATACAACTTCAAAAATAATTGATTCACTAGCATTGAGTATATGGAATGATAATATAACTCTTCCTAAGGCGAATGCAACTGGTAATGATAATGGAAAAACATTTGTTCTGAATTGACGAGTTCACTCTCAGATTAATTGAAATCCTTATCTTACAAATACTTCTCTTTCTCATTTTACATATGGTGAAATTATTCCAAAATCATCAGATGGAAAAATTGATTTTTCTAATATCGATTCCAAAAATGCCACACGTATAGATCTCTTGTCAATAGGAGTAAAGAGAGAAATTGCATATATACTAAGTCCTGAGACTACCATAACAACCACTTTTTGAGCAGGAATTCAGGCAATAGGAAATTTTGGCTGAGGAATAATACAAAAAGAGTGGCACAGGGTTACTAATAGATATACAAATGATGCCCAGTATGAATCAGTATCATGATTAACTCCAGACATAAGAGCTGGTATTTGAATTAGATCTTATATTACTGGGGATTGAAACAAAGGAATATATATACATGGAAATACCGATATCAATATCCCATTAAATAACTTCTATGGTAGTTCAAAGGTTGAAATACCAGTATGACTATGAATAAATATATGAGAAACCGATATGAATATGTGAATAACTCATCAACATGAATCTGCTCCGATAGCATCGGAAACTATAAATGGTGCTTATGAAAATGGAAATAATCAGGAATTTATGTGAGTTTCTATATATATACCTATTTCGAATACCAGCGCATCTATATTTTGAGAAATTACGAAACCAACAAGTAATTTACCAGGGAATAGTGGACAAAAAGGGGAACCAACTCTAAATATTGGCATGCAATGGAAATTATAGGATTTATAAAAAACTACATTGAAAAGAGAGTTATTCTTTGAGAGATTTTCTTATAAAACCTATTTGCAAAAATAGTATAGATACATACTATGTATACTTAGTTTTTAGCCTTTGATTTTAAATCTATCTTGTCTTTTCTCGATATTCGTCACTATAAGTACCTTACATCTTCCATCGACCGAAATCTTGATTTTTCGGCATTTATGGACTTTGAGCACCACTACCAGGTATCGGAAAATAATCGAGAGTATTCTATCGAGCGAGCGTATTTCTCCTATCAGGAATCTCTCGGAGGAGATGTTATAGATTCCAAACTCCAGTCCATCATCGACATGGAATCGAAACTCATTCCTGTTTTTGCTCAGATGGAGCGGACGGGAGTATATGTAGACGAAAAGAAACTCCGTGATATCGGCGAGGATATCGTACGGGAATCGAAGAATAAAGAACTCGAGATATACGATCTCGTCGGTGAACAGTTCAATATTAATTCCGCGAAACAAGTACAAGTGATACTTTTCGAGAAACTCTGAATTCCCGTTTCCAAGAAAATAAAAACAGGATACACGGTCGATAATGAAGCGCTTTCTCTTATCGGACAAAAGTACGAGATAGCGAATATCATTCTCCAATATCGCACACTTGAAAAACTCCGGTCTACTTATATCGACGGGCTGTTGAGAGTTATTAATCCTCATACGAAACGCATCCATACGACCTATAATCAGCTCGGAGCTTCTACTGGACGACTTTCTTCTGAATCTCCGAATCTCCAAAATATCCCTTCGGGAAGTGGGTATCCGGCTCAAATAAAATCTTGTTTCTGCTCTGAGTCTTCAGGATTTTCTTTCTTGGTTGCGGATTATTCCCAGGTAGAACTCCGTATACTCGCGAGTCTCTCAAGAGACGAATCTCTCATAGAAACTTTTGCCAGATGAGAAGATATTCATACCCGTACCGCACGTTTTCTTTTCGGGGAAAATACGACTATCACTTCCGAACTTCGCCGAATTGCAAAATCGGTCAATTTCTGAGTCGTCTACGGTATTACCGGCTTCGGACTCTCGAAAGTCATCAATACTTCGCCTGCTGAAGCGACAAAGTATATCGACACTTTTTATGCGATGTATCCGGGAGTTCGAGCTTACTACCAATCTATCCTCGATGGAGCGCACAAAAATGGATATGTGGAAACTTTTTATGGACGCAGACGACACATTCCCGGTGTACGAGACAGTAATAAAATGATCCGTGCCGGATCGGAACGAGAAGCTATCAATATGCCGATTCAAGGAACCGCTGCCGATGTTATCAAGCTCGCTATGCTCCGGATATCTGATTTTCTCAAAGAAGGGGCATATAAATCCCGAATGTTGCTACAAGTGCATGACGAGCTTGTTTTAGAAGTTCACGAAAGTGAGGAAGAGATAATGGAAAAACAGGTCTGTTCCATTATGGAAGGAGTGTTTCCTGGTCCTTTGAAGCTCTTGGTAGATATCCATACAGGAGCTAATTGGTCGGAAGCGAAAGGGTAGTCAGATATCATAAAAATAAAACCCATAAAATGAATTGCAATATATTTGCAAAAAAACACTTTGAGATTATAATTCGCTCTAATTTATCGCTTTCCTGTGTAGTTTTTAACCCTGTTTCTATGGCACTTCAAACGGAAATCAAAGATTTTACCAAAAAAGTACTGCTTCTCGGGATTGTTCTCTCGTTTTTCATCAATCTTATTTTTACGTATGTTTCGTCTTTGAGTGGAGGAAACAGTACATATGCAGCTGGAAACGATGCAAATTTTCGTCGAGCGAGTGTCCCATATCTTGGGAATACAGGAATAGCGATTTCTATGAATATTGGATTGAAAGATAAAGAAACACAGGATACTCCCGTTAATCTTTACGGAGATGTAATGCCGATCTGAGAAGTACTTGCAGACACGAGTGTCGGACAAAAGAAACTCATTTCGAGCAATATGGTGGCGGCTGCCGGATATCTCAATATCTTAAAAACAGATGTAAATAAACTTCTCGATTCTGCAACCGATCGTGAGGCGATGCTCGAGAGTTTTCTCGATCAACTCAAGTTTCGCTATACTTCCACCAATACATATCTTGGTATTCTCTCTGCTCAGGTAATGGAACTCCAGGGGACTATCACTACTTCCAATACATCTATAGAAACTATCAAAACTTCCTTGACTGCAGCATATAAGAATCTCGATTATAACAAGACTGAGGATCTTATCGCAAATTATCTCGCAGAAAAACAGAAAAATACTTACGCTCAGACGTATCTTGTCTTCCTTGGAAAATTCATCTCTACCTATCAGATTTTGAACACATACAATAAAACATTACTTGACACTCTCATAAATAACAAAGAAGCTCTTGTGAAGAATGTAACTATTGTTCTTCCTGATTCTGGAACGGATCTTATGAAACAATTGAATCTCATGAAGACCGAGGCAGAATGGAAATCGGCACAATAATCCGTAGAATAAAAAATCTCATTCCGAACTCGGAATGAGATTTTTTAAATATTATTTTTGTCCGCTCTCAGCTTTTGTTCCAGACAAGCTTGGGGCAGGTTTCATTAAATCATTCTTAACTTTTTCCTGAAAATCGCTTATATTGAACTGGCGTATATTGAGTTGATTCTGTATTATCTGGTTAAGAATAGCGGAATCTTTTAAGAAATTGAAAGTAAACCAAGAAAGGACGACGAGCCCGAGAACCGTACCGACCGCAAACAACATACCAAGAACAATATTGTAACCGAATAGCTTCCACTTGCTTTTATGAAGCATAAGATATTCGTGTTTTTCCAAACTCTTGAGAGTCTTCGTCAGTTCCTTGATAGTCTTATTGAGATCTTGGGTCGTTTTCAGAAGTTCTTGCTGTGTCAAGGAATTGAGCAGAAGTTCTTTCTCCACGAAAGAGACTTCTTTTACGATATTTTTTTCCATAGTTTTTTTATCTTGGATTGTTTTGCTCATAAATTTAAGAGATTGAAAAGAATAATTAAAACCTATGTTTTTATTTTATCCATCCTTCCACGAAATCGGCGATAATATTTGCAAGTTTTTTCGGGTCATGACGGATATAATCGGCTTCGTTCACTACATCGCGTTCTATAATTTTATAAGAAGCCCCGGAAAATATCTCTATATCAGTGATTCGAACAGGCTGTTTGTTTTCTTCCTGTTTGTATTTGAGCGCTAATTCTTCTCGAATGGGAGCATTGTTAACGAGAACATAATCAATCTCGTTTTTCCCGATATATTTTTCGATAACATCCACGAAATCTTTTACTGCAAAGTTATTTGTTTCTCCATATTTGGTCATAATATTGCAAATATAGATGATTTTTGCTTTCGATTCTTGGATAGATTCTCTCATCCCTTCTGATAAAAGATTTGGTACGATACTCGTATAAAGGTCTCCGGGACCGATTATGATGTAATCGGAATTTATGAGAGCTTCACGTGCACGAGGATTGAGTTTCCCGCCACCGACCAGAAACGCATCGCATATCTCAAGATTCGCATCGTGTTTCGGTATGTCAATATTGGTTTCTCCGATTATCTGCGTTCCGTCTTCCAGAATAATTCCGAGTTGCGTATCGTCCAGTGTTACAGGAATGACTTTCCCTCGGACATCGAACATTTCCGAGAGTTCTTGGATACCTTTCTCAAAATCCCCAGTTATATCGGTGAGAGCTGTGAGAAGCAGATTTCCGATGGTATGCCCAGATATCCTATTTCCTGCCTTGAATCGGTATTCAAAAAGTTTTCGAACTATTCCCGTATCCTCCGAGAGTGCGACAATTGCCCGACGTATATCGCCTGGTGGGAGTATCCCGAACTGATCGCGAATTTCTCCAGTACTCCCTCCAGAATCGGAAACCGATACAATAGCAGCGAGGTTATAATCTTTGTTTTTCTTAAGCCCATAGAGGACATTGAATGTTCCTGTTCCTCATCCGATAGTAGTTATATTTGTGGGCATTTATAATAAAATTGCTTTTATATAAAATAGTCCTATCATTATAGATGTTTTTATGGTTTTATCAACCAAAAAAATATTTATCATATAATTTTATCATATATGAATTACAAAAATTTATGAGGGATTATTAGTCTTTCTTTAATAATTGGAATGTTCGTAGTGAGTCAGACAACGGCAACAACAACTGCCACTACTACCACCAATACATCGGTTAGTGTAACAGGAACATGAATCATTTCTCCGGTTATCCAAGCAAAGCTTGATATTATTTTTTCAAAATTAGAATCCAAACGAATAAAATTTGTTTCAAGTGAATTATGGAATCAATATATTAATAGAATCATGGGACAAGTAGATCAATTACGTTTGAAATATGTTGGTAATATATGAAATATAGCTATACTTGATATTTTATCTCATTGAATACAATCTTTAAAAGAAACATCTATTAGTAATACTAAGAATACTAGCTCTTGTGAAGGTATTCTTCCTCCACTTCCATTTTGTGCACAGCCTCCTATGCCTATTTGTCCCGAATGAATGTCCTGTATACAGATGATGCCACAACCAAAAACATACACAAGTTATGATACATGGAAAGCAGATCGTGCACAATGCCTTTATGATGGAATTTGCTCGACAGGAATAACACAAGATATTTGTACTCAAGAAGCGAAAATCTGCCCAGATGGAAGTTCTGTTGGAAGAACTGGACCAAATTGCGCTTTTGCTGCCTGTCCAACTCCCTAAAAAAACACAGTAGAAAACAAAATAAGCGACTTTAGGTCGCTTATTTTGTTTTCTGGACTTTCTTTTTGATTTTACAAATCCTTTGTATACAATTACTTCGTTTTTATATTTTAATCAATCTTTTTATGGACGGATCAACACTTATAGTACTATTGGTTATTCTCGCGGTTGTCGTACCGATGTTTATAAAAAAAGTAAATCAAGGAGAAGTGGGACTTATTGAATTTCTCGGAAAATACACCAAAACAGCGAATCCAGGTATTGTTTTTTTGTTTCCTGGAATTGAAACACTTCGAAAAATCGATATCCGAGAACAGGTTATTACCGTTCCAGAACAACAGATAATTACTCGTGATAATGTAGGAGTAGCAGTTGATGGGATTGTGTATATTCAGATTAATGATCCGACCAAAGCCCAATACGAGATCTCCAATGTATTTATGGCGGTTATTAATCTCGCTCAGACGAGCTTACGTTCGGTTCTCGGAACTATGGCGCTCGATGAGACACTCTCAAACCGTGAAACCATTAATGCGAAACTTCTCGAATCGCTCGATCGTGAAACCGGAAAATGGGGAGTAAAAGTTATGCGTGTCGAGATTAAGAAACTCGAACCACCAAAAGATATCCAGGATTCTATGAGCAAACAGATGAAGGCGGAACGAGAGAAACGAGCTCTCATCCTCGAAGCGGAAGGATACAAGCAATCCCAGATTACCAAGAACGAAGGAGATAAACAATCCAAGATCCTCCAAGCAGAAGGAGACCGTCAGTCTCAGATTCTCCAAGCAGAAGGAAAAGCTCAGGCAACCATCGCTATCGCCGAAGCGGATGCGAAAGCCCTCGAACTTCAATCCGTAGCTGCGCAGGAATTTTTCAAAGGACAGGCAGTAACGAAAGAACAATTGAATGTAATTCAGAACTCCCTCAGTGGCGGAAACACGAAATATATTTTGGATTCGGATATACTTACCAGTATCAGCAAAACTTTCGGGATAAAATAATTTCTTAATCACTTCCTTTTATGTCCAATCTCTTTTACATCTACCTCGCTTCTGGGGTTTTCTTTCTCTTGATCGAGATGTTGACTGCGACTTTTTACGGACTTTCCGTAGGTGTCGCTTGTTTTGTGCTCGCGCTCTATGTATACATAACTGGCGATGTTACTATGACAGTTATTCAAGGACTTATCCTTGTGACAGTTTCGGCGGTTTTTGCGTATTTTCTTCCGAAGTGGCTTACTCCTCATACGAAAACCCTCAAATCAGGACTCGATGCACATATTGGACAATCATTCCGTTTAGAACGAGTTAGCTCCGATTGGAAAGCGAAAATCGACGGAGTGGATTACCTGATTGACGACGATTCCGAAACTTCCGATTTTGCAGTCGGAAAGAAAGTTCGACTCGATAGTCATAGTTCTTGAGTTTTAAAAGTATCGATTGTAAAATAATATGTCTCACTTCTCTCTTTTCTTACAATACCACATCGAACTCGAACCTTCCGAAGAAGCGATTTTTCGGAAGTTTTTGAGTCTGTTTATGGAATATAACGCCCATACGAATCTTTCGGCTATCCGAACTCCCGAGGGAATTGTCGAGAAACATTTTATCGACTCCTTGATGCTCGGGAACGCAGTGGAACTTCACGGAAAAGTGCTCGATATCGGAAGTGGTGGTGGTTTTCCGGGGATTCCTCTGAAAATCCTCTTTCCAGAAGTAGATTTTACTCTTATGGATTCTGTTGGGAAAAAAGTCCGTGCTATGAATCATTTCATCGAAAATCTCGGTCTTACTGGAATCCGAGCGATTCAGGCTCGTGCTGAGGAAGTTGCGAAGCTTCCAGAGTACAAGAGGCAGTTTGATTTCATAGTTTCACGAGCAACAGCCTATCTTCCGCAAATCCTCGAATGGGCGGAACCTTTTCTCGCTCCAGGCGGTCAGATTATCCTCTATAAACTCGCGAGTCCGGACGAACTTGCCGAAGGAAAACAGATTCTGAAGAGACTTGGATTGAAACTCGTAGGAGTGGAAGATTATAAGATTGGAGAACAAGAGCGAGTATTTCTTATATTTGAGAGAAACTCCTAAAAAAGCGAACTTCGCATTCAAACTTTTACGTTTCCTCGTTCTCCGTACGAGTCGTACGGTTCGCTCCGGTCCGCAGTTTTCATACGAATTTTATTATTTTTTTAGGAGTTTCTTATTCAAGAGAATAAGCTATATTCCATTTGTCAACTCGTTTTCTTGGTAAAATCCCAAATTATATGGTACACTGAATGTGTTCTCTATAAAAAAACCTCGATAAGCGCTATGCAAAAACAAAAAATACAACAAAATATACGAGCAAAAGAAGTCTCTTATTTGGGACTAACTCACGCTCCGCGTGAGTGTCGGTCATCTTTTTTCGTGCTTCTCATCCTCTCTTTTTTCCTTGTTGGACTTTATACTCCGTCTTTTGTGCAAGCGGCACAATGAGATCCGACAACGATTGTCGGACTCAAGAAATCTCAGACTACTCAGATTCTCGATAGTTTCAAAGAGAAACAGGAGGTATTGCTTTTTGAAAATGTGCCATTCTCATCCGATGATGAACTCGGGCTTTTTAATGCGGAACGTAAGATGAATAGTCTCAGTGATATTCTGAAACGAATCGATTCTTCCAAAGAACAATATAAGCAGCAGAAACGAGTAGTGACCCGTGAAAAATTTACCCTTAAAAGAATGATTGCTGATTTGGATGCGAGTATTTCCGAAACAGAAAAATACATTGCCGACACAGAAGAACTTATTGCTGATAAGAATCGTGAAATTGCTAAGTATGCCATGCATATCGAGGAACTCAATGCGAAAATAGAGGAAAATAAAACATCCATTCTTCGTTATCTCACGTATATCTATACCAAAGGAGATCTTGTATATGATGGAGCGCAGAATATCGATGTGCTTCGAAGTATTATCCTGAACGATGGGAATCTCGGAGAAATCTTCAATGATATCCACTATAAATCGATTCTTGAAACGGCAGGACAGAATTTTATCGAGATACACCGCAATCTCGTAAAAGAGTATTATTACAACAAGGAATCTCTTAAAAAAGAGAAGCTTGCAAATGTTCGACTTCGAGGAGAACTTATTACAAAAAATCGTGATATTTCCGCACAAAAACAATACAAAGAACAAATCCTCGAGGTAACAAAAGGACAGGAGGCTCTTTATAATCAATATATCGCTACAAAACAGGAAAGTGAGGAGAAAATACAAACCCGTCTTGCGAATATTTCTGAAGAATATACGAGTGTTTTTGCTCGTCTTGGAAATAAATACCAGTGCGATGTAGTAGGAGGAAATAGTGGAAGTGGAAAAGTTGTAGCAACAACCGCTTCGGGATATAGTTTCACCGCTTCGGGAACATTCTTGGATTCTTGTTCCGATCTCCAGAAATTCTATACAGCAGAGAAAGAACTTATTGACTATCCTATCGATGAAAACATTCAGAATCCTCTTATCTGGCCAATTGATGCGACCCGTGTTTCTACGTATTTCCATGATGAGGATTATTTTAAATCCCTTGGAAGTGATCATGAGGCAATTGATATTCCTATGCCACAAGGATCTGATATAATAGCGCCCGCTGCAGGATATGTTTATTTTATTCAACCACCAACACCTACCGGATATGGATATATCGCCCTGAAACATTCGAACGGATTTGTGACTGTATATGGACATATCTCGGAAGTACTCATAAATAAATTCGATTTTGTCGATACAGGGAAGCTTTTTGCAAGAACTGGTGGTACTCCGGGTACTTCTGGTGCTGGTCCTATGACGAGCGGAGCGCATCTGCATTTCGAACTTTACAGGAATCGCGAATCTATCGATCCGCTCCGTTATCTCGATCTTACGAAACTTCAGTACGATAGCATAGAAGGGAAGTACCAATACAAATTCGTTGAGGATTTGAAAGCTCGTTATGGAAACAAAACGAATATTTCCAAATATTCGAAATTCCTTATAGCCGGTTCGGATGAAATCGAACGTCAAAAATATCTCCTTGCCAATTATGCCGATGGAAGATTTACTAATCATGACGTATGGACAGAAGAAGCAGTTGGAGGGAAGATCGACCCGAGTTTCCTTATGTGTGTCGGACTTGCTGAAACAGGACTCGGAAATCATCTGAAAACTGCTTACAATATAGGAAATATAGGAAATACCGATTCTGGAGGAACGTACGAATTCATGAGCGCGCGCGAGGGAATTTATTGGATGACGAAAACTCTCAATAACAAATTTCTCGGGAAATATACCACTATCGATCAGCTTTCCCGATATGGAAACAAGGACGGATCTATTTATGCATCTTCCTCGTCTAATTGGCACAATAACGTAGTAAGATGCCTTTCTGCACTGAAATGAAAATTTGTCGAGGACAATTTTAAATTCCGACTTGCGGAAGATGGAAAAGATGAATAAAATAACATGTGTTACTTCTTAATTCATACAGGATATGTATCCACTCAGAACAAAATCAAAATATGATCCGGATAATCTTGCTGCTACAACCGATGCTTACACCACGGTATATCTCGGGAATTATATCGCCGGAGATTATTCAGAATGACACGGAAGTCATCCAGGAGTCGATATCGTTCCGGTTGCTCCGAACGACACTGTTTTTGCTTGTCTCGACGGAGTTGTACAGATCGTAGGGAATAATGCCACGAACGGAAACTATATCATTCTTCGACATGATAATGTTCCTGATCCAAACGATTTCGGAATGAAAACAACCTTGTACTCTTGTCATCTTCATCTTTCGATGTGTTCAGTCGCTATGGGACAATTGGTTCAAGAAGGCGATATTATCGGACAAACGGGAAGTACGGGAAATTCCATAGGAGAACATCTGCATTTTCAGATAGACCGATCCGAGGCTTTATTTCATCCGTATTGGCCATTTACTTTCGCACAAGCGAATACAGCAGGACTTGGTTTCTTCGATGCGATTAATAAATGACTCGGGATTGACGAAGCTCGAAAGTATACAGTTAATCCACTCGTATATCTTGATCAGGTTGCAGAGCGGGGGAATGATTCAATAGTAACTTCTAGTACGGTTATCGCAAGCATCGCACCGACTATTGATATAACTCCGACTCCAGTACAACCAACGGTTTCTTCGTCCAGATTTTCGGATGTTTCCGTAGGTACACCATACTCTGTGTCAATCAATTTTCTTAAGGATAAAAATATCGTTGCCGGAAACAATGGACAGTTTTTTCCTGATGCGACTATTACTCGTGCAGAACTTCTCAAGATGGTGTTCGGTGCCGCAGGAACCGTGCTCGTGTCCGATGGACAGAATTATTTTTCTGATATTGATACTGCTTCTTGGCAGGCTCCGTATGCCAATACGGCCAAAGTAAATAAGATTATCGGAGGATATTCGGATGGAACTTTCCGACCGAATAATCCTATCACTCGAGCGGAGGCGTTTAAGATTATC
>Ga0208863_1001409_pt1 | contig 15399 bp, 16 predicted proteins | sample RifOxyD3_FD_184040 | JGI IMG/M metagenome (GOLD analysis project Ga0208863, IMG submission 184040) | Soil microbial communities from Rifle, Colorado - Rifle Oxygen_injection D3 (SPAdes) | ecosystem: Environmental > Terrestrial > Deep subsurface > Rock core/Sediment | place: Rifle, Colorado...
GGCCAACCCAGGGATTTGATCGGTTCATGGGTGATGCCGACCGAGCCGTCCTCATAGACCTCATCCAGCACACCTTGCGCCTGATGGCCTACTCTTGCTGCCTTGTCTCCTGTTTTTCGGCTCCCGGTTTTCGCAACGGCTTGCAATTTTTCGGGCGCGGCAGCGTGTCCGGCTACCGGGGACGCACTGCCGAAGCCTCGCAAGGCGGCTTGCAGATTGCTCTCCGCATCAATCAGAAATAGCGCGGAAGTCACCACCTTTTCACCTGCGGCGAGGCCGTCCATGACTTCCACATAATCTTCGCTGCGACTGCCCAGCTTGACTTCGCGCGGCGCGTAGCGACCTTCGGCAAGTTGCACCAGCACCACCTGCCGCTTGCCGCTGTCTATCACGGCAGAAACCGGCACGGTGAGCACCTCGACACCATTGCCTGCCGGTAGCGTCACGTTTGCGTACATGGCTGGCTTGAGCTGGCCGCCGGGGTTGGCGATTTCCACGCGCACTTGTACCGTGCGCGTCGTGGTATTCAGGGTCGGGTAAATAAATGAAATCTTCCCCTCAAATTCCTTACCCGGATAGGCCTCTATGCTGACCCGGGCGACACCGCCGACTTTAACCAGCGCGACGTCCTGCTCCGCCACTTCCGCCAGCACCCACAGTGAAGACAGGTCAGCAATCTGATACAGGGTCTCGCCCGGCATGAAGCGCATGCCCTGCACCGCCATTTTTTCCAGCACGACGCCGGAAACCGGCGCGTAATAGGTCAGGCTGTGCCTGAGCTTGCCATTCGCCTGATGCTCATTCGCCATGCGCCGGATTTCTCCTTCTGAAATATCCCAGTTTTTCAGACGAGCCAGACTGGCTTGTGCCAGTCGTTGCATGCTGGCTCTGGCATCACTATCGGCATGCTCCAAAGCGCTTTCGCCTTGTGCGGCAATCGCATATTCACGTTGTGCCGACACCAGTTCCGGGCTGTAAACATCGAATAATGCCTGTCCCTTACTGACGCTCTGCCCGCTGGTATTGACGTATAGCTTCTCCACCCAGCCCTCAAATTTCGGCGCAATAGCATAAGTGCGGCGCTCGTCTATCGCAATTACTCCGGTGACTTGCAGGGTTTTGTCCAGACGGCGCAGCGTGGCAGCCACACTGGTCACGCCCAGTTTCTGCACCTTGGCGACGCTGATATTGACCGTACCCTCCTCATCCTGCCCTGCATCGCCTTGATAAACAGCCACATAATCCATGCCCATGCTGTCTTTCTTGGGCACGGGCGAGGTGTCCGCCAATCCCATCGGATTGCGGTAGTACAGCAGCTTGCGCTGCCCCGCAGCCTCAGTCCTCAGTCCTCTATCCTCGTTTTTCTGACTTCCTAGCCAATATCCGCCTGCCGCAACGACAAGCAAAACCAGAACACCAAGAGCTATCCACTTGATATTTTTCATAATTCTTCTCCCAGCAGACTTTCAATTTCGGACAGTCGCAATTGCGCTTCCAGTTGTGCTTTGAGCTGTTGCCGTTTAGCCTTCAAAATCTGGCGCTGTGCCTCCAGCAAGCTGGCAAAATCCACGCGGCCATTCTCATATCCGGCCAGCGCGGATTGATAGGTCAGCTCAGTCTGCGGCAACAGCTGCGTCACCAGCAATGATTCGGTGCGCAGCGCCGTATCCAGTCCCGCCACGCTTTCCGATAAGGCGGACAGACTCTGATTAAGCAAAGCCTCTCTGCGTGCCGAGGATGCGGCAAGGAGAGACTCGGCCTCGCGTTCCTGCGAGCGGCGTGAATCCTGTTGCAGCGGGATATTGAATTCGACCATCAGGTCCCAGCTTCTCACCGAATTGCCGGACTGGGTCGGCGCGACCCCCAGGGTAAAGCCGGGATAACGGTTGTTATAGGCGAGTTCGCGGCTCTGCTCGGCTTCTGTGATGCCCGCACCGGCTATCTGCAATGCTGGATTTCGTGCAAGCAACTTTTCATTCAGCGTGGCCAAATCGAGTCGTGCCGCAGCCGGGACAGGGCGCAACTTTGCAGGTTGCACCAAAGCTGCCATCACAGGACGCGACAGCAAGACATTCAACCGCCCATGCATGTGATGCTGCATGTTTTCCAGCTCCAGCAGTTCGGTGCGCAAATCAGTCTGTTCAAGCTGTGCGCGTATCACATCCTGCTGCGCAGCCAACCCGTTGGCATAACGCGTTTGTGCCACTTGTTCCAGGCTGTTCATCAGCGTCAGCGTTTCCCGGGTCAGTTTTTCGCTGACGGCCAGATAATAATACTGTGCATAAACCGACTTTATGTTGCCCGCCAGCGCCGCCCATGTCGCCGACGTTTGCCCTCTGGCCTGGCCGGATTGCGCCTCGGCAATACCACGCTGTAAATCGCGTCGTCCAAACCAGGGCACGCTTTGCATCAGCAAATAACGTGTCGCGCCCACCTGTGAAGGCAGCAGACTCGCCCCTCTGTTGGTGCCTCGATTGGTAAAGTCCATCAATTCGGTGCGCAATATCGGGTCGGGCAAGGCATCCGCAGACGTTACACGTTGCGCCGCCGCATCCGCTTCATGGCGAGTCGCGGCAAATTCGGGATTATGCTCGCGGGCATAGTTCAACAAGCCTTGCACATCACCGCCCAACGGCGGTTCTGCAGCCTGTGCGAGCGGGCTGACAATACAGGTCAGCAGCAACAGGGAAATTATATTTTTCATGGTTTTTCCTTATCAATTCGGGATGAGGTAAACATTGCCTGCATCCCGAGCCTGTTGTTTACTTGGCCAGCCTGATATGGGATACAAGGTAGGCGCTGCCCTGCTTTTCAAGCACAAAGCTCACCTTGTCACCCGCATGCAGGGATTTCAGCGCTGCCGTGTCCTTGATGCGGTAGGCCATGGTCATGGCGGGCATAACATCCACGATCTCGGCGTGGTGTAGCGTGACCTTGCCTTTTTTGTGATCCACTCTTTTCACCTCGCCTTCTGTCCATTGCATGGTTTTCGCAACATCAGCCGTTTGCACCACCTCGTGGCTCATGTGTTGATGATCCGCTGCGCCGGCATTCGTGCTGGCCAGCAAAACAAGAAATAAACTGCTTGTAATAATATGTAGCATGACTATTCTCCAACTCTATGTTTTGTATTGAATTTAATAATTCCATACGCTACGTAAACAGCATGATTGCCCATGGTTATGAACGGCGATCAGCATCGAATGCGATTTGCTATGGCGTAGTTATCAATTTGCGGACGCAGTTCGGCCAGCAAATAAGACGACACGAGATGGGATGTCAGTTTACAAAACTGACAGGCGTAGCAATCCCGCGTCAGGCGCGGGCGAGAGGGGGAGGAAGCAGCGGAATACTGGTGATGGAATGAAACGACAACAAATATGAAACGACCGTAATAGCGGCCCGTTGTACAGCTAGGCCAGACAAATCCGAGACAGCCAGATAGCCGCTGCAAGCCAAATGACAGACACCGCAGGCGTTGCAGGAAGATTCATGCTGATCAGTTGATTGATCGTCAACAGCAGCTGGCGCAAGCTGGTGATGCGTGTGCTCGTCCACTACCGCAAGCCGCACATTCTGCGCAGCTTCGTGGCAGGAACCGCGCTGCAACTGCATGGATAGCGATTCCGCCAGCACACCGCCGCTAAATAGCGGCAGCCAGAAGGCTAACAGCACTGCAATAAATTTTCGGGTAGTCAGGGACATGAGCGCAGCTTTCCATAATTCGGCTCGCCTGTCAATCAAGAACAGTAGCAGGCTGAGCTGGCTCTACAGCACTTTTTTTCAACAAATACTGCATTAGCGATCTTAATTTAGCTGGTTTGACCGGCTTATGCAGCAAGGCGTATCCGGCGGCATCCACCAATTTCACAATATCCGGACAGGTATTGCCGCTAACCAGCATGCACGCAATCGGACTGCTCATATGTTGACGCACCATGGCAATAACGTCGAGTCCGGTCACATCGTCATCCAGACAATAATCGCTGATAATAACATCCCAAACGGCGCCTTCAGCAAGCAGGCTTTGCACGGCTTCGAGTGTAGCAGCGACTGTCACGACACACCCCCAGGATGAGAGTAGCGTCGCTGTGCTATCCAACACCAGTTCATCGTCATCTACGACTAATATTTTTTTCCCTGACAACGACACGACTTCGCTATATAGCTCAGGCGATACAGAAAAACCCGGGATGGCAGCCTGCTCAACAGGCTTGGGCGCAGCGGCGAGCTCCAGTGCAAACAGGGAACCCCTTCCGGGTAGCGAACGTAACGTAATGCGATGATTCAGCAACTTGACCAATCGGTCAACGATGGACAGTCCCAGCCCTGCACCATTTTGCGTATTCGGTTGTGGCTGGGCCAACTGAAAGAATTCACGAAAAATATTGGCCTGGTCGGCATGGGCAATACCGATGCCGTTATCGCGCACTTCGATGCGCAACAGATTGCCACGCTTCCTGCAGGCAATCAGAACAGTGCCGCCCGGCGGAGTATAACGTATCGCATTGCTTAGCAGATTCATCAAGATGCGCTCCAGCAGGACGGGGTCGCTGATTGCATATCCTTGAAATGGGCGAAACATCAGCCGGATATTCTTGATGTGCGCCAACATTTTAAAATCCGCTACAAGCGGTTCTAGCAGCGCAGACAGATCACAAATCTGCTTCTGCGGCACGACCACACCCGCATCCAGCTTGGAAATATCAAGCAAGGCGTTTATCAGCGCAGAAATTGCATCGACAGAGTGCTCAACTTGTCCAATCAGGTGTCGCTGCTCTGCACTGAAAATCTTGCGTCGCAGTTCGGCCAGATACAAACCCAGCGCATGTATCGGTTGGCGCATATCATGACTGGCCGCTGCCAGGAAGCGGCTCTTGTCATGATTGGCGCGTTCCGCCCCCTCCTTTTTTTCGCGTAATTCAGAAGTAGCCTCATCGACCCGACGCTGTAGCAACATACGATCCTGCAACAGTTGTTCCGCCATATCATTGATGCCACGCGCCAGCGTGTTCAGTTCCCTGATGCGTGTAAGAACGGAAACACGTGTTTCAAGATTGCCCTCGCCTATCGTCTGGATCGCCTCACTCAACTTGCGAATAGGGTTGGTTATTCGGCGACCGGCAAGATATATCAGGTAAAGCGCAGCGGAAAAAAACAGCAAAGTAGCCAGGATGGTATAGATCAGCGTCTGCTTCTTGATTGCCAGTACGCGGGCATTGCTCATTTCCACGATGGCCGCACCTACATGTCGCGCGGTCTGAAAAGAATCCAGCTCATTCAATACGACTTGCGTCGGAAGTATGGGTTGAAAAATCCACAAACCTTCTCGGTTGTGACGTATCGTCGTCAACGTATCGACCGCGCGATTAACATCGCGTAAGTTATTAAATTGGTTATTTTTAATAATGTCGCTTGCTTTGATATTCGCATTCGTATCGAAAATTCCACCAACTGCAATCAATGGCTCGGAAGCAGCATTCAGAATAAGCACAGCACGCACATCGGGTTGCTGTAAGACGCCAGAGGCGATGTTCTGCAAGAATAGCGTGTTATTTGAAAACACGCCGTATTCACTACTGGAAGCTAGTTGGTGAGCGATGAGTTTACCCCGTTCCAACAATCCGTTGTCCAGATCGGAGAAGCGGGTATGCAGGAAGAAGGCTTCCAGGCTGATCGTCATGACCAGCATCGGGATGAAAGTCAAAAAAATGACTTGTTGCCGAATACTGTATTTGTTTTTCGTCAAACTCACTTCCGCTTCGTCCTTCATGACGTGAGTGTTCCCGGAAATATCACTGTCCGTACCAACAATATTTAGGCCATGCAGCCGTCCGGATTTCTGCTTATTTCCAGGCGCAGAACGACGAAAAAATCCATGAAAATGTTTATATGATTTTAAAGCCGGTAATGAAGACACGCTGCCCATCCTTCTGGATGAGTTGGCAGCCGCATTGTACCTTGTCGCGGATGCAGCTGCCATTGTGCGTGAGAAAAACAATCCGTTAGACGACCTGGATGTTGGCAGCTTGCCTGCCCTTGGGACCTTGCGCTACTTCGAAGCTGATTTTTTGCCCTTCTTTGAGTGACTTGAAACCGTTGATATTGATCGCGGAGAAGTGCGCGAATAAATCATCTCCCCCATCGTCGGGAGCGATAAAACCAAAGCCTTTTTCGTCGTTGAACCATTTAACTGTACCTGTTGCCATGTAACGCTCTCCTTGCGATTAAAAAAACCTGCTGCTTGTTGCCGCCTTGTGCCCCCTCTTCTTCCACCCCCCGATGGAAGAAGAAAGGGACAAGGCAGACCCTAGGCGATGTTCACATTGACGGACTTGCTCTCTGCCTTTTTGGACTTGGGCAATGTGACATTGAGCATGCCATCCTTGAACTCCGCAATTACACTGGATTCTTCGACATTCCCCGGCAGCCTGAAGCTGCGCACAAAACTGCCGTAAGAACGCTCAATCCGGTGAAACCTCTTATTTCCCCCCTCTTTTTCCTGCTTGCGTTCACCCTGAATGGTGAGCATGCCCTCTTGCAGAGAGCCGCCAGAAAATACGATTCAAGCGATTACTGGCATCTTCCAATTCCCTGAAGGCGCGCTGATTATGCACAGATCGATTCGGTCGTCACCATCAGGAGATGCTGATTTATTTTTCAGCAATACCTATGTCATATAGGAATTTCCCTAGTGCGCTGTGGGAAGTGGGAAGTGGGAAGTGGGAAGTGGGAAGTGGGAAGTATTGCAAAGATAGTCGCGCTATCCATCTGTTTTATAAGTTATTTTCTTGGGCGATCTCACGCCTGAATACCTGATTCGGAGAGGCGAGACAAGCAGTTCAACCACAAATCTGGACTGTGATGCTGCTCTATCGCGTCTAGTGGATGCTGATGCTGACAAAAACGTCAGCATGATCAATCCTGGAACAATTTGTGTTCGACCGCATAGCGCACCAGTTCCGCAGTGCTGCCCAGCTTCATTTTTTCCATCAGGTGCAGCTTGTGGGTGCTCACCGTTTTGTTACTGATAATCAGTTGCTCGGCGATTTCATTGACCCGTTTTCCGGCAACCAGCAGGCTGAAAACTTCAAATTCACGATCTGAAAGCAAGGCGTGAGGTGCACGTTGCTCAGGTAACAAGGTATCAAAAGCCAGCCGCTCGGCCAGATCCGGATCGATATACTTACCTCCGGCAGCAACGCGGCGTATGGCTTCCAGCAGGATTTCGGGATCGCTATCCTTGGAAATAAAGCCCGCAGCGCCGGCCTTGATCACGCGAGACGCGATCTGCGGCTCGTTATGCATACTGAAAACAAGAATAGGCAAGCTTGCACGACAGGCCTTGATACGCCCGATCAAGTCTATGCCAGCGGCCCCCGGCATGGTCAGGTCCAGCAGTACCATGTCAAAAACAGCCGGACTGTGCAGTTTTTGCAGCACCCCGGGGCCATCAACCGCATCGGCCGCCACCTTGATATCTACAGTTAACGCAATTATTTTTCTGATGCCTTCGCGTACGATGGCATGGTCGTCGGCAATCAATAAATTAATCATCAATTCTTCTCCCGGGACATACATAAAAAATCGGTATCCGGACGAAAATGACCGTCCCTTGCGATGGTGCGCTGTCGATTATAACCTCGCCACCCAATGCGATAGCGCGTTCGCGCATACCCATCAAGCCAAAAGATTTATTGGACGAGTTAATGGCCGGATCGAAGCCCTTGCCGTCATCGTGTATTTTCAGGACGATATCCTCACCGCTCTGCTCGACGGTAATTTCAACGCGCGTAGCCTGAGCGTGGCGTGCGATATTGGTCAACGATTCCTGCACGATGCGAAACAGTGCCACGGTGCGTGCGTCGTCCAGGGCAACCGATTCATTGATGACCCGTAGCGTACAGCTTGTATTCGTGCGTCCGGGAAATTCGTCACATAGCCACGCAATGGCTGGAACAATCCCCATATTCAGCGCCGCCGGGCGCAGATTGACTGTGACATCGCGCACCCCCTGTATGGATTTATCCACCAGTAGCAGCATATCCTGTATCTTGGCTTTCAGTGACGGATCGCGCTCGCTAAATTCAATGCGCAACAAGGAAATATCCATACGCAATGCCGTCAAGAGCTGCCCCAGTTCATCATGTAGCTCACGAGCGATGCGCTTGCTTTCCGCCTCGCGCAATGCCGAGCTATTGGCTGCCATGTCGCGCAGTAGTTGCTGGTAATTACGAAGTTCGAGCTCCCTGGATTTGTGCTCGGTAATATCACGCACTATGCTTTGCATGTAGCGTTTATTGCCTATTTGTATCGGGGTCGAGCGAAATTCGAAATTGACCACGCTGCCATCCGGTTTCTTGTATTTCACGTCGGCCACACCGCCTGTCCCCGTTTCCAACACGCTGAAAAAACGCGCTTTTGCCCGTTCAGACTGATCGGTGGGACGCAATTCCCATATCCGGGTCTGCATGAGTCGCTCGGGTGACAGGCCGCTTTGCTGCACGAATACGGGGTTGAAATCGACTATCATGCCGCTGTCATCAACCAGCACAACACCATCCAGGGTCCCCTCAAAAATAGCACGGAACTTTTCCTCGGACGCTTGCATCTTTGCCTCTACCCGTTTGCGTTCAGTGATATCGGTCAGTACCGTGCGCACTCTTTTAACACCGTCCTCGTCCTGCTGGCAGACACAGTCCATCTGCGCCAGAAAAGTCGAGCCGTCACCGCGCTGCAGCCTCACCTCGCCGCTACGATAGCCCACGTTAATCAACAAATCCTGAAAACATCCGTTCCAGCGCTCGCGGTCACTATTTGCGATGAGCTGAGCAAATCGGCACTTGATCAGCTTCTGGCGTTCAACACCAAGCAATCCGGCCCCGGTAAGGTTGATCTCGGAAATCAGGCCCTGGTGGTTGAGGGTGAGATAGGCAACCGGTGCGAAGTCATAGAGATTGACATAACGGTCACGGGATTCTTCCAGTTCAAGCTGGGTCTGGCGCAGATTTTCGTTCTGCATTTCCAGTTCGATCTGATGCACTTGCAGTATGTGCAAAAGCTCTTCAGCCGGACGCATCGGCAATGCTGTTTCCGGTGGACTGTGGCTGAGCCGGTCTTCAACGGCTGCGCGCAAATTAGCACTACTGCGTCGTTCGACTTTACCCGGTTTTTTATTATTCATTCGCGCTCCATTAGCACAACGGAAGCTGTTTCAGCCTGAAAAAGGGGGAAGTCCGCATTTCCCGCCTGCATAAAACCCTGCTGACGACAAATATACTCCAATTCCGGCTTGCGCGGTCAGGGGGATGTCTCGATAGGGAAGAGATTAACCCGGATTGTTCATTAGCTGAATTTAACCCATCCCCCCTCCAACTCCCCCCTTGAAGGTGGGAGAGTATGCCACTGTACCTGCCTTTTCCCCTCCCCTTCAAGGGGAGGGTTGGGGTGGGGATGTGGGAAGAATTTCCCAATGGATAATTGGGGATTAAGGAAGGCTGCCGCAGGCCCGGGCGGGCGACTAGAATGCCACCCGTCCGGCACGTTCAGGTGTTTTGAACCACGATCTTGGGAAAGACTGCACTGTGATCCTGCGCCATGTCCGCGACTTTGACTGCGATGCGTCGGGCAATCTGCTTGTAAACCTTGGCAATATTGCCGTCCGGATCAGCCACCACGGTCGGCGTGCCGGAGTCGGCCTGTTCGCGTATGCGGATGTCCAGCGGCAAGCCGCCGAGAAATTCGGTGTTGTAATCCGCGCACATTTTCTCGCCACCGCCCGCACCGAAAATATGCTCTTCATGTCCGCACTGGCTGCAAATATGCGTGCTCATATTTTCGACGATGCCGACAATTTTAATGCCCACCTTTTCAAACATCTTGAGTCCCTTGCGCGCATCCAGCAGCGCGATGTCTTGCGGTGTGGTGACGATCACCGCGCCGGTGACCGGCACTTTTTGCGCGAGCGTCAACTGGATATCACCGGTGCCGGGGGGCAAATCCACCACCAGATAATCGAGGTTGTCCCACTTGGTCTGATGCAGCAGTTGATCGAGCGCCTGGGTGACCATGGGACCGCGCCATACCATGGGCGTATCTTCGCCATCGATCAGGAAGCCGATGGACATGGCCTGAAGTCCATGATTGCTCATCGGTTCCAGCATGTTGTCATCCGCAGAATTGGGCTGACCGGAAATACCCAGCATGGTCGGTTGCGATGGTCCGTAGATATCCGCATCCAGCACACCGACTCGCGCGCCCTCGGCTGCCAGCGCCAGCGCCAGATTCACCGCAGTCGTGCTCTTGCCTACGCCGCCCTTGCCGCTCGCCACGGCGATAATGTTCTTGACGCCCGCCACCAGTTTCACCCCGCGTTGCACCGCATGCGGCACCACTTTGCTGGACACGCTGACGCTGACTTTACCCGCACCCGGCAAGGCGGATGACAAATGCGCTTCGACCATAGACTTGATTTCGTCCCAGACACTCTTTGCCGGATAACCCAACAGGATGTCCAGTGAGATATCGTTGCCGTTGACCTTGACGTTTTTGACCGACTTTCCGCTCACAAAATCCTGTTTAGTGTTCGGGTCGATCAGGTTCTTCAATGCATTCTGCACATCCATTTCGGTAAAACTCATCATTTACTCCTGTTTATTAAAGGGTCGAAAGCGCCCTGAATTCAGTTGACTAAAACAGTCGGCATTGTAACGAAAGTTGCGTGCCTGTGTAAGATTAACTTCAGCCATGCCGTCCCTTATAACAACGGGCTGCGGCATGTACCACCTCGGAATAGGGGATATCCGCCAGTGCGCCCCACTGTCGCAAGCTGCCGTCCAGCAACGCATCCACATTCTCTACATCGGAACTGTCATTCAGGACGTACTGCATGCCCTGCAACCCGCCACATTGAACCCGTTTTTCCTGGGCATGCGGCAAAGGCGCGGCCATATCGGTTTTGCCCAACGCAAATGCAAAAGCACGCCGCAAGTGCAGGTGCAATTCCCTGCAACGTGAACGACTGGCTAGCGTCTGGCAGGAGATCAGTTCACGTTCGGCAATCTGTATGCGCTCCGAGCGGGCGCACGAAACACAACGCGTCAGCACAGCCTTCTCGAACGCACAGGGGCGTTCGATCACTGCGGCCATGCTCTGCCGGAAGGCAGACTCATCCATGCGGGTTAATCGTCTCCCAGTTCAGGAGGCGCATCGCGTACTTCGTTGAGTAAATCTTCGGCATGTAACTCGGAATCAGCATGGATCATTTTGATAATCGCTGCTGACCCCTCGCTGAGTTCGGAGCGCAACTGTTTGACTCTCGCAGACGCATCACGATAACTGTCGTGCTGCTCCAAGTTTTTCAGAAGCCGTATCGGCTGCGCGGTAATTCGATAAATATAGTAAGGCATAATTACTCGTTCGATTCCTGTAAAAGTAGCCAAAGTACGGCAAACACAACGTCAGACTGACGTAAGGCAGTGAATACAAGCCCGGGCTTACGGTCGTTTCAGAAAAGTAATGACATTGGAACCGGGAGCGTTTTTGCTGCCACAACTGCCCTCGCCGACTCCGGCCTCCTGTTCTGCTTCATGCAACAGGTTGATGACATCCACATAATGCTTCTGCTTCACCATCATCAGCGCGGTGTAGTCTCCCTCGTTGCGCGCCTGCACATCCGCACCCGCTTTCAGAAGACATTCGACTACATCGGTTTCACCGTATCCTGCCGCCAACATCAGCGGGCGCACACCATAGGTAATGGGCGCTTCGATGTTAGCTCCGGCAGAAATCAGCGTTTGCACCACGTCAGCAAATCCGCGTTTCAATTCAGCATTAAAAACGGCCCTGCTCAGGGCTGTCCAGCCACGTTCCGTGCTGGCATTGACATCGGCTCCCGCCGCTATCAGCGCCAGCACCATGGGCAGCTTACCCGCATACGCGGCCAGCATCAGCAAGGTATCGCCCTCTTCGTTCCGCGCATTGACGTCTGCTCCGGCAGCCAGCAGTTGCTGTACTGTCGGCACATCACCTGTTTTCACTGCCTCAAACAACTCTGTAACCATGTGATTCTCCTGACTGTTGATACTCAGCGAGTGCTATGACTCGCTGCTTACACTATTTCTTTACGGTATTTTGTAACGCTTTGCGTATCGCTTCCGGCGAGTCCATGATGTTCATGAAACTGTTTTTACCCATCATGCTCAGGTCGGGAAAATTGATTGCGATACGATAGCGCGCATACAGTGCATAGACTTTGTTGCCCGATACCAGCACTTCATAGGGCAGATGCGCGGTGGACTTCAGATTACGGAAATCGATCTCTTTCATGATGAAATTATCATCCATGTATTTTGCATCGCCGCTGCCCTTCATCGCTACGCCGAACACGCTTTCCTTCTTGCCCGGTATATCGACGCGATAGACCTTGGAGACGCCGGTGGTGTTGCTCGCGAGCTTCGCATCCACCGCCTTGACGGCCTCTTCATAACTGCCGTATTCGGCCAGCACGCTAGGTTCATCAAAGTATTCCATGCCTATCATGTAATGGTATTTGCGTGCCTGCTTCGCAGTCATCCCCTTGGCAGAGCCGAACTCTTCCACCTTACCCAATGCTGTCGCCAGCGAGGCGGCCACACCGCTCAAATCACCACTCATGCGATAGACATTCGCCATGTACAGCGGATTGGTATAGCTGACCTGTACGTCCTTATCGACTTCAGTGATCGCCACCCGTTGCACCGCACCATAACCGCCATGTTCCGATGCGGCCGCATTTTTCTTCAATTCATCGTTGGTCACGATAAGGATATTGGCGCCGACATAGGGCGCATACTCACCAACCACGGTGTAGCCACCCCCGGTCAGCGCGGTTTTGACCTGATCTGTTTTATCGGCGACTGTCCCGGCAGCTTTCGAGCCCAGCACAAATGGTTTGAGCAACACATCGGCTGCCTGCGCACCCGTCGTTACGAACATCAGCACTGCAGATAGCAACATACTTTTTATTCTCATCATGTTTCTCCTTACTGGGGTTGGTGGATAGAAAATTACTCGTTAAACATTGAAACCTGAAACAGACTAACGGACATGACAAGTAGCCACCCCAAATAATGAAGCTCGCCATGCCCGCCCCCCCTTTCCAACTTTCCCCCGCAAGCGAGGGAAAGGGCAAACGAATCGCTACGCGAGTTTCACATTACTCTTTCAAAAACTTATGCGCACCGTCGCAATAGGGTTTCTTCGCCGTTGCCTTGCAGCCACACAGCCAGACTTTGGTTTTCTCACCCAGGGTGATTTTTTCGGGAGTGAATTGACTGCCTTTATGCGAGCCGTCGCAGAAAGGTTGAGATTTGGATTTGCCGCAAGAACACCACCAGTATTCACCAGCTTCAAGTTCCAGTACGAAAGGTGCCCGTTGTGCGCATACTGCTTTGTCCATTGTTCCCCCCTGTTAATTTATGACAGCCACTGAGACACGCGTCTTGGGTAAGCCCAGCGCCAGAAAAAACTGCTCGGCAAGCAATACGGCCGACGCGGGCCCAGCAAGATACACATCGCCCTGGACGAGTCCGGCATCACTGCCTATGATTTCCCTAAACAGGCTCACCAGATGTTCCTTACGCTTAGCAGTTACTGCGCGCAAATCGAAACCGGCAACATGTTCAAGATAGTGAAAATTATCCAGCGCATCGTCCCAGGCGCGCGCCACATTGGGCAGATATATCGCTTCCCTGTTCGACCCTATCCAGTGCAAATGAATGGACTGCGCATCGAGTGACAGGGCATGCTCGATCAGACTCTTGATCGGCGCAAAGCCACCATCGAAGGCAATGAAATACAGTGCGCGAGGCGATTTTTCGTGCAAAATAAATTCGCCTTGCGGGCCTTCCACTTCCACTGAGTCACTGCATTTAAGGTGATCAAAAATATAGTCAGAGAATAAGTTGCCGGGCTGTCTGCGCAGATGAAACAACAAGTTGCGGTCATCACACGGGCAACTGGCTATCGGCAGTTCCGCGCTAAAAGCGCCGCCGACACGCAAACTCACGCTCTGTCCTGCGAGAAAACGCAAGCGCTGAGTGCGCGGCGTTTGCAGATACAGCAATAACATGTCACCTGCAAACTCTTCCGTTTTTTTCACTCTGGCGCTGAGTTGCTGGAATGGAATATCCTGCACGCTACCCGCCACCGGCGCCTCCAGCACCACATCGCTGACGGCCGTATTGCTGCACAACAGCACGTAACCCTGGCTCTTCTCCGTCTCGGAAATAACAAAATCATGGTTAAGGGTTTTTTTGACCTGACCCGAAACGATTTTTGCCTTGCACAGGCCGCAATTACCACCGCTGCAACCGTAACTGAGCGGAATGCCCGAACGCATTGCCGCTTCCAGCAAAGTATCCTGGCCTTCGACCAGAAAGTCGTGTTTGCTGGGTAATACCGTCACCTGTGCGGCCATGACACGCAGCATATTGTCCCTGATCGCCAAAGGATTACTAAAACCAGGTTCCATAGCTGATTCGACCTCATTTTTGATCCACAACTTCAGGTTTTCAGCCATCAGCCGCGTATCGGCGTTAGCCTGCTCTTTAATTGCGTCGAGTTTGTCCCACAGCTTATTCAACAATTTATTAAATTGGCTGACCTGTTCCTGGTTGTCAGCCAATATTTTACTAAGCTCAGCGAGTCGGCTTGCCAGCACTTCCACATCGGGCAAGGCGCGTTCAAATACCCGTTTGCCAAAAGCCAGCTCCCTGATTTTTTCTAACCGGGTGAATTCGGCGTTATCTTCCAGTTGCGCATCCGGATAGCAAACCAGCAAGCTTTCGACAGTCACTTTCCCGTCGAAAGAAATCATTTCGCCGCTCTGGATTTTCTTTTGCAACACCGCACGGGTCACACCAACCAGTCGTGCCGCGCGGGTCACAGTTAGCAACGCATTCATGTGATCTCCACGTCTCCCATGTTGTCCGCTTACGGATGCATCACAGGACGCTATTCATCGCCCTGCGGGTGGAACCACTGCAATTTTTCTCTTAACTTGACCACGCCGCCGATGATAATCAGCGTCGGCGCTTGCGGCTGCTCACGTTTGGCTATGCCCGGCAAGGTGTGCAATGTGCCGGTGAACACACGCTGATTTCGCGTGGTGCCTTGTTGCACGATGGCGATCGGTGTCGTCTCCGGCATACCATGCGCAATCAGTTGCGCACATAAGGTATCCAGACCGTGCAACCCCATGTATACCACCACGGTCTGCTTGGGTCGCGCCAGCGCAGCCCAGTCCAGATTCATCGTGCCATCCTTCAGGTGTCCGGTAACGAACATGCAGGACTGCGCGTAATCACGATGCGTCAGCGGAATGCCCGCATAGGAGGCCACGCCGGAAGCGGCTGTGAT
>Ga0208863_1001410_pt1 | contig 15398 bp, 12 predicted proteins | sample RifOxyD3_FD_184040 | JGI IMG/M metagenome (GOLD analysis project Ga0208863, IMG submission 184040) | Soil microbial communities from Rifle, Colorado - Rifle Oxygen_injection D3 (SPAdes) | ecosystem: Environmental > Terrestrial > Deep subsurface > Rock core/Sediment | place: Rifle, Colorado...
AGTACAGCACGGACAACGGCGTCACCTGGCACGCCGCCACCGAGGGCTCGGCGATCAGCGTTGGCGCCGGCAACACCACCATGCTGGTCAAGACCGACACCTTTAACGATGCAATTTACGAGGCGAACGAGACCTTCAGCCTCAACGCCACCTTAAACAGTCTGGGCACGCCGTACTCCGACACGGCCATTGCCACCATCATTGACAACGACGCCAAGCCCTCCTTCTCGATCAACGATGTCACGGTCAACGAAGGCGACGGCACGATCACCTTCACGGTCACCAAGTCCGGCTTGACCTCTCAGGCCTCGTCGGTAACTTATTCGGTTGACCCGGATACGGCGGTCACCCCGGGCGACTACACGGCCGGTACGAGCCCGCTTTCCGGTACGCTGAACTTTGCCGCTAACGAGACCACCAAAACGATCACGTTGAACATCACCAATGACAATATCTACGAGGTGCCCGAGCACTTCAACGTCAACCTGAGTAATCCCGTGGCAGCTACCATTGCTGACAGCCAGGGTATCGGCACGATCATTGACAACGACACGTATATCTCCCCTGCCAACGTCCGTGTCTCCGAAGAAGGCCTCTCCTGGGCCAATCCTGACGATACAGGTTCTGCCGACACCACGAACGCAAAATCTATCTCCGGCACGATGACGATCATCGATCCGGACAGCAGTTCCATTATGGTCTTCCTGGATACGCCACCGGCCGGCGCCATCAAGTCCGGCGGTCAGAATCTCGAGTGGACGAATAGCAACGGCATCCTGGTCGGCAAGGTAGGCGCCTCCACCATCATGACCGTTACCATTGACAACAGCGGCCACTACACCGTTGACCTGTCCGGCCCGGTAGACCATGCCACGGGCGGCGGCGAGAATGAGTTCACATACGGCTTCAAGGTCAATGTCTGGGATGGTTCGTCCATGGCGTCAAGCACCCTGACCGTGACCATCGAGGACGATTCGCCGCTGGCACAAAACGACACTGCCATTGCAAGTCCTGGCATAGTCGGCCCGACCAACTTGATGCTGATTGTCGATCTCTCGGGCAGCATGGACAACGTGATTACTTATAATGGTGCATCCATGACCCGGCTGGCGGCCACTAAACTGGCCCTGAGTGAGTTGCTCGACAGCTACGGCAATGCAAGCGAGACGGCGGTGCGAGTTGTGACCTTCGGCACCGGCGCGAGCGCGGTCGGCGACACCTGGATGTCGGTTGCGGCTGCAAAAACCTATGTCACCGGTTTGTCCGACACGGCTGGCGACGGAGCCACCAACTACGATGCCGCTTTGTCCGTCGCCCAGACTGCGTTCAACAGTACCGGCAAGATTGCCGGGGCGCAGAATGTCAGCTACTTCCTGAGTGATGGCGTACCGACAACTTCCGTTTCGCATCCGACGAACAATCCCGGCGACACCTATAATCCTGAATTGGGAGATGGCATCGGCAACGAGGGGATCAACAGCTCCGACTCAGAAGTGAGCCGACAGGAATGGGAGGCCTTCCTTACTAATAAGGCGATCGTTTCCTATGCCATCGGTATCGGCACCGGGGCGACCCAGACGACCCTGGATCCGATCGCCTGGGATGGAAAAAATGGAACCGATATGAACGGTATCCTGGTCACGCAGGAAAGCCAGTTGTCCGACGTCCTGCAGACCACGATCACCGTCACCCCCGTTAGCGGCAACGTTCTGACCAACGACATGGCCGGCGCTGACGGTTGGAAGGCGCCCGCTCTGGTTTCGGCGGAATACAACGGCACGACCTATACCTTCGACAGTACGCATCATTCGTACACCATTAACCTGGGCACGGGCAAAGGGACGCTTGTTATCGACGATGATGGCGACTACATCTTTACGCCGCCGGCGAAAGGGTCCTACGGGGCGCCGGTGGAGGTCCACTACACCGCGGTTGACGCCGACGGCGATCATGCCAGCGCCACCCTCACCATCGTCAACCCCATGCTGGTGGTGGGCAGCCCCGCCAACGACGTCGGCAGCAGCACGGAGGATCATGCGGTACCCAATCCGGTTCTGGCGCCGGATGTCGATGGCGACATCGTCGGCGGGGCAAGCGCCGATGTTCTGGTCGGCGACCCGGGTGGCTCGAGCCTGCAGGCCGGATCGACCGCCAACGTCGTGCTGGTTCTCGACGTATCCGGCAGCATGAGCACCTCCATTCCGTTTGGCGGTCAATCAATCTCGCGGTTGGCCGCCCTCAAACAGGCGACGGTGAAGACGTTGAACGATCTGTCGACATCCGGGGCGGAGAACGTTCGCGTACACATTGTCAACTTTGCAACCAATGCCAGCACGGTCGGCACGTTTAACTTGACAACAAACGGCATTGACAGCAGCACAGCACTACTGGCCGCGATCAATGCCGTAAACAACATGAGCATCCCATCCAAAGACAACGACCAGTACACCAATTACGAAGCCGGCCTGGTAAAGGCGAATCAATGGATCGAGTCCACCACGAACGGACCCCTCGCCGGTGCCGACATCAACAAGCTGGTTTTCATCTCAGATGGCGAACCGAACCGGGCCTTGAATGATTCGGGTAGTGTCATCTCCGTTAGTGCCGACACGGCTATTGGCCATATACTCGGTACGGCTGACTCGAGCAACGAAGTCTCGTACATAGAGACGGTCGGACCGGGTTCGGCCCCCGCCTTTACCATCGAGGCCATCGGCATCAATGTAAACAGCACCGCATTAAATCTGCTGTCTCAGGTCGAGGGACCGGGGGGAGCGGCGACCAATGTCACCACGGCCGAGCAGTTAACTTCCGTCTTGGGCGATGTGTCCGGATCCACGGTCATCTACCACACCGCAGGCAGCGATGTCATTCACGGCGGGGATGGCAACGACATCATTTTCGGCGATGCACTGCATACCGATGCCCTCGCCGCCGAAAAAGGCCTCTCGACCCCGTCGGGCTCCGGCTGGCTGGTGTTCGAACAGTTGGAGGCCGGCTTAAACGGCTGGACCCGCGCCGACACCCTGAACTACATCAAAACCCATCATACCGAACTCGCGCAGGAAGACGGCAGGAGCGGTGGCCACGACACCATCGATGCCGGGGCCGGCAATGACATCGTCTACGGCCAGGAAGGCAACGACATCATTCACGGTGGCTCCGGCAACGATACCATTCACGGTGGCTCCGGCAACGACACCATTCACGGTGACTCCGGCCACGACACCCTCACCGGCGGATCTGGTGCCGATACATTCAAGTGGAATGCAGGCGATGCGGGCAGCCCAGGCAGCCCGGCAATCGATACGGTGAAGGATTTTTCCAGAACCGCTGGCGACAAGCTCGATCTGAAGGATATGCTGCAGGGAGAAAACAGCGGGAATCTCACGGACTACCTGCACTTTACGAAATCCGGCGCGGATACAGTGATTCACGTCAGCAGCCTTGGGACAGCGGGTGGGGAAGACCAGCAGATCGTGCTGCAAGGGGTTGATCTCGGCGCGGACACCCATACCGACCAGCAGATCCTTGACAGTCTACTGGGTAGTGATCACTTGATCGTCGACAAGTAGTAAGAACCGGTTCCTTCGACCGAACCACAGCCCGCTCCGCCGCAAGGGGGGGCGGGCTTTTTCAGCTCATGCGCCCGACAGAAAGAAGGGCTAGCGACAGGAAGCCGTCGGCAGGAAAACAAACAGCAGGAAACTCAGAACCACTAGCCAGAGCGAGATTGTTCTGGAATCCGCAGCGTAATTAGGGAAGCCAGACCCCCTTGGCCTGCTCCTTTTGCATGGCATCAAGTTCTACCCCGGATAGATTGGCGTCGGTCAGATTTGCGCCCTGTAGCTGCGCCCCTTTCAGATTGCAGCCTTTGAGATTCGCATCCCTGAAGTTGGCATTGACCAGGATAGCCCCTTCGAGGTCAGCTTCTTCCAGTACGCAATGGCGCATATAGGCATTGGTCAGATCCGTACCGGACAAATCCGCCCGTATCAGGTTGGCACCGGCAAAATTCAGGCCGCTGAGATCCAGCCCCGACAGGTCCACCCCTGTCAACCTGGCGGTTTCCGTTGTGGCCAGGATCATAATGACATCTTTCCGGGTAAGGTCCGACATGGCTCCTCCTTGCTTGCTTATTTTGTGATAATGCCGATCTTCCTGTTCCTGCCAAGAATTGTATAGCAGTCTCGTTGCCAGGAAGGCAACACAATACTGATACCGTCGCAATGCCCAGGGGAAAATATCGCCACGCTGTTTTTTCCCGAGCGGCTTTGCACCTTAAATTTCCTGGCATTTGCGCCGGATCATTGCTACATTTTTTGTAACTGTTCAGCAGTGCCACATCTGCTTTGGCAGCGGCCTGCTCACATAGGCGGACTATAACTCGCAGGCCTCTTTCGCACATCTGCGGCACTGCTGAACAGTTACAGCGCTGGACGTATATTCCCCAGCATTCTAAATTTAACTTCTATCGCCATAACCTAGCAGGAGGATAAATCCGAGTTCATGTCCGTGCGAAAAATACACACATTCCCAGACCCGATTCTGCGGGAAGAAACCGAGCCGGTCACCACCTTTGACCAGGCCCTCAAGGAACTGGTGGCCGACATGGCTGAAACCATGTACGCGGCGCCCGGGGTCGGCCTGGCCGCCAACCAGATCGGCGTCTGCCGCAAGGTCGTGTTGGTGGATGCCACCAGAGATAAAGAGAAAAACGGCAAAAGGGAGTATCTGGTTTTCATCAACCCGGAGATCATCGACGCGGAGGGCTCCCAGGTCGACGAAGAGGGTTGCCTGAGCGTGCTGCAACTCACCGCCAATGTCAAACGCTTTCAAAAAATCCTGGTCCGAGCTCTGAATCTGGCCGGCAAACCCTTTGAACTGGAGGCTGAGGACTATTTTGCCCGGATAATCCAGCATGAGCTGGACCACCTGAACGGCATCCTGTTCATCGACCATTTAAGCGCCCTGAAGCGAACTTTATATAAAAGACGCCTTAAAAAAATTCTGGAAGAGGATCAAGATGCCAGCCATGCGGAGCAATAACCTGGTAACTGATCACAGGGCAAGGGAGCCACGTACAGCGTCTGCCCCCAAGTCGGTAAGCGATCGCAGGGTGACACATATCCGCGAAAGAGGTCTGTCCGCTACACATCAGGTATGCGGGCAGGCCGATGACAAAGGAGATGCGGTGCCCTGTGATCGCTTACATAATCTACGCATCGTCTTCATGGGGACCCCGGAGTTCGCCGTTCCCACCTTACAGGCCCTTCTGGGCAGCGCCCATTCGGTGGTGGCGGTGGTCACCCAGCCGGACCGGCCAAAGGGCCGGGGCCGCAAGCTTGCCGCCCCGCCGGTAAAGGAACTGGCCGACCGCGCCGGGCTGCCGGTCCTGCAGCCGACCAGAATCAGGAACGACATCTTCTTAAACGAAATAAAAATGTACGATCCGGACCTGATCGTGGTCGCCGCCTACGGCCGCATCCTGCCCGGTCCTTTGCTCAGTCTGCCGCCCCTTGGCACCATCAATGTCCATGGTTCGATTCTGCCCAGGTACCGGGGGGCAGCACCCATCCAGTGGGCGATCATCCGGGGCGAGACCGAATCCGGCGTCACCATCATGCAGATGGACGAAGGAATGGACACCGGCGATATTCTGCTCATCGAGAAAACACCCATCGCCCCGGAGGACACGGCCGGCATCCTGTATGGCCGGCTCGCCGAACTCGGCGGCCAGGCTCTGCTCCGCGCCTTGGACCTGCTGGCCGTGGGCCGGCTTACCGCGGTCAAGCAGGATGACCGCCAGGCAACGCTGGCGCCACTCCTTGCCAAGGAACAGGGGCTGGTGGATTGGCAGCAGCCGGCCGCTGTCATCAGCTGCCTGATCCGGGGCCTTGATCCCTGGCCGACCACTTATACCTATCTGGATGGCCGACGTCTGCGACTGTTCAGCCCACGGGTGGTGAAGGCCGCCGAGCCGCTGCCGCCACCCGGCACCCTCTGGCAGACCGACGCCGCCGGGCTCTATATCGCCACCGGCGAGGATCTCCTGCTTATCCGGGAAGTGCAGCCGGAAGGCGGCCGGCGCATGCCGGCGGATGACTTCCGGCGCGGCCACGCCTTAGCCGCCGGCCTGGTTTTCGGAAGCGGCAGCGACACTGCCGGACCATGAAAAACGTCACCATCGCCTATGCCGACTGCCTGGCCGGGATCAGCGGCGACATGTTCCTGGCCGCCCTGCTTGATGCCGGCCTGCCCGAGGAGGTCCTGCGGGCCGATCTGGCCCGGCTGGGACTTACCGGCTGGCAACTCGAAGTGAGCCAGCGCCTGGAAGGCATGGTGCAGGCCAGGCGGGTGGAAGTTCGCACGAAAACCAAGCAACCGGCCAGAACCTGGAAGGCGGTGCAAGCGCTGCTGACGGCAAGCAACCTGCCGCCGGCAATCAGGACCAAGGCCCTGGCCGTGTTCGAGTTGCTGGCAGCAGCCGAGGCCCGGGTGCATGGCACCAGCATGGATGCGGTGCACTTCCACGAACTTGGCGCGGTGGACGCCTTAATCGACATCGTGGGCACGGCAAGCGGCCTGGTCTATCTCGAAATCGATACCCTGATCGCCTCGCCGCTGCCCATGCCGCGCGGCTTTGTCAACTGCGCCCACGGCCTGCTGCCCGTGCCGGCGCCGGCGGTCTGCGAAATTCTGAAAGATGTGCCGGTGTACGGGGTTGACCTGGATCAGGAAATGGTGACCCCGACCGGCGCCGCTCTATTAAAGGCCCTGGCCAGCGGTTTTGGCAGCCTGCCGGCCATGGTCATCCGCCGGGTGGGGTATGGTGCCGGTAGCCGGATGCTGCCGGCCGGCCGGCCCAATCTCTTCCGGCTGATCATCGGTGAGGCTAGAGAGCCGGAAGAGTCCCAGGAAGTGGAGGTGATCGAGACCAACCTGGATGACTGGTCGCCCGAAGGCTATCCCCATCTGGTCGAACAGCTCATGGGCCTGGGCGCCCTGGATGTGAGCCTGACGCCCATGCAGATGAAGAAGGGCCGGCCAGGCTTCCTGCTGCGGGTCATCGCAACCCCGGTCGCGGCCTTGCAACTCAAGCAGGCGATCCTGACCGAGACCACCGCCATCGGCCTGCGCTTCCGCAATGAAAAACGTCTCACTCTGCCCCGACGGCAGGGTACCGTGGCCACGCCGTGGGGCGCGGTGCAGGTGAAAGAGGTGGAAACACCGGCCGGGCCGGTGCTCACCCCCGAGTATGAAGACTGCCGGCGGGTGGCCCTGGAACAGCACATCCCTTTGCGGGCCGTGTATGCGGAGATCGGCCGGCATGGACCTGCGGCGTTTGTGCCGGCAACAGGGGAGAAAAAAGAGTGACCACCCTGCTCATGGCCATCGCCACCGGCCTCTACAGCGGCTACCTGCCCATTGCCCCCGGCACCTGGGGCTCGGCCGTGGGGCTGGCGCTCTTTTTCGCCTTAAGCCGCCTCAGCCTGCCAGCCTATGCAACGGTGGTGGTCGTCCTGCTGGTCGTCGGCTTTTTTGCGGCCGGCGCGGCCGAGAAGATTCTGGACCGCAAGGACCCGGGCCAGGTGGTGATCGACGAGATCGTCGGCATGCTGATCACCATGACTGCGGCGCCGGCAACTCCGCTCGTCCTGCTCCTCGGTTTCCTGCTCTTCCGTTTCTTCGACATCGTCAAACCCTTTCCCTGCCGTTTCATCGATCAGCGGATCAACGGCGGGGCCGGCATCATGCTGGACGACGTGGTGGCCGGCTTTTACGGATTTCTTGCGCTGCAGGGGCTGTTGCGGGTTTTTTTCTGAGAAGGGAGACAGGCTGTAGCTTTTTAGACTGTAGGCTGTTAGGAGGAGAAAACAAGCTGACATCACAAGACTCAAGGCACTTTAATGGCCGGCTCCCGCAGTCATTTCTCAGCGGCAACTAATCTACAGCCTAACCCCGATAAACGGAATAAGTACCTTTACGAAATAATTTTCTGCCAAAAACGCGCAGAAAATTATTTCTTAGGTACTAATAGGCTACAGTCTAATCAACCTGTGGCACGCACTCACGTCTCCAGCGCCTTACGGATCTCGGCCTGCAGGGCGGCGATCACTGCCAACGGTTCAGCAGCCTTGGAGATGGGGCGGCCGACCACCACATAATCAGCGCCGTCGGCCACGGCCCGGCGGGCGGTGACGATTCGCTTCTGGTCGTCACGTTCTTCCAGGATATTGGCGCCCGGCCGGATGCCGGGCGTGACGATCAGCAGTTTCTCGCCCAGCCCCTGCCGCAGGCGGCCCACTTCAAGGCCCGAGCTGACGATGCCGTCGCATCCCAGTTCCAGGGCGCGGCGGGCTCGAAGATAGACAAGATCCGCCACGCTGCCGGTCATGCCCATGGCCCGCAGGTCCTCTTCCCCGAAGCTGGTAAGCACGGTCACCGCCAGCAACTTGACACCGCCCTTCGCCTCGACAGCGGCCCGGATGATGGGATCGTTGCCGTGCACCGTCGCCAGAGTGACTCCCCGGTCGTTAAGCTGCCGCACGGCCAGCTTCACGGTTTCCGGGATATCGAAAAACTTCAGGTCGAGCATCACCTTATGACCGCGCTTGGCCAGCCAGTCGACAATATCAAAACCGGCGGCCAGAAAGAGCTGAAGGCCAACCTTGTAAAAACGGATATGGGACTCGGTGCGCACCACCAGTTCCCGGGCCAGGTCCGGCCGCTCCACATCCAGGGCCAGAATGATTCTTTCTTCCAAAGGAATTTTTTTTGTTATGGTCATAATCATGTAGGTTATCGTCCCGGGGTGCGATCCGCCGGGACTAAAAAAAACAAAGGCTCACGCAGAAGAGATATCTGTCTGCGCTTCCATCTTCTTGAAAAATAGACATTCCTGACAGGTGGCAATTGTCCGGGCGTATGTTCCCTGGATCCTGCTGACCCCGAAGGTGCCGGCAAGACGCCAGCAAAATCGGCCGGCGTTGCGACCGCCGTTGACGCCGTCAAACATGGTGGCGCTGGCAGCCGGACAGACGCCCTGCCGATCAACGGCACTACCGCCGGGTTCCCGCCCGCATTGCATGAATTCCCAGCAGTTATTTTTTGCCACTCAATCGCCCCGACCTTAAACGCTGTACCACGTCTCTCCGCAGGAAACTTCCGGAAAGCCATCATAGTTAACATCCATAAGAAAATCCAGAAAATAAGGCGGATGGCCGCGCCAGCCGCGGCTTTCGAATCACAAACAGGTTGACCGATCACCCCCGGCCGAATAGATTGTCCGCGCGTAACTTGTCAGGTTGTTTAGTCCGTTAGACTGTAGTCTGTTAGCAAAAAAAAGACTGGGCATAAGGTGCAACGCATACAATCTCTAGCATTTTTCAGTGCTAATAGACTAAATACCTACAGACTATCCACCTGAGTAGTTACGTGGAACTTACACGAACAGGAAACCATGCCCGGATACATCGACTTCCATACCCACGCCTTTCCGGATCGGCTGGCGGCCACCGCCATCCCCTATCTCGAAAAGGAGGGCAACGTCAAGGCGTGGCTGAACGGCACGATCAGCGCCCTGCTCAACTCCATGGACCGGGCCGGTATCGCGGTGAGCGTGCTTGGCTCCATTGCCACCAGGCCGGAGCAGTTTGCCGCCATCCTCGCCTGGTCCGGAGAAATCCGCTCAGACCGGCTCATGCCTTTTCCTTCGTTCCATCCCGCCGACCCCGAGGCGCGCGAGCGGATCGCCATCATCAAGGGAGAAGGCTTTGCGGGCATCAAACTGCATCCTTACTACCAGGGGTTCGTGCTCGACGAGGACCGCATGCTGCGCCTCTACGAGAAGATGTGCGAGCATGACCTGATCCTCCTCATGCATACCGGCTTTGACATCGCCTTTCCCCGCGACCCCATTGCGTCACCGGCCAGGGTCATAAGGGTGGTTGAGCAATTTCCGGAACTGAAGCTGGTGGCCTCGCACCTGGGCGCCTGGGAGCAGTGGGACGAAGTGGAAGAGGTCATGGCCGGCCGGCCGGTTTACATGGATATCTCCTACACCCTTGATCAGATCGACCGGCAGCAGGCGCGGGCCATCATGCTGAAACACCCGGCCGACTATCTACTCTTTGGCTCGGATTCCCCCTGGGCCGGCCAGCAGGAAACATATCAACTGGTTAAGGAGCTTGACCTGGGAGAGGAGTTGGAGGGGAAAATCCTGCGGGAGAACGGCCGGCGGCTGCTGGGACTGCGGTAATCTCAGCGCAGCGCGCAGACCACTTTGCCCTCCAGTTGGAAATCGTTGGTTTTGACATCGTAGGTGAGCCGCTCGCCCTGCAGGTCAAACCGTTCACCGGCGACCTTTACCCCGGCCGTGGCCAGGAGCTGGTGCTGACTGCCCTGGTATTCGAGGCTGGGGGCCTGCAGCCGGTAGCCGTTGGCCGTCACTACCACCACGTCGCCGGTTACCGACAGCAGTTCGCGACCACTTTCGTACCGGGCCTCGTCACTCACTATGCTCGTCTCACCCTGGTCGCCATCGCCGTAAAAAACCGCCGCCACCTGCTCCATGCGCAGATCCTCTTCGGAGCCGGCCGTATAAAGGCGGGCCGCCCGTATCCGCCACTCCCGCCGACCGGCTTTGCTCTGGGCCAGGACGACATCCTCCATGGCAAACAGTTTGCCGGCCCTCTGCAGGAGCGCCGCGTCCGGGGTTGCTTCCGAACCGCGGGGCGCCAGAAACCCGGCCAGAGGGGGAAGCCAGAGCGACGCCGTCAGCAGGCCGAGCAGCGGTATCTGCCAGAAGAGATTCCGTGTCTTGATCATTTGTTGCCGTTGCCGGCGATATAGCGGGCAAGCAGACTCTGGCGCATACCCTTGGCCTCGATGAGCAGATCGCAGAGCTCCCGGACCGCGCCGCGGCCGCCCGGCAGTTCGGTGACGTAATGGGCGCGCTGCCTCACCTCCGGGGCCGCGTCAGCCACGGCCGCGGCCAGACCGACCCGGGTGATGAGCGGCAGATCCAACCAGTCGTCGCCCAGATAGGCCACCTCAGCCGGCGCCAGACCAAGCTCAGCCAGGAGCCTCTCAAAAATCGCCAGCTTGTTGCCCGCCTTCTGATACACATGGGTGAGACCCAGATCCTGGGCGCGCCGGGTGACGGCGGCTGACTGCCGGGCGGTGATCAGGCCGATCTCAACGCCGGTCTCCCGCAGGAGACGCAGCCCCATGCCGTCCCGGGTATGGAAGGCCTTAATCTCGCCGCCGTTTTCAGTATAGATGATGGTGCCGTCAGTGAGTACCCCGTCCACATCGAGCAGCAGCAGACGCACCGCCCGGGCCTGAGCCAGGCAGGCAATCCAGGCCTCACTGCGCACCGGGTCTGCCTGCCGCGCCCGCGCCCGCTCCAGCAGGGCCTGGGTCAATTCGCAGTCCGACGGGTAGGCGCCTTTAGTCGGCGGGCAGGAGTCATCCTTCTGCATATCGTGATATAACCTCGTGGGGCTACGAGCAATGCCGTTTACTTAAGCGAGTTTTGTATTTTTGAACCGCAGAATATCGAACAAGAAATATCGAATGTCGAAGTTTAACTACTTCATCATTCTGCAGTTCCTTGTTCGATATTCGATATTCGCTGTTAGATCGCAATAGATATTTCCCTAAGTCAACAGCATTGGGACTACGAGACGGTATCTTCGCCGCACACCGCGTCATGCAGTTGCATCAAAGTTTGGAGCAATCCTTCAAGCCGGTCAACAGGCAGGGAGTTGGGTCCGTCGCATAACGCATTATCCGGGTCGGGATGCACCTCGAGAAAAAGGCCGTCGATACCGGCCGCCACCGCGGCCCGGGCCAGCGGCGCGATAAATTGGCGTTGGCCGCCGGAACTGACGCCGGCGCCGCCGGGCAGTTGGACGCTGTGGGTGGCGTCGTAGATCACCGGGCAGCCGAAAGACCGCATGATGGGCAGCGCGCGCATGTCCACCACCAGGTTGTTGTAGCCCAGGGAAAAACCCCGCTCGGTAAGCAGCACTTTTCGGTTGCCGGCGGCCCGGAGCTTGCCCACCGCGTTTTCCATGTCCCAGGGCGCCATGAACTGCCCTTTTTTCAGGCTGATCGGCTTGCCGGTGCGGGCCGCCGCCACCAGAAGATCGGTCTGGCGGCAGAGAAAGGCGGGAATCTGGATAAGGTCGAGTACCTCGGACGCCGGCGCCACCTGGCTTATTTCGTGCACATCGGAAATGACCGGTACCTGAAACTCCCGGCGGATATCGGCCAGCATCTGCAACCCCTTGACCAGGCCGGGACCGCGGAACGAGGTAAGCGACGTGCGGTTGGCCTTGTCAAACGAGGATTTGAAAACAAACGGCAGGCCAAGACGGCGGGCCACTTCCTTAACCGCGCTGGCAATCTGCCGGGCGATCTCGGCCGACTCCAGCACACAGGGTCCGGCAATCAGCAGCAGCGGCCGGCCAGGGCCGACCACAAAATCCTCCCCGTCGTCGACGCACGGAATCGTCACCATGTCCATGACCACCCCTCAGCTGCTGCCGGCGTGCTGCAGGGCGGCGCGGACGAATTCCCGGAATAAGGGATGCGGCTTCATGGGCTTGGATTTGAATTCGGGATGGAACTGGCAGCCAAGAAACCATGGATGGTCGGCCAGTTCGACGATCTCCGCCAGGGTATTGTCCGGCGAGGTGCCGCTGATGATCAGCCCCTTGTCGGTTAAAGCCTGGCGGAACTCGGGATTGAACTCATAGCGGTGCCGATGCCGCTCGAAAATCTCTTCCTGCTGGTAGGCGGCAAGGGCAAGGGTGGACGGCGCAAGCTGGCAGGGGTAGCTGCCCAGGCGCAGGGTGCCGCCCTTGTCCGACTTCTCGTCCCGCACCTGGATCTGGCCGGTGCGGTAGTCGAACCATTCCTTCATCAGATAGATCACCGGATGGCCGGTGGTCAGATCGAACTCGGTGCTGTTGGCGTCGTTCATGCCGGCGATGCTGCGGGCGAATTCCACCACGGCGAGCTGCATGCCGAGGCAGATGCCGAAAAAGGGGATTTTCTGCTCACGGGCAAAGGAGATGGCCTTGATCTTGCCCCGCACACCTCGCTCGCCAAAGCCGCCCGGCACCAGGATGCCCTGGCAGCCGGCCAGCAGTTCGCCAACATCATCGCGCGCCTCCAGGTCCTCGGCGCTGACATAACGCAGGTCCACCCGGGCGTCGTTGGCCAGGCCGCCGTGTACCAGGGCCTCGTGCAGACTCTTGTAGGACTCGGTCAGTTCCACGTACTTGCCAATAATGCCGATGGTCACCCGGTGGGCGGGATGCTGGATCCGGTGCATCAGCTCTTCCCACGGTTCGATGCGCGGGGCGCCGGTCCAGACGTTCAGCAGTTCGAGAATCTTGTCGTCCAGCCCCTCCCGGTGGAAATGCACCGGCACCTCATAGATGCTCTTGACGTCCCGGGCGGTGATCACCGCATCGGTCGGCACGTTGCAGAACAGGGCGATCTTGGCCTTCAGTTCGCTGGTCAGGTTTTTCTCGGTGCGGCAAAGAAGGATATCGGGCTGGATGCCGATGGCGCGCAGTTCCTTGACGCTGTGCTGGGTCGGCTTGGTCTTCACCTCGCCGGCGGTCTTGATATAGGGCACCAGGGTGACATGGATGAATAACGTGTTCTGGCGGCCCCGGTCGAAGCGGAACTGGCGGATGGCCTCCAGAAAGGGCAGGCTCTCGATGTCGCCGATGGTGCCGCCGATCTCGATAATGGCGAAGTCGACGCTGCCGTCCATCTGCAGGATGGCGTTCTTTATTTCATCGGTGATATGGGGGATCACCTGCACGGTGCCGCCCAGATACTCGCCCCGCCGCTCCTTGGTGATCACCGAATAGTAGATGCGACCGGAGGTGTAGTTGTTCTTCTGGGCCATCACCGCATTGGTATAGCGTTCGTAATGGCCCATATCCAAATCGCATTCGGCCCCGTCGTCGGTGACGTAGACCTCGCCGTGCTGGAACGGATTCATGGTGCCGGGATCCACATTGATATAGGGATCGAGCTTCTGAAAGGTGACGGTGAGGCCGCGGCTTTCGAGTAAAGCGCCGATGGAGGCAGCTGCCAGACCCTTGCCCAGAGAGGAGAGAACGCCGCCGGTGATAAAAATGAACTTGGTCCGATAGGAGGTATTTGCAGGTTTCATGGGCCGCTAGTATAGCAACAAGCCTTTCAATTGGCCAAGAAAAAAAACATCCACGGATTGCGGCAAAAGAAGCTGTCAGGGCCGAAAACCGTCAAAAAAACTTTGACATCCAGGCACACCAACTATAAAGTGCCAACTTTCTGATTTCTATCCTCTAACAATGAGTCGGGTACCTCGATGAGTTTCCTCAATATTGCCGGCAAACGGTTCGTAGTCTTCGGACTCGCCAACCGCAAATCCGTGGCTGCGGCCATTGGCCGGGTGCTGACCGCCGCGGGCGCCGAGGTCATTCATGTGGTGCGTTCCGAGGAGCGCCGGCAGACGGCGCGCCGGCTTTTCCCGGACGCTCAAGTCTTTGTCTGCGATGTGGCCGAGGAAGAGAACATCAGCCGGGTAAGCCGGGAGATTGAAGCTGCAGCGCCCGGCAGAATCGACGGCCTGGTGCATTCCATCGCCTTTGCCAACTACGGCGAGGGCATGAAGCCGTTCCACGAAACCAGAAAAACGGATTTCCTACAGGCCATGGACATCTCCTGCTTCTCGCTGATCGCCATTGCCAATCACTTCAAACACCTGCTGGCGGAGACCGCCTCCGTGGTGACCATCTCCATCTCCACCACCCGGATGGCCGCGGAGAACTACGGCTACATGGCGCCGATCAAGGCGGCCCTGGAATCGTCGCTCTGCTTCCTGGCCAAAAGTTTTTCCCGCTTTTCCCGGGTCCGCTTCAACGCTGTCTGCGCCGGCCTGCTCAAGACCTCGGCCTCGGCCGGCATCCCCGGCTACATCGACAGCTATCTCTATGCCGAGCAACTCACCCTGCGCAAAAAAGGGCTGGCCACCGACGAGGTGGCCGATACCGCCGCTTTTCTGCTCTCGGAGCGGGCCTCGGGCATTACGGCCCAGTGCATCGTGGTCGACGCCGGCATGGGCATCAACTACTTCGACGCCGAAATGGTCGCCAGAGCCATGAGGCCGGGGCCATGAGATATCAAAACGTCCGGCTGCGCGCCTTTGGCTACGAGTTGCCGCCCCGGGTGCTGAGTTCGGCCGAAATCGAGACACGGCTGACGCCGGTCTACGAGCGCCTGAAGCTGCCGCCGGGCCGCCTGGAACTGATGAGCGGCATCCGGGAGCGCCGGCTCTGGACCCCGCATACCCGGCCGAGCGCCGCCGCGGCCGCAGCCGGCCG
>Ga0208863_1001411_pt1 | contig 15386 bp, 11 predicted proteins | sample RifOxyD3_FD_184040 | JGI IMG/M metagenome (GOLD analysis project Ga0208863, IMG submission 184040) | Soil microbial communities from Rifle, Colorado - Rifle Oxygen_injection D3 (SPAdes) | ecosystem: Environmental > Terrestrial > Deep subsurface > Rock core/Sediment | place: Rifle, Colorado...
GCTCGTATTTTTGCTGTAGTGGACGTTTTTGATGCCCTGACTTCAAAACGTCCATATAAGGAGCCGTTCAGCATTGAGGCGTCAATGAAGATTATTGAGGAGGCACGAGGAAGTCATTTCGATCCGGTAATTGCCGATTTGTTTCTGGCCCAGGCAAAGACTTTGGTTGCGGAGATTTGCAACGAGGAAGAATCTGTGCTGCATGGCAAACTGGAGGAGTACATCAAGACCTATTTTTAGGAGCCGTTAAAAAACAACCTGTACTTTCTTGACCATTTCGTTACGGCTCCTTATGTCGTTTGCGGGATCACAATTATTTAAGGTATTTTTTAACAACGGCTTAATAGTCTTGCCTGCACATCCGGGCCGCAAAAAAACCATCCAGCCCCTGCTCGGGTGTGGTTTTCAAGAAACCCTGCCCGTCGCAGAAGCCTTTGGCCGCTTCCGGGAGATACTCCTGGGCCGGGGTGAGTAAAAATTCAGGATGTGCCTGGAGAAAACCCTCAAGCACTTCCTCATTTTCCCGTGGGTCAATGCTGCAGGTCGCATAAACAAGCACCCCGCCGTTTTCCAAAAGCCCTGCCGCTGCTTCCAGCAACGCCCGTTGTTTATCCTGATAACCTTGCAAGGCCGCCAGCGATCTCTTCCCCTTAATATCTGGCTGACGCCGAATCACCCCCAGGCCAGAACAGGGCGCATCAATAAGGATTCCCGCAAAGCCCTCCTGGTTCTGCCCGGCAAACTCCTGTAGCGTTTGCCCACAAATCTCTATCTCCGGCCCGCCAATACGCTGCAGGTTTTCCTTGAGCAGGGCTTGACGTTTTCGGCTGGGCTCTACCGCCACTATCCTGGCGCCTGCCGGGACCAACTGAGACAGATGCAGGGTCTTACCTCCAAGCCCGGCGCAACCGTCAAGGTATCTACCCCGAACAAACGGGGCCAGCAACTGCGCAACCAGCTGGGCCGCCTCATCCTGCACCACAAAAAAGCCCTGGCCAAAGCCGGGCAGCACCATAACGCTGCCTTGAAAATTATTGATCCGCACCGCCTCCGTGGCAAAAAGGCCGCGTTCACAATCAAAACCATTTTCCCGTAATAAGACCAGATAATCGTCGGTAGAGATACGACCATGATTAACCCGCACCACCATCGGCGGCGGGGTATTATTGAGCCAGCAAATCCTTCTGGTTCGCTCCTGGCCGAAAAGCCCTTCCCAGCGCGCCACCAACCAGGCCGGATGGCTCAACACCGCCGCCGCCTCATCGGGCGCGGCCAGACTCGCACGTTGGCGGACCATGGCGCGCAGCACCCCATTGACAAACCCGGTAAGCCATTTCGGCTGCCGGGCCAGTTTCAAGGCCTGGACCGTTTCATTGATGGCGGCAGATTCCGGCACCCGATCAAGAAAAACCAACTGATACAGACCAACCCGCAAGGCCGCTAAGGTGAGAGGCTTCATACCTGACAAGGGATGGCGGGAAAATTTCTGAATGTGCGCATCAAGATAGCCTTGCCAGCGGACAACCCCATAAACAAGGGCCATGATAAACTGCTTGTCACGCTGATCGTCCATGGCCACACCAGAGACAATGCTGTCCAGCACCTGGTCCAGCGACTCCTGTGATTTCTCCCAGGCAAGCAACACCTCCATGGCTATGGCACGGGAATTTTTCATCAACGATCACCCTGTTGCTTTGACACCAACCCAATTACCGAGGCAAAGCGGCCGGTCACCCTGTCCCGGCGATAGGAAAAATAATCTCCCTCGCAAACTGTACATTTCTCCGCGATTTCGATCTGCTCGCCCCGCACCCCACTATCGCGGAGCTGATCCCGGCTGATAGCCCAGAAATCAAAATGATTGGGGCGTACCTGATAGCCATGAAAGGTCTCGGGCAACTCTTGGCAATAGTTAACAAACTCCCCACAGCATGGCCCCAGGGATGGACTGATAGCGGCGAACAGGCTGGTTGGCCTTGTCCCGTAAACCGCAGTCATGGCGGCCACAGTTTTGCCAATGATATTCGCCACGCTACCCAACCAGCCGGAATGGATATTGGCCACCGCCGCATGTTCAGGGTCATAGAGCATGACCGCCTGACAATCAGCCTGCTGGATCATCAGGCCGAGGCCGGGAATGTTGGTCATGAGAGCGTCATACCCGGCATGCTCAAAGTCCGCCTCCGGCAACCAGTCCACCACCAAAACGCTGTCTCCATGTACCTGCCGCGCCGAAACCAGGCGCGACAGCCCAAGCTCTTCCCTGATCACCGCCCTGTTTTGCAGCACCAGCACCTCATCATCGCCCACCTGCAAGCCAACATTGCGCGAATGATACGGGGCCTCACTCGCGCCGCCATGCCGCGAAAAAGTTGCGCTGGAAACTGCCGGTAGATGGGGAAAAAAAATCATGGGTGGCCCTTTTGTTGACTACGCATTGTTCAAGATGCCAGAAACTAATTTGCCCGTGCAACAGCAGTATGCCCAGCGCACGGTGAAGAAAAGAAAAAGCCCTGATTTATCAGGGCTTTCGGGATGAAACCGGATGTTACCGGATTATGATCTGGTGGGATGCAGTCCATTAAACTGACATCATAACATTTCGATATTTATATATTTTGTTGAGACGCAAAAATATAAATACCCCAAAAAATACCCCCAAAACATAAAATGCTCTAGCCCACTACGGCTTACTTATAATTCTAAAAAGCGTTTTTGGGCACCTTTTATTTAGGTGTTGAGCGCTGGCCACGGACACGGACGACAAAATCCGAACGACAACCCAGCGCAATGGAACATAGGACGGGTCACCCTGCGCCCCTTCGTGGCTTGGCGGCAATGATGACCACCTGGAAGAGCCGGAGGCGGGTAGGACTATTGGAGACAAAGGACGGGCAGACCATAGCAGAGTGACGAAACGGGCCAGAGGCGCACCTGATGGGACAGGTGGCAGAAAGATGAAGGTGGGCCAGTATGTCGGCGCTGGAGGTGGGGAGGAGATGCAGGTGACCCTACGCAGAGCGGAGCGGCCAGGTGGGCGGGCCGAAAAGTTGATGAGAGCCGAATCCTGGCAAGCGCTGAACCTCGCAAGGGTGCCGTTGCTTCTGCTCTGTTCAGATTGTATGCCGTGAATAGTACCCCGGCACTCGAACTGCTGATAACTGGCGTGGTGGTTGCTGGGCGTGGCGTCCCGGCTGCCCACGGGTAAGACGTGACCACGGCAAACACCATGACAGCGAAACGGATCACGAAGACAGAAGGTGCCTTGATTTGCGCCCTTCGGCGGTGGCTGGCGGGACTTTTGCAATGTCGCATAATTACCGCGTTATGTTTGAATGGGTGCAGTGTCCCATTAAACATAATGCTTGAATTATGCGGGGTGCCGTTTACCCGAAACATTCGTGCAAAAGGCATGACAGCCGCCGCCTTCCGATGACGTTGGCGTTGGGACATCGCCGTACCGATGCGGTTAAAGGGCGACTGGAAGCCGCTTGCCGTTTGTCCGATGTAAAGTACCTTTCAGATCAGGTGCTGAAACGCGCATCTATGCCCAGCGACTACGCCCGAAGCCCACCCCTGTTATCGCTCTGGTGATGCTGGTCGATGGAGCCTGAAGGCAACGGGCTGCCGATGCACTGGATAACTACAACTAGGGGGGTGGGCTTTTTTAGGGCGGGGGAGGCTGGCTGGTCTATGTGAAGTACCGCTAGCTCGGGCGTTGTTTGCCCGGCGGTCCCGTGGCTTATCACGCCAGAGATTCAGCCCTTCGCCCCCGGAGACTGCATATCCACCCCAGCCCCACGCAATTTCTTGAATACTGCCTCCGCAATCTCGTCAGCACCAGACTGCACGGTCTGTTGTGGCGCCGCCAAGCCCCGAATGATCTCCCCTTGGCGCCGGCATTCAACCGCGCCATAGCTCAGAAAGGTGGTCAACACCTTCTCATGCCCCAGGTTCTGGCTCCAGGCCTTGAACTGTTCAGGGGTTTTGCAAACTTCCTGGCCAAGTTGGACAAGGGTATTTCGGAAGCTATGCGGGTTGAAATACGGCAGGCCCGCAGAGACAAAGGCCTCGCGGAATACTTTCCGAATGGGCGTGGCATTGCTCCAATGGTCCCGTGATAGCCCCGCCGCTTCGAATTGGCAAGATGCCCCCAATCTTACGCCTGTCGCCGGGAAAAGCGGGTCATCGTTGCCCCAGAGTTTTTCATCCCGGAGATATGCCACCCACTCCACCACGATCCCGCGCACTTCCTCACCCACCGGAAAGAAGAAGGTGTCGAAGGTCTTGCTGAATTTCGTCTTTACCTCGCGGGCATCCTGGTTGACGCAGCCAACAATCAGATCGACATGCTTCAACTTCATCGAGGCAATGGCGCTGTCTCTCGCCCCGGTCAGGAGAGTAAATGCCACCAGGGCACGGTTACGCCGCTCTATATCGGTGTCGGCCGACATCATCTTGATGACGTGCTTGATCTGTTCCAGGGTCGGCACCTTTGGTTGCCGTTGGGCCGTAGCGACGCGAGTATCCTTGTCCGACAGATTGAAATACTCGGCATCGGCATACTGAAAACGCGACTTATAGCCAGGCAGCCAGGCCAGCCACTGGAAGAATCGTTTAAGTTGGGTGAGTGTCGCATGCAGGGTCGCCTTGCTCAACCTCACCCCCGACTGCTGCCCCTTCTGTTCGGCAAGATGCTTCTTGAAGGCGATTGCCTGTTCAAAGTGAAAGGCCTTGAAATCCCGATACTTGGTATAGACCTCGAACCGATTTAGGGCCTTCGCCGCCGCATCGACGGTCGGCTCGCCATGGCGCTTGGCCTCCTTCAAAAAGGCGAAATACTTGCGCTTGATCCGTTCATTTTCTGCACTGTGTTTTTTCATGGTTTGATACCCCTATTTCAAGTCACTGTTCACGGTGGGTTTAGTACTCTCAACTACATGTTGCCGTGCTTGCGGAAAGCTGATGTCCATTATGCCGCGTATCTGGTCGATTTTGGCCAAACTGACCCGCTGATTCATGATGGTATGGCAGGCCGGACAGATCGCTGTCAGGTTGCCAAACTTCTCGGTGACCGGGGTATAATCCGCCATGCCAGCCGCTGGTAATTTCGGGGCGCGGCAGCGGAAGCAATATAGTTCTCCCGGCTTGCAAGGCCGCTTGTTTTTCGCCCGGCGTCCCTGGAGAAATGCCGCCAGTTCATGGCCAAGAATCAGCATGGGCCGTTTGTCATCGCTGGTGGCAATACCGGCCTTGACCCAGTGACGCACGGTATTTTTGTGGATGCCGAACAGCTCGGCGACTTCTTCCACTGTGTAGTTGCGGTGGATTTTCACAAGGCGGTGGTTGGGGTGGCGTTTTTTCATTGCCCACCCCCAAACAGGGCCATTTGTTCGCCCCTACTGGTGCTGACATTAACCTTGCCTTGATTCATTGTCCCGCTGACAGTTTTCTCAACCAGCGGGGTGAAAGGCGGTGAAGGCGTTAAAGGAGGTGGTTCCGGAGATTTGACGGCCACCACCCGCCAGGCGGTACGTCCATCGGCCTCTGCCTGCTGAAACTCAAAGCCACCGACAATCCGGTTCGCATTCTTTTTCAGCAGCCAGCCCAGCTTCGAGCGATTGATCTCACCGCGCTCTTCCACTGGGAGTTCGCGCATTGCATCGAGCAGATTGGGCTGGTGATAAATTGCCGTTTCCACCGCTTTGCGCACCGTCGTCGCGGTTGAGCCGAATACCGCGTACCATTCGGTCATCAAGCCGCTGAGTGCATCGCCGTCAGGGTCATGGCGAACCTGCTCCAGCAATGCCGTGGCCGGATCAGGCTGCCCCAGCCACATCAGCGGATACCGGCAATAGTCCGACCAGGCGCCGCCGAAGGTAACAATACTGTCCGCCGCAGCGCGGGGCATCCCCGCCTTGCGCCAGGCCAGGATGATGGTCAGCACCGCCGCCACATACTTCCCCCGGTTCTGGCGCACCTTGTCAACCGGAAAACCCTTGTAGGTCATCGTGGCTGGAGTCGCGCAGCGCGGGTCGATATGAATCGTCAGCACGCGCCGCAGTAGATCGCGTATCGGGCCGACGTTGTTGCCCGACCCCAGAAACAAGGTACGGGTGCTCACCGTTGCCGTCTTGCTCACCCCCAGAATCCGGTCGGTGATCTGCTCCGCCGTCAGCATCCGCTTGATGGTGCCGTGTGGTATCCAGTCGGTGTCCATGTCATCGAACTCAATCACGGCCGGGCTGGCCAGCAGCAAGGACAGAATCACCTTGGTGGCTTCCTCCGAGGTGGTTGGGTAGCTCACCTTGGCATTGCCGCCTGGCCCGGCGAAGGCACCAATCAATTCGCAGAGATAGGTCTTGCCGCTGCCAAACACTGGCGCACGGACATGAAACCCAGGCGCATACGGCAGCGACGGGCGCACCACGGCGGTGAAGATCGCCGACAGCGCGGCAGCGAAGTCGGTGGGGGCGACAAAGTGAAACTCGGTGAGTAAGTCTTCCAGCAAGGCCAGCGCCGCCCTTGCGGTATCGGGTGTCGGGTCGGGGATGACAAACTGCCGGGCATCGAACACCCCGAAACGCTGCGCCGTTTTGTCGTAACCGGCCTGGGTGATGAGTTCGCCGTCCACCTCGCGGAAGTACGGTTGCCGCACCACGCCTGTTAGCGGGGGCAGGTAACGGAAGCTCTGCGAATCGTAAAGAATAGCCGCGTGCCGCGTCGGTGGATCACAGCGCACCCACTCTTCGGCGCGTCCGTCGTATTTCTCCCAGGTTGCCGCAACCGACAGTTCCCGCGTCAGTGCCGGTGAGCTGGTTGGCATAATCGACGGATCGCCATTGGTTGGATCGGTGACGACAGAGACGATCAAGCCGCCCGTCTGATAATGTCGCCCACGGTTCGCCAGTTCTTTCTCCGCCGCATCCACTACGCGATGCAGGTCACCGGCCACCACCCGGATCACTGGTTTGTGCCGTGCCTCGGCGTTACGCACCCCAAGGTATTCGAGCAAGGCACGAATGTGGTACTTGTCCCGGTGCGAATGCTGGCAGCAAAAACCACCCAAGGTATAAAACTCGTCCGGCTCAAAGTAGGCCGCGCCGGTATCCAGACCATCGGTATGCTCATGCACCCACGGGCAGGTCATGTCGTGCTTGCCTGAACCGAGCGGTGTCTTGTACAGCAAACGTGCCTTGAGCGCCGCGACGACCGGGTTCTCCGCTGCTTTGGGCGTCAGCACCTCGTCGGCATCGTTGCCGATGTTGCGCGAAACATCACCAGATGCCGCAGAGGACTTCGCCGTTTTTTTCGGTCGCCCTGCCGGGGCAAGTTCCAATTGCAGTCGCTCCACAATCTCTTGTGGCGTATAGCGTTTGTCCGGCCGCCATTCGATCAGACGACACTGAAACGGCGCACCATCTTCGTCCGCATACTTCGGCTTGCCATTGATCGCCATCGGCAGTCGCGCCCAGCGGCTCAACGGCCCAGTCGCCCCAGCATCACACAGGCCCGAGTCGATCACCGCGCCCAGCAGTCGCACGGCCACGGCAGCATCGGTCAGCGGTTCGGCGAGGATGATCCCGCCCTGATGATTGCCGGGGCTGGTCTCGATCAGCCAGGACAACTCAAAACCACCCAGCCGCTCAATCGGCACCTTGGTGCCCAGGTCGTCGAGCATCAAAAAATGGCAGGCGGCAAACTGGGCTTTACGCGCCTTGAATGAACCATCGTCGCCAGGATAGAAGCTCGCACAACTGATGTAGTTGTTATTCGCGGCAGAGATTACTGCCACCTGATCGGCGCGACTGGCTGGCCATCCGCCCAGGCCGGGATCACCGCTCTTCGAGCATACCGCCGCGAACGCGCCTTCAGGCAGAAGCGGGAACACCGCCGCCACAAAATCGGCATTGGTTATCTGGAAATTATGTCTCGTAAGGACGGTATCCTGTGGGGCACCGCCTTTGCCGCCTTTACCGGCTTCACCCGGTTCGATCGGAAAAACTGTCATGGGAGTAGTCATCATTACCCCCTTACGCCGCATTTTTACGAGCTGCTTCCAGCTTCACCACCAAGTCGCGGACTTCTTCGTCAGTCTTCCCCGCAATACGAGCCGCGTTGATCGACTCGACTTCATCGGAGGGCCAGCCCACCGCCCGTGCCCCGAGGCTCACCGGCCTTGTCCACAAGCCATCCGCAATACGCTGATAGATAGTGGAGCGGGAAAGCCCAGATTCAGATTTTACGGCCGGAATCCTCAGTATGGTACGCTTCATCTTCAAACCTCCTTGAGTAGTAGTGGATCGTTGAGATGAAGATGGCTGGGCGATTTGGGCGATACAATACCCGGACAAGGCTCAGCGAGGGCTATAGCATTGTCTTGAAAATCAAGAGGTTAGATATTGCAGGGATGGTTGTATCTGCGGGGGTTAAGCCAAGGGATGGGCAGAAAAACGACAGATTTACAAGGAGTTATTTGGGCGAAAAAATTCCGCCCAACTTTCTTCATTTCTTCATGTTTCTAAGGATGGTGCCAACGACGCAACCTATGGCAATGTCTGACTTGGCGATCTTATTTGCATACCAGCTATTGGTTTTTCCTGGCTTCTCACGTTTTAACTCACGATATTTTTTCTGCCAGCTCGCATGCCTGGCTTGTGTGTCCAATTTGCGGGCTTCCCGCTTGACCTCGCTTGGCGTATAGCGGTTATCCGCCGTGGTCGCGGCATCCACCATCTGGCGGATCATGGCACCATCAAGCGAATATCCGCCGTCTTGATATTCAATCAACTCGGCCAACGGTATTTTGCTATTTCCGGCTACCAGGATCAACACGCCATTACCTTGCAGGCATAGCATCTGGCTACGCTTGTCACCGGTAGCAATGCCAATTTCCCACAGGTCGGCGCGGGTTGTTTGCTTATCGCTACGGCGCAAACCAAGGCTGGCCGCAACAAACCCGCATACGGCATCGACACTACACTGCCACTGGGTCAACCGCTCGATGGGAACCGGCACCCGGTTGATATCGCTGCGTTTGTCGCAGACGATGAACGATACCGGGGCGCCTGTAGATGCAGGCTGGGTATGCACCGGCATGACACATTCGCTCTCGCACCCTGGGCATAGCGCACTGGGGGCCGGTCGCGCTTTCGCTATCAGCTTCTGAGATTTCATGGCTTTTACTGCTGCGCTCGGCCATTGGCGCAATTCATCGTCATTAACCAGAACCGCAACGCCCTGATTGGCCCCCAATCGTCCTAAAAGCTCGATCAAGGCAGCTTGTGGCGTCATTCTTCAACCACGGCGCTTTCAGCCATCTCCTTGGGCTCGATCCCGGATGCTTCCAGCATCTCGCGCAATTTTAGACCCAACTCATCGTACTTGAGCGAGCAGGAGTTGGGATAGCTAATACGGACTGTCACCGCCTTCGCCGCCTTGTCTGCATCCCCAGCAATCGAAACCGAAAGCTCCACCTGGCTGACGTTGTACATATCCAGCGGCAAGGATTTTCTGACCTGATCGAGCAAAACATAAACGGCATCAGGATTTTGAACAGTATCGGCTTCCAAGGTAATGCGGTCGCCCTTTTTCACCTGCGAGGCAAGCCGTAATTTCTTCACGGTTACTTTTTCGATCCCGCAGCCAACGGCGTAAGTAAAATCAAAACTTTTTTGGAGCAGCGGGGCCAGATCATAAATGCGCTTGTCCTTCGGGTCGGGCGGCAGTGCATCGAGCTTGAGAATCGCCGTGGCGAACATCCCCTGGAGTGGCTCAATGGCCTTGGTGGAGCCGCGAAAATTCAGATCGATCGAACCCTCCTTTTGCGAGTAAACATAAATGATCTCAAAGGCCGGGTTATGCGGGCGGCGGTCAAACTCACCATTCACCCACTCGATGCTTTGCTGTGAATAATCTTCGGGATACGCAAAGAAATAATCAAGCTCCCCCCGGCGGAATGGCTCCACCACGCAGTTTCTACCCCGGCCCTCGGTGTGATGGAAATAGTTGCGGATAAGTTCGGCAAGTTGCCCAATACTGGCCTCGTCCACCGCTGCCGCCTGGTGCGGGAAGTTTTTGCGCTTGCGCCAGTAGGGCAGGCTATCCGCATGATAGAAGTAAGTCGCCCCTCTCCAGCAAATATTGTGATCCAGAAAGGTGATCATCGCCCGCTCATAGTGATTGGGTAATGCCGACAGCATTTCGATAAAAGGCTTGATGGCGTCGGGTGTCTCCCGCAACTGATAGGGAGCCTCGTCCAGGATCGCCCGGAAGCCCTTTTCGCAGCTCATCTCGAAGATGTCCCGAAATTCGGCATCCATCGCATTTCGCTGGTCATCGGGCAGGGCCAGCCAGGCAGTAAACAGCTCGTCAGGCTTGCCCTCCTTCATGGCGGTGAAGTCCAGATCAGTGAAAAGTCCCTTTCCCTGAAAATAGCGGGCGAGCAGGGTATTCGGAATCTGCCGGAAAAAATCCTTAACAGAGTAGTGCCTGGCCATTTTTCCCCTCCTTATGCGATAAGCATCAGACAATCAGGGTCGGTTCTTGTGGTTCCAATCTTTCGTGCAAAATCCACTTTGGCATAATCTATCAACGCAACATCAAATCTTTATTTACTGCACTAACGGATCAAGCAGATCATGAATGCCCTCCCGCCAGGCAAGCTGTTCCTGCACATCTCTTCTTTCCTTGGCCAGCCAGGCGAGCGACTGACTCACATCATAGAGATTTCGGCATTCCGACGGTGTGCCCGGCACTTCCTTTGACTTCTTGACCGGAATCGTGGTCGGGCTGTTATCCTTATAGGGGCCGATAATTTCTGCATCATGACCGGTACGACAAATATGATAAAGGCGGGCAGCTGCCTTGAATCCCCAACCATTTTTCAACTCCTTATCGATCCAGGGGGCAAGCCCCTTTGACGTAATAGCCTTGTTGCGCCACTGTTCAAAATTTTTCTTCTCCTTGGCCGATTCATTGATGCCAGAGGCCAACACCGCAGCCACATCATTAAGCCCCAGGTCGCCAACATGCCGCCGCCGAACATCGGACCGAGTAACACCGATGACCAGGCCATTACTGCAAACAAAGCGGAACCAGCCCATCAGCGCCCGGAACCGGGTGCTGCCGTCCACGGAGTTGAAGCACTCCAGCCGCATCGCCATTGGATGACTATCACCGGGATCAAAAGAAAAATTCTTTGGCAGATAGAGGCTCAAGGCCATCCGCTCACCGTATTCGGTGATTGCCATCTTGGCTTTCACCTTCTCCGGGGCTATCTTCACCTCATCGAAGGCTTCCATCGCCACATCAAGCACGGCCATATGCGGCACAAGTGCGTATTCCTTGGAAACCACTCCAACCGGGACAAAGTTTTGGTCGTCACCAAACGGCTTACGGACAATCGTATCAAGCCGCGTATTCATCAGGGTACGCTCATTGCCCGGCTGGGTGAGAGAGAAAGGGCGCCTTTCAAAACTGGGGATATAAACGCCGATATCCTTCAGGGTTCCTTCATGGAAAGTCACGGGGGAGTTAAACCATTTCGGCTGATTGCGGTCTGGGGGCGTAACGGTTTGCCATATCTGGTCGGATGAATGACTTTGCATTATGCTGCTCTCCCTGTGTTTTGGTAGATTGGGAACTTTGTCCTTTTGCGCCCCCAGGCCACCCGCCACCGTTCATCTGTCTTCGACTCAGAACAATTTACCCTGCCCATTCGGATGGAGAAGCCGAACCCGGATGTTCGTGGCCTTGTACTCCTCAACCTTCCCGGCCTTTTTGAGATAAGTCAACGCCCAGCCAATTTTCTTGGTCAGCTGGTTTTTCGGAGCTCCCCGAGTAATGATGCCGAAGTGCTTGCATACGCGTTTAGTCAGGTCATCTTTCTTCGACGTGTAGTTTGGACACTCTTCCAAAATATTGCAGATAACTCTTCCCGCATCCCGAGGCGTCATCGAAAGCACTTGGTCCAGTGGTGATTTTGTCAGCGTGAATTTCTTGTTCGACAGGGGCGTTATCTTTGCTCTTCGTGCTGATCGTACTTCCTTCTTAGCTTCCACAGTTGACGCATCTTCACTCCCTTCGCCGCTGTCAGCTTTCCTTGTGGCTACAGACTTATCACCTGGCTGTTCTGGCCCTTGCTGGCCGACATTAGGCTTAATCCCGGTTCCCTTTTCCTCCTCAATTCTGTCCTCGCTAAAAACTGACGGTTTGAAATTTTCATCAACTCCATCGTGCGTTTCCATCATTTTCCAGAGTGGAAGGAGTGAGTCATCTGGGTTGCGGTAGAAGTGGCTGCCCCGGACTCGGAAGAACTCCCATCCGCATCGTTCGAGCTGGCTCTGCCTGTGGAGATCCTCAGCGTACTGCTGTGGTCCGTGCCACCAGTCTCCATCGCATTCAACAGCAACCTTGCGGGTACCTCCAACAATCACGATGTCGATGCGATAGCCATGCACCTCATACTGCGGAATGGCCAAGTGCCCCTGACCTGCGATTGACAAGAACACATCGACCTCAAACCAGCTGTCGAAAGGACTTGGTTGGTTACCCCTGTTCCTAGGGTTATTTCGAGCGAATTGACGGAGTTCTTCTACCGTCCAGGGTAGTTGTGCGGTAGGATCGACCGGTGGTTGCTTCATGTGTGCCAGCAATCGCCGACGAAGACAGCTCTGCCCTAATTCTCCTTCCTGAACTGAATGAAATAATTGCACTTGATCGCGTGCCCGACTTACAGCAACATTGAAGCGTCTTTTAGCCTTATCATCCGACATAGTGCCAATACGTCCGTGGTCACTACGGGCAGAAACCATGCTTAGAAAGATGACATCACGTTCATCGCCCTGAAAATCATAAGCGTCTCCGCAGACGATGTTCCGCTGCTCGATCTCCTCAGCATCAAGACGTTTTATGAGCAGACTCTCAATCGCCTGGGCTTGGTCAGAGGAGTGGAGCAGGCTGATGACTCCGAAAGTCTTCCCAGCGAAAGCAGGATCCTCACAACACCGCTCAATGGCGGAGACCACGGCCTCCGCCTCGACCGGATTGACCTTTGTCCTTTCTACCTGGTAGCCTCCGGAAATGTAGTGAGCGTTAAGCACCGGGGTCAGACGCTTACTTCCAAATTGGCGAAGGGGAACGAGTGGTTGGTCCTGGTAGCAAAGGCGATTAGAGAAAGAGATGATCTCGGGCATACATCGGAAGTGTTCACGGAGGCGAATCGGCGTTCCAAAAAACACAGCCGCAGCACTGAAAAGGCTTTGGGGAGGGCCGAAGAGAAAAGCGTTCGGGATGTCGAAGAGGTGTTTAGCCTGCAACTGATGTACTGGAGTTAGGTCAAGCCCCACATAGTCTGGCCGGATCTGTTGATCATCACCCACAACAACGATCTGCTTGGTTAGGAAAGATAGAAATAGTGCTTCAACGCCGGATTGGCTTGCCTCATCTATGATAACCACATCGAAAAGTTCTCGACGTACATGGACAGTCTCCAGCACTTTGTAAAGTGGCATGACCCAGGCGGGGACGGCATCTCGGCATCCATCGAGACACTCCCGTGCTATCTGTCTGTGATGTTCTGCAAACTTTCCCGTACCTCCGCCCACATTCGCGATTGCGGTACTCCATGCCATAAGGTTTTGATAGGCCTGGGGGTTCTTATCCAAGGAAACCATGCAGTGTTGCCACGCTTTCTCCGCTGCAAGCTTTGACAGAGTGGACGAGGCCTTACTCCTTGCCTGTTTGACCTGTTGATTGAGCAATCCCTCAAGACGAGGGTCCGCCATTTGCGATAGCCACTTGTCAGCACACAGCCAGTTCCAGGCATCCCCGAGCCTGCTGATACGGCCGTCCCATGCGTCATCCTGGAAGGAGAAGGTCAAAGCTTGAATAATTTCTGGTAGCTCAGCGGCCATCACAGAGAGAAGCTGGTCTCTCTCTTCGTAGGCTAGTCGGCACTTCCATAGACTGGCCAACTCCTCATAGCTGCGTATAAATTCTTCCACAGAACGGGTATGGATCGCGTTTTTAAGGCGATGGTTCTCTGCCGCCGATTCTGGCTGAAGGCAAACGCCATGTACCGCTGCTTCAGCTTCTGCAATCGTATGACTTGCCTCCAGCAGTTCACGTTGGGCTATGAGCACGGCCACTAAATTCCGGAGCCTACCGACAGCCTCGAGATCATGCCAGAGCCGCAGAGCACCCTTGTCATATGCGTCTAGTCGTCTGTTAAACGCCGTTGCTTTCTTTCCAAGCGTCAATGTAGCTTCAAGCCTGGCCTGGAGTTGCTTATACTGGCCTATTCCTTGATTCAGAGGAAGATGTTCCGTGTCAACAACCGTTAATGCGCCCCATTGCTCACCCAATTTTTTGATAGATTCGTGGAGCTGTAGCCAGCGCTCCAATTTGCTTAGAGAATCAGGCGAATCGCATCTCCGCCCATCGATTGTCACCTCCCGCATCAAGTAAAGGCCTTGCTTCACAACAGCTGGCCGGAACATCAAGAGTCCCTTTCTTCCCCCTTGCTCAAGATGTACCTTAAGTTCCCGAACATCTTGCAAGATGGCACGATGGGATTTGTCTCCCAACCCCGCAACTTCGATGTCGGATACTTCCTTCGCTTCCCTTTGGATGTGATCCAATAACTCGCCGGATGTCATCTTCAGGGCCTCAAAGGGTACGGAGTTGCCCCGCAGTATTTCTTCAGCAATGCGCCACTCCCAATCGGAGTCTGTATTCTTTGCTCCCCGTAGACATCCATGGAAGTCATCAAACTCGTCGAGGAGTTCAGACAGCTCGATGGCACTCAAGGTAGAGAGGGCATCAGCTGTCGGATGGTCCAGGCAGTGCTTCTGATTGATGAAGGCCATTTTCGCTTTTTCTTCGGCAAGGACCATTGCTCTGAATTGGTCAACACTTGGGATGTTACTCAACGGCAGTAGATGTGCGCGGGCGTTGGCTTCATCCTCGGGGGTAATCTGGCGCAACAGGTGCAGAAGTCGTTCGGCATCAGTTCGCTCGACGGGTAGAGGGGGTGGAGGTTGGTTGATGAGGGTGATCGAGTCGGGAAGTCGGTCACTAAACCAAGCGAAGGTTCCTGCGTCCCGGCGCGCTTGCCACGCAATTTCACTTATTGTTCCCTCGTACATACTAAACAGTGAGGAGTGAGTGAAAGTCTCCTTCTCCCTGACAGCGCATAATGCTTCGAACGCCTTAGCTTCTTCTCTACGTGCATTGGCCAATTCGGTATGCAAATTTTGGTTCATTCGTAAAAAAGTTGAAAATCAACAAGTGCCAGTAAGTGCCAGTAGCTGCATGAAAAAAATGCACCGGATTTAACCGACTTTGTTAAGGTTTTGTTTCCCGACAGAACCATGACAGAGAGG
>Ga0208863_1001412_pt1 | contig 15369 bp, 13 predicted proteins | sample RifOxyD3_FD_184040 | JGI IMG/M metagenome (GOLD analysis project Ga0208863, IMG submission 184040) | Soil microbial communities from Rifle, Colorado - Rifle Oxygen_injection D3 (SPAdes) | ecosystem: Environmental > Terrestrial > Deep subsurface > Rock core/Sediment | place: Rifle, Colorado...
AGCGGCTGAGAGTCTGACCGGTCGTAACCGGAAGCTGGTGTTGCCACCACTACTGTTCACTGAAACGCTGAACTGCCAGATATGGGCCGACGCAAATGCCACGCCAGAGCACTTGTGCCGATACTTTGCTCCGCAATTGCGGACTTTTTTGCTGCAACGGCTGAACTTCGGCTGTTATCCAGAGGTCGTCACCAGCAACAATCCCACCCAATTACTGCGCGAACTGAGTTCCGATTACCTTTGGAAGGACGTGCTCCAGACCGGTCTGGTCAAGACCCCGGACCTCATCAAACGGTTGCTGCTGTTAATCGCCCATCAGGCCGGTTCCGAGGTGTCGGTGAACGAACTGGCGACGCAGTTGCAAATGGCGCGGCCGACGGTGGACCGCTATCTTCATCTATTGGAACAGACCTTCGTCATCTTTCGATTACCGTCATTCAGCACCAATCCCCGTATGGAAATCGCCAAGAGTCAGAAAATTTTCTTCTGGGATACCGGCATCCGCAACTCCTTGCTCAATGCGTTATCGACCGACGAATTCCGTCCTGACATCGGGGCGTTGTGGGAAAACTGGGTCATTGCCGAAGTGGCCAAGCGCAATGCCCTGCTCGGTTCACCGGCAGAACTTTTTTTCTGGCGCTCACGGGCACAGTCGGAGGTTGACCTGGTCGTAAAACAGGGGAACGGCCTAAGAGCGTTTGAGATCAAATGGTCGCCGCGCCGCGTCTCGGGTCGGGCATTTCGTGATGCTTACGGTGTCGAGGTCGAATTTATCCGACCAGATAATCCTTTTGCCGTGGAGATTTTCACGAGCCAAGAGGGACATGGTGTCTGAACGAGGGAAGGGCGATCATCGGCATTTTGGTACAATAGAAGAATTGCGTGAAGCTAGCGGGACGTTGTTTCTAATCGATCAATTATATTGACAAGCGTCAAGCTTTCCTCTATTTTTCCATCATGCCGCGACAAGCCAGACTCGATATCCCCGGAGCACTGCATCACATAATGGTACGGGGCATTAATAAAACCGATATCTTTAGCGATGATCAGGACCGGACCCGGTTTCTGGAGCGCCTGGGTGTTACTATGACAGAAGGGCAATGCACGGTTTACGCATGGGTTCTTATGAGCAACCACATCCATATCCTCTTCAAGAGCGGCAAATACGGTATCTCCAGCGTCATGCGCAAGCTTCTTTCCTGGTATGCCCAGTATTACAATCGGCGTCACAAACGCACCGGCCATCTATTTGAGAATCGCTACAAATCCATCATCTGCGATGAGGACAACTATCTCCTGGCACTTGTCCGGTACATTCACCTAAATCCGGTTCGCGCCGGCATCGTCAAGACCATTGAGGAATTGAACATTTATCCTTGGTGTGGGCACCGGACGATCGTTGGCAATGCAACCTGCCCTTGGATGGACGCGGAATATGTATTGGCGCAATTCGGCAGCACCAGTCAAAAAAATATCCAGCCATACTATGCATTCATGCTTGAAGGCGTTGGCCAGGGCCGGATCAAGGAACTGACCGGCGGCGGACTCCTCCGGAGCCAGGGCGGCTGGTCTCAGGTGCAGTCAATGCAGAGAAGGGGGCAAAAGGAAGATTTTGACGAGCGGATACTGGGTGGAAGAGATTTTGTTCATGCGATTATGAAGGAAGCAGGGGGAAACCAGCTTCGGCAGGTGAAAGCAAAAGAGTTGGGAAAAACCATCCATGAGATAATCGAAGAGGAATGCAAAAAACAGGGTATCAGCGTCATCGAGTTGCAGACCGGCGGCAAGCGTCGGGCAGTAAGCGATACGCGGGCACGCATTGCAGTGCGCGGCAGAGTGGAACTTGGATTGACTGCGGCAGCAATTGCCCGGCATGTCGGTGTGAATACTTCGGCAGTTACGCGAGCGATTGAGAGAATGGAAAGGGGTAATGACAACCGATGAGAAGATGCGGTATCCCATCCCGTTTGCCCCTAAACCCAGGCAAATATTTCTTGGTTGACTTAGAAAATAATATTCTCTACAGGAGGGTCTCAGGGGGACAGGCAAATTATCCCTTTACTCTTGATGTTCTGTTCTGCTCAGAAATTTGCTGAACACTCTAAATTAGTCGCTGGCCTTATTAACTTCTGCCTGGATTGACCTAGATTTTATTGACACAGTGTGTATCGGTGTGTATAAAATATTTATGACCAGTAAAGAGATCATCAAGCGACTTGAAAGCGAGGGTTGGTATAGCAGCGGAGGCAAAGGCGACCACCAAAAGTACAAACATCCGTCGAAAACTGGCCATGTAGTTGTGCCACATCCACGTAAAGACATGCCAACCGGAACCTTGCGGAACATTTACCGGCAAGCTGGTTGGGAATGGAGGTAAAATGTTATATCCCGCATATGTTCACATTGGAGACGATCAACACGCCCATGGCGTAACTATCCCCGACTTTCCCAGCTGTTTTTCAGCCGCCGACGAATGGGAGGATTTACCACGCATGATTCAAGAGGCCGCAGAAGTCTATTTTGAAGACGAAGATATACCAGTACCTGCACCAACACCATTAGAGGAATTAGTTGTTAACCCGGAATATCAAGGAGGGGTATGGTTATTGGTAGACATTGATCTTGCCAAGCTCAAAGTTAAAGCAAAGCGGGTTAATATCACCATGCCGGAAAAATTACTGCATGAGATCGATTGCTACGCCGAGCAATACCACATGACTCGTTCCGGCCTGTTGGTCCAGGCTGCTGGACAATATATTCACCGCAAACAATTGGCGGTCACGTAAAAAGTCAGTGTAGATGTGAAAAGGCTCGTTTGTTTCTAATCGATCAATAATCTTGACAAGCGTCCAGATTACCTCAATTATTCCACCATGCCGCGACAAGCCAGACTCGATATCCCCGGAGCACTGCATCACATAATGGTGCGGGGCATTGCAGTGCGCGGCAGTGGAAGACGCCTCTTGTATCATGCAGGCCGGCTGGCCGGAGGGTGAGGAACGTATTGCCTTCGCCACTCCCGAATTGCTTTGGAAAGTACTGACTGCCAAACGTTGGGAATTGCTCAAGGTCCTTTGTGGAGCAGGCCCTGTTTCTATCCGTGAGGCGGCAAGGCGGGTCGGTCGCGATGTGAAGGCTGTCCATAGCGACGTGACGGCGTTGCTGGCCGTCGGTCTGATTAATCTGTTGTGCTAATCGAAGAATCGAGTTTCCATTTCAGGCCGTGAAGGTTGAATTTATGCTCCAGGCGGCATAGACCGGCGACAATCCTTCATCCGTCACCTTTTTAAGCGGCATCAGTTTAATCTTTTAACGGGAAGCCTGCAAAGTGCTTTTAGCGTGACCTCGATAGCATGCCGCTTTAATCTGAATACGCATGAACCTTGACTCGTTTCAGAACCAGTTCCCCATCCATTCGGCAGAATACAGGCCGCGCTGTTGCCGGCGTCTTGTTTGCCTCATTGCTGATGTATCCTCTTATAAATAAGCAACTCCATAAGACGACAGACAGACAGAACAGCGCCGCATAGGGAAACAGTTCAGCGTGCGGGCTGAGAAACAGGGTGCCGTGCAGTACCGTAATGAAGAAAAAAATTGTTACGAAGGGTACTATGGCGGGCGGCAGGACGGAATCTCTTCTCTTTTCCGACTTAATGCTGGTTTTCAGAATGTATGAAGCCGCATGAATGGAGAGAAAAAAGCCGATTATGAGAAAAATAAATTGCAGTACGGTTATAAGAGGCGAATCAGCCGCAAGGGGCGGGACAGGCTGGTGGCCGAGATGGAAAATCCTTTCGGTAAGCAGAAAGAGTAGCTCGTGGCCGCCGGTATACAGATCAGAAAGGTTGCGACCGATATGGATGCTGAGGAGCAAAGGCACGAGAGTGTAGTTGAAGGTGGAGAAATTGAGGATCGCCGGAGAATCGTTGAACGTTGATGCCCAGCGGCTCGCCAAGGCTATGAGTGCTACCGACACAACCATTGCCAGAAGATAAAGCGCTGTAAAAATAACATATTGATGGGAACCGACGGCGGTGAAGAACCAGGAATGGTTTGCCTCGGCAAAGCCGATGATCGTCAGTATTCCAAGGAGGCAGGAGACAATGACGGATTCATCAAGTTGGGGTTTGATGAATCCCCACAGTTCCTGGGAAGGAATTCGCAGGTTGATTCTGATTGAATCGTTGGGGCAATTTTTGACGCAGAGTCCGCAATAAATGCAGTCGGCCGAACTTTTCAGGTTTGGCGCTGACTGGGACATCGGGCACCCCTTGTCATTTATGCTTCCATTAAGGCAGGCGACAGCCCGGCATAATTTGCATTTCCGAGGTGTCGCATTAAGTTGTATCATTCCAATCTTTGCATAGATTCGACCGATTTCGCCCAACGGACAAATATAGCGGCACCATGTCCTTTTTTTGTAAAGTACATAGGTCACGCAAACGGCAAACTGTATGCCGCATAGTAAAATTGCAGTCAGATAGGGGGAGTGATGCAAAAAAAAGGTCTTTTCAATCCAGATAATAAAAAGAATAAGGCTGCCGCCGACCCAAATCCCGTATTTTTTGAAGATACGCGGGGTCGGCATTTTTTGGCATGTGAATTTCTGGAGTAGTTCGCCAACCATGGCAAAAGGACAGAAGGCACACCAGAGTCGGCCGACGAACAGAAACAAGATTGTGAACAGCGGCCACCAGAGAAACCATACCGTGACAAGCGCGAGATTAAGGTGTTTGTCCTGAGGGCCTAAAAGCAGAGTGGGCAAAATAAAAGTAAAGCCCAGGAGTACCGGCCAGCGCAGGAGAGCAGGATAGAAACGTGAACGGAAAATTGTTAAGGCATATGGAATTTCTTTCATACATGTGCTCTGTTCTGTCTCTATTATCCTGTTACGACAGCGGCGCTAAAAGATAAGGTAACGCTCCGGATCGTCTCCTGTTATGGGGATGATATCCGGATATGTTATCCCCTGTTAGACGAAGCACTTTATAAGATTACTATCTTATAATATTATCATAGCGCTGTGTGCCGTAACAATGAAAATCACAGTTTATGCAATTAACTTTTCCATTTACGGGAAACGATAGTAGGATTATTTGTAAAGTTCGAGATAACTCAAAACCAACATAAGGTGTCTGCCCAATGAAAGATTTCCTCCCGGACCTTACCCGAATCATCCAGAGTAACTGCGACATCTCGGATGCCCGGGATAACGGCATCTACTCCCTCTGTATCCTGGTGCTCAAGCTGAGAAATCTCTACAAGTGGGAGAACCATATCGAGCCCTGGGATGAATCGGATTCCGCCGTTGTCCTCAACTGGATTGAGGAGCGCGAAGCCTGCTGGGAGAAGATCGGCACTCAGGAATACCATCCATACATCTTGAACGGCAAATCAATCGATCCGTTTGACACGGCCCGGATGAATGAAAAACTTAAGCTCACCAATCTGTTCTACGGCGCCGGATATGGCAGATCGTTAAAAGCGCTTTTTTTTCTGGGGGAGATAATTGCCAAACGCGAAGTTGCCGGACGACCGGTTATTATTTTAGGCCGGGAGACGGCCCGGGAGCTGGCCAGCCCGTTTGCCATGGTGCAGGATGGTCAGGTTATTGTCAGAAGAGATCCTATGCGCTTCTTCTTCTGGGATCGTCTGCAAGAGGCCGAACCCTCGGCAAAGGCGCCATTGCTGTATGCTTTGGAACTCCACGGACTTCTCGATCAACAGGGCAAGCTCGACCGGAAACTGCTAAAAGCGAATCTTGACATCCTTGTCGATCAGGAGATGGAGGCGATCATTCGCCATGAGATCGGCGAGATGCAGAATCTAGCCCTGACCTCCCAAACTTTGAGCAAAATCGCGGCAGATTTTCCAGATTCACTCATCGAATTCGTAGCCCGGGCAGTCAAGGATATCCTGGCCGACACCCATGAATCCGGGCGGTTAAGCTATATCATTACCGAGGAGAAAGAGGCGTCGCTCGCCTTTTATGTCGCCTTTCTCGACGGTCTGCGCAAACATCTGTTCCCGGAGATTAGCCAAGCTTTCAGTGTTTTTCGGCAAGATAAAAACTGGCGACAATTGCGGGCCGCATGTCAGGAGGGCAGGGTGAACAACACCATACGAGCTGAAAAAATCACCCTGCTCATTAATGAGACAGCCGATCCGGCAATCATCAAGACCCGTGTTGAGTCAGAGATACTTGCCCCTATCATTATCAACCATATATCATAACGTATGACTTTCTATTATTTAGACCACACCTGTTGAACAATGGCTTTACCTTACGAAATTTGCTGATGCATTATTTCGGTTATGAATGGGTTCCTGTAGCAACCGGCAGAAATCAACTATTGCCGACGTTGAATCACCCTCATGGATTGGTGCTTGCTCTATGAATTTAGAGTTTAAAACATTTTTCCCCCTCCTGAACTGGTGGCCTGCCGTTAATCGGCGGACATTACGGGACGATCTCATTGCCGGTTGCACCGGCGCCATCATCGTCCTGCCGCAAGGCGTGGCCTTTGCCACCATTGCCGGTCTTCCCCCTGAATATGGCCTCTATTCCGCCATTGTGCCGGCAATTATCGCTGCGCTCTACGGCTCATCCTTTCACCTCATCTCCGGTCCGACCACGGCCATCTCCATTGTTATTTTCAATGCGCTCTCTCCAACTGCAACCCCGCTCAGCTCTGAGTACATCCAAATGGCGTTGACCATTTCCTTTCTGGCCGGTTTTTTTCAGTTCATCCTTGGCATCGCCCGACTCGGTACGCTGGTGAATTTTGTATCCCACTCCGTTGTCGTAGGCTTCACCGCCGGAGCCGCTATCTTGATCGCCACAAGTCAGGTGAGCAATCTTCTCGGTATCACCCTGGCCAAAAAACAATCATTCATCCACATCTGGGCGGATATCCTGGCAAACCTTTCAATGATCAATCCCTTTGTCCTTGCCGTCGGACTTGCCACCCTCGGCATCGCCATCTCCCTGAAAATAATAAAACCCCGATGGCCGGGAATGCTCATCGCCATGGTCGCCGGCAGCTTTATGGCCGTGCTCATGAACGGCAATGAGCACGGTGTCCGTCTGGTCGGGGCGTTACCAGGACATCTTCCGCCTCTCTCCAGTCCCGAAATTTCAACGAGTTCAATCCGCTCGCTTGCGCCCACGGCGCTTGCCATTGCCATGCTCGGGCTGGTAGAGGCCGTCTCGATTGCCCGCGCCATCGCCACCAAGACTGAACAACGTATCGACAGCAGCCAGGAGTTCATCGGCCAGGGGCTCTCCAATATTATCGGTAGTTTTTTCTCAAGTTATGCCTCGTCCGGATCGTTCACCCGTACCGGTGTCAATTACGAGGCCGGTGCTAAAACCCCGTTGGCGGCTATTATTGCGGCGATCGCGCTGACCGGCATCCTCCTGCTCATTGCCCCGCTCTCCGCCTATCTCCCGATCCCTGCAATGGCGGGAATCCTGCTTTTAGTCGCCTACAATCTCATCGATACCCACCACATTGCGGCTATTATCAAGACAAGCAGGGGTGAGGCCGCCATCCTGGGAGCGACTTTTCTGGCTACTCTGTTTGTCGAGCTTGAGTTTGCGATTTATGTCGGGGTAATTCTCTCCCTGATGCTCTATCTTAATCGCACTTCGCATCCCCATATTGTGACCATCGCACCGGACCCGGAAACTCACAAAAAGAGTTTCGCCAATGTCCAGGCCGGGCATCTGCATGAGTGCCCGCAGTTAAAGATAATCCGGATCGATGGTTCGATCTTTTTTGGCGCCGTGAATCATGTAGCAGAAGAACTTGACAGGATATCCCGGCAGTTTCCGGAACTGGCGCACATCCTTATCGTCGGGGGCGGCATCAACTTCATAGACGTTGCCGGGTGCCAGATGATGAATCAGGAGGCGCATCGTCTGCGCCTGGAAGGCAGGCAGATTTACCTGTGCTCGCTGAAGGGTGAGGTGATGGAGATTATGAGACGCGGCGGGTGCGATCAGGGTATCGGCCAGGAGAACGTCTTCCCCTCAAAGGTCGAGGCAGTGAGAAAAATCATCCACCGGCTTGACCCGGAGCGCTGCCGGCAGTGCACCTTGCGTATTTTCAAGGAGTGCGATCAGATGCCCAAACCGGCAGTTCTGCAGAGTCCATCTTAACTTGTTTTAATAGTGCCGAATCGGTTGATTTAATCGATGAGCCCATGTAGTATATGCCGCCTGCAAGGCATATCTGGTAGCCTGCCGGAGGATTTTTTACTGGTACTAATACAAATTCCTAGTAATTGTTGTAAGAGAGCCTTTATGATTGGGATATTTGATTCAGGGGTGGGCGGCATGACCGTTGCCAGGGCAGTGGAAAGGATGCTGCCAGACCATCGTTTGATCTATTTTGGTGATCTGGCAAGAACACCTTACGGTTCTAAAAGTCCGGAGACCATAATATCCTATGCCCGGCAGAACACGGAGTTTCTGCTGGCCAAAGGGGCGCGACTGATTGTTATCGCCTGTAATTCTGCTGCCAGCGTGGCCTCGGATGATCTGCCGACCCGTTTCAACGTGCCTTTTTTTGAGGTGATCACGCCGGCGGTTACCAAGGCAGTTGCCTCCACCGTCAGCGGTAGGATCGGGGTGATCGGGACCAGGGCAACAGTTGCCAGTGGGGTCTATGTAAAAAAGATTAAGGCTGTAAACCCTGACTTTCAGGTCTTTTCACAGGCCTGCCCTCTTCTGGTTCCCTTGGTCGAAGAGGGTTGGATGCATAAGCAGGAAACCAAAATGATCCTGCGGCGTTATCTTGAGCCGTTGAAACAGAAATGTATTGACACCCTTGTTCTGGGTTGCACTCATTATCCGTTGCTGATCGACCTTATTCAACACAGAATCGGCAAGAGGATTAAGGTAATTGATTCGGCCGAGGTTTTGGCTGCCGACTTAAAAAACTATCTGGAGCAGAACCCTGAGATTGATAATCAGCTGGAGCGGGGAGGCGATAATCTTTTTTTTGCATCGGATATCACCGAGGCAGCCAAATCTATCGCAAAAAATATTTTTGGTCGGGAGATCAGGCTTGATCGAGCCGCTTGGGAGTAATGGCGGCTGAATAAAATCAATCAAGGAACTTGTCAATATTATTATGAAATCACCCAATGAAACAGCTGGTATCAGGTTGGCTAATCTCCGTTTACTGATTGTTTTTCTTCTGATCGGCTGCTGTAATCCGCTACAGGCTCGCAGCGGGGAAAAAGCCTCTGATCCGCAGGCGGTAGCCTCCCGTCTGCAACAGACTTATAACAAAACGACTAGCATTACGGTACAGTTTCAACAGGTTACCACCTTGAAGATGAGCCGTCAGATCAGGAAGGGTAACGGTAAGATGTCCATTCTCAAGCCCGGACGCATGCGCTGGGATTATCAAACACCAGAGGAACAGGTGATTATCTGCGACGGCGAGAAGATTCGCATGTATTTTGCCAAGACCAAGCAGCTGATGGTGGCGCCGGCCAAGGAGTATATCCAGTCTGACGTCACCTATGGTTTTTTTGCCGGTACCGGCGACATCACCCGAGACTTTATCGTTTCAAGTCCGGACCTCCAGCAAACCCCGGATATCTCGGTATTGACAGAGGCTGAGAAAAACAGTCGAGAAAGTCAGATCATCCGCCTGTCACCAAGGCTGCCGCACCCGCATGTTGATTATCTGCATGTCTGGGTCGACAGTAAAACCTCAATGGTGAATCAACTGCAGATTGTCGACCAGCTTGGCTCGGTGACGGATCTTGTTTTTTCAAAGATCAAGATCAATGAGTCGATTACCGAAGAGAGCTTCATTTTTACCCCGCCTGTCGGCACCGAACTCATTGAAAATTGATGGACTCCGGCGGCCAGGGGAATAGCCAGACCAGATTGAAGGTGGCGCTTGTCGCCATGCCCTGGCCGATATTCAATCGTCCTTCCGTGCAGCTGGCGACCCTGAAATCATTTATCGCAGCCTCAAGTGAAGGGATTCGGGTCGACACCTGGCATCCGTATCTTGAAGTCGCCAAAATTCTGGGTAACGACCAGTATCACGCGATTTCGCAGAATATCTGGATCAGCGAGGCGCTTTACGGCGCCATCTGTTTCCCCGAACAACTGCAATCCCAGGAACGGCTCGTTGCCGCTCAACTTCGTAAAACGAATCTTCCGGGTCCTTTCGATTTTGTCGGGGTCGTTGCCAAACTTGTTGATCATCTTGGAGTCTGGAGCCGGAAAATTGACTGGAGCAGCTATGATCTTATCGGTTTTTCAGTCTGTTTCAGTCAGTTACTTGCAACGCTTGCGGCAGTGCGCAGTATCAAGGCTTTACATCCCGGAATTCCAGTGGTTTTGGGCGGATCGATCTGTGCACCCCAAGTCGGTATCTCCCTGCTGATGGCCTTTCCCGAGGTTGATTATATTATTACCGGCGAGGGCGAGTTGCCGCTCCTGCAATTATGCCGGGTATTAGCAGGTGACAGTGACAAGCTGCCGGATCGGGTATATAAGGCAAACCGGCAAGAAGTACCATCCAAGAATCTTGGCCGGCACCTAATTCAACATAAAGATCAGTCCACTGTTTTTAGACAGTCTGATCAGCTTAAGGATCTCTCCTGCTTGCCGGCACCTGATTATAGAGATTATTTTGCCGAACTCAAAACCGTTTTTAACGATCAACCATTTATTCCTGAACTGCCGGTAGAATTTTCCCGGGGGTGCTGGTGGGGCAAATGCACTTTCTGTAATCTGAACCTGCAATGGACCGGGTATCGGGCTAAATCGGCACTTCAGATGATTAACGAGATCAAAACTCTGACCGCTCGTTATGGTACGCTTGATTTCAGTTTTACTGACAATGTGCTGCCGGTGGCTGAAGCAAAACTGTTTTTTGCGGAGATGGCAGACACTCCTTGTGATTTCCGATTTTTTGCCGAGATCCGGGTTGATCAGCGGGGAGAGAGGCTGGCGGCAATGGCGGCAGGGGGGCTTACCATGGCCCAAGCCGGCATTGAGGCATTGAGCGACAGCTTGCTGCGTCGGCTCGGCAAAGGGGCAACCGTGTTCGATAATATTGCTCTGCTGCGTGATGCCCAGGAGATGGGAGTTGATCTGGACGGCAATCTGATAACCGAATTTCCCGGCAGTACTCAGACTGAGGTCGATCAAACCCTGGAGGCCCTTGATTTTGTACTACCTTTTCGACCGTTGGTCACGGCCTCTTTCTTTCTTGGTCTTGGCAGTCTGGTGGAGAGAGATCCGAAACAGTATGGTGTCAGGAGGGTTGGAGTGCATCCGAATATTAAGCGGATTTTTCCAAAGTCGATCCTTTCAAACCATAATTTTCTAATCCTGGGGTGGCAGGGTGATCGACAGCAGCAGAAAAAACTCTGGCAACCTGTTGTCGACCGGGTTGAGGCCTGGGGCCGGTTTCATCGGCAGAGGCGCAACAGAAGATTACCCCCCTTAACCTACCGGGATGGCGGTGAATTCCTGATCGTTCGACAGGAACTACCGGATCAGGCAATATTCCATCATCGCCTGCGTGGACTTTCACGCAGGATCTATCTGCATTGCCGGGAAACAAAAGACCTGGCGGAGCTTGAAAAGGATTTTCCAGCTCAGAACCGCGAGCGCTTGTCGGCATTTCTGGCTGACCTGGTTCGTAAAAAATTGCTGTTCTCGATGGGCGATAAGTTTCTGGCTCTTGCGGTTCATAGTCATGGCAGGTAATAATCACCACAATTTTTATTATCAAAGCCAGTTTAAGAGGGGGTTGAATTGAAATATTGGAGCAGCAATATTCATCCGGAGGTCAGTGAAGAAAAATTGAAACGCCTTTTGGTGTTGGGTGGTTGTCGGAGCGGCAAGAGCCGGTTTGCCGAGGAGTGGGCCCGGAATCGTTCGCAACATCGCATGTTTATCGCAACTTTAGCGCCTGGAGATGACATCGAGATGCTGCAGCGGGTCGAGATTCACCGCCAGGACCGGGGAGAGGGTTGGCAAACCCTCGAAGAACCTGAGGATGTTGTTAAAATTTTAGTAGCAAATACTGGTAATGCCGGAGTTTTTTTGGTTGATTGCCTTACTCTATGGATTACCAATCTTATGCTGCGGAACAAAAGCGATCAGGATATCCTGCATGAAGTGCAAAGGTTGTCAGAACTGCTGGCCGCCTGGTCTACGCCGATTGTCCTGGTTGCCAATGAGGTCGGATTAGGCATAGTGCCGGAAAATGCCATGGCCCGGAGATTTCGTGATCTGGCCGGTTGGACCAACCAGCAGGTGGCAGCGGTCTGCGATCAGGTGATATTCATGGCAGCTGGTCTGCCCATTCGGTTGAAGGGATAATACAGCATTATGAAAATTGCAATCTGCTCAGACAGTCACGATCATATTGTTAATCTAAGGGCGGCGGTCATATACTGTAACTCTTATGGGGTGCATATTTTAATCCACTGCGGCGACCTGATCTCACCCTTCATGCTGGATGAACTTGCCCGCTTCGGTGGAGCCGTTCACCTGATCTACGGCAACAACGCCGGCGATCAGCACCTGATTTCCCGCTGGTGTGGAGATAAATACCCTTCCCTCACCCATCACGGCGTGTTTGGGGCAGTCGAGGCAGGTGGACTTAAGATTGCTTTTACCCATTATCCGGAGATGGCCCGGGGCCTGGCAGCTCAAGGTCTTTTTCAAATAGTGTGTTATGGTCATAATCATCTGCACCGAGTGGAGAGAAATGATAGAACCCTGTTAATTAATCCAGGTGAATTATTAGGCAAGGATGGCCAACCCGGTTTTTGCATTATAGACAGCGTCACCATGGAGGTTGAACGGGTTGACATTGGAACACCGGTGCCGGCGTTTACAAGTTAATTGATAATCGTATAATTTTTGACTCAGTTGAAGGAGAGAGATGACACAGGACAAACAGCAGGATAGCGATGGATCTTTTGTAGACAAAATGGCTTCGGACTCGAACGATACAAGTTTTGCCGACCTTTTTTCTAAAAGCGAACCCCAGCATAAGCGGCTGGCGCCGGGGCAGCAGATTGATGCCAAAATCGTCAGGATCGGCAAAGAGTGGACCTTTCTCGATTATGGCGGCAAAAGTGAAGGTTGTCTCGCCAGTTCTGAGCTTCTGGATAAGGACGGCAATTTTGCCTTCCAGGCCGGTGCTTCGATCAAGGTCTTTTTCCTCTCTGCCAGAAACAATGAGATGCTGTTCACCAGCAAGGCGAGCGGTAAGGCCCTGCAGGCCCATCTGGAGGAAATTTATGCCAGCGGCATCCCGGTTGATGGTCTTGTGGCAGCCGAGATCAAAGGCGGATTTCAGGTGACGCTGGCCGGAGGCTTTCGCGCTTTTTGTCCTTATTCGCAGATGGATGTCAGACGGGTACAGGATTCAACTGCTTATATCGGCCAACACTATACCTTCAGGATCAGCGAACTTTCAGAATCAGGTAAAAACGTTATTCTGTCTCGGCGGGTACTGCTGATAGAGGAGCAGGAAGAGCGGAAAGAGGAGTTTAAAAACACCCTGACAGTCGGCCAGGTGGTTAAAGGCACAATTACCTCTCTCCAGAAATTCGGCGCATTTATCGATATTGGTGGCCTGGAAGGGCTCATTCCCATCTCGGAGATCGGTTGGGGGCAGGTGGATGATATTCACTCAGGCTTAGAGGTCGGTCAGGAGGTGCAGGCGGCAGTAATGAAACTCGACTGGGAAAACAATCGAATTTCTTTCAGCCTCCGTGCTACTATGCCGGACCCCTGGCAGGATGCCGTACAAAAGTTTCCGGAAGGCAGCTGTCACCTCGGTACAGTAAGCAGGCTCACTACCTTTGGCGCCTTTGTTACACTTTCACCTGGAGTTGACGGTCTTCTCCATATCTCAGCCCTGGGTGGCGGCCGGCGGATCCATCATCCTCGTGAGGTTGTCGAAACCGGCCAAAGTATTGAAGTCAAGATCGACAAGGTTGATCTTGAGAATAAACGTCTCTCCCTGCAAATGGCTAACAGCGGTCCGGCAAACCAGAAAGGCGAAAATGCTGAGGATAATGAGCGGGCTGAGTATCAGGAGTATATTGCCACTCGAAAAAAGGATGATGGTGGGCAAAAAATGAGCGGTATGGGGACTCTCGGGGATCTATTGCGCTCAACTCAACCTTCTACGAAACCTTAAAATAGGGGCACAGCGACTTTCTACACCCGTGTGGATGCTTTGAACTATGGCGGCAAGCGGCGGTATCGGTGTTGGATGACAATTGTATTTTGAGCTCTGCCGCCAGGGAGTCAACTGCTATCTTAAGTCCTGACCGCACATATGCCTTGCAGCAGGATGGCCCTGTCAGTCCGGTGATGGCCTGGCTTACCTTGCCGGCAACTGCCATGGTGGTGCGCTGCTCTTTATCCGTTCCGCACTTTGAGCCGGTCAGAACAGCAAAGCAGGCGCCAATTGCCGGAACAATGCCGCAGACCCCGGTAAGCCCGCAGTAACCACCATGGGCCTGTTTCTCGGTGCGGGCCAACACCTCTTTTATCTCCTCATCCGTAATGGGCAAGGTGCCCTCGTTTTTTAAAGCAGCCATTAAAGCGCCGCCGGCAATATAGGCGTGCTGGCAACCGAGCATGGGCAACCCGGGAAAGCTCATGGCCAATTCAGCTATCTCGAACGGGTCGGCTGATTTGGCCGAATACACTGTGTGCTCAATGATTCGAATGGCGTCCTGGTTATGGCAGTGATCACAGACATAATGGCCTTTCGGGCAGGTAATGTGGCCGTTCTCCGTTTTGGCACAATAGTTACAGGTCAAGATTACTGATTTTTCGTGATAGCTGAGCACCTCGCCGCAAATCATGCAGTGTTCGGTCTTTGTACTTTTATCACTCGTTAAAGCAGGTTCAACCGCTGGATTCAGTTCGCCGGCTTTTTTGGATTTAAAAAGAGTAGATGAGATTTTTGCAAACAAACCATTTTGTTCCTGGCGACCGCCAGTCACTGGAGCTGGAGCTCAACAACCCGAGTTGGTATTCTTCTTTTCCTGCTCAAGCATGATGTTTCACCTATGAATTGAAAATTAAAGTATAACTATTAAGACTTAAGATTTGTCCGGTCCGTGACTTGTTGCAAGGATTTTTTCAACTTGCCGGTTTGCGTGCCTAAACTTTGACGGCGACCGATCTCAAAGAGAATAATCGCTGCGGCGACTGAGGCGTTAAGCGAGTCGAGTTGACCGCGCATGGGAATAGTGATCAAAAAATCGCACTGCTTCCTGACCAGTGGCCTGATACCTTTGCCTTCGCTGCCGATCACCAGGCAGACCGGGCCGGAAAAATCCGCCTGA
>Ga0208863_1001414_pt1 | contig 15342 bp, 15 predicted proteins | sample RifOxyD3_FD_184040 | JGI IMG/M metagenome (GOLD analysis project Ga0208863, IMG submission 184040) | Soil microbial communities from Rifle, Colorado - Rifle Oxygen_injection D3 (SPAdes) | ecosystem: Environmental > Terrestrial > Deep subsurface > Rock core/Sediment | place: Rifle, Colorado...
CTTGCTTTCGGCTAGTATTTATGTTCCTGTCTCACGACAGTAACGGGTTTACATACAGGGGACTTTCACCCCATAAGATCACGCCCGTGCCGGGCGTACACAAAATGAATAAGATGAATAATTTTGACTACTCTTGGCAATATGATGAGTTTAAGCAAATCGGCACGGACTACAACAGAAAAGCCGAAGTGGAAATCTATGATTCGCGGCATTCTGACTTCCGCGACATGGAGGCCGAAAGCTTAAAAATTCTCGATGCACTGGAAATCAAGGACGGTAATCGGCTGATCGATTTTGGCTCCGGGACCGGGACGTTTGCCATTCAAGCGGCGCGCCACTGTGCCCGAGTGTATGCCATTGATGTTTCTCAGACTATGATTGACCGTGCTGCAGCCAAGGCAAGCAGGGCCGAAATATCGAATATTGAGTTCCACCATGCCGGTTTCCTGACCTACGAACATAATGATGCACCGGTTGACGCTGTCGTGACGACCTTTGCCTTCCATCATCTGCCGGATTTTTGGAAGGGCATCGCACTCAAACGAGTTCATGGCATGTTGCAGCCGGGCGGCCGCTTTTATCTTCATGATGTAATCTTAGAGGAGACCAATGCCCTCGATAATATTGCGGTATTGATTGATAAACTGGCAAAAGCCGGAGGAAAGCGGCTGCGAGAGGATACCGAAAGGCATTTCAGGGACGAGTATTCGACCTATGATTGGGTGATGGACGGCCTTTTGTCCCGAGCCGGTTTCACGATCAACAGTAAGCAGATAGATAATGGGGTACTCGGGACTTACATATGCACAAGGAACTAAAAATGCCAAACTGCGCTCCAACGCCGACATTTGAACTATGGATATGAACATTGAAATACACCCGGCTATACCGGAAGATGCTCCGAATATTCTGTCGTTGCAGCTTCTCGCATATCAGTCCGAGGCCATGCTGCATAATATACTGGATTAAAATATCAAATGTCTTTCACGCTCTCTGAAGTCGTCCCTTGGGGGCGCTCCTTTGATGAATATGTTGCAATGTTTTCTCTGTCTCCGGCAGAGCTGAAACAAAAAATCCTCGGCTGCGGCGATGGTCCAGCCAGTTTTAACAGCACACTCTCATCTCTTGGCGGTTCCATCGTCTCCGTTGATCCGGTCTACGCTTTCTCCGCAGCGGAAATAAAGAACAGGATCACAGAAACATATGAATTAGTGCTTGAGCAAACCAGACAGAATCAAGACGAATTTTTATGGAACACCATATCATCCGTCGAGGAACTTGGCCGCATCCGCCTGTCTGCCATGACGGCATTTTTACAGGATTTCGAAAGAGGCAAGGCAGAAGGGAGATACCGAGCAGGCACTCTCCCTCATCTCCCATTTGCCGATCAAGAATTTGGCATAGCGCTGTGCTCGCATTTTCTCTTTCTCTATAGTAAGCAGCTTTCGGAGGAATTCCATTTTGCTGCCATAAAAGAGTTGAGCAGAGTCGCATTTGAAGTCAGAATATTTCCTCTTTTAGAGCTTGGCTCGAAAATTTCGCGGCATTTAAAATCAGTAATAGCGCTATTGGCAAAAGGACATTATCACATTGAACTAAAAAAAGTTCCGTACCAGTTTCAAAAAGGCGGTAACGAAATGCTGGTAGTAAGGTCCCCCGCTAATTGCATGTCGGTTCCTCCCCGTCTGCTCCTGCATCAAGACGGCAAATAAGCGATCTAAAAAATGGCCGTCTTCAAATTTAATCGGTGGACGACTTTGCTTTGGAATATGCATAAGCAGAGGTTAGTATTGTGTCCTCGGACCAACTAAAGATTGTAAGTAAATACCTCAATTTGATATTCTAACCGGAAGGCATTGAAACTGTTTAAGAGGTATCTCTTATGAATGAAAGACGAAGCAGCGAAAGGATACCGGTCACCCTGCCGGTCGTGTGCGAACTTATGGAAGATCAGGCGGGTGATTGGTCGGGAGTGGATAAGATGATGACTCCGATTATTAAGGATATAAGTCTTGGTGGGATCAAGTTAATCGGCTGGAATTTTCTACCGGAAGGGCAGATGCTGAAAGTCATCATCTCTTCAACGCTGATCAGCGCGCACCTAGAAATTCTAGGCAAGGTTGCTTGGTGTAATGCGCTGGAATGCGATGAGGTCTGTTTGGGGGTACAATTTATTAATATTATCCATGGCAGCCAGGCGATCCTCCAGGAACTCATTCAACTTTACTGCAACGGGTCTTCACCGCTTGCTGAAATGGATATCTGGACCGAGTAAAACGGAAAAAGGCCTCAGTCGTAAAAAAGGAACCTGTAATGGCACGTGACGCAAACGGCAAATTAATAATCGACTTTCTGGTGGTCGATGATCAGGACACCATGCTGCAGGCCGTCAGGAATATCCTGAAAACGCTCTTTGTCGGCAAAGAGATCGTCATGGCCAGGAACGGCAAGGAGGCCTTGAAAATATTGAAAGAATCCGCTACCGGGTTCCTTATTACCGACTGGACTATGCCGCAAATGACCGGAATCGAGCTGGTGCATCTGGTCCGTAATAATTCGCAACTTCATGACCTGCCGACCATGATGATCTCGGATGAGACTGACAAGGATAAATTCCTTTTTGCAATGGAAGAGGGGGTGGACGGGTTTCAGGTCAAACCCTTCACTCAGGGGAAATTGATGACAGCCATCGGCAGTATCGTGGAAGCTCGGGCGACCTGGACCCCATTGCAGAAAAACATCTGCCGGCTCCGTCGTCTTATGCTGCTCAAGCAATATGACAAATGCATCGTTATCGCCCAGAAAATGTTAAGTGATGTGGTTTGCCCGGAGGTAAATCTCATTTTAGGTGAATCTTTTTATCTAACAGGAGAGTACAAGAACGCCAGGAACATTCTGGAAAAATTTGTTTCAGCGGAAAAGAACGGCAAAGCCATCCACCTCTTCGGGCTCACCCTGATGGCAGAAGGCGAATATGAAAAAGCACTGCCGTACCTGCAGGAATCCGTTGCGAAAAACCCCTTGAACTATAACCGTAAAATTGATGTGGGGAAAATTTATCTGGAATTAGGAATGAAGGAGGAGGCCGATGAAATTTTCAACTCCATCATCCGTGACAACCCCACCGACCTCTCTCTGGTCGGCGCCGGCAACGCCTTTCTTAAAAAGGGCGATCTGCAGAAAGCCGATAATTTTTTCAGCAAGGCATCCGCCCCGATTCCGGAGACCGCCGCGATTTTCAATCAATATGCTATTGAGTTAAGGCGGGTCGGCAACTATGACAAGAGCATCCAGCAGTATAAAAAATGCCTGAAGATTCTCCCCGACAATGAGGCCTTCCTCTTCAATATGGCAAGAGCCTATTTAGAGAAAGGTGACTTCCCGCAGGCCAGAGTTTTTTTCTCAAAGGTGCACGCGCTATATCCCAGCAATGAAAAGGCAATGCTATTTATTAAGCATCTTGATGAAAAGAGTAAGCCCTGAAACTGCGTGCAACTAATAAATATTGCCAGGCTGTTCCGGAGTCGCCAAGCAATTAAGCTGTTTTGTCAAGGACTTCGACCTGTTGCGAGAGCAGGTACGCTTGCGAAATGGGAATCGCGTCCGAGAATTCCTTGTTGCTGAACTCATTGACATGAATGAATAGGAAGTTAACCGTCTTCACCCTGTTGAACTTCACCATAAGCGCCAGTGATCCGGATGGCGGGATATTGACCTTACAGTGCCACCGGTCTGCCGACCGGCGCGACCTTCACTGCCGCCACCAGAACTTTTTCCTGGACGCCGACTGACCTTCCCCCTATAAACTGAGCCATTGCAATCCCACGATACATCGGTTCCCCAGTTTCCGGACAGACGAGATTAGTCATTGTCTTTCTCCTTGAACGACAGCAGCAAAAACTCGGTTAAATGGCTATTAGCCGCAAATTGTCGTAAAGCGCTTGTGAGATTTGTTGCACAACAAAGCCGTGAATCACTCTTCTGTCTTGACAACCATAAGCGGTTTATTATAAATGCATATACTGCTATTCTAATATTCGGTCATGAAATAGCCATAATGATAGTTATTGTTATGCCATTTCCACCATATTGTCATATTAATGCAGGCATTAAAAGATGTCAGTGGCCTCGTGAAAATGTACTGCATTGTAAAGAGAGGATGCCGCTAGCGGATGAAGTGTTTCATCTGCCGGCGGCATTTTAATTTTAGGCTTCAGGGTTCGTCGACTTGGTCCTTCATACGGTAGCTTTTACCTTCGATTACAGTGGATTCAGCATGGTGCAGGAGGCGGTCGAGGATGGCCGAGGTCAGAGTGCTGTCGTTGTTGAAAATTTGTGGCCAGTGTTTGTAGACCCGATTTGAGGTGATGATTAAGGCACCGCGCTCGTAGCGCTGGCTGATGATCTGGAAGAGCAGATCAGCGCCGAGCTTGTCGATGGGCAGATAGCCGAGTTCATCAAGGATAAGCAAAGAAGGCGAGAGGTATTTTTTCATTTCGATCTTGAGGCGACTTGCCGCTTGGGCAGCTGCCAGGGTATTGATGGCGTCGATGGCCGTGGAGAAGAGTACAGATCTGCCGGCCAGACAGGCAGCGTAGCCCAGAGCGGTGGCGAGATGGGTTTTGCCGAGGCCGACACCGCCGATGAAAATGACGTTGGCCTTGTCATCAATGAATTGCAGGCGAAAGAGGTTTTGGATCGCCATGCGGTTGATTTTTTTAGGCCAGGACCAGGAGAACTGGTCGAGAGTTTTAATGACGGGGAATCGGGCGTTCCTGATGCGGCGGGTAGTTGCCCGATCCCGGCGGAGATTCACCTCTCCTTCGGTTAATTTGGCGAGATAATCGACATGGCCCAGGCCGTCATTGGCAGCGCGAGTGGCAACGGGGTTATAATGTTCGGCCATGAACGGTAGGCCAAGCATAAGCAGTCCGGCTTCAAGTTGATTAGTGGTAGTAAGTGGCTGGTTGATATTTTTGTTCATAACTGGTTCTCCATTATTTAGAGTTGGTTTTGGTAGATGGAAAGATCCGGGGGCTCGATGTCAAGGTCGAGGAGATCCTCGCGCCTTGTAAGATGCAGGGCGCCTGGTTCGGGGAGCAACCTTTTTCGGCTTTCGAGCAGATTTGCGATGTAATCGCTGCCGATGGCCTGAAGGGAAAGAGCATCATCGATGGCGCGAGTTACGGCGTCAGCGCCATGGATTTCGGATAACGCCACGATGGTGCGTACATGGTGGTTGGCGTTAAGATGGCGTTTGTCGAGAGCGTGGTAATAGTCCACGGCGCGAGGGGAAAGCGCCAGGAAGCGCAGGAAAAGTTTCTGGTCGTGGGCTTTTTTGCGCTGGGCAATGAGTTCCTTTGGATGATCAGGGTCCTCAAAATCGCGAAGGCGCTCGAAAGAGCGGCTGTGCCGGGCAATGAGGTTGTTTTGGTGATAGAGGCAAAGCCGGTCGGGATAGAGCTTCATGGTGAGGCGAGCACCGGCGTAGCGAGCTGGGACCGAGTAACGGTTGGAGTCAAGGCAGACGCGGAACTGAGAGGAGGCACGCACCTCGGAGACGGTGGCGATATCGTAAAGGTTTGGCGGCAGCGGCCGGAGATGCGGCCGTTCTTCCGCAAGCATCTCCATCGGTTTTTTATGGGTTTCGCCATGGATACGGATATTGGCCACGGTATCGAGCCATAATCTGGCCGCATGGTTAAGGGCCGCAAAGTCCGGCAACTCCGCGCCGGCCAGGAAATTTTTCTTGATATAGCCCACTGCATTTTCCACGCGCCCTTTTTCATTTCCTTTGGCGACACCACAAGCGGCGATAGAAAAACCGTGATGCCGGGCAAAATCGAAATACTTGGGATTGAACACCGGGGCCTCACCCACGGCGTGTTTAAGAACGGCGCTTTTCAGGTTATCGACCATGATTTTCGCCGGCACCCCGCCAAAGACAGCAAAGGCGTTCTGATGGCAGGCGAGGAAATGCTCCATGGTTTGACTGACGGTGAACTCGACATACATCTGGCGGCTATAGCAAAGCACCATGACAAAGAAGCTCAACCGGCGAGATGTCTCGCCCACACTGACCGAACCGAATGATCCCCAGTCAACTTGTGCGCATTCGCCGGGCGCAAACGCCAATGTCAAATAGGCTTTTCCTCGCCGGGGCCTGATCTTCCGGACGTATTTCTTAACCGTCGTATAGCCGCCCTTGTAACCTTCATCATCGCGAATTCGTTGATAGACCTGCGTGGCCGTATAAGGATGAATCTCAAGCATTCGTACAATCAAATCCTTGAAGGGATCGAGCACACTTTTCTTCACGGCGGTCTTTCGGGAGCGGAATTGTTTTTCATCTAGCCACTTATCCACTGTACGTTGGTCAAGATTAAGTTCGCGGGCAATCTGGGCTGCACTAAGTCCCTTGTAATCACGGGCATATTTGATATTAGAAAAAGTTCCGTAGTTGATCATGAGGCATCTCCCTCAAGCTGCCGGAAGATCTCGGCGAACGCCATGCGACCTGTAGTAGTCTCGTCTGCGCTCGAACTTCTCCGGCAGGTGGCATCAAGGGCGAGCACCTGATAAAGGGGTTCTTTGTAGGCAACCAGCCCGACACGCGTCAAATCTTCGCGGGCCTTGGCCAGCGTCGAGGCATTCATGTTCAGACGTGCGCCGATTGTCGGGTCGGAGTAATAACTCAGGCCCTGACAATCGGCGACGGTGACGAGGAAGAGATAAAGCGCTGCTGCCTCGTGGCTTACCAGTTCAATGTGGTGATCACGGACCAGACGCTGATCCACCCAACTGAACTGTTCGGGAATGCGGCGAATGCGGTCTCGACAGATTGGGAATTTGTAGGTCATGACAATAGCCTCCTGTGTTTTTAGTTGAACCCATGAAAACATCCTGGCCCAACTGTTCCAGACGGTGAAGGACTATGTCGATGTCATCTTGTAACACAAGCCCCAGTAAATGCGCGATTAACCCTATAAAAACGGGGTGTTGCGCAAGGCAGGGATCTTGTAGCACAGGTGCCGGGTTATTGCCAACAAGGGGTAACTGCTGTGCAATATCCTGTTTTTGCGTGATTTTTCGCTGGCAGTCATCTTGTAACATGTCGGAAGAAGTCTGACGATGTCGGTAGCCTGGGTTGGCCTGACGCCACTCCCGCACCCGCTCAACATGGTCTGGCCCCTTGAAATAACTAGGATTTTTTGCGAGCCATTTAGCTTGGCTTGCGGTCTTGCTTGCCTTGCGGCACTCAGGCAAACCACAGTAGTCTTGCCGATCGGCGTTGCGATGATCAGGGATGAAGAAGATGGAGCAGTGCCGGCAGTGCCGTTTTCGAATTCGTTTCATGACCCATTACCTCCAGGTCATGCCTTCGGCAACCAACTGGTAACTCACGAAGAAAATGAAGAAAAATCAGGAAAAAGACGATAAGAAAAATTTATATATGGAATATTTTGGAAGAAAACGAAAGCAAAGAAAATCCAGCATTTTCATGCTGCCATGATTAACTCACTTTCAGAATCCCGCTGGCACTTCTTGAAATTATAAGAAAAACCACACAACAAAAGGTCGAGGTTTGGGGGTTGTGCTAAAAAAATCCCCTAAATGCCAGGGGATTACAGGGGAAATCAAAAGGGAGGGTAGGATGATTAGATCAAAGCTACCTGGATATGCCGTCCAACTGCTTTGGCAAATTTTTCAAGGGTCGATAAACGAATATCAATGGCATGGTTTTCCATTCTGGAAATAACAGATTTGGTAGTATGGAGTTCATGGGCGATTTGCTCTTGAGTCATTCCTGCTTTAACACGAGCCTGTTTTAAAAGTATTCCAAGCTTGAATGTTTCAAATCGCTCGTCGTAATTCTGCCAGAATTCTGGGTCTTCAGCCATGCGTTTACTTTTGTATTTTTGTAAGTCGCTCATAGCAATCTCCTTTTTATAAAATAGTCTTTCTTGCGTCGTTCGGCTGTTTTAATTTCTCTGGCAGGTGTTTTCTGAGTTTTTTTGGTGAAAGCATGGTTCATTACTACCAAGTCATTACCATCAAAAAAGCCGAATATACGAAAAATGTTATTCCCATATTGGATGCGCGCTTCCCATATATCGTCAGTCGCTTCTAATTTTTTGAAAAATTAACTTGGAACAATGTCAAAATTTTCAATTATATCAAGAACAAAGAAAACTTTTTCGATCTGTTTGTTAGAAAGTGAATCAAGATAATCTTGCACAGGACATTCGTCATTTTCGAGGCGATAGAAAATTATTTTTCGCATATTTTTAGGTTAGCTCATTTGCGAACCAAAGGCAAGTTTAAAAATGTAACAGGCTGAAATTAAAAACAAAAAAATCGCACAACAAAAGTATGTCGAGGTGACGCGGGGAAGCTCGGTTCAGTTTCCTGCATGGTCATTGGCCGCGCCCCTCACCCTTGGCTTCAAAATATAACCCTATCCTTGCTTTTCTTGGGTTGCCTCGGTATGATCTTACATGTAAGAAAATTCAATTTTGGAGGCACATCATGGCAAACGTATCTACCACAAGAATGTCGTCAAAGGGGCAAGTTGTAATACCTGAAAATATTCGGAAAAACTTGAACCTGAAAGCAGGGGCACAGTTCATAGTCGTTGGTGACAAAGACGTAGTAATATTAAAAAGCATTACTCCACCCTCAATCGAAGAATTTGATCAACTCATAGCAAAAGCTCAGCAGGACGGAAAGAAGGCAGGATTAAAAAAAGCAGATATTTCGGAGGCAATAAAAAAAGTTAGGGGTAAACAATGAAAATTGTCCTTGATACTAATGTGTTTATCTCGGGCATTTTATTCGGTGGCCTACCTTCGCAAATTCTTAAAGCCTGGAGACAGTCCAAAATAAAAATTGTCTTGACCGAAGAAATACTTGAAGAGTATCAACGGGTTGGCAAATAACTTTCAAATAAATACCCTTCTGTAAACATCGATCCGATTATAGGAAGACTAAGGGGATGTTCTTGCTTTATTGATTTAAGTAGGAGCAATGAGGAGGTTTTGAGTGAAGCAGAGTTCTGCTTATCTAATTCGAATAGTCGTTTTGCTATTTCTCGTATCATTGGCAGTTGAAGCTTCTGTGCAGGCGCAGGATACTGAGTTGTCTGGCGCAACAGCTATAAGCAAAAAAACGCTATCGCATAATGTAGTCGTTGCGCCTCAAAAATATATTCTTGACTCGGGTATTCAGCGGGAAGAGGTGAAAGAAGTTAGGGAGCCGATCCGACAGGAGGGTGAACAACAAATTGTGACACAGGAAGCCGTGGCTGTGCGACCTGGAGCAATATTCCTTGAGCGAAAAGCATTATCATATAATGTAGTGGTTGCGCCTCCAAAACGTATTTTGGAACAGAATATTCGGCGGGAAGAGGTGAAAGAAGTTAGGGGGCCGATCCGACAGTTGAGCGAACAGCAAATTGTGATACGGGAAGCTTCCGGGCCGGAGGCTGAGGCTGTGCGACCTGGAACAGCATCTCTAGACCAAAAAACGCGGTCATATAATACGGTTTCTGCTGTAACTCCTGTTGTTGATCTAAATATGCAGAGAAAAGTTATTCGGGTACCATGCCAACCGTTGAGTGAACAACAAATCGCTCAAAATGAGATAGCTGCGAGCTATCTCCCCATCTGGAACGATCGGATCAAAATCGCAAACGGCTTTGATGATGCTGAATTTGATCGTCATTTTGTCGTGACCAAAGTTAAGGATAGTTACACAACGCGTGGCCAATCTTTGGATATCGGTGTTTGCATTAAAATTGACTGGTTTATGCTCAATAACCTGGAGGACCGTCTTTGGGTGCTTATTTCTCCTGCGTTTGAGAATACACGGAATCTGGAAATACCCCTAAACACATATCTGACTGAAGACGAGATCAACACAATTCATGATGTCTATAATCACGCATGGGTCATTGATATCACCAATCCTTTCCTGTTTAAGAGCAAAGAGGAGGCGATACAAAAATTTAACGAGGTTTCCGGGGGCCAGGATTCTGAAAGTCAAATGCATGAAATTTTGTTACAGCGAGATGGTATTCTGGAGCCTTGGTTGCAGGGGAGGGTCATAGTGAACGAAAAGGAAAATAAGTGTCAGATCGGGTCGATAAACCTGGTAACTGGTGAAATTATACAGCGGGATATTTTATGCCGGTTTTAGGTTTTAGCTGAAGCACTTATGGAATACTAACCGCCAATCGGGGCTGATCATGATAACTGGAGTCATTCAAGTCACTCTTCGCTTGCTGGTTTTGCTTTGTAAATGAGCTGGGAAAATCATATGAGAGAAGTCATTAGACAGCAAGATCTCAGCAATGAGTTTTACACCTCTGAGCAGTGTTACATTACTGAATTGTCCAATACCTCTGATGACCCGGATGTATCAATTGCCCGAGCTAGAGTGGAGCCGGGGGTAACAACTCGTTGGCATCGCCTTAGAGGAACCGTCGAGCGTTACTATATCGTTAATGGCAAGGGGCGTGTGGAGGTCGGGAAACTCCCGCCACAGGAGGTGGTTGGCGGCGACATCGTGTTTATCCCGCCGATGTGTCGGCAACGCATCACCAACATCGGCGCGGAGGATCTGGTCTTTCTGGCTATTTGCACACCTCGGTTTTCGAATGATGTTTATGAAGATATTGAGGACATCCCGGCGTCGAATGAATCGGCTGAGATGTGATTCTCAAATCAATCAAGTTGGTTACTGGTCGGATGGGTAAGGAATTGACAAGGAGAGAGACAATTATGAAACGGATTTTTTTTACTTTAGGGATTATCACTGTCGTATTTTGTACATCAGCATTCGCTGGAATCAAACCCTGTGAGGAACTGAAAGCGGAAATTGATGCAAAGTTGAAGGAAAAGGGTGTGAATTCATACACCCTGGAGATTCTCCCTGCGGATCAGGTTAAAGAACAAAAGATTATCGGTTCCTGTGAGGGCGGCAGCAAGAAAATCTCTTTCACACGTAATTAAATTTCTTATTCGACCGTAACTTCGATCATTTCGCCATAGCCGTTTTCGTCGGCGGCTTGTACCCTGTGCCGGCCGCGTCCGGCGTTCCAGATAAAGGTGTAAGGCGGTCCGGCAACGCCCAGTTCTTTAGTATCTACGAACCAGACGATTCGTTCAATCGGGTTTCGCACCTTGGCTTCAAGACGCAGGGTCAGAGATTCTTGGCCAGGCTCAAGGATATAGCGGTCGTTGTCCAGAGGATAGGTTATGTGAATTTCGGTTGTCGGGCCGGCAGCATTCGAGTGGTCCTCGCCACTGATTTGTACCGGACCAGCGTAGATTTGCGGTTGCGGCCATGTGGTGGATACGAAAACGGCGTCGAGATTTGGACTGTAACCAGCCAGGCGGTAACGGCTTTCCCGACCTTCGGTATGCCGGCGCTTGAGCCATTGCGCGTAATCGGTCGGCAGCTCATGATTGCCCTCCCCATTGTGCAGGCCGCATTGCACTGCTGGTTCGTTGCCAAGGACGAAATATTCGATTTTGAGTTCCCGGCAGCCGGGTGAGGGCGTCAGGCCTGACATAGAGCATATTCGGCGCGTGGTGATGGTGGCGGGCGGCGTAAATGGGGCGGGTGGTTCGCCGGGGTAGAGATTTTTCATGAGATCGCGGAAGATCGGCCCCGCCCCCTGGCCGCCGGGCAGGGTGGCAGTGACGCTGCCGTCGAAGTTGCCCACCCAGGTCGCCACTGTGTAGCGTCTTGTGAAGCCCACTGCCCAGGCGTCGCGGTAGTGCGTGGAGGTGCCGGTTTTGAGGGCTACTGGTTCAGGCATCTGCAGATTTTGTAAGTGCGACGAGCGGACCAGCGGGTCGGCGAGTATATCGGTAATCAGGAAAGCCGCCTCCCGTGAGATCATGCGGCGGGGGACTGCGGGCTGTTGGCCGAGGACGACAACGGGGGGCTGGAATTCACCGCCGTTGGCGAGCGTTGCATAGGCGGCTGCCAGGTCGAGAAGGCGGATCTCCGGGTTGCCGACCGCAAGTCCCAGCCCATAGTAATCGATGCCGGGGGCATTGGCGGGCAGAAGTTCAAGACCGCGTAACAGTGAGTAGACGCCCTTTTCCCCCAGATGATCAAGCAGTCTTACAGCCGGCAGATTGAGTGATTTTCCCAGGGCCAGTCGCATATTAACCGGCCCATTGGCCTGCCGATCGTAATTGAGCGGCAGATATTCACCTTCGTCGCTCCGAAAGGCCTTTTCGACATCTGCCAGCACGGTCGCGGGGGTCAGACCTTGATCGATGGCCGTGGCATAGAGAAAGGGCTTCAGGGTCGAACCGGCCGAGCGGCGTGCTTTGGTCCCGTTCACAAAGCCGTGCGCTCTTGCGCTGTATTCGAATGAACCGACCAGGGCCAGGACTTCGAGGGTCCGGTTATCGATAATCACTGCCGCGGCTTGCCGGGCGCCTGAGGCATGCAATCGTAGACGGTGGGATTTGAGTGTTCTTTCAACCTCGCGTTGCAGATTGAGATCGACCGTCAGCCGCGCTTCGGTTGTTAGACCGCGTTCACGATTTTCTGCGATATAATTATCGACCAGGTGTGGAGCTTCCCACGGTGGTTCGAGCAGCACCATGAGGTCAGATTGTTTACCGGTCAAGGCGGCCGCCGGCGAGAGCCAACCCAGGCTGGTCATTCTATCCAATACCCAGTTGCGTCGGCTGATGAGACGTTCGGGATGCCGGCCCCACGGGTCGAAAAGTGTGGGAGCCTTGGGCAGAGCAGCCAGGGTGGCTGCCTCGACCGGGTCAAGCGCTGTCGCTTTTTTGCCGAAATAGCAAAGCGCCGCTGTCTCCACCCCTAGTAAATTATTGCCCAGATCGACGCGATTGAGATAGGCGGAGAGGATCTGCTCTTTGGTTAGCAGCCTTTCCAGTCGGACGCTTTCGATGATTTCTTGAAGCTTAGCGTCGAGGGTCCGTGGGCCACGTTTTTTGTAGGATTTGACTAACTGCTGGGAGATGGTGGAAGCACCGGAGACAATATGGCCGGCCCGCGAGTTAGCGCGGGCGGCTCGGATAATAGCCAGGGGATCGAAGCCGGGATGCCGGTAAAAACGGCTATCCTCCGCCGCTAGAAATGCCTGTTGCACAAGTACTGGGATTTTGTCCTCGGGCATAGGGACGTGCCGGAACCATCTTTCATCGGTCAGCAGGCGTAGTGGTATGCCGTTTCGGTCGCAGACCACCGGGGTCGCCGCCAAGGCCAGCAGGCCGGGATCGGGTCTGGTCAAGGGCTCGACCTTTTTATAATAAGAATAGGCCTGATAAATAGCGGTGGCCAACAGGCAAGTGGTCAGAGTGAGCACCGTAGCCAAGGCGCGCCGCCAACGTCGGCTCAACGCTTACGCCCTCCGATCATCAGCTTGGTCCGCGGGGTATAGCCATTCACCTCGGACTCGTACATCCGTTCGATCCGGGTGGACGGCGTCACGAACTCGCCTTCGCACACGGCCCGGGCATAGTAAACGAAGCGGAAAGGGGACCTGCCCCAGCCCCATAGGCTGTTTCTGAATGCCACTACTCGATCCTCGCGGATTTCAAGATGGTCCGGAATCAGGCGATAAAAACCGTCCGGACTCCAGAAGCGTTCCCAATAACCTTCCGAATCGGATTTCTGAATCCGGGCATCGTTGTCCTTGTCGACCGTCTCCTCGGAGCGGAAAGCAGAATTGATGGCGACCAGACTGGCCGGGAGTGGGTCATCCAGGACGATGTAAGACGATTCGTTGTTCGGTGGGGTGAACTCCAGGGTCACCCGTACCAGATCGCCAACCTTGATCGCGGCCGAGCCGTCGGCGTTTTCAATCCGTTTTTGAATTGTAAAGCCGCCGTCGTGACCGTTTTTTGCATAGTCAATCCTGGGCAGGGTTACGGTAAGGCTATACAGGACCTCGCGTTGCGGATCGCTGCTAACCGACAGGCGCGGGTCGGCCAGGAAATCGGCGATTGGTATGTCAACTTCAGCGGAGCCGGTCTCGGGAAACTCCATGACTTGTTTTTTAAGGCCCGGTAACAACACTTCGACTTTGTGCGGACCTTTGCCGGTTGCTGCCTTGAAGTGGCGACCCAAGGCCGCCAGCACCCAACCATTGTTGCTGGTGGAGTGCCAGTGACCGTCACTGCCCCGACTGTCCAACAGCTTGGCCGCCAATTTTGCGCCTTCCGGCGACCCGGGGGTTATCCGGTCCAGAAGCATGAGGGCCAAGGCATCGGCTCGGTATGACGCAGAGAAATCATAGTGGTGCTGATCTTCTTTCCGGGTACCGGTCAAGACTTGAGACGAAAGGTCTGCCAGTTCGGCGGCAGGGAGGGTGTAGGCGTGGGCCGCAGCCAACAGGGTCAGGATTGCCTCCTCGCGGCCCATACTGGCGAGCGCTCGGATAAAACTTGGGAAATCATTGGGTTTGGCACGACCCAGGCGGGAGAGGAGATAAAGGGCCACGCTACCGCCGGCCTTGTCGTTTGCTTGCTTTAAGCTTTGGCTTCTCAGGTAGTTCTCCAGCCGGTCCAAGGCCTCTTTCGGCACCTCGAATCCGGCCAGCTTCGCCTCGCTCAGGGCAGCCGCGGCATAGAATGTGCCCCACGGGCTGATTTCCCGGTCACCGGGCCAGTAACCGAAGCCGCCCGCTTCGGTCTGCATGCCGAGCAGCCTTTCAATACCCTTGGCGAGGAATTTGTCGGTCTCCTCAACCGAGATTCCCGGCACACCGCCATCCTTCACAATGGCGCGCAGGGCGGCGAGCGGCATGACCACTGATGAGGTCTGCTCGACACAGCCATAAGGATACTGCAAGAGATACCGGAGCCCGGCGGTCATTCGTAAAAATGGCGAACCGGACAGGGTCAGCACGGCCCGGGATTCGTTATGCAGACTTAGGTCGGCGGCCACGGCAGTGGCATCGGCGGGCAGGGCCGGCGTAATGGCCGTAACCCCTTTGATGCTGCCATAATAGGTGTTTTGGCCACGGACATGGCCGCTGGTCACCGGTACGGTCAATTCGATCGCGTCTTTTTTACCCGCAAAGCTGCCTTTGAACAATAGGGTGGCGGCGCCGCCGGCCTCAGCCTTGCCTTTGATACCGACAGCTGCCCAATCAGTAGCGGCAAGCGGGAAGGACTCTTTTTCAGCTGCCACAGTCAGTCCACCTTTTATTGCGACTGAAAACTCGACATTCCCGGCTTCCCGGGTTTGATTGAAGGCAGCGACCTCGAAGCGGAAGGAATCCCCTTTACTGAAAAAGCGTGGGATGCCTGGCTCCAGATAAAATGGCTTGGCCACCCGAAGCTG
>Ga0208863_1001419_pt1 | contig 15275 bp, 16 predicted proteins | sample RifOxyD3_FD_184040 | JGI IMG/M metagenome (GOLD analysis project Ga0208863, IMG submission 184040) | Soil microbial communities from Rifle, Colorado - Rifle Oxygen_injection D3 (SPAdes) | ecosystem: Environmental > Terrestrial > Deep subsurface > Rock core/Sediment | place: Rifle, Colorado...
CTCCGCAGGTGGTGATGATGCTGGCGGGCGGCGGGATGCGTGTGGCGCTGGCCACCACGCATCTGCCCTTGCGGGAGGTGGCGGATGCGATTACCGCTCCGCTGCTGGAAGACGTATTGCGCATTATTCATCGCGACTTGCAGCAGCGCTTCGGCATCGCGCAGCCGCGCATACGGGTGGCGGGGCTAAACCCGCACGCGGGCGAAGGCGGGCATATGGGGCGCGAAGAAATCGAGGTGATGATACCGGTGCTCGACAAATTGCGTGCAGAAGGGATGAACGTCAGTACGCCGCTGCCCGCCGACACCTTATTTACCCCGGCCAAGCTGGCGCAATGCGACTGCGTGCTCTCCATGTATCACGATCAGGGGCTGCCCGTGTTGAAACACGCCAGTTTCGGCCAGGGGGTGAATATCACGCTGGGCCTGCCCATCATCCGCACCTCGGTGGATCACGGCACAGCGCTGGAACTGGCCGGAACCGGCAGGGCCGACAGCGGCAGCCTGCTCGAGGCGATCAAGGTCGCAGCACAGATGGCACAATTTGAGCGTCTGTCATCATAACCTCGAGTCGGCAAACCGAAATCAAAAAGGCTATGTAGCAATTAACTGTTGAAACTCAGCCAGAGGAAAATTCAAAATCATACTCACGCGGAGACGCGGAGAACACGGAGAAAACCGAATCAAAAACCAGAAGAGCAGCTAGAAACCAAAACGACCTATAGCGATTAATGACTTGTTTTTTCAAGTTTGGTTTTGCTATTCTGGTGAAACAACTAGCCATTCCACTAAGCAACCAGAATACGGCTGCCAAGTGGCTGGTTATCCGCGACCTCCGCGTCTCCGCGTGAAATCATTTTTTCATGGGTCGGTAATTATCAACAGCCAACTACGACAGAGCCAATCAAAAACCGCCTCCGCGTCTCCGCGTGAGGCTGACTTTTCCAGGTTTATAAAATGCATAAAGCAAAAAAGAAATTCGGCCAGAATTTTCTGGTAGATGAAAACATCATCGCCGACATTGTCGCGGCGATCCGTCCCGAAGCGGGCGATAATCTGGTGGAAATCGGCCCGGGTCTGGGCGCGCTGACGCGGCCGCTGCTCAAACGCTTAAAGCGATTGCATGTGGTGGAAATCGACCGCGACATCATAGCGCGTCTGGAAAGCGACTATCCTCAGCCCAATGCCAAACTGGTGATCCATGCCGGAGACGCGCTGAAATTTGATCTCGCCACGCTGGATGCACCGCTGCGCATCGTCGGCAATCTGCCTTACAACATCTCCTCGCCGCTGTTGTTTCATTTCTCCGACTATGCCGCGCGCATCACCGATATGCATTTCATGCTGCAAAACGAGGTGGTCGAGCGCATGGTGGCCGATCCCTCCACGCCCGCTTACGGACGGCTTTCGGTGATGTTGCAATACCGTTTCTACATGGAAAAACTGCTCGACGTACCGCCGGAATCGTTCCGTCCCGCGCCTAAAGTCAATTCCGCCATCGTGCGCATGATTCCGCTGCCGACCGGCGAAATTCAGGTGAAAAATGAAGTGCTGTTCGCTCAGATAGTCGCCGCCGCCTTCGGCCAGCGCCGCAAGACATTGCGCAACACGCTGCGCAGTTTTTTGTATGAATCCGAATTTGAACAACTGGGCATCAATCCCCAGTTGCGTGCAGAAAACCTGTCGGTGGCGGAGTTTGCCAGAATAGCCGGGTATCTGGACGGGCGCGTCCCCCTGCGCGAATGAGGCAAGGTACGCTGCGCCCTGCACCGAACGAAAACCGCTGAATTATTTAATAATTGATTAATCAATAAGTTGCAAATGCGGTCAACTTGATTCCCGCAACCCTGCTGAAGGTGTCTCATTCCACGGCGCCACCTTCAGCAGCAACACCATCCCCGGCACGGCCAGCGCCGCGCACAACAGGAAAAACCCGCTCCAGCCCATAGCCTCGACCAGCCAGCCGGTGACGGAGTTCATAAAGGTGCGCGGCACGGCAGCAAGGCTGGTGAACAGCGCGAACTGCGTGGCGGTATAGGCCGGGTGCGTGCTGCGGGCGATGAAGGCGACGAAGGCTGCGGTGCCCACGCCCACGCCGAAGGCTTCCAGACCGATGACCAGCGCGAGCTTCGTGAGTTCTGCTGCGCCTATGCTGTTGAAGTGCCCTTGCGCGGCGAGCCAGGCGAAGCCGAAAATAGACAACAACTGCACCACACCGAACAGCCACAGCGCACGGTTGATACCGATTTTTACCATCCACAGTCCGCCCAGTAAACCGCCGATCACCGCCGGCCACAGCCCGGCATTCTTGGCAATCAGACCGATCTGCGTTTTCGTAAATCCCATATCCAGATAGAACGGCGTAGCCAGTGCGGTACACATGCTGTCGCCCAGCTTGTAGAACAGCAAAAAGGCCAGAATCAGCAGCGCGCCCTTCCAGCCCTGCCGGTTGATGAATTCGTGAAACGGTTCGACCACCGCTTCGCGCAAGGTCTTGGGCGCGACCGCCCTATTCGGCTCTTTCACCACCAGCGTCATAAGGATGCCGGGCAGCATGAACAGCGCGGTGATGATGAATACCAGATCCCACGGCAGGAAATCGGCCAATATCAACGACAGCGAGCCGGGTATCAGCCCTGCGATGCGATAGGCATTGACATGCACCGCGTTGCCCAGCCCCAGCTCGATATCGCTTAGCAACTCGCGCCGGTAGGCGTCCAGCACGATATCCTGAGTAGCGGAGAGAAATGCAAGCAATGTGCAGAACAACACGATGCTGGTCATCTCCGTTTGCGGCGAGAAGCCGCCCAGCATGGCGATCACCAGCAGCAGACCGACCTGCGAGAGTGCCATCCAGCCGCGCCGCCGCCCCAGCATAGGCAAGGCGTAACGGTCGAGGAACGGCGACCAGATGAACTTCCACGTATAGGGAAACTGGATCAGCGCAAACAAGCCGATGGTCTTGAGATCGACATGCTCGCTGCGCAGCCAGGCGGGCAACAAATTGAACAACAGATACAGCGGCAGACCGGAAGCAAAACCGGTAAATACGCAAATCAGCATGCGGCGGGTAAAGAGTTGTTGCCAGACAGACATAAAAGCCTTTATCGAATTTATCAATCGTAGGTCGGGTTTCAACCCGACATGTCGGGCTAAAGCCCGACCTACAAATTACAACGCAGCCGCAATTGCCCTGAAGCTGTTCAAACCCGCCTCAAGATTCTCAATGATCTCACCCGCCAGCACATCCGGCTCCGGCAGATTATCCAGATCGGCGAGGCTCTTGTCTTTTAGCCAGAAAATATCCAGACTGGTCTTGTCGCGCGCGATGATTTGTTCGTAGCTATATTTACGCCAACGGCCTTCCGGGTTTGTAGCCTCGTTCCAGCTTTCTTTGCGCTCATGGCGGTTGAGCGGGTTGTAGCTGGTAATGAACTCCTGCAAATCCTCAAAGCGTAGCGGCTTCTTTTTCAGCATGTGATGGATATTCGTGCGGTAATCAAAGAACCACACCTCTTTCGTCCACAGCTCTTTGCTCGCTGCATGGTTGTCGAAGAACAGCACATTCGCCTTCACGCCGTTGGCGTAGAAGATGCCAGTGGGCAGGCGCAGGTGCTGTGCAGCTCGGTGGTCTCCAGCAGCTTTTTGCGCACCGTCTCGCCCGCGCCGCCCCTCAAACAGTACTTTGTCCGGCACCACAACTGCCGCGCGTCCGATGGTTTTCACCATGGTGCGGATGTGTTGCACGAAGTTGAGTTGCTTATTGGAAGTGGTCGCCCAGAAATCCTGGCGGTTAATCGACCATACAAAACATCACCGGAATAGAATCTAGCGGCGCTGCTTTTCATCGAACTTGCAAGAACACTTCCAATGATCTTGGTTGTTTGAGCCTCAACGTGATCCATTCCAAGAAATTGCATATGGTCACATCCCATCGGGGAGACTTTCTCTCCGTGAGACTGAATTACATCAGACAGTTTTGCCTTCAACCATCCTTGCGGCAATTCCAAATCACTCATCACGCCACCAACACCTCATTCAGCAGCGTGTCCATCTTCGCCCCAAACAACTGGTACATCTTGCCCAGTCCGCCTTGTCCGAATGGTGGATCTTCAAGCTCATCACGTTCAATGTGAAATGAAATAGCAACGTGGTCGCGCACCATGCGCAACCAGTCCATTTGCTCTTCGTAGAACTTTTCTGTGCCGCCGGAGTGGTGTTGCATGATCCAGTTTCTGAAGTTGCGGCGCACGGTGGCATCAAAGTCGGTGAGGGTTTCATCCATGCCGCACACGCGGCGGATGAGGGTGACCAGTGCAGTGAGTTCCTGCACGGGCTGCGCGCCTTTGTAATCGTCCAGCCCGCGGTAGGCTTGCCACACATACAAGGGGGCGAACTCGTCGGCAATGGCTTGCGCGTTGTTGGCGGCCTCTTTGGCCCAGCCCGCCTGCAACACGCTGTCGATATTGTCGTGGTCGATGGTTTGTTCTTTGTCGCGGCGGATGGTGTCGAGCAGTTCCACCAGTTCGCCATTCAGCACGCTGGCGACCTCCTGCACCAGTTGTTGTTGTGCCTGTTCGCGCTTGTCGTCGCCGGGGTCTGTGCCGATTGGCAAACCTGCAAGTTGCAACGCGCGGGCTTCGATGTTGTCGGCATCTATCGCGCCGAATAGCTGGCCGACGAGTTGCTTGAGTTCCAGTCCACCGGCGGCTTGCCGAATCATGCGCTGGTCGTCGGCATCCAGTTGTTTGTTGAGCCGCGCCAAACGTCCGGCGAGTGAGCTGACGGTGTCTTCATCCGTTGCGCCCATCATCACCTGCATCGCCAAATCTTTAAGCGGCACGGTGGGTTTGGTGATGAGCGGCTGGCTGGCGGTCTTGAGTGATTTGGTGACGCCGATGGCATCGACGATGACATAGTGGGTCGGGAGAAGATGATTCGGGTTGAGCGGCGGGATATGGTGCAAGCGTTCGCGCAAGCTGGCATCTTGGGACAGCCATTCCTTGAGCGTTTCGGGACGGTGGAAGTTGAACACCTCGCGCGAGCGCGGCTTGGGGTCGCGACCATCGGTGAAGCGGGTGATGATGCCGGTGCTCTCGTACAGGAAGGGCAGGGGCTCCTTGTTATTGACCCACTTGAGCCTGGCCGCAGCATAACCTCCTGTTTGCTCTTCCACTTCGGTGATTTTGTGCGCGAGGTCTTCTTTCTTGGCCTCAACGATGCCAAGCGCCTTTTTATCTACAAACAAGGCATAGTCAGCCGGGCCAACATCAGTCTGGTATTCGCGAACCGCGATACCCAAACCGGCATTCAGATCTATTTTTTTGGCCGACTGCACCACCCAACCCGCCTGCTGAAGCAGCGCGTCGATGTTGTCGCGGGCTTTTTGTTCGGGGTTCTGGTTTTCAGTCACGCCGCACCCGTTTTCATTTCATATTCCGCGCTGGAAGCGATACACCGCTGTGCTGCCGAGCAGGTTGGGCAGCAGGCCGACTTCGCGACCGCCGGTCATCACGCTGCGCGCGGTGACGCTGACGCAGTACTTGCGGCAAAAACTTTCGAAGTCGTTCAGCGTACACAGATGCACGTTCGGCGTGTCATACCACTGGTAGGGCAATTCGCGCGACACCGGCATGTTGCCCAGCAGCACATCAAGGCGTGTCTTCCAGTAGCCGAAATTGGGGAAGCTGACGATGCCTTCACGCCCGACGCGCAGCATTTCCTGTATCAGCGGCTCGGTATGGCGCGTGGCTTGCAGGGTCTGCGACAGGATGACGAAATCGAATGCGTTGTCCTCGAAATCGGACAGGCCGGAGTCGAGGTCGTTCTGAATCACGTTCACGCCGTTGGCGATACACGACACAATGTCCAGATCGCTGATTTCCACGCCGTAACCGCACACGCCCCGTGTTTCCTTGAGATAGCGCAGCAGGCTGCCATCGCCGCACCCCAGGTCCAGCACCGAAGCGCCCTTGGGTATCCAGGCGGCAATGGCGGCGAAATCGGGACGTTCGGCGGCAAGGGATGCAATACTCATGCCGACACCTCCAGGCTTACGTTGGCAAGATAGGCGCGCACCACATCAAAGTAATGCGGGTGTTCCATCAGGAAGGAATCATGCCCGTGCGTGGAAGTGATCTCCGCGTAGCTGACGTTGCGGCGGTTATGCAGCAAGGGCCGCACAATCTCACGCGAACGCTGCGGCGAAAAACGCCAGTCGGTGGTGAAGGAAATCACCAGAAAATCCGCCTTGGCGCGTGCAAAACCATGATTCAGGTTGCCGCCAAAATCGTGCGAGGGATCGAAATAATCCAGCGCCTTGGTCATCAACAGATAGGTGTTGGCATCGAAGTAAGCCGCGAATTTGTCACCCTGATAGCGCAGATAGGATTCGATCTGGAACTCCACCTCGTAGCCGTAATTGTATTGTTCGGTGCGCAGCTGGCGACCGAATTTATCGGCCATCGCATCGTCCGACAAATAGGTTATGTGTCCCAGCATGCGCGCCAGACGCAAGCCCCGCGTCGGCACCACACCATGCTGGTAATAATCCCCGCCGTGAAAATCAGGATCGGTCAGGATGGCATTGCGCGCCACATCGTTGAAGGCGATGTTCTGCGCGGTGAGGCGCGGCGCGCTGGCAATAGCCAGCACATGACGCACACGCTCGGGATAAGCCAGCGACCATTGCAAGGCCTGCATTCCGCCCAGACTGCCGCCGATTACCGCCGCAAATTGTTGAATGCCGAAGCGGTCGGCGAGCCTGGCCTGCGAGTCGACCCAGTCTTCCACGGTAACCATGGGAAAACTCGCACCATAGGGCGAGCCGGTTTCCGGATTGATGGAAGACGGCCCCGTTGACCCGTGGCAACCGCCTAAATTGTTCAGGCCGATCACAAAGAAATTATCCGTGTTGATCGGCTTGCCGGGGCCGACCATGTTGTCCCACCAGCCGATATTTTTGGGCTCATCGGCGTAATAGCCCGCCACATGGTGATGCCCGGAAAGCGCGTGACAAATCAGGATGGCGTTGGACTTGTCGGCATTCAGCGTGCCATAAGTCTCATACATCAACTCGTAACGCGGCAACACCGCACCGCTGCGAAAGGTCAGCGGTGTGTCAAACAATGCGCGTTGCGCGGTAACGATGCCTACAGAATTAGCCAAAACTGCTCCACAATAAAAAACCCGTTCAGCTTTTGCCAAAACGGGTCTCCACGCTTTAGCTGGAATGTTTAACGTGCCCCGCAAGCTGATGTCAAATCGGCACAGGGCGCAGTTTCCGCGATTTATTCCGTGATGTCAATTTGCTGACATTTGCCGACCTGCCAACAGGCTGATTTCCCGGTTATTTCGCGCTCAGCGCGCTGCCCTGAAAGCTTATTCCCGCCCAGCCGGTCTTGATGAAGTTGCGAATATTCTGGTGATCCGTGCCTTCGGGATGAAGGAGCACATCGTCGCGGTAGTACGCCCCGAAACAGGCCAGCGTCTGTTGCTCCGTCAAACCTTGCAATTGGGCAAAAGAAAAAATCTTGCAAGAGCCTGAATTCTGCCCGGCCTCGCTCACCAGACCACCATTGCTGAACGTAGTCGGCGTAAAGTCATAGAGTGATTCGATTAGCGCAATGACCTCATTGAAAGCGATGCTGTCGGGCGCATCGTTCAGCCGCTGCAAAAAGTTGTTCAATTCCATACTCATTTCCTCATGTGCCAGATGGCCTTGTCAGATACGTCCAGCTGATTTTATCCGCCTACTAACGACTAACGACTAACGACCGTTTTATCAGGCGTTCAGTTTATACAGCAATTCGCGGATTTTCAGCGGGTCGTCGGAACGCAGGATTTTCTGTGTGATTGCAGCGATTTCCGGCAGACTGGTACTCAGTACACGCTGTTTGATGCTCGGCACCTGTGCGGAAAACATCGAAAACTGGCGCAGCCCCATGCCCAGCAACAACCGTGTGTAAGCCAGCTCACCGGCCATTTCACCGCAAACAGAAATCGGCACATCAAGTTTGTTACAGGTGCTGATGACATGTGACAACAAATACAGCACGGCGGGGTGCAGCGGGTCATAGAGATGAGCAACCTCTTCGTCGGTCCGGTCGATCGCCAGGGTGTACTGGATCAAATCGTTGGTGCCTATGGACAGAAAGTCTAGCTGCCGGGCAAACACGTTCAGTGACAATGCGGCAGCCGGAATCTCTATCATGCCGCCAATTTTCACCTCACGGTCATAAGGAATACCTTCATCATCCAGGCTTTGCTTGGTCGTGGCGATGAACTGCAAAGTCTGGTTAAGCTCCGACACGCAGGACAGCATGGGTATCAGGATCTTGACATCGCCATAGTGCGTGGCACGCAGCAGGGCGCGCAACTGGGTGCGGAACAATTGCGGTTCCGCCAGGCATAAACGTATCGCGCGCAACCCCAGCGCGGGATTATTGGCGACGCGTTCTACGCCCTTGATCTGTTTGTCAGCGCCAAGATCGAAGGTACGAATCGTGACAGGATGGCCTTTCATGCCGGAAGCAGCGGCGCGATACGCCTCAAACTGTTCTTCCTCATCCGGCAATTGGTCACGTCCCAGGAACAGGAACTCGCTGCGAAACAGGCCAACGCCAGTCGCGCCATTTTCTTTCGCCTCAACGATGTCTTCCGGCTTTTCGATGTTGGCATGCAGCTCAATGATGGTACCGTCGAGCGTGTTGGCGCGTGCGGTACGCAGGCGCTTGAGCTTCTTGCGCTCCAGCTCCCATTCGCTTTGCAGCAGCTTGTATTCTGCGAGTATGGCCTTGTCAGGATTGACGATCAGGACACCCTGTTCACCATCCAGAATCAGTAAATCATCTTCGCGTATCAACTCACGCGCATGATGCAGGCCGACTACGCACGGCGTATTCAAACTGCGCGCGACAATAGCGGTGTGCGATGTGGCGCTGCCGACATCGGTGATAAATGCAGCATACTGCTGCGGCTTGAACTGGATCAGGTCGGCCGGACTCAGATCATGCGCCACCAGTATAGTCTCGACATCACGGCGCGCGGCGACGGGCTGATGCCCCGGTTGGCCGGAAAGCTGCTTAAGCAAGCGCGCGGCGACCTGCTTTACGTCCGTCTGACGTTCACGCAGATAGGCGTCCTCGAATTCGTCAAATTGTGCTACCAGAGCATCTGTTTGAACTTTGATAGCCCATTCGATGTTGCAATGCTCACGTTCCACCATTTCGCGCGGCCCGACACTCAACAGCGGGTCGTCCAGTATCATCTGATGCAACTCCAGGAAGGCATCGAATTCGGCGGCTGCGTAACTCGGACGGTTGCTGCGCAACCCGGCAAACTCACTGCGGGTTGCCTGCAACGCGACATCAAAACGCACGATCTCGTCGCTGATAAAACGCTTGGGTAATACGTAATGTGCCACTTCCAGCGAGGTATGAGAAAGCAAATGCGCGTAAGCAATCGCAATACCGCTGGAGACCGCTATGCCATGTAGCGTAAAACTCATTCTCCCTCCCCGAAATAATCACCAATCAACTGCACAATGGCCTGCATCGCGGCGGCCTCATCCTCGCCCAGAGTTTCGATACTGATGGTCGTGCCCTTGGCCGCCGCCAACATCATTACGCCCATGATGCTTTTGGCATTTACACGGCGATTATTGCGCGACAGCATCACTTCACATTTGAAACTGGAAGCAAGCTGGGTTAATTTGGCCGAAGCACGCGCGTGCAGGCCAAGTTTGTTAATGATGACTGCGTCTTGCTGCATGTTAATGCTCCATACGAACGATGCATTCACGTCCGCCTTCAATCGCGATGTCTGTCAATTCCGACAAGGTCTTGTTCGTCGAACACACTACGCGCAACAACATGGGCAGATTCACTCCGGCCACCCCCTCCACGCGTTCTGCATGACAAAGCTGCCGCCCTATGTTGCTGGGTGTGGCGCCAAACACATCTGCCAGAACCAACACGCCGCCCCCGCCGTCCAATTCTTTAATAAGTTCTTCGCCTTCGGAAAGTTTGTGCTGTGGATCTTCTTCGGCCCACACCGACAACACTTTAAGATTTTTTGGCATTTCGCCTAACACATGGCTGATGCAATCCGCCATGCTGGCGCCCAAACCATTGTGCGTTACCAATAAAATCCCGACCAATTCAACCCCCTATACTGTTCATTTAGCGTAAACCTAGAAAAAGCTGTTGTCCACGAAACCCACAAAAAAACACGAACAAATTCAAATGCATATCCTGATTTGTTGCATCACCCGTTGGGTGCGTTGCTCAATTTATGTAGTCGATTGTTTTCTTTCGTGAATTTCGTGCCTTTCGTGGATGAAATAAGGTTTTAAGGATAAACAGCAGATTCACCATCAGGCGGATCACCTCGCGCGGGGTGAAGTGTTCTCCGGCGGTCTCATTGGACAGTTCGGCAAACTTGCGGATCAGTTCCTCGAATAAAATTGCCGCATTACCCCGCACCCCTGTTGAGAATTGGCCGTTTGACAATTTCCAGCGGCTTGCCGTCGGCGACGATCATGTAACCTTGTGACATCACGGCGTAAGGTACTTGGGTGTATTTCGCTTATTGACGACTCCTGGCGTGCCGCTATCAAGTTTTGTTTTGTGATGCACCACCGTAAGATGCCGCGTGCGCCCCAAAAAATTCACGAATCAGGAAGTCTTCCAGTCCCGCGTTATCCTCCAGGCGAGCGGACAGAATGACCACGCGGGCCAGGTGTTGCGATTCCCAATTGAAATATCCCTGGTAATACTTTCGAATCAGCGCAATCATGCTGCGCACGGTTGCGCGCTCCACATCACCATCTTGACCCGCATCGACTTCGATCACTTCGCGGCGGGCATTACTAAAATCTTTGGTCCAGCCGCGAAATGAAAATTTCGCAGTACGGGCATCCATACTGATAATTTGAAATACGCCGTTCGTGCCTTGCGGTTGGAGATTGCGCATGATGTTCGCCGTCCTGATCTCGTCGGATGAGGGCCCGCGCTGTCGAGCCGTTGCTGCCGCATTTTCGCGCGCGGCAGCCGTTTCGGCGGCACGGTGGCGTGCTCTGGCCGCATTAATGTAGGACATCATGTCTGTTGGCGGTGCCATGACTGATGTGTGCTCAGCGATCGCCGGAATCTCCGGCTCCGCAAGTCTGTTTTCTGCGAGAGGGGCATGGGGTGGCACAGCGCGGAGCGGTTCGGTCTGAGGTTTGCCTTTGCTCGGCAAAGATTCAGGCTGCATGTTGGGTCGTTTACCCAGAGGCGTATCAGGCAATTCCACGAAACTTGCCTCTACGGGAAGGGATGCAGCCATTCTGATCTCGGGAGATGAGATTAAATAAGCAAACCCCCAGACCATAAGCAACCAGAGAATTGCCGCCAGTGGTATTGACCACCAGAGCCGGATTTCACCGGCTGGGGGAGCGGGCAGGTTTACAGCATTATTCATGCTTTACCGCGATCAGGAAATTTCTGGCACCGGCCGCTCGGGCCTGCAACATGGCCTGTACCACGATACCCTGTGGCGCCGCATTGTCCGCCGACACGATAACGCTGGTCTGAGCATCGCTCAGCAGTGGGCCGAGCGTGGCAGCCAGAGTTTGCAGGGTCACCGGCGTGCGGTTGACGAGGATTTTGCTGTCGGCGGTCAGCGTCAGAGTGACCGGCGTATCCGTCTTGAGCTTTTCGGCTTTCCCCTGCGGCAGGTTCACCTGCAGCGAGTCGAGGTTCTGCATGGCCAATGAAGACAGCATGAAGGTCGCCAGCAGGAAGAACATCACGTCGATCATCGGGATGATTTCGATGCGCCCCTTGCGATATGCCCTGGGTTTACGCAGTTTCATGGGCGTTACCCTGGTCCAGGCGGATGTGATCGATCAGGCGGGTACCGAGGCGCTCCATTTCGTCCATGGTCTGCGATTGCACGCGAGAGAAGTAATTGAACCCGAACAAGGAAATCAATGCGATCAACAGGCCAATGGCCGTTGCAATGAGCGCCTGGGCCACGCCGCCCGTCACCCCGGTGGGATTCACAATGCCACTGCCGCCGATGATCTTGAAGGCATCCATCATGCCGCCTATGGTTCCCATCAGTCCGAGCAGGGGCGCGGCGGTGACGATAGTTTCCAGCACCCACAACCTGCGGGCCAGAGAAGTTTCGATCAATTGGGCCTCGTCCGCCGCACGGGATTCTGTCCACCATGCGGGACGATGGCGGTTGGCGATCACTACCTCGAAAAACCGCCTGAAGTAATGGCGTTCATCCAGACCGTAGAGTCTTTTGTCCAGTTCTTCCCAGGCGAAGCCGTAAGTTTCGACCAGCTTGAGCAGATTAAGCGGCAGGCGGGCATAACGCCAGTAGATAAAAGCCTTCTCAAGCATAATGGACAGGGCGATAACCGCCAGCAACGATAATGGCAGGATGATCATCCCGCCGAGTTTTATAGCGATCCAGGTTTCTTGCAGGTATTGCATAGTGGTCTCCGAATTGTGAAGGTGTTTTGAATCAAAATCATCCATTGGGGCGTAGGTCGGGCTTCAGCCCGACATGTCGGGTTAAAACCCGACCTACAACCCATTGAATTTCTGATATCCCAACGGTTAATGGATTATTCGGGTTTAAAACAGTAGTGCGAGGCGCAAAGTTACCCGGAATGCGCAATACGTTTTTAGAACTCAAGGCTCAGCGCGACAGAACCATAAGCCTGGCTTGGCCCCTGCTCTTCAAATTCCCGCGAACGGTAAACACGCATCACGGCTAACTTGGCGCCGTGCCCGGCTATCATGCCGTGAGCGCTGACGCCGATGGCAGCCTGGGCAACCCAGGGACGGCGTGTGACGCTGTGGCTTGATTGAAAAAGGTTGCCATCGAGCGAAAAATCATGCGCGACGAGTTTTGTTTCCATTGTCCCGAACAGGTGAACACCCGGTTGCGGCCTGACCGCCGCCGCATCTCCTGAGCCGCCGTGAATGGAGGCGGATGGCGGACGATTTTCTGCGCCCGGCCTGATCGGATAGGTGCCAAAGTCGTTCGGCAGATTCCAGCCAATACGCCCTTGGATGCCCAGGGTGGCGGAGGTTTCGATGTTACCCAGCCGCAGTCCCAGTGAGCGTATCGAGTCGGCAGAGAAACCCGGCGTGATCGCGCCCGTTCCACGATAGTCCTTGAATTTGCGATCCATGGCCAATTGCAGCGCGGGCTCATTCTTCAACTGATGTTGCCAGCCGAGAAATCTGGCGGCACCGATCGCATCATGAAACAGGTTTTGTGACTGTTCTGCGAGAGCCAACGGGCCGATGACGCCCAGGGTGATTTCGCGTGTATCGAGCATTTCCAAATTGCTTTGTGGCTCATGTTTTCGGCGGTTCCACGACATGCCCACGTACAGCAAGCCCGCATAAGGCCGATCGCCCGTGATCAGGTCGGTTCTGGAAAAATCTTTCGGTGTGAACATGGATTGGCCAAATTTCACCGCTACGTTTTGCGTGTGCGCAGAATTTTCTGCATCGGCCCAAAAATCGGGGTTCATAAACTTGATCAGTTCCGCATGCAGCCGCACCGGCGTGGGCAGGCATTCGACTCTAAGCTTGCCGGCGATATCGTGCGAAACAGCGGTGAATACCACGCCATTCGTGTAATTCTGATCGGTGCCGGTAAAAAGGTCATTCTCCAGTCTTGCGCTACCCCCGCGAAATCTGACCACCTCATCTGCCTTGCAACCCTCGATTTCGGAGGCATTTTTATTGGCGGCCTGTGCAGGCGCGAGGTGTAAAAACAGCGCCAGTACCCATGCGGCTTGCCTCAGCCCTTTCGGCAGATGACGGAAGTAAGGTATGTTCATCGCATTTCGTCGTTCATGCGGTGCTGCGTTATCAGAGGCGCAGCAGCATGACATCATGTCTGGCGTCGCAGTAACTGGCGCCAGGCAAAGATTGCGATGGTTGACCACACCAGCGTTCGCATGCTCATGGCGATTACCGTGCGTTTTTCGTAAAGTCCGTCAAAAAGCACATGCATGCCAAAGGCGGCGAACGCGAGGGCTGTCGCTACGGCGAGGCTGACGGCCAGCCAAGCTGACCAGCGTTGTTGTAGCCACAGCCCGATGCCGGCGACAACATAGGCAAAGCCCGCTACAAAATTAAACCAGAGTACGAAGGGCACATAATTTCCGGCCGTAGCACGCGCTGCTTCGTCGCCAAACAGGATGGCGCCGCCTTCCTTAATGGTCAGTAATCCGAAGCCGGCTGCAATCAGAGACATCACCCAGATAAGGGGGGTGCGTTGTTGTGTCTGTGTATTCATGAAATGACTCCTGTAATGTTAATGATGTGATCGGATTGCATCACAGAGCAGCGTCTTTCTTGCCATAGAAATGTTCGATAAAGGGTTTGCGGAATTCGCTGTGGCAACTGTAACAGCTGGTCTGGAGTTGCTGGAAGGCAAGAATCACACCCTGGCCGTCTTTGGCCTTTGCTGCCTTGCCCACCGCCTGCGCCTGCTTGTTTGTTTCGCCGTCATGAGCCTTGAATTTGCCCATGTTGGTGCCCATGAAGCTGATGATGCGCAGCTTTTCGGAGAAGGGCGGTTGGGGGTGGTCGGCGATCAGCGGCGCGGTTTTTTCCACCTGTTCCCAGTCGCCACGGGAAATGCCGTCAGTGATGACCTGCATGTTTTGCCCCAGGTCTTTCATGACCTGCTGCAAGGCGAGCGGCTCGCCCGCCTGCGCGCCGGATACGACTACTAGCAGGGAGGAGGCGGCGAAAAGGTTGAAGATGAAATTGCGGTTCTTTTGCATGTCAGGTTATCCTCGGGTAAATGATTTGGTTGGGTCTATTCAATAAAGGGGTCAGCGCGGGGCGCAAATTTTGCGCCCCGTTGATTTACGCTGCGGTTGAAAGGGTGCTGCCACTGGTTTGTCCGTCTTGGCCTGATGCGCCATACGTTGCCATCAGATCCATGATTCGAGCCATTACCTGGGCATCTTCGCTCTGTGCACCGCTTGTGGATGAGGCGGTTGAGCTTGATGCCTGATAAGTCATTAATTCCTGCGCACTGATAGTTCCATCCTGGTTAGTGTCTGCGGCATCAAAATTCTGAGCCAGGTCGTTCAGTTTTTGCGATGTGCCGCTGTCCAACATGCTATTGATGTCACTCTTCGAGATACCCGCACCCTCCATGCCACCCCCCTTGCCGCTCATCCGCATACTTTGCAGTTGGCTGACGAGTTGGTCGGCAAGTTTTGTGACGCTGTCGGACATTTCC
>Ga0208863_1001420_pt1 | contig 15269 bp, 13 predicted proteins | sample RifOxyD3_FD_184040 | JGI IMG/M metagenome (GOLD analysis project Ga0208863, IMG submission 184040) | Soil microbial communities from Rifle, Colorado - Rifle Oxygen_injection D3 (SPAdes) | ecosystem: Environmental > Terrestrial > Deep subsurface > Rock core/Sediment | place: Rifle, Colorado...
CCAAGAGTAGGAAACATAACGACTAAAAGCATTGATGTTTATCAGGCAAGTCAAAATTGGTATTATGACGGAAATACATCATATCTGAAATCCGGTTCTATAAATCTTGTATATACAAGCTCCGGAAGCATAACACCAACACCGGGTACAGTAAAAATAGATAATAAGCCGCATACGATAACAGTAGCGGTAAGTGGCATAACAGATGCGGCAGGAAGGCCTGTGCCTGATGGGACGCCTATTATGATGAGAGGCGGAGGTTATCCTGTAGCTTATAACAGCACTGTAATCACGGGTCACGGTTGTCATTGTGTATATCTGACACAGGGGGCACAAATAAGAGCTACATTTACCGGGTATCATTCCTCTGAAGGCAATTATACTATAGAAGCTCATTCTGTAGAGCCTAATTATTATTGGGAAGGAAGTCTTGGGGTTATAGGAGTCGGAAGTGTAGCAGCAGTGCCTTAGGCATTGTGAAAATATTATTTCCAGTCACCTTGAACCTCTTTCATGATTGTTTCGGAATCTGGTTTTTAGATGCTGAAACAAGTTCAGCATGACATTACAAGTATTTTAGGATACACAATTTTTAACTTTTTGCCTCTTTTATAATCGCAACACTTGCACTTGCTCCTATACGTGTAGCACCGGCACGAATCATTTTTGCGGCTGTTTCATAATTTTTTACACCACCTGATGCTTTAACTCCCATTTCAGTACCAACAACTCTGCGCATTAAAGCGACATCAGTGTCGGTTGCCCCACCGGGGCCAAAACCTGTGGATGTTTTTACAAAATCAGCACCTGCGGCTTTTGAAAGTTTACAGGCAATAACTTTTTCTTCGTCATTTAATAATGCGGTTTCGATTATGACCTTGCAAAGGCGTCCCTGACAAGATTCTACAACTCCTCTTATGTCCTTTTCGACTTTTTCATAATTACCACTCTTTAATGCCCCGACATTGATAACCATATCAATTTCATTTGCCCCGTTTGCTACGGCACTACGTGTTTCATAAGCTTTGGTTTCTGTTGTTGTTGCTCCAAGAGGAAAGCCGACAACCGTACAAACTTTTACATTAGTGCCTGCAAGTAATTTGGCACATAAAGACACATTAGAGGGATTTATGCAAACAGCGGCAAAATTATATTGCCGGGCTTCTTCGCATAACTTTGCAATATCTTTTTCAGTTCCTTCTGGTTTTAAAAGTGTATGGTCAATATAAGAAGCAATATCAGGAGGGACATTTGTAATTCCAAGACCTGCTCCTATACGGCTTGCACCTGCATTGATAAAGTTTTGTACAACAGGAGTTCGTTTTACGGCACATAAAAGACACCCGGTACAATCGCTTGCACTACCGGCACTACATTCCATCAAAGGAATTGTTGATTGAGATAATCTTAATTCATTGGAACCATGAGCCATATCTTTAATGGACGTAATTTCTATACCAAGCCCTTTTATTTTATTTTTAAACTTAACTAAAGAAGAATCCTTTATGTATTCTTCAATAAAAGAAACCTTTTTATGTAAAGCAATTGACTGCAAAACCATATAAACAGGTAAAGTGTCTCCAGTCATACGTGTTAATTTGGATAGGAAGCCATCTGTCGGACTAAAAACCAGTATCTCATCAAAGCTTAAAACAATATCTTTATTATCTAAATTATCGTAATCTAAATATTTAACATCAAATCCGATATCTTTCCAGTATTCTGTTCCATACAAATTTTGTGCCCATTTTGGGAATATTATGCTTAAAGTATTTTTGCCTTTTACTTTTTCTATTTGTTTTAATACCCCATCTATATCAATATCAGCCTGTAAAAATAACAGACACACCGTTTTTGCGCCATGTACAGAGCCTTCTTTAGTCAGTTCTGCTATAACTTCTCTTGTGATTTGAGTGATTAATCCTTCAATATCCATATTTTCCCTGTATTTCTATACTAAATTTTCAGTACATAAATTATACCAGTATTGGATGGGAAATTAAACTAAAGGCTTAAGAAAATTTGTATACCCTTTTGATGTCTTTTTATATCTGGTTTTGAGTTATTAGCATTAACATACCCTGATTCGTAAAAAAATAAAATGCTGGTGTATTTTAACTTTTTTTGATGTATAATAATTAAGCAAGCCTATTTTTACAGGCTCAAAATCATGTAAATATAAACATAAAAAGAATATATATACAGGTTAGAAGGAAAGTAAATATGGCAAACTGGGATTATACTATTACACAGGTTCAACTAATGCAAACTCCTCCACTTGACTTAAATAAGCCTAAAAATCAGGAGACTCTTGCTCATTTTAAAGAAATGGGCTCTAAAGGGTGGGAGTTATTTCATATTACTCCGCAACAGCTATTTTTAACATGCTTTTGGAAAAAAGAAATGAAAAAAGGCGCTAAAGAAGAGTGGCATACGTAAATAATTACGAAGTTTGATGGAATAATAATAAGTGAACAAAGAGCACAGTAAACTTTATTTTCCATTTTTTCGTATATGGCATGTATTAATAGATTATATTCTTATTGTAGCTGTATATATTTCTGTATTTGGATTTCGTTTTGAATGGATTATACCCGCTCAACATCTTAAACAATTCTGGCAATTTTTACCCTTTATACCATTTATAAGACTTATCTGTAATTATATTTTTGGAATGTATCAACATCTCTGGCAATATTTTGGCATAAGGGAAATGATTGGAATTATTAAATCGGCAACTGCCGGGAGTATTATTTTTATATTAATTGTTTATCTTACAGGCAATGCAAGTTTCCCACGTTCTATCTTTTTATTTGAGTGGGCATTAATAGTTATTGCTCTTGGTGGAGTTCGTTTTAGCAGAAGATTTTCACAGGAAATAACAAGAATTAAAAATAAACAAATGTCCCGGACTTTAATTATTGGAGCCGGTGACGCGGGGGAAATGCTTGTGAGAGAGATGTTAAGACATCCTGAAAATGGTCTTTTACCTGTTGGTTTTATTGATGATAATAAATCAAAATGGAGAGCAAGGATTCATGGAATAAAAGTTTTCGGTTCAAGAGAAAAAATACCGGAAATAGTCTCAGGATATGAAATTGATGTTATAGTTCTTTCCATTCCGTCAGCTCAACCTAAAGTTCTTCGTGAATTAGTTGATATTTGTACCAAAACAAATGCAAAAATTCAAATTGTCCCTGCTATTCATGAAATTATAGATGGAACAGTAAGTATATCTCATGTAAGACAATTAAAATTAGAAGATTTGTTGGGAAGAGAGCCTATTGTTATAAATGATGAAGAGGTTGCTAAACTTATTGCAGATAAAAATATTATGGTAACCGGAGCCGGTGGTTCGATTGGTTCTGAATTATGCAGACAATTAGCTTATTATAAACCATCCATGTTATACCTTGTCGGACATGGAGAAAACAGTATCTATAAAATAAGTAACGAATTATCCCTTAAATTTCCTGAACTTAAAATTATAAAAATTATTGTTGATATAAGGCATGAAATTCATTTAGATTCTATTTTCAAAGAATATCAACCACGAATAATTTTTCATACAGCGGCACATAAGCATTTACCTTTAATGGAAGAGAATATAAAAGAATCAATAAGTAATAATGTTATAGGAACTTATATACTTACAAAATTGGCACATAAATATAATATTGAAAGATTTGTCAATATATCTACAGATAAAGCAGTTAATCCTGTAAGTATAATGGGTATGACCAAACGTTTAGCAGAACTTATTATTCAAAATCAAAAAAGTAAAAACATTACTAAATTTATGACAGTCAGATTTGGTAATGTTATTGGAAGCAGAGGAAGTGTCATACCTCTTTTTGAAGACCAGATCCGTAAAGGTGGGCCTGTAACTGTTACGCATCCGGACATGACAAGATATTTTATGACTATTCCTGAAGCAGTTCAGCTTGTCTTACAAGCTTCGATTTTAGGGAATGGCAGTGAGACATTTATTCTTGATATGGGAGATCCGGTGAATATATTAGAGTTAGCAAAAAATATGGTTAGATTATCAGGTTTTTCTGAAGAGGAAATTTCAATAGTATTTACAGGTGTCAGAAATGGTGAAAAAATTCATGAAGAACTTATAGAACCATCTCAGGCACATCAATCAACTAAATATGCCAAAATATTTGTCTGCCAATCCTGCGAGGTTGATCTATCTGCTTTAGAGCAGGATATACAAAATTTATTAACTGAACTTTATAATTTTGATAATGCAATAATTAAAAACCGGTTATGCGAATTGATTGATAAGTATTCTATTATGAACAATGCTTAATAATGAATTCATTTTTTTTGGTATCTTCTCAATATTATGTTAAAAATTAATAAAATTAGAGACCCTGAAACGAGTTCAGGGTGACATTGTGTCTGTATCCTCATGTCATGCTGAATTTATTTCAGCATCTATTTTGCTCTTTCTGTTAACTATTTTTTGAGAGGATACTTTTTTTGATTGAAATGGCATTAATCCGGAAAATTAAATAACCGTGAATGTTAACCACATCATTGACACTACGAAAAGTATAATATTATAGTTTTTATAGTGATTTATTGTTAAATAGAAAAGGAGAAACAAAATGTTAAAAAAAATATTGGCAGGAACAGTAGCATTATCACTACTGGGAATAAGTTTGGGATGTTCTACTGATGCCTTAAAACAAGTTTTGGGCGACAAAACGTCTTCTGGTTCGACTACAACGACAACTCCATCAACTTCAACAACAACAGATTATAAACCCGCGGTGGATGCATTCAAAACAGAATTTAATACAGAAGGAAAAACTCCGCAAGGTTCTGTCAAAATGCTTTTTAAAGCTTTAATAAAAATAGAAGAAGACCCTAAGCTGGGAGAATATCTTTTATCCGTAGTATTACGTGCAGATGAAATGTCTGAAAATAAATCTTCTCCATCAGGTTATGATGTCGGAAGTTCAATGAGATACCTTTTAGACCAGATGAAAGCTTCTCCACAAATTGTCAGAAGTTATGTCGGTGCTAAACCAGCTGATGACTATCAAAATTTTGATAAAAATAATCTGGTAATAGATTACCCGGCAAATGGAACACTTACAGGAGGAGTTAAGATAGATAATACACTTCAGTACCCGGATAAAGATACTGATGGTCGCATTTATGTTAAAAGTTCGGGAAAAGATACCGGCACACCTATATATTTTAAAAAGGGCACTACCGGACTCTGGAAAATAGAATCACGGTCTGTAAGCAGTATTGCAACCGGAGTGCAAGCAAAACCAAAAGAGATATAATTTGAATGTCTTCTGAACAAGGGGTTCCAACCCCTTGTTCCCTCAAACAACGCATCATAATTCCCTCTAATTGACCTGCATCATTGATTTTGTTATGGATATTTGATATAATTATTATAAAATAGATATTATTTACGCAGCCAGTGGAGCAAAAATGAAGAATTTTATCAAATTATTTTTAATAATTTTTTTTATTACTGCATGTAACACTTATAATTTTAATCTTGGGCATACCGGAGGAATTTTTATTGGTGTAAAATGGCCGGCTATTGTTAAACCTTTATTTAAAATACAGGATATTCCGGCAAATACATCTAAAATACGTATTAAAATTAAATCTAATGACTGGACCATAACAGAAAAATATATTATCCGTCCTGAAAACACAATAAGACTAAAAATGATTCCTACAGGCGAAAAAGATGTTGAAGCTGAGGCTCTTGATGAACAAAATACTGTTTTGGCTAAAGGTATGAAAACCGTAACCGTAATAGAAGACACGTTAACAACCGTAGAAATTACATTACAACCCGTAGAATATTTTAACTCTGATGGATCACCTGTGCCAAAGCCAGGAGAATCCGGTTTCCCAAATCCCGGAGAATCAGGCTCACCCGGACCGAAAGAATCCGGTTCACCTGTTCCAAAAGAATCAGCAACTCCAAAACCTGAAAAATCAAATCTGCCTCATATTCTTACTTCATCAGGTGTGGAAAATATAGCAAGTTCCCCTTCAGATTACAGATTTACATGTAAACTGAACGAAAGTTTGAAGTTTAAGCAGGAAAACGGTCGGGATTCTGTATGGCTTGAACTTTATAATCCCCAATACCCCAAATCATTTAATTATGATATGTATTCCATAGATAGCTGGTATAGATTTCAAATGAATAAAACATCTGTTATTAATGGTTATATGGATTATATTCATACAGAAACAATAAAATTTCAGGATATAACTTTACTCTATAGATTTGTATATATATTAGCAGACAATAATGTATATTTTTATTATCCGGGCATTGAAAACGAAACGCCTGTAAATATTGGGACAGAAATGCCGGGAAAAACATCTTTTACAGGAGCTTCATTTAAAATAGAACCTCAAATAGATTCGGAATATTATATTAATATAGAAAAATAAAGGAGAGATTATGAGAAAAGCATATATAGGTCTTTGTAGTGCTACTTTATTTATATTGATGTCCTGTGCTCCTGTACATTTAGACATAACTAAAATTAAAACAACAGCTGATAATTATTATAATCAACAGGGATTAAAAATAAATGCGATCCCTGAAATTCCGGCTTTGATAAAATCATTTTCCGCATATATTTTATTACCGGATAATACAAAATCAAATATTGCAGAAAATAAACCCATAGCAGATTTGAATAATATCAAAATTCCTTCATTGAAAATGGGTTTTAACCGTATTTTAAATATAACTTTTTTTGATGAAAACAATAATGTCGTTGATGAAATAGCCTGTATATTCGATACGCAAAAATCGGATAAACGAACTATAACAGTCAGTAATAAAACCACACCGGCTGCAAAAATATTGCAAAAATTAGTCGAACTTGACCATACAGGTAAAAACATTGCGTCTTTTATTTCACGCCAGGCACTGGAAGAACTTGCTGCCAAATTACTTTCAGAAGGAATTTCACCTGATTTAATAGATATTGAATTAATAGCAAAGACTATTTTTGATACATATAATAATACGAATCCTTTTGAAATGGGTAAACTTAAAGGAGACGATATATTTGGTAAATTAACTAATAAGCCGGTAAAACCACAAACAGCAATATTACCTTCTATAACTTCATTTTCACCTGGTTTTGTATATCCTAATGATATTCTTTATATTAAAGGTATAAATTTAACCCCATTGGACCCTCTTGTAAATGGGGATAAAGTTCTTGTTTATTTTGGTTCTATAGAAAAAACTCCGAGAAAAATATATACTAATGGGGCTATTGATATTATAGAAGTATTAGTTCCTTCGGATATATATAGCGGGACAATAAGGGTAAATATCCCCGGACGGGGAAGTTGTAAGGGTGACGTGTCAATAGCTACTATTGGCGACACTTCAAGTAGCAATATCAATTACAATATTCCATATTGGATAAAACAATGGAGTCATCCCTTTGGTCAACCTAAAGGAATAGCATTTTCAAGCCCTTATTTTTATGTAAGTGATACAGAAAAGCACTGTATAAATAAATTTGAAATAGCCGGGGACGGAACTATAAGTTATTTAGGTAAATTAGGCGGCCCTGGAATGGGAGACGGACAATTCAATTCTCCTCATTCATTAGTGGCTTATGCTACTAAACTTTATGTAGCAGATACAGCTAACAATAGAATACAAAGATGGAATAGTGTTAGTGATTCTTTTGAAGGCTGGTTTGGCAAAGATCAGAATGGAAATTTCGGATGGTATGTTGCAGGTTTGTCAAATACACCAACATCAGGAAATGAAAACGGTGCATTTGATTCGCCTTATGGAGTAACTGTAGATGAATCCGGTAATATCTATGTAGCAGATACATCAAATAACCGTGTACAAAAATTTACCGATACCGGTAATCCAGCTTATAGCACTCAATGGGGTACCTCAGGCCCAGCTATCGGACAGTTTAATTGCCCTTATGGGATATTTCAATTAGCAGGGTTAGTTTATGTAGCTGATACGTCTAATCAACGTCTTCAAGCATCTGATACAAGCGGCTCATCGCAGATTGAATGGAGTGAATCGGGTACTGGTGACGGACAGGTTGGGACTCCTACCTCAATAATAGCAGATGGAAGCGGTAATATTTATGTAATAGAACAGGACAACCACCGGATATCAAAATGGGGTGGGGAAAATACCTTTGAGGGTTGGTTCGGGAAAGATAACCTTAACAATGTCTGCTGGCATAATCCGGGTGAAAATGCATCTCCGACAAACGGAACAGAAGACGGTGCGTTTAACTCTCCTTACGGATTAATAATGGACGGTTCTTCAAATATATATGTTACAGATACTAATAACAAACGCATTGAAAAGTTTAGCTTTGCTTCCAGTCCTCCGACACATGAAAAAACGCTATATAATACCCCTCATGGAATAGTCAGGGGTTCTGGCAATAATTTATATGTAACGGATATAGGGCTCAATTGTGTAGAAAAATTTGATTCTGATGGAAATTTTATACAAAGTTTTGGTAAGTATGGAACAGGAGACGGACAATTTAATCAGCCTCAGGGAATAGACGTGGATTCAGGCGGAAATATTTATGTGGCGGATACATCTAATCATCGTATTCAAAAATGGACTTCCACTTTGACTTTTGAAGGCTGGTTAGGAAAAGGCAGTACAAGCGGATGGCATATTTACCCATCAGGTCAAAACAGTGTGGCTGGTGCAGGAAATTCAGAATTTAACTCACCCAAAGGAGTTGCATTAGATTCAGGCGGGAATGTCTATGTAACCGATTCAATGAATAATCGTATACAAAAGTTTAATTCATCAATGATATATCAAACACAATGGGGGGTAGCCGGTACAGGGGACGGGGAATTTAGTCTGCCTGAAGGTATAAAAATAGATTCAAGCGGAAATGTTTATGTATCGGATAGTAATAACCATCGTATACAAAAGTTTAATTCAAGCGGGACTTTTATAACCAAATGGGGAACATCAGGTACGGGAACTGGACAATTTAATACTCCACAGCATATAACGATTGACTCGAATAATTATATTTATGTAGCGGATAAATTTAATAACAGGATACAAAAATTTGATTCAAACGGTAAGTTCATATTAACATGGGGTTATTTAGGAATCAATGCAGGTCAATTTACAGAAACTCACGGTATAGCAATAGATTCAACCGGGGCTATATATGTAGTGGATAATTGCAGGATACAAAAATTTAATGTCTCGTTGTAAGAAGATAAAGGCTTAAAATAATATTTTTAACAGCCGGTTCAATCTTCAAGATTGAACCGGCTGATTAATTTTTTAGTGTTGATTATGCCAGATGTATTAAAATCAAAAATCTTTTAAAACATCCTCAAGATTCGGATAACCTATTTCCTGCAATTCATAACGTACATTTAATATCGGTTTGTTAATATTAATAAGTCTCTGTATTTTGATCGGGGTGGCACTTACCACAAGGTCACAATCAGTGTTGTTTATAGTTTCTTCAAGTTCCTTAATCTGTTCATCCCCATAACCCATGGCAGGTAAAAGTGCTCCGATATGAGGATATTTTTTATACGTCTCTATAAGAGAGCCAACTGCAAACGGTCGCGGGTTAATCAATTCACTTGCCCCGAATTTTTTTGCTGCAATAACACCTGCTCCATAGCTCATTTCTCCGTGAGTCAGAGTCGGGCCGTCTTCTATTACAAGTACCCGTTTTTGTCTTATTTGTTCGCTATTCTCCACGAATAAAGGCGAATCTGCTTCAATAACTTTGGCGCAAGGATTAAACTTTTCGATATTTTGTCTGACAATATCAATATTATGAGGTTCTGCAGTTGCCATTTTATTTATAATAATAACTGTTGCTCTTCTTAAGTTTGTTTCTCCGGGATAATAAGCAATTTCATGCCCTGGTCTGTGAGGGTCAACCACAACCATTTCAACATCGGATTTATAAAATGAAAGGTCATTGTTCCCTCCATCCCATAGAATAATATCAGCTTCCGTTTCCGCCTGTCTTAAAATTTTTTCATAATCCACACCAGCATAGACAACCGTACCGTTTACAATATGAGGTTCATATTCTTCCCTTTCTTCGATTGTACATTGGTGCAAATCCAGATCCTGCAAACTCGCGAATCTCTGTACCTCCTGTTTTTCAAGGTCACCATAAGGCATTGGGTGTCTTATAACCACCACCTGTTTCCCTTTACACTTTAAAACATCTACTACTTTACGGGTTGTCTGGCTTTTACCACAGCCTGTACGTACGGCGCAAATAGAAATAACAGGTTTTGATGATTGTATCATTGTCGCATCCGCACCCATCAGACGGAAATCAGCACCTGCCGCTAATACGGCAGAGGCTTTATGCATGAGGTTGTGATATGCAATGTCACTATAAGCAAAAATTACCTGATTTACTTTATGTTTTTTAATCAAAGAATCAAGTTCTTCTTCCGCATAAATAGGGATTCCGTCAGGATACAACTTTCCCGCAAGTTTAGGAGGGTAACGGCGTCCTTCAATATTAGGTATTTGTGTGGCGGTAAAAGCTACCACATTATAATTTTCATTGTTCCTAAAGTAACAATTAAAATTATGAAAATCGCGACCTGCGGCACCCATAATAATTACATTGATTGGTGTTGTCATAATTTATTCCTTCTCTACTTTTTAATAAATACTACTTTAAATTTATATAATAATTAGATTATACTAAATAAAACCATAAAACAAATTTTAACTTTTGTAAAGTTGCATTTAATTTGATAACTAAATCACTTCTTTGAAAAAATATTATATTATAATAAAAATAATAAATCGTAATTATAATGTAATATATGATAAGAGGTGAGGGAAAGAATTTCTGAAATTGTAAAAACATTAATAATATATGCTCTTTTTATTATCTTCCTTGTAAGTTGCCCCGCAAAAGTTCCCCCTCAAATACAAGAAAAAAGTACTGTAATAAAAGGAAGCATAGAAATGCCTTATGCATTTAATCCTTTATGGGAAGAATCAGATACTATTTTTGTTATCAATGTTTATAATATGTATGGACAATTAATTTCCAATGTCAATAGTAAAAATGCTCAGGAGTATATTGTCCCTGAATATCATGAAGATTGTTTGTTTATAACTGCAACTTGTTACCAGAATCCTAATATTGAGTTGATTTCTTTTGTGCAAAAACAAGAGGACAGCAACGATTTAATCGTGAATCTTAATGTTGAAACCACCGCTATTGCAGCTATTTATGCAAAAGCATTAATTGAAAAAAAATCCATATCCCAAATTCCAATATCTTTATTTTTACAGGATTCTGCTTTAAAAGAAAAAATATCTGATTTAAGTAAAGAAATGAAAGAACATCTCCTGTCACCGGATATATTAAAATACAACTTATTAGCATTACCTGCCATAAAAGAAACAATTGCTATAATATATAATCAAATACTACAGGAAATAAATGTCAGACCTGACTTGTTAAAAGAACCTGCCAAATCTTTAACAACATTCCCTCCTTTTGATAGTCCAAACAATATTATTGATACTGGCGAAGAGTCATTAATCCCTTCTGCAGTAAAAGAGATACTTGTTGTTACACCTTCAATGATTACGATAAAAAGTGGGGATACGGTTCAATTTACTGTTACTAAACAAAATATATACGGCAATATAATACCTGTTACCCCTGTGTGGGAAATAACAGAAGGTAAAGGAAAGGGTACAATAGATGCCAATGGTAAATTTAAAGGGACAAAAACAGGAACAGTGGTAGTAAGAGCGGATTATGAAGATATAACCACTTCAGTGACTATTGTTATTATACCTAATAGTTTAAAAAAAATAATTGTTAGTCCTGAAAAACCCGAGATAACTTTAAAACAAACTCAAAAGTTCACTGCAATTGGCAGAGATGATTATACAAATGATATTAAAATTTCACCCGCCTGGTCATTGGGAACTAAAATCGGAAAGATAGATGAAAATGGTTTATTTACACCATCAACAACCGGAACAACAAAAATTTATGCAACCTTTAACGGAATTGACGGGTATGCGGACATAACCGTGCATGAATAAGGTTAAATATCCCTGAGCAAAATGATTATTTTTTGACAATACAACTTTTATATTGTATAATATAAAATATGAAAGCACGGGATTTAGTAAAATTATTAGTAAATAATGGATGGAAACTCGAAAAAATAGAAGGTTAACATCATATTTATAAAAAAGGGAAAGTTCGTATTCCCGTTCCGGTACATGGTAAAAACATTGACTTAAGAATCGGCACGTTAAATGATATTTTAAAAAGAGCGGGGTTAAAATAATGAAAGAATTTTGTTATCCGGCTAAAGTAACTCATCATAATGATGATGGAGAATATTATACTATTGACTTTCCTGATTTTACATATTGTTTCAGTGATGGAGTAACATTAGAATAAACATTAAAAAATGGTAAGGAAGCATTGACCGGTATATTAAAATGTATGATTGAAGCAGATGAAAAAATTCCAACTCCATCAAAATTAACAGGTAAAAATATTTATTACATTTCGCCTGATAAATCAGTTATTTTGGCATTGGAATTAAAAATGATACGTCTGGCAAAAGGAATCACCCAGAAAGAAATAGCAGAAATGCTCGGAATTAAATATCAGCAATATCAAAAATATGAAAATCCGGCAAAAGCAAATCCAACATTAAAAACCATTCAAAAATTTGAAAAAGTATTGCAAGTTAATTTGATTTAGAAATATAATAAAATTAAGTAATTCTTACTGTAGGAAATAAATATGATTAATAAAAAAAGTAATGAATTATCCTAAATTTCAGTTTAATGAAGATGAAAACTTAATGATTGTAAATAATTTACGGAAAGTTGTCAAAATTGTTACTCAATTAAACTAAATGCTATTCAAAACCAGCTTGGAGCCTTTAGTGAAAAAATGAGTAAATAAAAAATTCATTTTTCTGTTTTGGAGTCAACAAGGATGTTATGGTTTCGATATTTCGACAAGCCCAGTGACCTTAATGTCATTATGACGGATGAAGGCCATCCACTCCTCATAAGCTTTATACAATATGTTAAAGGTTTTTACTTATTTTTTTTATTTTTCAAATTATTAATTTCTGATTCTTTTAACCCTGTAATATCAACTATATCAGAAATTAGAAATCCTTTTAATAACATTTTTTTTGCGTTTTCTAAATTCCCTTTTTTTAATCCTTCCTCCTTTCCTTTTTCTATTCCTTTTTCTATTCCTTCTTTTAAACCTTCTTTTAAACCTTCTTCTTTACCCTCCTGAACCCATCTTTGAGCCAAAGTCGCCATGATTTGCCCTCCTTCTTTATTAGCCTCTAAATATTTAATTAAAATTTCAGGTTTTATGTCTTTTGTGGCCGTTATGTATATTAAAAATCCCATTAATTCTTCAGTATTTGGGAAAAAACCTTTCTCCTTCCAAAATTCAAATATTTTTATAACAGATTCCCAATCTTTTTTAAAAGCACTTCTCATTAATATCAAAGCTGTCAATAAAAACACATTGTCCTTTAGAATGGGGTCATTTTCAAAATTTTCTGTATTGGTATCAAATAAGATATACTCAAAATTTAATAAATATTTCTTTATTTCGTCACTTATTTTGAATTGCTTTATAAATTGTAATGGAATATCCCATTTTCGTTTACCATGATAAAAGACCAGTGGAATAATTATTCTCAATGGTTTCTTTTCTGCTATATCTTTCTCCCACATCAGTAACATATATTTTAAAAGTTGAACAAATATAGCTTTATCGTAATACGATTTATGTTCCATCACCATGTAAATATCAACGTAGGGAACAGGCATGCCTGTTCCTTTCAGTTTGGTTTTAACAACAATATCGCAAAAATTATCTTTCATTTCATTTGATATATAAGATGTGGGGTCAATTGTAATGTTATCAAGGGCAATGGAACTCTGTATATCCAATGGCAGGGAAGTGTATAAAAAATCCCTCACATTCTCAATATTTGAGAATACTTTTTTAAAAAATTTGTCGTGTATATTTTCAAGCATTATGATAACCTTTTAATTCTGATTATAGCATAAATTGGCTACGAAAATTTAAATTTTGTGATTTATTTATTTTACTATTTTCAAGTCTTTTATACGTTTAAATTAAAAAAATAATTGGCAATATTCAAATTTTTGCCCCCACATGTGTGTATATATGCAAGAATATAACCCAAAATACGAGATATAATTTTAACTTGTGATATACCTTTTTTTATACAAAATAGTCCATAATGAGATTTTTCTCCTTGAATTTTAGGATTAACTACTTTCATATCTGTTCCCTTTTCATCTGTAGTAGGGACATACATAAATCCATCAAAACTGGCTATAATATCAATATCGGGCCATTCATTTTTAGTAAATAATTCTTCTACAATGGAAGATATAAGCCTTCTTCCTCTTTTCGCAAAGACTTGGGATGTTCTATTCCAAGTATGCCAAGTAAAGGATTAGACATATATCCACCTTTAAGAGAGTTTAATTTTATTCCACCCGGAAGGTATTGTTCTCTATTATATTTAGAAATTTTAACTTTAGAAACTATATTATTAATATGCTGTATAGCTCCTATTTCTTTGTTATTTCCAAGCAAGGATTTTTTATTTAAGGTTCGTTTTATTTCAAAAATTGCAACAACTGATTCAACAGGAACAATTTCCATTCCAGATGATTTGTCTAACTATATAAATTGAATGAGGAACTAATGTATCAACTATAATTACGTCAATTTGAGGTGAAATTTCAGGCTCTGTCTTTCTACTATCAGCGCTTATAATGTATCCATGTGTAACATGAAATCGAGAAGGAATAATATTGGAAAGAATAGACCTTATTTCCATTTCACATTCACTGCCTGAAAGAGAAAAATTTTTAAGATATTGATGCGATAACTGTGATTTTTCGATAATATATTCAATATATTTTAAATTTAGATTAAATATATCTTTAAAAGAGCTTATTTGTTTATTATATTTCAAATTTTTATCCATAAATGAAGCTCTTGTATTCTCTGGTTACTTCCATTTGATTCATATACAATTTTCCCTATCAACAATACCTTAGACAAAAATTTTAGGAGAAAATTATTATAATGGGTGAAATACATACTATGACTACTTTTAAACCCAATATTATTTTTTTTGTTGACAAATTTCATCAACGTAATTAC
>Ga0208863_1001423_pt1 | contig 15237 bp, 13 predicted proteins | sample RifOxyD3_FD_184040 | JGI IMG/M metagenome (GOLD analysis project Ga0208863, IMG submission 184040) | Soil microbial communities from Rifle, Colorado - Rifle Oxygen_injection D3 (SPAdes) | ecosystem: Environmental > Terrestrial > Deep subsurface > Rock core/Sediment | place: Rifle, Colorado...
CCAAGGCCTGCAAACCGAGGCCGGCCCTACCCCGCCGCTGGACGGTTATGTAAACATCGAGGGCAAGCCGCTGCAAAAAAGCGCCCGCCCGGATCTGCGCCCCTTCAACAAGGGGGAATTGGCCCGGATCCTGAGGGTGGGGCAATGCCTGCCCTGCCACAAGGATTACAACGACAAGATTTATCGGGATTATAAGCCGGAGCGGAAATGCCCGGTGTTTGATGAGGAAGGCGGCGGCAAACGAAAGTAATCCACGCGCAATTCATATATAATGTTGACACGTTATGTAAAATGCAAACCCTGAATCAAAATGTTGACGCTAAGCGGAACCAGTTCGGCGTTTTTTGCTTTTGAGACCACCACCTGGATGAAAAACTTATTCTTTACTCTTCTGCTTTTTAGCGCAGCCCTCATGGCTGATGGCTGCGCCACAATGCAACAGCCCCGCTCCGAGGCGATTACGGAGCTGGGGATTTACAAGATCAGCACGCCTGGTTCATCGAGAAAGATTCTGGCCGAAACGATGAAAAATGCCATCGCGCAGTGCGACCAGGAGGATAAGCACTATCTCTTTGTCAGGAATATCTTCCCGCAGCGCAGCACCCTGGGCCACGACACAGGTTCGTATACCCTCTATTTTACCTGTGTCGAGGCAGAAGACCCGCGCCTGAAGCAACAACGAAAATCCCGGCAACAGCCCAAGGAAGAAGAGGCTGTTGAAGAGCAACCGGAGCAGAAGATCCCCCACATGGATCAGAACCAGGTGCAACCGGAGTCGCCCTCCGCCGAGAAAATTGTCCCGAAAAAGGAAAAAACCCCTGCGCCGCAACAGGAGGCAAGCCCTGCCACAGAACCGGCCAGGAAGAAACCGGTGGTTCGCCCCGGCAAGAAAGCTGCTCCTGGCTCTAAGAAACAGCCTTCCTCACAAAAAAAGAATAATGAGCCGCAAAAGACGGACGAAGAACAGTCGCTCAGAAAAAATCCCGGCCCTGGAGAACTGGAAGACCTGCGAAAGGATGGCTCCGATCTCTACGACGAGCAGAGGGACTCCCGGATCATCGAAGAGGCTCTGGCAGGGGAGGATCCCCTTTATATGGAAAATTATCTCAAGAGAAGGCTGCGCAAGAAAAAGAAGACCAATTGATTTCTCTAAGGTAGATTATTGACTTTGCCGGGAAACCGCAAAAATTAAACTGTGAGGATTTCCATACCGTGACCACGCTTGACATCCGCCTTGTCCGCAAGATCAGGGCTTTTCCCTCCTGCCAGGGAAAAGCTCCGTGAGGACTATCCCCCGGCACCCCGGCAGGACTCCCAGCCTGGTTTTTGCCAACGCCACAGGCGAGATCACGGACTTTCCCGAGCTTGACATGGCTGGCCGCAGCGGCAGCCATTTTTTTCGGCCAGGGCTTGAAGACCTTATCCCCCTGCCCGAGGGCAGCGACATTTTCGTGCTGCCAGGCCGCAACCCGGTGGGCATCGACCCGGAAACCGGCGAGCCGCTCCTGGTGGCGGAAAACCCCGTGGATCCCGCCGCCGGTCTCCAGGCAGTGGCGGCCTTCATGTCCCCGGCCCATACCGCCATCCACTGGGCCGCCTTTGCAAAGAGCAGCTCCGGCCTGGCCCCGCTGCCGCTTTTCGCTTACACTGCGGTGGGTTGGCTCGATGATCGGTTCTGGGTCAGCGCCTTCCGGAGCGACCCGGACAAGCGCCAGGAGATGAACCGCTTCCAACCGGAAAAACTGGCGCGCCGCACCGGGCAGTGGCTCAGGCAACACGAACAGAACCGGCTCGTCCAGCACCTGGGCAAATGCTGCTTAACCTATCGCTGTCCGGCGGCAATCAATTATTTCCTTCAACAGTTCGAGGCGCCGCTGCCCACCTCTCCGGTCTGTAACGCCCAGTGCCTTGGCTGCATCTCGCTCCAGCCCTCGGGCTGCTGCCCCTCCACCCAGGAGCGAATCACCTTTGTGCCCACGCCTAAGGAGATTGCCGAGATCGCTGTGCCCCATCTCAAGGCAGTCAAAGGCGGAGTGGCGAGCTTTGGCCAGGGCTGCGAGGGCGAACCGCTGCTCCAGGCCGAGACCATCGAAACGGCTATCCTCCTGATCCGCAAACAGACCGACCAGGGCACCATCAACCTTAACAGCAACGCCTCCCTGCCCGAGGCTGTGGCCCGCCTGGCCCATGCCGGGCTGGACAGCCTGCGGGTCAGCATGAACAGCGCGCAAAGCCTTTACCACCAGCGCTACTACCGGCCCAAGGGATTCAACCTTGATTCGGTCAAGCAGTCGATCAGAATCATGAAACAGCATGGCCGCTTTGTTTCACTCAACTACTTCATCCTGCCCGGCTTCACCGACGATCCGGCGGAGTTTGCCGCCCTGTGCGAGCTGATCGCTGAATATCAGCCGGACTTTCTTCAGCTTAGAAACCTCAACATGGATCCGGACTGGTATTTTGAGGCCCTTGAATTTACCGAGGCTGGCGCGCCCATGGGCATCCGCGTCTGGCTCAAACAGTTAAAACAACGCTTTCCCCGGCTGCGCTTCGGCTATTTCAATCCGCCCCTGCGCTGAACCTGCCTTTCACAGGACGAAGATGACCGCCGCCATAAAAATCCTTTTCTTTCTCTTCTGGGGCAACCTGTTGCCGCCCTTGGCCAACCTGGCTCTAGGCGACCGTCTGGCCCGGCCCGTGGATCTTGGCACGAACTGGTTCGATGGCAGGCCGCTCTTCGGCTCCCACAAGACCATCCGGGGCCTCCTGATCAGCCTCGGCGGCGGCGCCCTGGCCTTCCCGTTGCTTGGAGTTTCCTGGCAGACTGCGACTTGTGCCGCAGCCCTGCTCATGGCAGGCGACCTGCTTTCCAGCTTCATCAAGCGACGGCTGCGTCTGGCCAGCGGCGAAGCCGTCTTCGGGCTGGATCAGATTTTCGAGGCAGGGCTGCCCGCCCTCTATCTGAGCCCCCGGATGCAGGTTCCTCTCTGGCAAGCGTTCCTGATCCTGATCGTCTTCATCCCCGTGGCCCATGCCGGAGCCCGTTTCTGGAAATACGTCCTCTTCAAACCTCCCATGGAAAACTATTCCCGCTTTGTCCGCTCCACCGTGCGGCTGCGGGAATGGCGCGCCTGCCACCAGCCCCTGGCGCGCTGGCAGGTCTGGTTCAATCTCTCCTCCCTGCTCTACAACCAGGTGCTGGTAGCCACAGCCTTTCGGCTTCTGGGCTGCTACGATCGTGGCCTTGCCAATGCCCTCAAACCGGAGTTGAGCAAACACGAAATCGCCTGCCCCGCCCTGCCTAAAGCCTTTGACGGCTTTACCATTCTGCTGCTCACCGACCTGCATCTTGACGGCTTGCCGGGACTGGCCGATATTATCCTTTCCCGCCTCGGGGAGCAAAGCTTCGACCTCTGCCTGATCGGCGGCGACATTCGCATGAAAACTTACGGCCCCATGGCCCCGTGTCTCAGAGAGCTGCGACGGCTGCTGCCGCATATTCGGAGCAGGCACGGGATCTTCGGAGTACTGGGCAACCATGACTGCATCGAGATGGTTCCTGATTTCGAGGAGGCGGGGATGCTGATGCTGGTCAACGACGCGACGCAGATCAAACGAAACGGAGAGATTCTCTGGCTGGCGGGCATCGACGATCCCCACTACTACAAAACCCATGATCCGGCAAAGGCCTTCAGCACGGTGCCGCCCGACGCCTTCAGCATCCTGCTCGCCCACTCGCCCGAGGCCTGCCAGAAAGCAGCCCGGCATCAGGCGGCCCTCTATCTCTGCGGCCATACCCATGGCGGCCAGATCTGCCTTGGCTCGGGAACGCCCATCTACACCAACAGCCGCGCCCCCCGCTTCACCGCCAGAGGACACTGGCAATACCAGGGCATGCAAGGCTTCACCAGCCGGGGAGTCGGGGCTTCCGGCACGCCGCTGCGCTTCAACTGTCCGGGGGAAATCGCCGTCCTCACCCTGCGCGCCGCGCCAGGCCAACCAGCAACGGACAAACTTTAGGTGCTCAAAATTGATGCAATCGCTGTCAATCATCGGCAGAAGTGCCGATAATAAACCGCAATTGCATCGGGTATCACTTTGCAACTCCTTGATTTCGTGTCACGATCCTGTTAACTTTTTCTTTTTTTGTGAGGGCATCAAGATTCCACTTTGCCGCGCAGAGCTTTTACCCTGCCCCGTTTTTCCTTGCCTTCCAGGCGTTTTTCCCTGGAGCTGCGAGAGGGCCTGGTGGGTCTGCGCTTACGCTCCTGCCTGCCCGCCTCTCTGATAAGTTCCCCCAGCCGTTCCAGGGCATCGGCCCGATTCTTTTCCAGACTGCGAAACTGCTGCGCCTTGATAACGATCTCCCCGTCCCTGGTAAGGCGCTGGTCGTTCAAGGCAAGCAGCCTCTCCTTGTAAAAATCAGGCAACGACGAGGCGCGAATATCAAAGCGCAGATGCACGGCGGAGGAAACCTTGTTGACATTCTGCCCCCCGGCCCCCTGGGCCCGGATAGCGGTCAGCTCAATCTCGCTTGCCGGAATTATGATAGTATCTGAGATTTGCAGCATGGCTTGAACTCTACGGTCATGACAACCATTCAGCAGCGACAAAGCAGAGCTGAACACTCACCCTTTTTTCGGTCTCCGGCCCAGCACCGCCCGCAATTCATCATATTCACGGGTCAGCCCGAAAAAGAAGAGCAGAAAGAGATAGATGGCTATAGTGACCGCGCTTACCACCGTCAGGTGAACAAAGGACTGCAGCCTGATACTTGCCCCGCTCAACAAGGCCCATCCCGCCGGTGACGACAACCAGACAGAGGGCGCCCCCGCCACCGCCGCCAGCAGCGTCGGCAGTAAAACCAGCTTCAGCACCCGCCCGTCAGCCACCTGCAACTGCCGGTTGAACCGGATCATGAAATAACCGCTGCCAATAATCAGCGCGATCAAGGAGGAAACAACCGCGCCAGACAGACCCCATTGCCTGATCATGAAAAAGCTCAAAACCAGATTGATTACGCTGATAAGGATACCGCTTTCCATTTCGTAACGGGGGATGCCGATGCCGCGCGACATCAGCCGTCCGACGCCCAGCACCAGATAAACGGCGAAACCGACCACCAGGAATCTGGCCGCCACCGCCGCCGCCTCAAAACCTTCCTTTCCCAGCCACAGGCGAATCAAATGTTCAGCATGCAGCACCACGATACAGGACACCGGCATGATGAGCAAGGCAACGATACTCGTTCCCCGCAGGTAGAGCTGCCTGATCTCCTCATCCCGGCCAGCGGCCTGCAACTGTGAGGTGGTAGGCACCAGGATGGGCAGAACAATGGCGACCAGCGAATTGGTGGTATTGGCGATCTTGCCCCCCACCTCATACATACCCACCAGCGCGGTGCTGCGGAAGATCCCAAGAAAAACCTTGTCTATCTGGGCGTTGATCACCTCCGCGATGGCCACCACCTGGATGGAAAGCCCGTACTTGAACAAACGCTGGAACATCTGGAAGGTCTGTCGGCTGACACTGAGCCGCAATTGCGGCGCCAGCCGGAAAGCGATCAGCACGATGATGCTCAGATCAAACAGGGCATAAACAAGCGCATTAAAAGCCAACCCCGGCAAACCGAAACCTGAATAGAGCAAGAACAGCAGTCCGCAAAAACTGAGCGTCTGGGTACAGCTCAGCGACACATTAAGGATGTCGTAACGCAACAGCCCGGTGATTACACTTCTGAAAGGAGAAGCGGCCAGACGAAGACACATGACCGCTATCAGGGCGAAATAAACAAAGGCGACCTCGGCGGCGGAAACTGCGGCAAAATCAAAATGCCCCAGCAGCCAATCCTTGAGCAGCAGGCCCAGCAGGGCGAGCAAAGCGCTAAAGGCAAGGTAGAAAAAAAATCCGGCGCTGACCACGCAGGATAGTTGCTCGTGCTCCTCCTTGACATGGTATTCGGCGATATGCTTGTTAAAAGAGGTGCCAACCCCCATTTCCGCCAGGGAGAAATAAGCGACAATCGCCTCCAGCAACACCCAGGCCCCGAAAGCTTGCACTCCCACCTGGCCGATGATATACGGGGTGGAGATCAAGCCAAGAGCCAGACTCCAGCCCCGGCCCAGAACGGCGAAAAAGGCGTTTCGACGGATCGTGTGTTTCACCGGCAACAAGCTCCGCAGTTAAAGATAAAAACCCTCAAAAAGCTTCTCACCCAAGACCGTCAGCTTTGATTCTTTTAACCAATAGAACTGTGAATTGCCAGCAAAAACCAGAATCGCCCCCGCGTCCTTGACGTTGGCCAAAAAGCAGAGTATTAGAAAGCTCTGAGCCCAGGAGGGGAAGTGTCAAAAAAGATGAACGGTGACATATAGTTGGACAAGATACTGACTCAGTTTGCCTCTCCTCTGGGCCTGGCCTTGACTTTGAGCCTGGTGGGGCTGCTGCTGTTGCCTGGCCGACGCCGACTGGCCGGTTCAGGCCTGCTGCTGCTGGCGCTGACCGGGCTGGGCCTGAGTTCCCTGCCTGTGGTAGCCGACACCCTGCTCCGCTCGCTGGAAGAGCGTTATCCCGAACTGTCGGTAGCCGAATTGCCAACCGCCGAGGCCATAATTGTGCTGGGCGGGGGAGTTGATCCCGTAGCGATTGACCGGCCTTATCCTGATCTTCAGTCTGGAGCAGACCGGGTCTGGCACGCGGCGCGGATCTTTCACGCCGGCAAGGCGCCGCTGGTAATCCTCTCCGGCGGGATTATTCCCAGACTGGGTACCGAGGTCAGCGAAGCCGAGGCAATGCGAATGTTTCTCGCCGATCTGGGGGTGCCGGCTGAGGCCATACGGCTGGAAGAGCGCAGCCGCAATACCCATGAAAACGCCGTATTCACCGCCGAGCTGCTGCAAAAGTCAGGCCTTGCCCGGGGACTGCTGGTAACTTCGGCCCTGCACATGCCCAGGGCCATGGCGGCTTTCCAGGAGGCCGGGGTGGAGGTCGTCCCAGCCGCCACCGATTTCAGGCTGAGAGAAGAACCTCCCCACCTGTTGCGCTGGCTGCCGGAGGTCAGATCTCTGGCCATAAGCACCGCCGTTCTGCATGAATATCTGGGATTGTGGATGTACCGCCATAGGGGTTGGGCTTGACTGAGGAGGAAAAATGGGGGAGATTAGCACAGAGCGACCGGATTTGGAGGTGCGTTTTTTAGGGCCAAAAGAGTATGAAAGCTGGGATGAGCTGGCAACAACACTGCCAGCCGCCACCATCTTCGCTGAATCAAGATGGTTGACCGCAGTGGCGGAGATTATGGCCTGCGAGATCAAAATCGCCGCCGTCTTCCATGGCGATTACCTGGTGGGCGGGGTGCCGATCCGAGTCAGCCGACGCTTCGGCCTGCCGGTGGCTGCAGGCCTTCCCCTTACTCCCGCCAATTCCTGCCTCGTAAGGCCAACCTCCACAACCTGCCTTGCCAAGGCAACCAGCCGCCTGCTGGCGATCACCGAGGCCTTGGCCCGTTTTCTGCAAACGCACTACGCTTATGTGATCCTGACTCACGACCCCGCGTTTCTCGACATCCGCTCCTTCAACTGGCTTGACTGGCGCTCACAGGTTCTTTATACTTACCATATCGAAATGGCAAAGGCCGACCTGACAAATTTATCCAGTACGGCGCGAAAAAATATCCGGCATGCGGAAAAAGCCGGGGTGACCAGCGAGGTAAGCCGCGATTTTCGACAGGCCCATGCGCCACTGGCCAGCACCTTTGCCCGTCAGGAAATCCATCTGCCTCTGAGCGCCGAACAACTGGTCGCTTTCGGGGAACGGTTCGGAGAAGACCTGCTCCTCTTGCTGGCCAGATCTCCAGACGGCCAACCAATCGCCAGTGAAATCATCCTGCTGGATCGTCCCCGCAAAATTGCCTCCAGATTCCTGGCCGGTTTCGATGCCAGCAACGGAATTCGCGGCGTCCCAGCCTTCCTGCAATGGCAAGGCCTCGTGCATTGCCGGGAGCTGGGGCTGGAAATTCTTGACCAGACAGGGGCGGATATTAAAGAAATCGCCGTCTTCAAGGCGGAATTAGGGGGCAGACTGGTGCCCTATTATCAGGTGGCCAAGGCCGGATTACGCTATCAACTTCTTAACCGGCTGGCTATGCTTGGCAAACGAGCTGCGGATCTTGGCCGATGCGGACGGTAACCCCTTGACCGAGGTGGAGAAATTGCGGCAGAGCAAAAAAAAGGAAAAAATAAACATTCTTTACTTTTCCAGTTTCGGCACCTTGAAGGGGGGCGGTCAGCGCAGTCTTTTCTACCTGCTGCGAGGGTTGAACAAAGAGCTCTTCAACCCGATTGTCGTCTGCCCGGAGCCAGGCGATCTGATTGACCAGCTCCAGGCGCTCGGTATCGCCACCCTGGTCATGCCGTTTAAAAGACTGCGGCAGTTGAGCGGAGGTTTTATCTGGCGTATCCTGCGCCTGATCCAGGAGCGGCGCATCAGCCTGGTGCATACCGATGCCCCCGCAGAAACCTTTTACGCCGGGATCGCCGCCCGCCTGGCCGGGGTTCCCCTGATCTGGCACATCCGGGTCAGCGACGCCGGCCCGGCTGATCATCTGCTGGCAGCCCTTGCCACCCGGCTGATTATGGTCGCCAGTTCCTTGCGGGCGAGGTTTCCCGCCACCCCCGCTAAAAAGCTGATTCCCATCATCAACGGCATTGACGTGGCGGAGTTCGATGCCCAGCCGACCGTCGGGATCAGGGAGGAAATCGGGGCAGCTTCAAACACCCTCCTGATTGGCTGCGTTGGCCGACTGGAAGAAATGAAGGGGCAGGAATACCTGATCCGGGCGGTGAAACTGCTCAGCGGCCAAGGCAGGGATTTCCGGGTGCTGCTTCTCGGGGCGGCGGATGAAAACTACCAGAAAAAACTTGTGGCCCTGATGGGCGAACTTGCGGTCAGCGAGTATTTCATCCAACTCGGCTTCCGTCTGGATACCCCAGGCATTATCAAGGAACTTGACCTCCTGGTTTCCGCCTCCTCCTTCGGCGAAGGGCTTTCCCGGGTGATCCTGGAAGCGATGGCCGCAGGCAAACCGGTGGTGGCCACTGCGGTTGGCGGCGCTGGCGAGGCCATTGCTGAAGGAATCACCGGTTATGTCGTGCCCCCCCGTGATCCACAGACACTGGCGGAAGCAATGCTGCGCCTGCTGACCAGCCCGGAACGGCGACGGGAGTTTGGCGCCCAGGGGCGGGTGCGGGTTGAAGAGCATTTTTGCCTGGCAAGAAACATCGCCACCACCGAACGCCTCTACCTGGAGATTCTGCAAGGTGGACGCTAAGCAATCACTAAAAAAGCTCTACCTCGCCACCCGGACGCTGCTCCTATGGCCCATCGGCCATCTGGCTGGCGGGTTTCGCCCCCCTCCCGACCCGGTCGCCATCAAGGAGATTCTTTTCCTGCGCCATGACCGGATCGGCGATCTGGCCCTGTCGCTGCCGACCCTGCGCCGGTTAAAGCAGGCTTTTCCCGGCGCGCGTTTAACGGTGGTGGCCTCTCCAGCCAACCAAGACCTTTTGCGGCATAATGCCGATGTGGATGAGGTCTTTGTCTATCGAGGGTTGGGCTCCTATCTCAGGTTCGTGGCCAGGCACCACTTTGATCTGGCCATCGACCCCTTCCACAACAGCCACCAATTACTGCCGGCCTTCATGACCCTGCTGGCCGGAGCCAGACATCGAATCGGCTTTGCCCTGGCCGGGCGGGAGGTTTTCTTTACCCGGCCAGCGCCCTCCTACGACGAGACCAAATCCTTTCACCAGCTCATGCAATTACTGCTGGCCAGCCTCGGCATCAGCGAGGCAACAGCTAAGGAAACAGAAAAGGCAGCAACAATCCCCCTGCTGCCGCTAAGCCCGACAGAACAGCGAGAAGCAGCGGCAATGACCGACCCCCTGCTTGGCAAACAACTGATCGCCATTCATCCCGGCGCCTTCTATCCCAGCCAGAAATGGCCTTTAGATCGCTTCACGGAAGTGGCGCAGGAGTTATCCAGCCAGGGCTTTGGCGTTCTTTTTTTCGCCCCGACCAAGGAGTTTCCTGATTTTGCTCCGGCCCGGCTCAAGGATGATTCCGGCATTCTGCTCATCAGGGAAGCATCCCTGCGCCAATGTATCGCCATACTCAGTCGGTGTGAATTACTCATCTGCAACAATTCTGGCCCGTTGCACCTGGCCTGGGCGCTGGGAATCCGAACCGTCTCCCTGATGGGCCCCACCGTCCCGGCCGTGTGGTGGCCGCAAGGCCAAAAACATAAGGTGCTGCGCCGCGATCTGCCTTGCAGCCCCTGCAACCTGGCGATCTGTCCGACCCATGACTGTCTGCAGAACATTACCGTGGCAGAGGTGCTATCCGCCGTTACCAACACAGTAAGCGAGGAGAATGAATGAAAAGCATCAGCATTATTCCCAGAAAAAATCTCGGCCGCATCATCCGCAAGGCTATTCAGGATCCGGCCTTTGCCTGCAATTCTTTTCGCCGCCGCTTTCTTTCCTTTCTTACCTATAAATTTGCCGACGGCTACAGCGCCTTCCCGGAAACGATCTCGCTTTTTCTTACCCGGCGCTGCAATCTCAAGTGCGGAATGTGCGGCCAGTGGGGAGAACAGGGAGTCTTCCGCGACTATCCGGCGGAGGTTCTCAAGCAGCAGCTTGACTTGACCACCATTAAAAAATTGCTGCGCGAATGCAAACCATACCGGCCCACCATCACCCTTTTTGGCGGTGAGCCCATGCTCCACCCGGACTGGCTGGATATTGTCCGGGCCGCCAAAGAAAACGGCCTGCGCTGCAATATCGTCACCAATGCGGTTTTGTTGCCGCAACATGTCAAGGATGTGGTAGAATGCGGGCTCGACGAGATCATCTTTTCCCTGGACGGCCCACGGGAGGTGCATGATCGCAGCAGAGGGGTTCCCGGCACCTTCGACCGGGCCATGGAGGGCTTTGATCGTTTACGGGAAATCAAGGAGCAGCGGGGCCAGAAAAAACCCTTCGTTACCGTCAATACCACCATCAACCAGCACAATCACCACTGCCTGACGGAAATTGCCGAAATCGCCGAGCGAATCGGCGCCTACCATCTGAATATCCATCACCTGCTCTTTCTGAGCCGGGCGATCTGTGAACGGCACGACAAATTTTTTCAGCAACGCTTTGGGGCGCCATCTCCTGATTGGTTCGGTTTTGTCCATGATACCCTGCCATCTCTGGATCTGGACGTACTCTTCCGGCAGATGGAACAGATCCGCCAGCGCCAGAACGGGGTGTCGGCAAGTTTTTACCCCAACTTTGAAGAAAAGGAGATCAGGCAGTACTATACCGAATGGGAATTTGAGTCAACAAGCTACGCCAACCGCTGCTTAAGTCCTTGGATGGTGGCCTATATCTTCCCCGACGGTTCGGTGCGGCCCTATCATTCCATGAATTATGAACCGGGCAATGTGCATACAGATTCCTTCCGCAAAATCTGGAACAACCCGAAATACCGGGAATACCGGCGAGTGGTCAAGGAAATTGGCAAATTTGCGGTCTGCAGCAAGGGCTGCACCGAGCTTTACCGTTATTGATCTATGATGAATTCGCAAAAAATCATCCATATCATTACCAGGCTCGACCGGGGCGGCTCAGCGGATCTGCTCCTCAAGCTGGCCGCCGCACAGCGAAGGGGGGGACGCGAGGTTGCGATCATCAGCGGCCGCACCGTTGATCCAGTGGCCGATTGCCATGAATATCACCGGCAAACCGGAATCAGGATTGAATTCGTCAACTGCCTGCAACGAGAGATCCATCCCTGGCTGGACCTGCAAGCCCTCTGGCGGCTTTTTCGTCTGCTGCGGCAGCGGCGGCCGGATATCGTCCATCTCCATACCGCCAAAGCAGGCTTTATCGGCCGCCTGGCCGCCTGTGCTGCGGGCATTAAGGGGGTTATTTACACCACCCATGGCCATATTTTTCATGGTTACTTCAATCGGTTGAAAACCGGCATCTTTATCCAGATGGAACGACTGGCCGCAGCCTGCGGCAGCCTGATCACCACCCTGTCGGAAGCGGAAAAACAGGATTTTATCTGCCGACGAATCGCCCCGGCCGCAAGGATCATCCCCGTACCCAACGGACTGGATCTTGTTCCGTTCCTCGAGGCGAAACGGGGGATCGTCCGCAAGGAACTCGGATTGGACGATAAAACCCCGCTTATCGCCTGGGTAGGCCGCTTCGAGCCAGTCAAGGGGCCAGAAATATTCCTGGCGGTCTGCCAGCAACTGCACCAAAAATATGGCAGCCGGATCCGGGCGGTGATGGCAGGCGACGGGGCTCTGAATGAAAAAATCCGCCAGGAACGGGAATTACGCGGACTGACTGATTTTCTGTTGCTACCCGGTTTCAGGCAAGATATAGTTCCGCTCTTTACGGATCTTGATCTGCTGGTTGTAACCTCCATCAACGAGGGGTTCGGCATGGTCATTCTGGAGGCGATGGCGGCTGGCAAACCGGTGGTAGCCCATAACGTTGGCGGCATCGCGGAAGTGGTTGCTGAAGGAGAAACCGGCTTTCTCGTCCCCGTCGGAGATATAAGCGCCATCAGCGACCGGCTGCACCTGCTGCTCAACGACCGGAAGCTGTACACGGCCATGAGCCAGGCGGCCAGCCAGCGGGCGGCGGCCTACTCTCTGACCGCCATGACAAACAGATTTGACAGCATTTACCAGCAGATTCAACCTGCAAGCTTGTCGGCATCCCAACCATAATAAACCTGGAGCTGTAGATGAGACAGATTCAAAGAGCGCTGGCAATAGGAAGTCATCCCGACGATATTGAGATCGGCTGCGGAGGCACTATTGCCAAATGGGTAAAAGAAGACGGGGTGGAATTCTACACGATGACCATGACCGCAGGCGAATCCGGCGGCATCCCCAAGCTCAGAATGCAGGAGCAGGAAGCAGCGGGCAGGCTGCTGGGAGTAACCAAACATTTCTGGGGCGACTATAAAGACACCGAGCTTCCGCTTTGCGCCAACCTGATTGCCGACATCGAAGGGGTAATCAACGAAATCAAGCCGGATGTGGTGCTGGTTCACTATCATCAGGACACCCACCAGGATCATCGAGCCGTGGCCACCGCGACGATCACCGCCTCCCGCTACACCTCCAACCTGCTCTTTTACGAGGGCCCGAGTACCTATGGCTTCACCCCCGTCACCTTTGTGGATATCAGCGAGAACATCAACCAGAAATACGCCGCCCTCTACGCTCACACTTCCCAGGTATCCAAAACCAATGTCAAGAATCTGCTGATCACCCAGATCGCGGAGGCCAACGCCATCTTCCGGGGCGTTGAATGCCGGGCAAAATATGCCGAAGGATTCATGCCCTTTCGTTTTTTTCTGTAAACAAAAAATGGGAAAAGGATTGGGGTATTAAGATTGAAAATTATTTAGCGGGGAGCAAGGTAATCGATGTTGATAAAAATTATCGCACCGCTGCTTATCCTGGCAGCCTTAGGCGCCGGGCAGGAACTTTTCTGGGCCGCCGGGCTTGCCTGGCTGTTTTATTTCCTGCTGGCCGCCTCGATCAGCATGGCCCTGTTACCCCTGATCATCAGACTGGCTTTTCACTTTAATCTCCTTGATCAGTGTAATCACCGCAAGGTGCATCTTGACCCTACCCCCAAAATCGGGGGCATCGCAGTGGCCTGCGGCTTCCTGCCCGCCCTGTTACTGATGGGCGCGCAGTCCCCGGAGCTAATCGCTATCATCGCCGGTTCACTGATGATCTTCTTCGCCGGAGTTCTGGATGACATCTTCGACCTCTCCGCCAAACTGCGCTTTCTGGTGCAACTGGCCGCAGCTCTGCTGGTGATCTGGTTCGGGGTCCGCCTGAGCATCCTGCCCGAGACCACCCCCTGGGCGCTTGGCCTGAATATTTCCCTGACCTTGCTGTGGATTATCGGCATTACCAACGCCTTCAATTTTCTCGACGGAATCAACGGCGAGGCCTCCGGACTGGCAGTTATCATCGGCACGGTTCTGGCCATCTTCGCCTTTGTCCACAGCGCCTCCCCGCATGGGGAGGTCATCGTCATCGCCGTCGGCGCAACCGCCGGCTTTATGCCTTACAACCTGAAACGCCGGGCCGACATCTTTCTCGGCGACGGGGGCAGCGGCTTCCTCGGTTTCTTTCTGGCGGTGATGGCCTTGCACATTAACTGGGGAGAACAGCCGGGCCTGGCCAATCTGCTCATGCCGGTGGCCATTTTTTCCCTGGGCATTTACGACATGTGCATGACCACCGTTACCCGGATTTACTGCGGTCAGATAAAAAACTTCACCGACTGGCTGATTTTTACCGGCAAGGATCATCTCCACCACCGGCTTATGAACATTCTCGGCGGCAGTCGGCTGGCAGCGGTATTTTTTATCTATGTCGTGGCTGTGGCCAACGCTGTTTTCCCGGTTCTGTACGTGGTCTACCGAGGCACCTCGGACTGGTTCATCTACGCCGCCTTTGCCCAGACCCTGCTGATCTATGCCCTGATTACGATCATGCTTTTCAGGTGCCGTTACGAGTAGGAAGGAGGAGAAGGAGCAAAATGGTAAAATTTCACCCTGTCCGCTGCCGCCACGCCAGCCAGCAGATCCTGCACCTCAACCAGTTGGGGCTCAGTCACCCAAACCAGCAGATGCACTAGACCTTTAACCAGCCGGGGCAGGCTGGTGCTTACCCGTTCGACAAATCGTTGCAGTTTTGCCTCGGAACAGGCGCCCGCATCTATAACCAGGATGCCGTTTTTCAATTTGCCCTCATCAATAACAGGCAATAACTGAGCAAAAAAACGCTCGGATTCAATTTTGGCCAACGGGACAATCCGGGCGGCATCAGGACGGCCAAAGAAGGTTTCGATGATGGCAGCAGCCTTTTCCGGACGATTAGCAATAATATAAACCCCGCCCTGCCGGTCATGCTGCAAGGACATGACAATATTATTGAAGATCAGGGCGTTGTTCGTAGATGAAAGCAAACGAAACCCTGTCCTGGCAGGAGCTCCGCCACTTTTCGCTTTGACAGCGGCTTGCGGGGCATATTCACGGGGCGCTTTCTGCGGGGTTGTTACCTGCGGGGCTGTTACCTGCGGGGCTGTCACCTGCGGGGCTGTTACCTGCGGGGCTGTCACCTGCGGGGCTGTCACCTGCGGG
>Ga0208863_1001426_pt1 | contig 15209 bp, 18 predicted proteins | sample RifOxyD3_FD_184040 | JGI IMG/M metagenome (GOLD analysis project Ga0208863, IMG submission 184040) | Soil microbial communities from Rifle, Colorado - Rifle Oxygen_injection D3 (SPAdes) | ecosystem: Environmental > Terrestrial > Deep subsurface > Rock core/Sediment | place: Rifle, Colorado...
CGGAGATCGCCAAGCCGAAGAAGACCATCCCGGCTTCATGCCGGTTCGTCGATATCGCGGGCCTCGTCAAGGGCGCCGCGCAGGGCGAGGGCCTGGGCAACAAGTTCCTGGCCAACATCCGGGAGGTGGATGCCATCCTCCACATGGTTCGCCTCTTCAAGGATCCCGACGTCGTGCATACGATGGGCGGCGTGGACCACAAGCGCGACATCGAGGTCATCGAGACCGAACTGATGCTGGCGGACCTCGACAGCCTGACCAAGCAGTACGACAAGGTCTCGGGCAAGGCGAAGTCGGGCGACAAGGCCTCGCGCGAGGCGCTGGTCGTCCTGGACACGCTGAAGAGCGGCCTCGAGGCCGGCAAGCCCGCCCGCGCGCTGGGCCTGGACCCGAAGGTGCTGAACGATTTCTTCCTGCTGACCGCCAAGCCGGTCCTCTACGTCGGCAATACCGACGAGTCCCCGGACCCGGCGGCGATCGCCGACTTCCAGGCCTACGCGAAGTCGCGGGGCTCCGAATCCGTCGTCATCTGCGGCAAGCTGGAGAGCGAGATCGCCCAGCTTTCCGGTGAGGACCGGGAGATGTTCATGAAGGACCTGGGCATGGAGACGAGCGGTCTGGAGAAGGTCATCGTCGGGGCCTATAAGACGCTGGGCCTCTGCTCCTACTTCACGATGGGCGAGATCGAGGTCAGGGCCTGGACCATCCACGTCGGAGACAAGGCGCCCCAGGCCGCCGGGGTCATCCACACGGACTTCGAGAAGGGCTTCATCAAGGCCGACATCTTCGGCTTCGCGGACATCGACAAGCTCGGCTCCGAGGCGGCTCTGCGCGAGAAGGGGCTGATCCGCTCCGAGGGCAAGGAGTACACGGTCAAAGACGGCGATGTCTGTCACTTCAAGTTCAGCAACTGAGTCCTCCGTCCGCTGCCGGCACTTCGGGACGTGCGGCGGATGCGCCCTGCAGGACCGGCCTTACGAGGCCCAGCTCGCCTACAAGAAGGAAAAGGTCCAGGCCGCTTTTAAAGACATAGAAGGGCTTCCCGCGCTTTCCATCATGGGCGCACCCTCTGCCTGGAACTACCGCAACAAGATGGAGTTCAGCTTCGGCGACGTCTTTCCCGCCGTGGAGGGGCAATGGCTGAAGCTGGGGATGAAGCCGAAGGGGCGCTGGTACGAGATACTGGACCTGCAGGAATGCCACCTTCCCAGCCCCGAGGCCGCCCCGCTCCTGGCCGCCGTGCGGGCCTGGGCGGAGAAAGAGAAGGTCCCTCCTTATAACTCCCATAAAAAGAACGGCCAGCTGCGGCACCTGGTCATCCGCGAAGCCAAGAACCGCGCCGAGAGGATGGTCATCCTGGTCACGACGACGGGGGAGGTCCCCAAGAAGTCGTTCGTGGAGGCGGTGCTGTCGGTCTATCCCGCCACGACCATATTGCTGGGGGGGAATACTAAATTATCCGACACGGCCGTTTCGGATTCCCTTGAAGTACTGATGGGCCCGGGCCATGTCACCGAGACGCTCCGTTTCCCGGACGGGTCCGTCGACTACCGCATCTCGCCGCACTCCTTCTTCCAGACCAACTCGCTCGGCACGCAGGTGTTGTACGGTTTATTGAGGGACTGGGCGCGCGAGGTCAAGGCGAAGACGATGCTGGACCTCTACTGCGGCGGCGGAGGGATCGCGCTGTCCTTGGCGGGGGCGGTGGCGAAGATCATAGGGGTCGAGTCGAACAAGTCGGCGGTGGCGGACGCCAAGGCGAACGCGGAGCTCAACGGATCCAAGAACTGTGATTTCTACGCGGGGACGGTGGAGTTCCTGCTCCCGGCCCTCCTGGATATGAAGCCGGACGCGGTGGTGGTGGACCCGCCGCGCGCTGGCCTGCACGCGAAGGCCGCAGCGACGCTCCTTGAGATGGCGCCGCCGGTCCTGTTCTACGTCTCGTGCAACCCGGAGTCGCTGGCGCGGGACCTGAAGGTCCTGGGCGCGCGCTACATCGTCGAGCGGCTGGTGTGCGTGGACCTGTTCCCGCACACGGACCATATCGAGACGGTCGCCTGGTTGAAGAAGATCCCCGCGTAATACTCGCACCGGTGCGAGTTTTGCCGCCTTCCTAAAGATAATGCTTCAAAAAGCGTCGGACCTCGTTATGGTTGCCGACGAATAAGAACGTCAGCGTGCCCTTGTCCCATTGGAACAAGACGCGCATCGGCAGGTTGGTGCGGAACTCCCAAATGTCGGCGCCGAACTTCTTGAGGCCGAAGCCGCTGGGAACTTGCCGCACGTCCATGGCCAGCATGAAAGAATCGACCTGTCTTTGGATGGCGACCTTCTCGCTGGGGTGAAGGCCCTTCAGGCTCTTGCTAAAGCTGGCGGCGAAGGCGAAGCGGAGCACGGTCTACAGGGACCAGAGGTGGCGGCGGGCGGCCTGGAGGTCCTTGAACTTGCGGGTGCCTTTGCCCTGCTTGGCGGTCTTGGCCATGCCGGCGATCTCGCTATCCGAGAAGCGGGAGGTGTAGAGGTTGTCGATGGCCTCGCGCACGAGGAGGGAATAGCTCTTGCCGCTGAGGGCCGCTTCGCGGCGGAGGGCCTGGACTTCCTTCTTGTCGAGCAGTATCTGGACACGGGTCATGTCACACTCCCTACTAGTGTGTATAACATGTGTATCCAGGGCTGTCAAGGTTGGGAGGGACGTCGTTCGGGCGTGGGGATCCATGATAGGTATACGGATTACCCCCCGAAAAAGTTCCCTTACTGGGTGAGCAGGTCGACGTAGGCGGCTTCGATGAGCTGGGATTTCTGGATGCCCAGCTTCTTCAGGAGGTCTTGGGCGACCTTCACGCCCGCTTCGGAGGACTCCTCGTCCTCCAGCAGGACCTCGAGTTCCAGGAAATCACCCAGGCCGTCGACTTTGTCGAGGTGGACGCGGGTCCTGCCGACCAGGAACAAGGTCCGGTGCTTGCGCACGCGGCCGGCGGTCCCGTAGGCGAGGGACAGGGACTCGCGCAGGGCGTCCGGTGCTGTGGTGGGGGAGCGGATGTAGAAGGACTCCTTGGGGCCGAGCCGGTCGGCGCGGCGGTAGAAGATCAGCTCGCCTGCGTCCTTGGAGAAGGCGCGCAGCTTCAGTCTTCCGGTGGCGCAGGGGAAGAAGGTGTCGTCCTGGTCGATCTCGATGGGGTCTTTGTCCGCGAGGGCGGCGGCCTTCGGGAGCAGGGCCGAGACGCTTTCGATGCGGGCTTTGATCTCGATGTTCCGGGGCAAGGCTCAGCGGGAACGCTTAGGGTGGGCGAGCATGCGCTTGTCTTGCAGGCGTGCGATCAAGCCGGAGGTCGAGTAGCCCTTCTTGAGAGGCACGATGACCACGCGGCCGGCGTGCTTGCCTTCGGGGAGGTCCTTGGGCTTGTAGTCGCCGCCTTTGACCTGGATGTCGGGGCGCAGGCGCGACATGATGCGCTCCGGGGTCTGCTCGGAGAAGCCCACGACGGCGTCGACGCAGCCCAGGGCGGCTAGGACCTCGGCGCGGTCGCGCCACTTGTTGACGGGGCGGCCCGGCGCCTTTTCCAATAAACGCACTGAAGAGTCCGAGTTGACCCCGACGACCAGCAGGTCGCCCTGGGCCTTGGCCTTCTCCAGCAGCTTCACGTGCCCCGCATGGAGGATGTCGTAGACGCCGTTGGTGAAGACGACCGCGCGGCCTTCCCAGCGCCACAGTTCGCGCAGGGTCAGCAGCTTCTTCAGGTTGAGGATCTTGATGGAGGAGGTCTTAGCCATGGGCCAGGGGCGCGTCGGGGAACAGCTCGTCTTCGAGGATGCCGCACCAGATCTGGATGACCGTGATGTGCGCTTCCTGGATGCGCGCCGTCGAGTCGGACGGGATGCAGATGCAGCGGTCGCACAGGGCCTTGAGCTTCCCGCCGGAGCGCCCGGTCAGGCCGATGACCGTGATGCCCATCTCGCGGGCCGCGGCGGCCGCGCGCAGGACGTTCTTCGAGTTGCCGGAGGTCGAGATGGCGATGGCGACGTCGCCGGCCCGGCCGTGGGCGCGCAGGGGGCGCTCGAAAACGAACTCGAAGCCGAAGTCGTTGGCGATGGAGGTGAGGTCGCCTTGGTTCGTGGTCAGCGCCATCGCGGGCAGGGGCGGGCGGTTTCGCCGGTAGCGCCCCGTCAGCTCATCGGCGAAGTTCTGCGCGTCGCAGGAGGAGCCGCCGTTGCCGAAGCTGAGGAGCTTGCCGCCGTTGCGGAAGGTGCGCAGGAGGTCCTGGGCCGCCCTGTCGATGAGCGCCGCCTGCTTGGCGGTCGCCGTCAGCACTTTGGCGCTGTCCTTGAGCTGGGCGGTGATGGTCTTCTTGAGGTCAGACATGAGCGGCCTCCTTCTTCTTGTCGAGCAGACCCGTCTTCTCGATGAAATGCGTGTCGAAGTCGCCCTTTATGAACACCGGATGGGCGACCACCAGGGCGTGCATGCCCGCGGTGGTCTTGATGCCGCCCACCTTCAGCTCGCCCAGGGCTCGCAGGGAGCGGCGCAGTGCCGTTGGGCGGTCTCCCGCGGAAATGATGAGCTTGGCGATCAGGCTGTCGTAGTAGCTGGGGATGGTGTAGCCCTCGTAGACGTGCGTGTCCACGCGCACGCCCGCCCCGCCGGGAAGCTCCAGGCTCTCGATCCGGCCGGGGCACGGCATGAAATCCTTGTCGGGGTCCTCCGCGTTGATGCGGTGCTCGATGGCGTGGCAGCGGATCTCGCAGGCGCGTTCCTGGCCGAAGGGGAGCTTCTCGCCGGCGGCGATGCGGATCATCAGCTCCATCAGGTCGACGCCCGCCACGGCCTCGGTCACCGGGTGCTCGACCTGGAGGCGCGCGTTGACCTCGATGAAGTAGAACTTGCCGTCCTGGAAGAGGAACTCCACCGTGCCGACGTTCTGATAGCCGGCCGTCTTGGCGAGCCGGATGGCGGCTTCCTGCATCTCCTTGCGGATCTCCGGCGAGATGGCGGGGGAGGGGGATTCCTCGACCAGCTTCTGATGACGGCGCTGGACCGTGCAGTCGCGCTCCGGGAAGGCCACCACGTTGCCGTGCCGGTCGGCCGCGATCTGGATCTCGACGTGGCGCGGACGTTCTAAAAGCTTCTCGATGAAGACCGAGCCGTCGCCGAAGGCCGCCTTCGCCTCGTTGGCCGCCGCGGTCAGCTGAGCCTTCAGCTCCTCTGGCTTGCGCACGATGCGCATGCCCTTGCCGCCTCCGCCGGCCGAGGCCTTGATCAGGACGGGATAGCCGATCTTGGCGACCTCGTCGGTCACATCGGTCGTGATGTCGCCTTTCGTGCCGGGGACCACGGGCACCTTCGCGGCCAGTGCGATGGCCTTGCCCGCACTCTTGAAGCCGAGCTTGCGGCTGGCCTCGGGGGGAGGTCCGATGAAGGTGAGGCCGCGCGCAGCACAGAGCTGGGCGAAATCAGCGTTCTCGGAGAGGAATCCGTATCCGGGGTGGATCGCGTCGGCGCCGGTGTTCTCGGCGGCCGTCAGGATCGCCTCCTGGTCCAGGTACGAGAGCTTGGAGGGCGCCGGGCCGATGCAGACGGACTCGTCGGCCATCGCGATGTGTCGAGACTCCCGGTCGGCGTCGGAATAGACGGCGACGCTGGCGATGCCCATCTCGCGGCAGGCGCGGATCACGCGCACGGCGATCTCGGAGCGGTTGGCGATCAGGATCTTCTTGAACATGTGTCCTCGTTCATTCGGGGGCGTTCAGGGTCGCGCGGAACTGATTGATGAAGGCCTGGTCCTGCGGGTCCGAGCAGAGCTGGGAGCCGCGGTCGAGGTCGGCGAGGGCCTCGCCGGGCCGGCTGATCTCGGAGTAGAGTTGGGAGCGCGCCAGCAGGATCTGGCACTGGTCGGCCGGGGAGATGTTGGGGAAGGCCAGCATCTGCGCGAACTGGTCCAGCGCCAGGTCCCGCTTGCCCAGCGCGTGGTGGTAGGTGTCCGCCAGGATGGCGTGGAGATGGTAGAGGCTCTTCAGCGAGAGGCTCGACGGGTAGGTCTCCGCCAGTTCCAGGGCTTTGGCGCAGCGCATCGCGGTGTCGACGGGCGACTTGCGGTAGTAGGCGGCTTCGCAGAGATAGCCCCAGGCCATCGGGTCGCGCGGATTGACGGTGCCGGCGGCCTGGGCCAGGATCAGTCCCTTCTCCGGGTCTCCCTTCTCGAAGGCGGCCTCCACGGCGCGCATCAAGGTCCAGTTGTACGGCCGCGTCCACCGGTCGCCCTCCAGCGTGAAGAGGAGGTGGTCGGTGCGGGGCGGCGAGCCCGCGGCCTGGAGGTCGTAGGCGAGCAGCACGGCGCCGGGTTCCTGGTGGACGAGGCGCAGGCCCGACCAGGTCCAGGAGGTCTCGTCGCGCGAGGCGCGGAACTCGGCCTCGGTGCAGTATTTCTGTGCGGTCGCCGAGAACATCCCGTAGGCGCGGGTGTAATCGTGCGCGCGCAGCGCGTCCAGGTATTCGGCGGCGAGCTTCGGGACCATGACCTCGGGGCGGCGGCTTTCGCGCAGGTACCAGACCCCGTACGCCGCGCCGGTCACGCCCACGATCGCGGCCAGGACGTTGAGGGCCTGTCGCAGTCTGGCGAAACGAGGCTGCGAGACCTCGTCGTCGCAGACGTGCTGTGTGGCCGGGACGGCCCAAAGGTCGTCGAGGCCGGAGGTCGAGCCGGGCTCGTGAAGGCGCTGCGCGGCGGAAGGCGCGGGAGCGGGAATCCCGGGCGGAACGGCCGGCTTGGAGATGGGCATCGGAGCGGGAGGCGGCTCGGAAGCGCGCCGGACCATGGTCACCGGGATGTCCGCGGCGGGAGAGCCCGGAAGGACGGTCTTGGGCGGCGGGGCCACGGGCCCCAGGTCGCCGATCGGACGCCCGCACTTGTCGCAGAAATTCTTCGAGACCGAGTTCTGGTTGCCGCACGCTCCGCAGACGCGGGCGTTCTTGCCTCCGCATTTCGCGCACGCTTCGCGCGCCTCGGCGGAGGCGGCGCCGCATTTCGTGCACTGGATCTGGGCGGAGGCCATCGGATTAGGGGCGCGGCTCCAGCAGGAAGAGCGGCTGGCCGTATTCCACGGCTTGCCCGGCCTCCGCGAAGCATTTGGCGACGCGGCCGGCGGCGGGAGCCTTCACGGGCTTGGAGGCGCCGGAGCCGGAGACCAGCACGCCCAGCACGGCGCCTTCGGCGACGGAGGACCCTTCCTCGGCCAGGCGCGCCTTGCCCGGCTCTTCCCACTGGAAGACTCCGACGCCTTCGGCGGCCACGGAGAGGAAGCGGGAGGGAGGCAGCACGCCTTCGGCGACGCGCGGGGCCGAATCGGGGGTCGTCAGCGCGAAGCCCTTGCCGTTCTTGCGGAACGCGACCTCGACGAGGTCGGTGGTCTTCAGCCAATCGATGACGGGGCGCAGCTGTTCGGAGTCCATGGGTTATCTCCTGGACCGGGCGCGTGAGTTCTTCTTGCGCCGGTTGGAATTCGTCTTTCGCTTCAGAAGGTTTCGGGGGTTGGCCGGCAGCAGGCCGGAGGCCAGCGGGTCGAATGCCATCGGCAGGAGCTTGTAGACGGTCGTCTTGATCACGTGGCGGCGCCCCGTGGTCGGGTTGAGGTCGACCAGGTATATCTCGGTGTCCTTGTCGCTGAACTCGATCATCACCTGGCGGCAGGCGCCGCAGGGCTTGGCGGCCGCCCCCACCACGCAGACCGCCTTGATGGAGTCGTGGCCGCCGATGATGGAGTGGTAGATGGCGGAGCGCTCGGCGCACATCGACAAGCCGTAGGAGGCGTTCTCGACGTTGCAGCCCGAGAAGACTCGGCCGGAGGCGGTGAGAACGGCCGCGCCCACGGGGTAGCGCGAGTACGGCGAGTAGGACCGCTTCTGCGCCTGCACGGCGGTCTCGATGAGGCGGTCGACGGCGCGGCTGTTCTTCTTCATCAGAGGTACTTCCTGACCAGGAGGTCGAGCTTCTTGAGGGTCGCCTTGTTCCGGGCCTCCGGGGCGGTGAACAGAGCCCCCTTGAGGGCCTCGGAGAAGGCCGGTTCGAGCGGGGCCGAAGCGATGCGCGGCACGGCCAGGCGCATCAGGCGCTGGGCGTTGGCGGAGTTGGCGTGGAGGTTGGCGACGACCATCTCGGTGTGGACCTCCTCGCCCTCCTTCCAGCAGTCGTAGTCGGTGACCATCGCGACCTGGGAGTAGACGAGCTCCGCCTCGCGCGCGAGCTTGGCCTCGGTGGCCGCGGTCATGCCGATCAACGACCAGCCGAAGCTGCGGTGCATATCACTCTCCGCTTTAGTGGAGAATGCCGGTCCCTCCATGCAGCAGTAGGTCCCCCCGAAGGCGGACTTGATCCCCAGTTCCCGGGCGCACTCGTAGACGATCTTGTTCTGCTCCGGCGCGAAGGGCGGGTTCAGAGCGATGTGGGCCACGACGCCGTTGCCGAAGAAGGTCGACACGCGGTGCTTGGTGCGGTCGACCAGTTGGTCGGGGAAGACGAAGGTGCGCGGCGGGAGCTCTTCCTTGAGCGAGCCCACGGCGCTGAAGGCCAGCACGCGCTCCACGCCGAGGGACTTGAGGGCCCACATGTTGGCGCGCTGGTTGATCTCGGTGGGGGTCACGACGTGGCCGCGGCCGTGGCGCGGGAGGAAGGCGCAGGGCACGCCTTCAAGCTCGCCCAAAGTGATGGGGCCGGAGTGGGCGCCGAAGGGCGTCTTCAGGCGCACCTCGCGGGGGGCCTTGATGGCGTCGGAGGAGTAGAGTCCGCTGCCTCCGATCACGCCGACCTGAGCGTAGGGCTTCTTCGTCTTCTTCACGGGCAGTAGCCTCCCAGCGGCAGCAGTTCGGCGATCATGTCATCGAGCTTCTTGAGGTCCATCGGCTTCTGGACGAACCGAGTCTTCGGGTCGTTCGGCAGGATCTTGGCCAGCTTCTCATAGGAATGCGCCGACATGAAGATGACCGGGATGTTCTTGGTGTTCGGGTCCTTCTGCAGCACCTGGTAGGCGGAGGACCCGTAGGCGCCCGGCATCTGTATGTCGGTGATGATCAGGTGCGGCCGGTGCTCGGTCGCCTTCTGCGAGAGGGCGAAGCCGTCATTGACCACGATGACGCGATGGCCCTTTGCCGTGAGGTAGTCGCTGAGCAACCCCGTGATGTCGGGGTTGTCGTCCGCCAGGAGTATCTGGGCGATCATCGGGGCGTGAGCATCCTTCCCATTATCTCAGGATAGATCGGGAATCGGCGGCAGAGCGCGGTGACGGCTTCCTTGATCCTCTTGAGGGCGGCGTCATCGGAACGGACCTTCAGGGCCTCGTCGATGAGGGCGGCGACCTCGTCCATCTGGCACTCCTTCATCCCTCGGGTCGTGATCGCCGGGGTGCCGATGCGCACGCCGGAGGCGATGAAGGGCTTCTGAGGGTCGTAGGGGATCGCGTTCTTGTTGACGGTGATCCCGGCCTTGTCGAGCGCCTCCTCGGCTTCCTTGCCCGTGGCGTTCTTGGGCCGCAGGTCCAGGGAGAAGAGGTGGCAGTCCGTTCCGCCGGCCACGATGCGAAAGCCCTTCTCGGCCAGCGACTTGGAGAGGCGCCGGGCGTTGGCGATGACCTGGGTCTGGTACTGCTTGAACTCGGGGCGCAGGGCCTCGCCGAAGCAGACGGCCTTCGCGGCGATCACGTGCATCAGCGGGCCGCCCTGCTCGCCGGGGAACACGCTCGAGTCCAGGGCCTTGGCGTGGGTGGTCTTGCACATGACCATCCCGCCGCGCGGACCGCGCAGGGTCTTGTGCGTCGTCGTGGTCGTGAAATCGGTCAGTCCGACGGGCGAGGGGTAGACGCCCGCGGCGATCAGGCCCGCGTAGTGCGCGATGTCCGCGGCGAACAGGGCCCCGACCTCGTCGGCGATCTTCTTGAGGCGCGCCCAGTCGATGACCCGGGAATAGTTCGAGGCGCCCATGAAGATGATCTTGGGCTTCTGCTCACGGGCGTCCTCGGCCGCCTTCTCGTAATCGATCAGCTCGTCGTCCTGGCGCACGTCGATGGGGACGATCTTGTAGTAGATGCCCGAGAAGTTCTTCGGGTGGCCGTGCGAGAGATGCCCGCCGTGGGCGAGGTTGAGGCCCATCACAGTGTCGCCCGGCTTCAGCACGCTCAGGTACATGGCCATGTTCGCCTGGGAGCCGGAGTGGGGCTGGACGTTGACGTGCTCGGCGCCGAAGAGCGACTTTGCGCGCGCGATGGCCAGGTTCTCGGCGACGTCCACGAACTCGCAGCCGCCGTAGTAGCGCTTGCCGGGATAACCCTCGGCGTACTTGTTGGTGAGCAGGGAGCCTTGCGCCTCGAGGACGGCTTCGGAGGCGTAGTTCTCCGAGGCGATCAGCTCCAGGTTGTCGGACTGGCGGCGCGCCTCGAGGGCGATGGCGGCGTAGAGCTCGGGGTCGAGGTCAGCGAGAGTCTTGGGCATGGGTTCGTCTCCTGATGAGGATCGTGAGCGCCTCCTCGATGGAGGCGGCGCATGCTTCGTAGACCATGACGTCCGTGCCGATCGGATCGGCCACGTCGACAGGTTTGAGCTCCGCGCTTTCACGCAGCACGGAGGTTTTGTCGGCGGCTTCGGGAAAATGGGCGATGATCTCGTCGCGGTGCGCGCGGGTCAGGGTGAATATCTCGTCCGCTTGGGCCACGACCGCGGCGGTGAGGCGGCGCGCGGAATGCGTGACCTCCACGATGCCGTGAGTGGAAAAATAGGCCGACGCGCCGCGAGAGAGCGGCTCTCCATCCTTTGCGCTGGTTCCGGCTGATGAGAACAGCCAATTCACCCCAGCTTCTTTGGCGAGTCTTTCGGCCAAGACGGCGGCCATGGGCGAGCGACACGTGTTGCCCGTACAAACAAACAATATCCGTTTGGGCTTGGGTGGGTTCATGCCGTCATGGCCTCTTGAATCAGATCGGCCGGCACGATGCCCTGCCGCGCGATCCGCGGCTTGTTTCCCGTCGCGTCCACCACCGTCGCCTCGCCTTCAGGGACGGTCCCGCCATCGATGATGAGGTCGATCTCGTGTTCCAGCGCGGCGCTGACCGCGGCCGCGTCGGTCAAGGCCGGCTGCCCGGACTTGTTGGCGCTGGTGTACACCCACGGCACGCCTGAGGCGGCCAGCATCGCGCGCGCGGCCGGGTGCGACGGCACGCGGATGGCGACCTTCGGATATTCGGGGAAAGTCAGCAGGCGGCCCTGTGCGGTGGGCTTGAGCAGGAGCGCCACGGCTCCGGGCCAGAACTTGGCGGCCAGCGCTTCGGCCAGGGGCGTCCACTCGACCCACTTCTTGGCCTCCTCAACGGAGGCGACCATCACGGCCAGGGGCTTGAGGGTGGATCGCTCCTTGACCTGCAACAGGCGGCGCGTGGCGGCCTTGATCAGGCCCGTCGAGCCCAGCGCGTAGGAGGACTCGGTCGGAAAGGCGATGAGCCGGCAGCCTTTGGCGGCCGCGCCGGCCTTGGCGACGTCGACATCGGAGAGGCTCAGCATCTCAGGCATGCGAGGGCTCCGGCTCCGGGTGGAAGAGGACGACGAACTCTCCCAGGATCTCGGTGCGGGCGGCGAAATCGGCCAAGACCTTGGCGACGCTGCCCCGGACCCACTCCTCATGGATCTTGGACAGCTCGCGCGCGGCCACGCACTGCGCGGCGGGGCCGAGGGCGGCCTCGGCGTCGTCGAGCAGTTCGAGGACGCGGAAGGGGGATTCGTAGACCACGATGGTCCGTCCCAAGGCCTTGGCTTCCTCGAGGGCGCGGCGGCGCTTGGAGGCGGTGCGCGGCAGGAACCCGAGGAAGATGAAGCTGTCGCCGGGCAGGCCGGAGCCGGCCACGGCGCAGGCCACGGCCGAGGGGCCGGGCAATGTCGTCACGGGGAGATTCTCGCGACGGGCGGCGGCGACGGCGCGGCGGCCCGGGTCGGAAAGTCCGGGACAGCCGCCGTCCGAGACGAGGCTGACGGCTTCGCCGCGGCGGACGCGTTCGAGAAGCTTGTCGACCGAGCGGGGGTCGTTCTCATCGTAGCGCTCGAGATGGGTCGAAAGGCCGAAGTGGGACATCAACATGCGTGTATGTCTGGTGTCCTCGCAGAAGACCACGCTCGATTCCTTCAGCACGCGCAGCGCGCGGGTCGTCATGTCCTCGAGGTTGCCGAGCGGCGTGGGGACCACGAAGAGCATCAGGCGTGGCCCGCGGCGGGCGATCCGGCCCAATCAGCGCTTTCCAGGCGCAGGAAGGTCTCCACGACCTTGGGGTCGAACTGGGTCCCGGCGCCTTTCTTGAGCTCGGAGGTGGCGATGTCGCGGCTCAGGGCCTTGCGATAGGGCCGGTCGGAGGTCATCGCGTCCCAGGCATCGAGCACGGCGACGATGCGCGAGCCGAGGGGGATCTCCTCGCCTTTGAGCCCCTCCGGGTAGCCGCGGCCGTCGAACCACTCCTGGTGGTAGAGGACCATCTGGGCCACAGGCCCGAGGTATTTTACGGGAGAAAGGATCTGATGGCCGATGACGGGATGGCGCTTCATCTCCTCGTACTCTTCCGGGGTGAGCTTGCCGGGCTTGAGGAGGATGGCCTCGTCGATGCCGATCTTTCCGATGTCGTGGAGGAGGGCGGCGTACTCGATATAGCGCACCATCTGCTCGGGCAGGCTCATCTCGAGGGCCACGCGTCGCGCCTTCACGCGGGCGCGGTCGGAGTGCTCGTGGGTGTAGGCGTCCTTGGAGTCCACCGCGCGCGCCAGGGTCTGGACCATCTCGAGATAGAAGGTCTGCAGGCTGTCGAAGAGGTCCATGTTGTGGATCATGACAGCGGCTTCGCCCGCCAGGATGCCGAGGAACTTGACGTTATAGTCGCTGAAGGGCTCGGAACCCTCCTGGGCGTGGAGGTTCAGCACACCGATGGGCTTGCCCTTGACCAGGAGAGGGATGGAGACGAAGGGCTCGACGTCGCCGGCCGATGAGGCCACGTAGCGCGGGTCGTCCTTCGGGTCGGCGATGAAGATGGGCTGCCCGGAGGCGAAGGCTTTGCCGGCCACGCCCTCGCCGGGCTTCAAGAAGAGCTGCTGGGTCCGGTGGGACACCGGGCTGCGGGCGGCCTCGATCTTGAGGCAGCTCTCCTTCTCGTCCCACATCATGACCGAGCCGCGTTCGCAACTCATCAGCCGGCAGGCGCAGTCCAGGACCGCCCGGCCGAAGTCCTCTCGGGAGACGGCTCCGGAGTGCGAGACCCCGTGCTCCTGAAGGGCGAGGAGCATGCTGAGGAGCTCGTCGAGCTTGCTCCATCCTTCGGGCGCGGCCGACTGGGCGCCCGCCTTGGGTGCTGCGACCTCTAAGGAATAGAGGCGGCGCAGGACCAGGATCAGGGCGATAAGCAGACCCGAGCTCGAGGCCGTGAGAAACCAGAAGGTCACGGAGGCGGCCATCGTCTTAGATTAGCTTATTTCTCATGGTTTTTTGGCGACCGAAAGGAGCGCCTCGGCCTTCGCCTCTCCCATCATGTCGATCAGCTGCGTTTTGGCCGAGACGCGCCATCGTTCGTCCTCGGATTCCCGAGCGTAGCGCACGAGGAGGGGGACCGCCTTCTCGCTGCGGGAGGCGAATGCGGCGGTGGCCCAGAGCAGGCGGGTCTGGGTGTCGGACGCCTTGTCATGCTCCGCGACCAGGATCTCGGCCTCGGCGTCGTCGGAGATCAGGCCGACTTTCAGGGCGAGTTGGTGGCGCAGATCCTCGTCGGCCTCGGGGTCGCGCAGGAGTGTCAGCATCGTGTCGCGCGTGGCTCGGGCGTCGGAAGGCTCGATGGAGGCCGCGGCCGCGGCGAGGGCTTTGCGCTGCATGGCGGGGTCCTTGGACGCGGTCCATTTCTTCAGCTCGGGCAGAACTCGGCGCCAGAAGAACCGGCCGAGCAGGCGTCCGACCTCGGGGCTCTCGTCGGCCTTCTTATTCAGAAGGGGGAAGGCCTTCTCTCCTTGCCACTGGGCCAGCACGGACAGCGCCTCGTACTGCGCCCACCAGGCGTTGCGCTGGCTCAGGACGGCGACGCTGTTGGCGTCGGCGGCGGAGAAGCGGCGCTTGGCGATCTTCTCGACGAGGGGCAGGGCCTGGCGGGAGCGCAGGCGGAAGGCCCCGTTGATGCCGAAGAGTTGGGCCTCGGGCTCGGGCTGCTTGAGGTAATTGATGAAGAGAGGCTCGAGCTGAGGGCTGCCCCGCTGGATGAGAGCCAGGGAGTCCATGATGGACCGGCGCACCTGGGTGTTCGAGTCCTGCGAGAACAGGTCGAAGAGGGCGGCCACATCCTGTCCCGAGACAGGGGGGGTCTTGGCGAGCTGTTGCAGAGCCGTGGTCTTCTCCTCGGGTACGAGCGAGGAGACGAAGCGCTCCTTGAGCATGGCCGTGGTCGGCGAGGCGGTCTGCGCGGCGGCCAGCGAGGCGATCAGGACGAGTGATTCGAACATTTCATTTCTCCAGGACGCGGCGCAGGCAGGCCTCGAGCGAGACGAGGCGGTAGCCGCGGGCATCGACGACGGTCATATCCTCCGGGCAGAGGTCCGAGTCCCACGACGAACGGATCAGCACGGCCGTCGTGCGGCCCGCGGCCTTCCGAGAAAGGAGCTTCAAGACGGCGGCCTGCCCGGGGAAGCGGCGAGCTTCGAAACATAGACACACTATATTCTTTGTCGAGTCGACGGTCTCGGTGAGTCGGCCCAGATCCGTCGTCTCAATGGGGGTCCGTGTCACCGTGCAACCCTTCGTCAGCCGTCGGATCAATTCCTCCGGCGCGGCCGGTCCGCCTTCAAAAGTGAATCGTTCCTTCACCTGCCGGAAGTCCGGGACCAGGACGAGCGTGCCCTTCCTCGCGACAGGCAGCCGGGTCTTGCCTTGGCGTGCGACGCTGACGGCCTTGTCGGCGATGATTTGTGCCAGCTTCAGGCCTTCTTTGAGATCGGCGCGCTCGTCGGCCTTGCGTCGATGGAGGAGGTCTGCGATGCGCGCATCGGCGGCACCGACGGCCGCCTCATCGACGAACCCGGCCCCCGCCGATTCGCGGAGCAGGTCGACGGCGTCGCGCATCCCCTGCAGGTCGTGGGCGATCATCAGCACGTCATGGCCCGAATCCAGACACATCATCGTGGCCTGCGCCACGGGCCAGCGCTTGGTGACGGCCCCCATGCAGAG
>Ga0208863_1001433_pt1 | contig 15179 bp, 17 predicted proteins | sample RifOxyD3_FD_184040 | JGI IMG/M metagenome (GOLD analysis project Ga0208863, IMG submission 184040) | Soil microbial communities from Rifle, Colorado - Rifle Oxygen_injection D3 (SPAdes) | ecosystem: Environmental > Terrestrial > Deep subsurface > Rock core/Sediment | place: Rifle, Colorado...
CACGAGATCGTATTTTGGAGCGATTCCTGATTTTCGAAGCATTTGATCGATCCCGAGTGGAGAAATCCCTGCTTGGATATTTTCAACGGAAATGAGTTCGTATGAGAGTACATTAGGAGACTCAATCTGAACGGAGAGTTTCCCGGAAATTGTCGGAAGTTTCCCGTTATACGGCGTAAATGGAAGTGAAAATATCGCACCAAATTCGCGAGCATTTCCCTCGGCACTGAATAAATCTGGACGATTCGTGATAAATTTATTGTCGATTTCAAAAACAGTATCTTTCAAAGGGAAAGAATAATTTGCCGCTCCATTTCCTGGAATAGTTACCTCGAGATTATAAAACGAGCTGCCAAGTTTGGATGCAAGAAGTTCTTCGGAAAAATGTCTTTCAAGTTGCATAATACCGGGAGCTCGTTCCTCCTGGAGTCCAAGTTCATCTTCACTACAGATCATCCCTTCGCTCATCTCTCCACGAATCTTGGAAGATTTGATTTCAAAATCCTGTTCCGCTCCGAGTTTCGCCCCAACAAGTGCCACTGCGACATATTTCGCGGTTCGAACATTTTCTGCTCCGCAGACAATACCGCGAGCTCCAAGCGAACCACAATCGAGTTCTACAAGGTTCAGGTGATCACTATCCGGGTGAGGTCGAGTAGATATGACTTTCGCGATTACCACTTTATCTTCGAGTCCTATTTTCTCGATACCGTCGATTTCGGCCGTATGAATAGAATACAAATGAGCTAAAGGTTTTGCTCCTTGTTCAGAAAGAAGTGGGGAAATATTTGTATATTGGGATATCCAAGAAAGAGGGATTTTCATAGGGAAAATGAAGTTAAAATAGCAAAAAACAGTATTTTCCGAGGATTATACGGAAGATACTGTTTTTTTCAAAAAAGAATGGAAAAAACTTTAAGGCACTGAGTAGATTCCTCCACGGGAATAAAGTATTTTTTTATCGGGAGAAGTTATTGATGGGAAAATAATATCACAGCTTCGTATCTGTGCGACGAAATCGGATGAATACGCACATGGACAACTCACACATTGTACGCTTCATTCTATCATCCCCGATGTTTTTATCTTGTTTGTGAGACAGAGATTATTTATAATAGTTTCATTAGAATTATATTCATTTACAACGGGACATCCTTTATTGGAAGCCGGACCAAATACATCTGGACAAACATCTTGTATATTTCCAGTAGTATCATAGTCAAGTATTCAATCTTTATCCCTATCAAGATTTGGAATAATTATTACAGATAATTGAGCATAGGCAATATTCCCAGATGTATCACGTACTATGAATGACACAGGATAAACTCCTTCTTGCATAAAAGTATGCAGTGGATCCTTCAGTGTCGCATTTCCACCATCTCAGAAATTCCACTCATAACTATAGTTTCCATCTCATCCTGCTGTGGTAGAAAAAAATGGCATAGGAACACCTATTGTTCCATAAAGAGTACTGGAAGAGGTTGTGAGCGGATTATCGGTTTTATTAGAAGGATTTGATGTAGTAGTGCCACCTGTATTTATGAGAGTATTATTATAATTTTGAACAAAAACTTCTTGATAAACGGTAGTATTGAGATTATTTACATCCGTGATAATAAGTTTTACCGTCCATAAACCAGTTGATCAGAGATTATAATTATTTAAACAACTTCCATTTGCCAATTTCTGTTCACCCGTAATGCTATTGATAAATGTCCAATTATAGGTCAGAGGAGGTATAAGAGTTTCATTTGCATAGCCACCAAAATCATAGATAGTTTGTGTATTATCTGGAAAAACAGTAACATTATCAGTAGGAGAACAATTTTGTTTTTCTGTATCAAATATCTTGATGATTCCTTGAATAGAATCACTTGGAATACCGATTTGTGTAGAAATTCCATTAGCTTGTACAAAAACCTCTTGATACGCAGTAGAACTATGGCCAGTTGCATCAGAAGTAACCAGTTTTACATTCCATAAACCTGCAGATACCAGATCGAAGTTATCAAGATAACTCCCTGTTGCAAATTTCTGTTCACCAGTTACAGTATTGGTAAATGTCCAATTATAGGTCAGAGGAGCTGAGAGAGTTCCTGTTGCATATCCTCCAAAATCATAGATTGTTTCTGTATTATCTGGAAAGGTGGTAATGTTGGGATTTTTAGAAGAAGATGTTTTATCTTTATCAAAAATCTTGATAATAGAAGCAAAATCTGCAGCCTCAGGAGTGTTACTTTTTACACTACACATATTGATGGCAAAAATTTTCGAAGCCATTATAACGAATTCCTTTCTTGTAAGATACTCATTTGGAAAGATTTTTCCATCAGTACCAACGGTAATAAGTCCCACTTCGATAGCTTTTTGTGCATAGCCATACCAGTATATATCCACATCTGATATGATTATTTTCTTTTCGTATGAAGCACTATTCTGTGCTTCGCTCCAGAGTCCTGCCTGACGTAAAAGTACTGCTGTAGCTTCTATTCGAGTAACATTATTTGCTGGACAAAAAGGTATTGATGAAAAATTTTGTTTATCCTGACATTGTGTATTTCCTGTCTGATCAAGAACATATCCACGAACAATCTCTTTTTCTTTCGCATAAGAGATACAGTAAAAATACTGATTCTTTTTAAGAACATCAATAAATGGATTCTGATTATACCGAATAATATCTTCTATACTGGGAGAAATACAATTCCGACAACTTACTCCTACGACCGTTCCAGCGAATTCATCGCGAGGAAGGAGTCCGTTAGGGCGAAATAAATGATCAGGAGTATCGCTGATAATCCCGGCGTTGTAAATATATTTAAGGTCCGTATAATACGAATCTCCTACTGAAACGTCCGTAAAAGGAAGTTCCGTCGCAGCCAGAGAGAGAGACGGAGAAAAGAGAAAAAGAGAGAAAAGGATTTTTTTAAACATATCGGAACAAGAGAGAGAAAATGTACTGTTTCCTGTATTATAATACAAAAGAGTTTAATAAACAAACAAAAAATTACAAATCCAGTACTCGTATCTTCCAATCTCCTTTCGGAAGATTATTCCCGAGTATCCATTGGTTGAGTTGTCTCACCATAGCGTAATCATATTTTTTCTCTTGGCACCAAACTTTGATATCCGAAATATCGGAAATATCGACGATATGCGTTTTCGGCTTTATGAAAACATCTCAAAGCTCGTCCTTATCGAATACCTTATACTTATTTTCCATCAGATATTTGATAGCGAGAATTCGGAAAACATATCGGGTCGTCTCTTCGTTCATATAGAGATCATAATAGGAAGCAACTTTCTGATCATCGAGAGCACGCCTTAATCAATTCTCCCCCCGGTTATAAGCCGCTGCCACGAGTGTCCAATCATGAAAATCCTTGTAGAGTTTCTGGAAATATGCAATGGCGGCATCGGTTGCAAGCTCGAAATTATACCGTTCATCCACCGTATCAGTTACCTGTAAGCCGTATTGTTTGGCGGTATCTGGAACGAATTGCCAGATTCCTCCGGCTCCTGCACTACTGAGAGATTCGTTTCTGAGTCCGCTTTCGGCAATGGCAAGGTACTTGAAATCATCTGGAATTCCAGCGGCTTTGAGTTTTTTTTCTATATACGGAATATAGAGGGGTTCTCGTTTATGATAGAGCACGAATTGATACATATTGAATCTCGTCACCGAAAGTTCTTTTTCAAATTTTTCGAGATTATAATAGTATTTTCCTTCAAAAGAAACCTTTTCTCCAGCAAAGTTCACTCTTGAATAATCGATGACTTTCGAGAGATCTCCATAGTGTTGGACTTTTTCGCCCACGAGAAAAAATACCCAAACACTTATAAGAAGGAAAAGGGTAGAAATAGTGAGAATAATGCGATTCTTACTTAATCTGAGCATAGCGTAACGATATTAAACCAATAGGATATGTATTTCCCTCTCATCTTCCTTATCCGTTTTCAATATCTCAATATCTATGGTCGGATTATATCTCCCTACGAGCAGTTCCGGCCATTCGATGAAACAGATGTTTTCTGGATTATCAAGTATTTCCTCACCTCCGATATTCACGAAATCATCGTAAGACTGGAGACGATAGAGATCGAAATGATAGATATTCTGTCCATATTTATTATAATATATATATGTCGGGCTTTTTACAGGAGTCTCGATTCCGAGAAGTGAAGATATAAGATACCGAGAAATAGTCGTTTTCCCTGCTCATAAATCTCCTCGGAGAAATACCCTGTCTCCCCTCTTTAGATGGATAGGAAGTCAGGAAAAATCTTCTTTTTTGAGAGTGTCTACGATATTTCTTTGCATAATTTGCATTATATAGATAATTATGATAATATCAATCCTGTTGATGTTTCTTTAATATTTATTCATTATATACTATGAAAACAACAGAATCAGTAGAACTTGAGCAAGAAACGGAAGACAAAAAGTCTACTCCGAACACATTCTTCATCCTTTCTGCTACACTTTTTGCCATCGTTTGTGCCGTTTCCGCATTTCTCTTTTTTGAGAATATGAGCCTGAATACTTCCATCGATGCAAATAAAAACGAGATTACTACCTATGTAAGCAGTATAAATAAAATCAAGAGTGATAAAAAAGTTATCGCAGCAGAGCTTGTTACGAACAATAAATTATCTATTCTTGCTTCTATTCAAACGAACGATGCACAGAAGTATATAGACGAGATTCTTACTGTCTCCAGAAAATACAAATTGATCTTTTCCGGGTTCTCTTATGCAAACGGAAAAATCAATACTTCCGCCGTGTCTATCCCAGAAACGGTTCTCTTCGGAGATGACGGAGTGAAAAAAGTATCTAACCTTGTGAGAGATTATCGAACAGGAACTGGATTACTCTTTAATCTTTCTCCAGTACTTTCCATCTCTGGTTACGAACAGAAACGTGCATTTTCTCTCGAATTTAATGTTGCCAGTGTAAAATAAATTCTTCAGAAACTCTTTATCTCTTATAAATTATCTCTTATGCAAACAACTCTTCAAAATAAAGAAAACAATAGAAAACAGGTGCTTTCACTTGTGTTTCTTATCTGCAGTATCGTTATTGGTTTCTTTTTCACTCTGGACCAAGGATACAGTTATATAGAAAAAAAGGATACGCTCGATGCGACGAAAAAAGAAATAATCGAGAAAAAATCAATGCTTGAAGCATTGCAAAATACTACGAAAAATATCGAAAACAGCGTAGAACTTCAGAATGATATCGCACGATATGGATCTGAGTTCCGAGAAGATACAGTTATCGACAGTATTTTCACTCCTATCAATGGAGTAAATATCGCAAATATTTCTATGACAAAAGGAGAAAAAACTCCAAACGGACTCTCTCTTGCGAATATTTCCCTCTCACTCAAGGCGCAAGACAGAGCAACTCTCGGTAATTACCTCAATTATCTTACGAACAGTAAAACGAATAAGAAATCCTATATTATCAAGAATCTAAATTTCCCACTCGATACAATGAAGGATGTTCCAGTTTCTGTAAACATGGAACTTGGTATGTATTATTTTGAATAATCGTTAGCCTCTATTACCTATGAAAACAGAAACTATCCAGGAAGTACGCGAAGTACGATTCTGGCATCGTATCAGTATCAAAGAAAAAGCTCTTTTCTACGAGCACCTTGCAAACATGGTGGACGGAGGAGTGAGTGTTATCGCAGCACTTCGTTCTTTTCTCGATAAAAACAGAAATATAAAAATGGAAGTGGAGATTATGAATCTTCTCGTTTTCGTGGAATCAGGGGACAGTTTCAGTATCGCTATGAAGAAACTTCCGAGCATTTTCGATAAAAGAGAGATTGCAATTATAGAAGCCGGGGAACAATCTGGTACTATGCAACATTCTTTCGTAAGTCTCGCAAATGAACTCCGAAATCAGGAAGAACTCACATCGAAAGTAAAAGGTGCTCTCACTTATCCGTTCATTATTGTTCTTTTTCTCGTCGGTGCTGTTATTACCATAATGACCTATATCATCCCGAAATTGGAACCGCTTTTTATGGACACTGGAGTAGAACTCCCTTTTGCGACAAGATCACTTATCTTCACGAGCCATTTCATTCAAGGGAATTTCCTCGCTATCGTCATTCTCGTGATTGTCGCTCTGCTTTCTTTTCAGGCGTATTCAAAGAGTATTCTCGGACGACGTTCGCTTGATATGCTCTATCTCAGGATACCGGTAATCGGAGATGTCTATCGTAATTTTATTATCGTTCGTATCGCTTCAACCCTTTCTCTTCTTCTCGAGGCAGGTATTCCTATTATCCAAACTCTCGGACTCACGGGAGAAGGAAGTAATAATGTTATTTTCCAGGAAAAAATAGAAAAAATCTCAAAGAAAGTGCAGAATGGAAAAAAGATAGCAGAAAGTATCGAGGAAGTCGATCCTGATTTTCAGACATTCACACAGGATTTCTATCAGATTATCGCTGCCGGGGAACGTACTTCCACTATCAACAAAGTATGTAAGAAACTCGCAGCCCAGTACACCCGGGAAGTGGATAGTTCCATTAATGTACTCGTTCGTTTCATCGAACCGATTGCTATTCTCGTAGCTGGAATGTTCGTCCTCTGGTTCGCCTTTGGAATCTTCTCTGCAGTACTGAAGATTACAGAAACAGTAGTATAAAAATAATTAAAAAATAATCCGCCGTGGCGGATTATTTTTTTTGGATTTCATTTAGTACGTGTTTCGGCAACATCACCAAATCTCCGAGAAGTGTAAGGAGAAATTTTAGTATCGCATGTGCCGAATCGAGCGCGCCGACAGCGATTCCCGCAAGATCGATGACGATGTTTTCGCCGAGTTTACTCTCCTCGAGTTTCTTGATCCAAGGGAATTTGGAGCTGAGATAAATCGCTTTATCGACCGTGTATTCCTTGGAAACGTTCAACCGACTCAGTTCGAGTTTGAGTTCCTGAAGTCCTGATTCTGCTACTTTCTCAATCTCTCGAAAGAGGTTCATAATATCCTGAAGTGCTTCGTCCGAGATTTTTGCTCCTTCCAACTTCTTCTCTTTTTCAAGTTCCCCTCGAAGTCCTTCAAGCCCCTTCCCTACCTCGATACGGTGAATAAGTGCAAGGATTTCTTTTTTCGTCATATGACTATTGAGACTCTTGAGAGTATCGACAATCTGATTTTCGAGCTCAGTTTTCTCTTTATTTTTGAGGATACCTGCATGCTGTTCGACTGGAACTGGTTTTTTAACAATTTCTCCAACAAGATCCTTTTGTTCGTGAGACATATATGAGAATTAAGAAGTTAAAAACTAATGTATGCTTCCGCTTGCATTTATACTTCCACTTCCTGTGTTTTCCATCTTTTGCAGAAGTTCATCTGCCTGTTCTCCGAATACTCCGTCCGGATCGGTTTCTTTCGTGGATTGTATGTATTCTCTTGCAGAAGTATAGTTATTTTTTGCAAAATGCAATTTTGCGAGTCCGAGAAGAGTTACAGGATTTCGTGGATCCAAAGAAAATGCCTTATTTAAATCTTCCGTTGCCCGATCCATATCATTATTCAAGAGATAAAGATTCCCGCGAAGAGCATAGAGTGTATCGGAATCGCTGAATTTTTCTATTCCTTCATTCACCCAGAGAAATCCTTTTGCACGCTCATTTCCTTCGAGAGCGAGATGTACCGCTATAATAAAATCGTTCTCCGTAACATCTTCTTCTTTGAGAAGATACCGAAAAATCTTGAACATTCCTTTTTTATCTCCGAGAATATAATAGTTGTAGAGAAGTCGGCGTTCGAGCTCTGTTTTCGGTATATATCCATTCAGGACGGCCGTATTGAAATACAGATTGGACAGAGTATAATCCTCGAGATAATAATTCGTGAGCCCGAGAGTATAAGCAATAGTCGTATCTTTAGAATCAAATGTATAATATTTCCCCAGATAAGTATTTGCTTCTTTGTATTTTCAAAGTTCATAATTACAATACCCTGCTATCTTGTAAGCGATTTTATAATCGGGGCGTTTCTCGATGATTTCCGCAGCGATTTTCGCACCAGCAAGATACTGTTTAGACTCAAAAAAAGCACCGGCAAGAAGTATATTTCGATACTGAAAATCAGTACTGACTTTCATATACGTATCTATGATATTTTTCAATTTCGCAGTTGATTCATAGCTTCCAGAATAGGAATCCAGATTTATAACACAATTATGAATCCCAGTATAACAGGTTTCTATATACGAATAATAGTCCATTTCATCTTCTGAAATTCAGAATTTTTGAATCTCCGTACTTTTTACTCCGGTACTTTCATCGAACATCAATGCTGAAAGCATCTTTTTCTTTTCCTCTTCTTCTAAATCGACAAATGGAACTTTCTTATAATACCTGTATGCATTTTCAAAATTTTTGAGATCAAAATACACTCAAGCGATTTTTCGCTCAAGAACATGGTCTTCCTTGAGGCGGAGATAGGCATTGAGATAATATTTAAGAGCGGTCTCCTGATCGCTTTTAAGCGAAAAATAATCCCCTTTTCGGATAATGGACCGAAAATTTATACGACGTTTGGATTCATCCATTTTCTCTTCACGGGTCTGTCCCGTTTGGACGAGCACTACTTGCTTTATCTCACTTCCTGTCGAACTTTGAATCTTTTTTCCTGTATCAGGAGAAGAAAACGGAAGAGTACAGGAAGAGAGGAGAAAGAGAAAAATAGGAATGAGAAGGTATTTTTTCATTTTTAAATAGAGACGAATTATGGAAGGTTTTTTATGAATTGTTCGCAATTTTCTATGCAAGTTCCGATACTTTTCAATGGAGCAAAGAAATACACATCTTCCGATGGATAACCCAAACCCTTTATGACTTGATCTTCCGAGATATCAACCCCTGTTAAATTTTCATATTTTTCAACAAAATCTTCATCCAGTATGCCAGAATTATGAGCATACAAATGCCTGCATAACATAAACTGTTGCATATTTCATAACTGACTATTGTCTTCCAAGTTATAACTCAATTCCTTTTTGAATAGCTCAATGAGATTAAAATCATTTTTATTAATAGCTGGCATGAGTTTCTGGAAAATTCCTTTTTTGTAACTTTTATCTTGCTTTAAATCAATAAGATTCCTGTATCCTTTTTTCTCCATGTAATAATATTTGAGTCCTTTTTCTAACTCGGATGCTAACCTAGTAAAAGTCCCCATATCAAAAAATTTATCACCAAAACGACTTATCCAAAATTCATGATAATTATTAAAATTACCCATAAGTTCTTTACCTCATTCTGTTATTATCTGATTCTTCAACCTATCTTCTAACAAAAATCTTAACATATGCTGCACTTCTCTAATTCTACTTATATCATTCAAAGTCTTTTCTTTTGCATTCATATTTATCGAATTAAAAAGCAACCGAAATTTCTGGATATGGAAATCTACCTGAAATTTTAATTATTCATCTCTCAACTGAATTCCGAGTATTTTCAAATCTGCATCGTCGATGATACTTGGTGCGTTCATCATAACATCCTCGGCTTTTCCGGATTTCGGGAAGGCGTAGACTTCACGGATATTGTCTTCGTCTTTCAAAATCATAAGGAGTCGGTCGAATCCGAAAGCAAATCCTCCGTGCGGAGGCACTCCGAATTGGAACGCGTTGTACATTGCTCCAAATTTATCCTTCACTTCTTCTTCTCCTTTTCCAACCATTTCAAAAGCTTTTACGAGCGCTTTTAGATTGTGGTTTCGGATAGAACCAGAGAGAACTTCGTACCCATTACAAGCGAGGTCGTACTGCATACCATGAATTTCTGTCGGTTCTGGATTATCGAATGCTGCAGCCCCTCCATGAGGCATAGAAAATGGGTTATGTTCAAAGTCGATACTTCCATCATCTTTTCGTTCAAACATTGGAAAATCCGTTATCCAAGCAAATGCAAGTTCTGACTTATCCGCGAGATTGTATTTATCTCGAAGAGCAACACGAACCGCTCCAAGTACTTTGGTCACGAGTGTGTATTCCCCTGCTCCGAAGAAAATCATATCCCCTGCTTTTGGTTGGAGTTTTTCTTCGAGTGCTTTCATTTCCGCAGGAGAAAAGAATTTAAGGATAGGACTTCGAGGTCCTTCTGCTTCATATATTATATAGGCAAGCCCCTTCGCTCCATTTGCTTGGGCAACTCCCGTAATTGCGTCAATTTCGCTTCGGCTCATAGCAACATTTTCGAGTTTCATCGCTTTTACGACTCCTCCGGTTGCAACCGCTCCTTGAAATACAGAGAATCCAGAGTTTCTAAAATCTTCGGTAAAATCCTCGAAATGGAGGTCAAATCGAACATCCGGTTTATCGCTTCCGTAGAGATTTTTCGCTTCTTTATGTGTGAATCGGTAGATTTTATTTTCTCGAATATGTTTCTCTGGAGAGATTCCAGCGATGAGGTCTTTCACGAAAGATTCAGCCACAGAGAAAATATCTTCCTGTTCTACGAAACTCATCTCGCAGTCAATCTGATAAAATTCACAGGAGTGCCGGTCTGCACGAGGATCCTCGTCACGGAAACACGGAGCAATCTGGAAATACTTGTCGATTCCACCAACCATGAGGAGTTGTTTGTATTGTTGTGGTGCCTGTGGAAGCGCATAGAATTTCCCGTTATGAAGACGTGACGGGATGAGGAAATCTCGAGCTCCTTCTGGAGAACTCACGGTAAAAATAGGAGTTTGAACTTCCGTAAACCCCTGAGTTGTAAACCAGTTTCGAGTGAAGTGGTTCATAATCGCACGGAATTTTATATTTTCGAGAACTTTCGTTCGACGGATATCCAAATATCGGTGCTTGAAACGGATTTCTTCATTGGCAGTCGTATGGTCAGAAATCTCGAACGGAGGAGTTTTGGATTCCGCGAGAATCTCCGCGTTCAATGTAATAATCTCAATTTCCCCGGTTACAAGATTCGGATTCGTCTGTCCTTCTGGACGGTGACGAACTTTTCCTGTAAGTTTTACGACATATTCGCTTCGGAATGTATCGGCTACTTTCCAAGCAGATTCGTTGTCCTGTGGATCAAATACCATCTGAGTAATCCCGTAACGATCTCTCAGGTCGATAAATATGATTCCTCCGTGATCACGACGATTCGCTACCCATCCAGAGAGAGTAACTTCTTGTCCAATATGTGCAGCGGTAAGTTCTCCGCAGGTATGTGTTCGGTGCATAGGTAAATAAGTTAAAAATTAGAAATTATAAGTTAAAAGTTTTTTGCTTGTCATTCTGAACTCGTTTCAGAATCTTCCTTTTTGTTTAAAATCTAGATTTCTCATTTCACTTCCTCGTTGAGACGATGGAAGAATATTTCCATAAAATCGTGTCTTTCCTGTGCCAGACGTTTTCATTCGGCCGTGTATACCTTGTCTTTTATCTTCTGGAGTTTCACGGTATATTCGCGATATGCCGTGTCTTCTTTGGTATATTCGGCATTGGGATCCAGATTGGGATTCGGGTCGTGAAGTCTCGCGTGATGCTCTCCGGCAAATAGGAATGCTCGACCGATTCCGACAGCACCGATGCTATCAAGCTTGTCCGCATCGAACAAGACTTTTGCTTCGAGCGTTTCCGGAAAATTGTTTCAACGGAAACGATGCGTTTCAATACAGTGAATAATTTTCTGGATTTTGTCATCTGATACTGCAAATGATTGCAGGATTTTTTCTGCCATATTCGCGCCGAGTTCGGCATGGCATACTTTTCATTTGCTCTTGTCTTGTGCACTGCGTCCGATGTCGTGCAGTATGGTCGCTATCTCGACTATTTCCATATCGGCTCATTCCGATTTCGCTATATGCCGCGCCAATGTCAAGACTCTCTGCGTATGTTCCCAGTCATGGCTCCCGTCGGTATGTTCAAAAACATCCTTGGTATATTCAAGAAGCTTTACAAACAAAGGAGATGAATCTTTGGACATATAAATTATGAATTATTAAGTATTTTCCCGGCCCGTCTTATTGCAACAAATCCATATGCCCAGAGAAGTGGGAGCCAGACAGGCATAAGTCCGAAGAGACTATTTCTGAGGAATATTTCAACGCCCGTACTGATGAATCCATATTCCGATATGGTCATAGCAATAAGTCCAAATAGAAAGATTATCCATTCATTCTTCTCATATCTGAGAAAAAATGCTACCGCGATGATTATAATATATATTCCGAGAAGAATAAAATCATTCGGAATAATTGAAATAGCTCCAACCATAACAATTATCGGAATGGTTTCGAGAAATATCTTCCAAACGGTACGAAATGAACTCATAATCGATAAGGTAAACAAAAAGCACACAAAAACGAATGTTTTCATGTGCTTCGGTTCGATAGTTCGAAAGGTGCCACCGAGGCTCGTACTTAATTATACTCTATAACGGAAGTTCCCGTGAGGTTCTATTCTCCCGTGAATCGGGATTTCTTCCTCCAGCATCGTAGGTGTTGGCTACTCAATCGCTTTTGACAAGAGGATAGTATGGAAATACTCTTAAAAGTCAAACCAATTACTTATGATATCAAATTAGAATTGATTCAAAAACTATCTTATCTCTTCGAGATCCGAATCGCATAAGAAGCCAATCTGGAAATTCCGCACATGCATCATCAAGGATTTTATCGATACGATTTACCACAGAGGACTGCATACCATCTCTGAAAAATGTCGGTTCACGTTTTTGAAAGAATTCCCTCTCCATTTTGATTGGAGTATCTTTTTCAAAGTGTAATCCAATTTTCTTAAGTTTTGCTATCATAGTAGATCTATGTGGACTTGGAATTCCCGCTTCATCAAATGAATTATTTTTAAATCAGATTAATACTACGCGTTGTTCAGCTAAAGAAAGAAGTCCTCGTTTTTCCGGATTAGTTCAAAGAAGTGGATAGAGAAAATGAGGAGTAATCTGATCAAGGCATTCAACTTTTGGCAAAGAAAGTACACGTTCCAAATCTCGGTAGGCACTCCGTGTAATATTTTCAAGATTCTTTACTGAATCAGGATGTTCAATGTCATCTAACCCCTCAGCCTCTCACCGAAGCGAACGGAGAAACATATCGTCTTGTCCAGACCCATTATAATCAAGTGGTCTCAGTTTCTTTGACATAGAGTATTATTAGTATATGTAATGATTCTGAATATAAATAAAAAGTGTAATAAGTCAAACAAAAATCCGAAAGAATTTAAACTAAAATAAACTAAATAATCTTCTCAATAATCCTATTAAATACCTCCTGACTGCTACCATTTCCATCGATATGGATAATTCTGTATCACTTATCCTCATATATCGAGATTCCCTGGGAAAAAGAGTCAAGATATGTGCGTGCCTTTCACTCAACCATCTCTGGACTATCATCAGTTCTTTCTTCCAGTCTTTTCCGTATTTCATCAGACATTCTATCGGTATCTTGCTTGGAATATGTCTTACCTGTACTCATATCGATAAATCTTGATGCTCCACGAGTTATCAAAGTACCCATTTGGATACCCTCTAGGGAGATAAGTAGCGTTGATTTCGGAAGGAGTACACTGGACATAAAATCTGCTGCCACTTTATTGAGACGAGAAAAAGTGAGGATACAGAAACTATCATTCTCCTTCACTTTTTTAACCCTCTCTGTTATTGTCTCCGCAACCAGTGATAACGGAGCTCCAACTCAGTTCTGAATAGCTTTTAGAAAAATTCTTCCTGTCTCATCTGGAATCAAGGAACGATCTCTGAGTATTTGTCCAACATCAAGCACTTCATAGGAATCACCAAAATACTCTTTCAATAACCAAGCTTGTGTCGATTTTCCAGAGTTTGTTGGTCAGGAAAGAATTATATCATACATAAGAAAAGTTGTAATCTAGCCTAAAACTGCTTCAAGAACGCAATATTCGGATTCTGGAAATACCGCATATCAGGAATTCCGTAGTTAATCATAACGAGACGATTCAGTCCGAATCCAAAGGCAAATCCAGTGTATTCATCTGGATTAATTCCTCCTTCTCGGAGAACATTTGGATGAATAAGACCTGCTCCCATGAATTCAATCCAACCAGATTTCTTACATATTTTACACCCGGTTCAGGAGCAGAATGGACAAGAGAAATCCACTTCTACTCCCGGCTCTACAAATGGGAAATATCCAGGACGCATACGGATGGAAACTTCTCGCCCGAATATATCAGAGAGCATAGTCCGGAGTGTATATTTGAGGTTCGCAAGCGTAATATCTTTATCGATTACCATTCCTTCTACCTGGTAGAAAGTATTTTCATGCGTCGCATCGATATCCTCGTTTCGGAATACTCGTCCGGAAACGATGGCCTTAATCGGAGCTCCTTTGGATTTCATAATAATATTCTGCATACTAGAAGTCTGAGTTGCGAGAACATTTCCTGTTCCTTCAAGCCAAAAAGTATCCTGCATATCACGAGCCGGATGAGTTTTCGGGATGTTGAGCGAGTCGAAATTCCAGTACTCGGTCGTTACTTCGTTCGATTCATAGATATCGAATCCCATACGTTTGAAAGAGTCCTCCACTTTCATAAGCGTCCGAGTAATCGGATGAAGGTGATTCCCTGTATCTTCGGAAACGGGAGTTGTCACATCTTCGAATTCATTCGCAAGACGGTCGGCGATGAGCTGGTTCTTGATAACCACGAGCTGTGCCTCAAAAGCCGCAGTGATGCGGATTTTACATTCATTGATGGCTTTTCCGACAGTTTTCTTGTCTTCGTCAGAAAGGTCTTTTACTCACTTGAGAAGTTCCGTCAAAGAACCATTCTTCCCGAGAATGGCATTTCGAAGGTCAATAAGTGAGGCTTCGGAAGCGAGAGCGGAGATTTGAACAAGAGAGTTTTGTTCGAGAGTTTGAAGAGTTTGGAGCATAAAATTAGTGTAAATTGTATTTTAAAATGGAAGATCCTGAATCAAGTTCAGGATGACTGTATTTTAATAGAAAAAATAAATCAGGAATTTCCTAAAAAAAATGATTTTCTGCAAAACGGATTTTTAAGGGAAAAACTGCTTGAGTCAGATGATAAACAGTTTATTTGTTGCTACCCGACGAGTTTTTTTCCCTTAAAAGCTTTTGGTACTTTTGGCTACAAAAGTATATAATCTTTGAATACAAAGTTCGCGTTTTGCAG
>Ga0208863_1001434_pt1 | contig 15174 bp, 12 predicted proteins | sample RifOxyD3_FD_184040 | JGI IMG/M metagenome (GOLD analysis project Ga0208863, IMG submission 184040) | Soil microbial communities from Rifle, Colorado - Rifle Oxygen_injection D3 (SPAdes) | ecosystem: Environmental > Terrestrial > Deep subsurface > Rock core/Sediment | place: Rifle, Colorado...
CTCCTTTCCAAAAAAGGGGAGGCAGGACCGTTTCCAGTCCTACCCTGGCGGCCGCAAACCGTATCCATAAAGGACGTAGGCTTTCAGGCTCGGAGTTATATTGGTGGATCTATCTTTCACCAAGTTATCTATTTAGCCGGTGCGTCAAGTTCTTTCAAGCCCTTTTTGCAGGAAGAGATTCCCCGGGCAAGGCCGGTGGCGAAAGGTTTCAATGCAGAAACTATTTATTGAAGGCCAGCTCGGACGACAAGATCACCTCAATCTCCTCAACGATCTTTTCCTGGCGGAGGGCGTTGCGTTTTAGGCCGAGCCGGCCGACGGTCTCGTCCAGCCGGTCGAGAGCATGCTCCATGTGGGCCAGGCGTTGCCGGTTCTCCGCCAGCAGCGACTCATAGAGCAGGCCGTAGAGGGTCGAGAGGAGATACTGGTCGAGCAGTTCGGTAAAAAAATCAGGAGGCGTGAGGTGCAGGCGGGGCGGAAGTCCGAGAGGCGGTGCAGCGAGCGGGGTAAGCGGCAGCAGACGTTTGAGTGTCGTTTTGCTCTCGGCGTCGTGGGCCAGGCTGAAGAGGGTTGCGCCGTTCCCGGAGATTTTTTGACCGGCGGTGTGCAGGGCGTCCATCAGGCGGTTGAGCACAGCAGGCACGTCTTCGGTCACGGTCGGACCGTCAAGTCCGGCGAGGACGGCGGGATTGGCCGCCAGCTTCACCCTCAGGCGATGGCCCACCACCAGCAGGGCCGGGGCAGGTTGCCAAGCCGGCAGGTCGGCAAGGAGGCTTTCGTTGAAGTTGCCGCAAAAGCCCCGTTCCGAGCCGATCAGCAGCAGGATAGCCGGCGGGGTTGCAGCCGGATCGGCGATCGGGAAGAATGCTAGAAAATCGGCGGCGGCTGCCTCAATGTTAGCGAGCATGCGGCGCTGGTGCCCGATAAATCGGGTGAGTTTGCGGGTTTCGACCAGGGCCAGACTCTTCATCGCCGTCATGATGCCGCTGATTTCGCTAAGCCGCACCAAGCGTTGAGAGAGTTCGGCGAGGCCGCTCATCCTGCATCTCCAAGCCAGTTTTGCAGCCGGGTCAGCCAGATAGCCCTGGCCGTATCGAGTTCCAGAGGGTCGTGTGAGAGGCCGGCCGCTATTTTTTGCAGGGTCTCTCTCACAGAATTAGTGGCGTCGGCATTGAGCATTCCCTCGTTGAAGGCGATCATCCAGGCGAGCTGGAAGGCGGCGCTCATAGGATCCAGCCGTTCCTGTTTAAGGATCTCGCGTAATAACCGACCGCGTCGGATTTTAGCCTCGGTACCCGATTCCAGCTTGGTGCCGAAGCGGGTGAAGACCTCAAGTTCGAGGAATTGCAGGTAGTCGAGCTTCATCCGGCCCGCCTCCTCTTTGATTTTCGGGTGCTGGGCCTTGCCGCCGATCCGGGAAACCGACAGCGGGACGTCAACGGCCGGTAGGACACCGGCGGCGAACAGGTGGCGGTCCAGGTAGATCTGGCCGTCGGTTATCGAGATCAGGTTGGTGGGGATATAGGTGGCGATCTCGCCCTCCTCGGTTTCGATGGGTAGCGCTGTCAAGCTGCCGCCGCCGTGGTCCGCCGCCAGGCGGGTGGAGCGTTCGAGCAGGCGGGCGTGCAGATAGAAGATATCGCCGGGATAGGCCTCCCGGCCGGGTGGGCGGTGCATCAAGAGCGACAGCTCCCGATAGGCACGGGCGTGGGTGGTGAGGTCATCGTAGACCACCAGGGTATCATCGCCGCAGTTCAGCCACCCTTCGGCGATGGCGCATCCGGCAAAGGGGGCCAGATATTTCAGCCCCGAGGTGGCTGTAGCCTCGCCTACTACCACCGTGGTGTAGGCCAATGCCCCGCGTTGGCGATAAGCGGCCGAATGGCCCTTCGCTCAAATTGTTAAATGTTGTCGGCGCCACGGAATTGAAGCGTTGGCCTAGCCAGTAAGGTGATAGGTGAGGTGGGTGATATGGTAACGGCATCCAGTGCTATACTTGATACAGTTTACTATTATGATCAATACCGAGGACAACGTCATGAACAAAATCGATGTTGAAAAGCAAGAAGTGGTATCAAGAATTCCGGCAGGGAAGTCGGCAATGTTTTTCGGCATCAAGGAAGTCAATGGGTTCCCGAGTATGGAATAAAAACAAACGAAACAGGGCCAATCCGACTGCTGCACACGAAACAAAAGACAGCGAGGGCATCTTCCCACACTGTCTCTTGTTTTGTAGCAACACTTTCTCAATGGTTATGGGTTACTTATACACGCCCGGTACTTCGAAAAGGTTGGTGTAGGTATTGATGACCTGGGCTGCCTTGTCGCCTGTTGGTATCCCTTTCACGACTTCGCGGGTCTGCATATCTATAACATACAGTGCACCATCGGCAGCATTTGTGGCATATGCCTTCTTGCTGTCGGCGCTGAAGACGATATGACCTATATGGTTGCCGTTGCCGACTGTGAGATCCTTGAGTTTGAGCCCTGTGCCGGCATCAACGATAGTGATAATGTTGGAGCCGTAAGGCGTGATTACTACATATTTGCCATCAGGGGTCAGATATGGATGGCCAATGCCATTTGCCGCCTTGATCGTTCTGACGACCTTCTGTTGAGCCACATCAATTACCGCTACAGTGCTGCCGCCGAATTTCGGGCCGGGACCACGATTACAGAAATAGAAATATTTGCCATCAAGGGTAAATATGCCATGATGGCCTTCTATTGCTTCTCCTTCAGCAGTTGGAATCTCGATCCTCTTGACTTCTGCAAATGTTGCCATGTCAACGATTGAGACAGACGGTTTTAGCTTGGCCGCATCATTGCCCTCATAAACTATCCAGACTTGTTTGTTATCCGGGGTTGGGATGAAGTAATGAGCCGGGCTGTCGCCGTCGATTGTTGCCGCCACTTCAAGAGACGGAATATTAAGAACGTATGACTTCTTGTCGGCATAGTTCTGGACAAAAGCGTATTTGCTGTCCCAGGTGAAAGCCGAGTGCATCATCAATGGGCCTTTGTGCTCCTTGTTCTGGTGATCAACCGCAAAGGTTTTCAATTCCTTGTCAGTCTTGGCATCAAGCAGGACCGCCTTGACTTCGCCGGTATGATTAATGAGCACATATTTACCATCCGGTGTAACGAGTGGATGTTTGACGTTTTTCCCCGTCTTGATATGAGTTAGAGTTTTATGGTTTATTGCATCAATAACTGTGACCGAATCACCGCCGTTTTCGCCGACATAAATCTTTTTAAGATCAGGAGTAAGGCAGGCAAGCCAACCGGTCGGGCCGGTTTCGCAATGGCCGATGACCATCTCCTTCTGCGGATCAACAAAAGACAGGGTCTTTGATGCCGCATTCGGCACGAAAATCCACTTTGCCACAGCCGCATAAACGACTGTGCTCAGACCAACTACAACGAAAGCAATAAGACAACACTTCAGCAATCTCTTCATGCATTCCCTCCTTGTTTGACGGTTCGTTTAGTAAAGAAAATTTTGTAGTCCGGCAGTACTTCCTTGGAAGAGGAGAATTGCACCTATCGTGCCAGTGAGCTGAAACAACTTTATCACCCGAAAAGGGGCTTGGAAGAGGCGGATTGCCGAAGAATGGTTGCCCTATGCCTTTGGTGTATGGGCAAAATACTAAGGCAAAATACCCTAATCAGTGCGTTTTACTCTAGGGGGATATCTATGGAATTGAGCTTCCGGCGCAGTGTGCTGTAGTCAATTCCGAGAAGGCGGGCCGCTTTACTCTTGTTGCCATTGACGGATTTTAAGACACTGGCAATATGAAGTCGTTCAAGATCGAAAAGGGTAATATTGGTCGGATGCGCGGTAGCGCTCTCCAACAGCGACGGGCTGGCAATTTTGATCTCATCCGGCAGATCGTCAGCGCTGATGACATCGTCATCCGTCATCGTGATAGCCCTCTCGATGATATTTTCAAGTTCTCGCACGTTGCCTTCCCATTTATATCGTTTGAGCAGTTCTTCGGCATCCTTGTTTATTCGCGAGATATCTTTCGCCATTTTGAGAGAGAATTTTCGGACAAAATGTCTGACAAGAAGCGGGATGTCTTCTTGCCTTTCCCGCAAAGGCGGTATCTCAATAGGGATCACGTTTAAGCGGTAGTAAAGATCCTTTCTGAATGTACCCTTGTCCACTGCTTCTTTAAGATATTCATTGGTGGCGGCAATGACTCTTATGTCAACAGTTACCGTCTCTTGACCGCCGAGCCTCATAAAGCACCTCTCCTGCAGGACTCTGAGCAGCTTTACCTGCATCATCGGGCTGATGCTGCTCACTTCATCGAGAAATAGCGAACCGCCGGCAGCCGCCTCAAAGAGGCCGGTCTTTCTGCTGACGGCGCCGGTAAACGCGCCTTTTTCATAACCGAACAGTTCTGACTCTAGGAGTTCATCAGGCAGGGCGCCGCAATTGATCGCGATGAACGGCCTCTGTGACCTTGTGCTGCCATAATGGATCGCCCTTGCCACAAGCTCCTTACCCACGCCGCTTTCTCCCATGATCAGGACAGTGCCGTCCGTATTTTTGACCTTTTCGATCATACTGAACACCTGTCTCATGGCAAGGCTGGCACCGATTATTTCGCCCGAGCCCGGCAGTGCTTCCAACTGCTTCTTGAGATCTATATTTTCGAGTTTCAGACTTCGTGTTTCCGCCGCCCTCCTGACAACAATGGCAATGTGCTCGGGGTCAAAGGGCTTCGGAATAAAGTCATACGCCCCTGATCGTATGGCTTTGACTGCGGATTCGACGGAAGAATACGCGGTGATCACGATCACGAATATGTTCCTGTCAACCTTGTGCGCCTCCTCAATCACCTTGAAGCCGTCAATATCAGGCAGCATCAGGTCGGTGATTACAATGTCGACAGGGTCACCGCTGCGTAGTCTAGTAATTGCATCAGAGGCATTGCTGAAGGTCTCGACCAGACAATTCTCCGGTTCAAGCGACCTTCTGATTATCTTCAGCATGGTCGCTTCATCATCGATCGCCAAGATCTTGAGCGGTCTATCCATTTTTTTCTCCCAGAGGAAGCCTGATTCTGAAGGTGCTTCCATGTCCTTTCCGGCTTTCTGCAATAATCTCTCCACCATGGTTCTGGACTATGCCGTAACTTATTGCAAGTCCCAGGCCAGTGCCTTCACCAACTGCCTTTGTTGTAAAAAATGGATAAAATATCTTGCCCTTAATCTCATCATCAATACCGATGCCATTATCCGATATAGATATCTCAGCCATATTGTCTTCGATGATTGTAGTCCTGATCGTGATGCTGCCGGATGAGGCGATTGACTGGACCGCGTTAAACAAGATATTACTTAATACCTGACTTATCTGGAGGGGATCGACACTAATTTCCTGGAGTCCGGAAGTTGACGCCCTGACGATTTCGATAGATCTTGATTGCGCCTGATGCGCAACTGACTTGACAGCGTCATCGATGAGACCGCTCAAAGATGTTATTTCTTTCTTCGGAGGCGCCTGCCTGGAATACACGAGAAGATCTTTGATGATGTTCGCACACCGACCGGAATCTTTGATGATCGATTCAAGGTCTTCACGAGCCGCAGTCTCCCAGGTGTTTTTCAGCATGAGCTTGGCAATGCCGATAACGTTGCCGATGGGATTATTGATTTCATGGGCAATGCCTGCGGCAAACTTGCCTATGGCCGCAAGCCGCTCGGATTGATAAAGTCTATCCTCCATGCACCGCATTTTTTCGAGATTCGCCGCCATCCGGTTAAACCCCTCCGAAAGTTCGCCGATCTCGTCTCTTGATGCAATTTCTATTCTGTAGTCGAACTCCCCCTTTCCGATTCTTTCAGCCCCTTCCCTGAGTTTCACCACGGGTCTCAGAACCCTGTTCAGGACAAGGAATAGGACAAAGATCGAAGCGGCGGATATGGCCAGCAGGAGAAAGAAAAGGGTCAGATGGGTCTTCGAAATGATGCCCGGCAGCCTGTCTTCCTGGATAATCATCACATTCCCAACTGTGGCATTACTCATATCAGTAAGAGGAAATTTGATAAGCAACTTGCCTGACGGCCCTTCTGCTGAAAAGGCTCCGCCATCCCTCTGTATGTGCAGGGTCGAGGAGATTATACTGTTCGCGGAATCAGCGATTACCAGATCCGTATTGCTCAGCTGCTTTATCTTGGCAAGCAGACTGTAATCAAGGAGTATGCCGGTGGTGATCGTGCCGATAATCTGACTTTCATTGTAAAAGATGGGGGCAGACGCCTTAATAATGAAACCCTGCTTCGTGAGCACAATGCCGGACATCACCTTGCCCTGCAGGGCGTTCTTGATAAACGGATCGGACAATCTGTCCTCGCCGTATCTGGCGGAGGCCTCGGCAACAGCAACAACCCGACCCCGGGCGTCACCGATCTCAATGGTGCTGACGTCGAAAGATTTGAACAGGCGGCTTATTGCCTGCAAGGGGTGCTCGCGCTCACCGGAAAGCTCTGTATGATAAAAGAGGCTGTCCTTTATCTCCCGGTCATTGCTGAAGAGCTTTGTGTAATTTGTAACTTTGCTCTGATAGTCCTCGAAAAGCTTGATCGCCAGATTTTTTACGCTTTCAAGGTGAGCCTGCTGCTGGGTGAGCAGGGCGTCTTTGATGAGATATGAAACAACCGGGATGGTCGTAATCGTTATAAGCAGGATTGGCAGGATAATAATCGAAACTACCTTGTACCTGATAGACAGCCTATTCCATAAGTTCTTCATTGAACCCCTGCAAAATTTTTTCTGATAATCGCCTGACCTTCTTTGCTCAGCACAAAATCGATGAAGGTTTTTGTCAAACCTTCAGGTTGTCCTTTCGTAATAATATACAGGTCGCCTGCCAATGGGTATAAGCCTTTTTCGGTGTTTTCGGGAGTGGCGGCTATCTTGTCAACGCTTACTACCTTCACCTTTACCCCCTGGGTGAATACCCTTGGAGCAATTCCGATTGCCGACTGGAATTTTTCCACGTATTCGACCACCTCTTTATCTGTTTTTACAACAATGGCTTTCATGGCAACAGGGCCTTTTATCCCCAGTGCCTTTCTTACAGGCTCATCCATATCCCGGCAATGGTCCCTGAAAACCAAAGCAATTGGCTTGTCCGGGCCTCCGACCTGCTTCCAGTTCGTTATCCTGCCATTATGTATATCGGAGACCTGCTTGAGAGAAAGGTTCTTTAACGGATTTTTGGGATGAACCATAACAGCCTTGATATCGACCGCAACCTTGTGCTGGATCAGATTGAGTCTATTAGCCTTTTCCGGCGGCAAAGGGCAGCATATGCCACCCATCTCCTGCTGTCCTTTTACTGCGGCCACGATCCCATCGGCGCATCCACCTCCTTTCACAAAGACCCATGCCCCATATTTTTTTTCAAAGGCTTTTGCCAGGGCCTCAAGCGCGCCATGCGCAAGGATATGTGTTCCTTGATAGCCTATGCCGGCAGCAACAGTAAGTTCAGCAGACATAAGGGAAAAACACAGAAAGCAAATTAAGGCGGAGATGATTCGTAAGGTCATAATTCCTTTTATTATACGATTTGATTGCATAGAAGATATACGAAATTCTTCATTTTTCCCGATTTTCGGCATTTATTCTCATAATATCTTTCAGTATCAAGAAAGGCAACTAGGTCCCGCGTCCGAAATAATACCGCGAATCAGAGCCAATCAGAATACTGTTCAGAGGAATCGGCTTTCCGGCGGTCATCAAGGCAGCATGACTCATCCCTTTTTCGGCATACTTTCAATCGTTGATCGCGATATCAAGGCATCTTCTCAAGAAGGCGCAGACTGGCAACCGCATGCCAGGTGGATTCCAGAAAGGGAGCGGCTCGGAGATTACGCGAAAATCCGCCGGCACCGGTCTGGCAAGAAACGATAAACGCTCTGGCATTAACCAGGTCGACTGGTACTGCGGCAAGCAGCGTCAAAGCAGCCAGACCGGCATGGCAGTTTTCGATAAAAGACGTTGTGCCGGGAAAAAAGCCGAATCCGCCGTCGCCGTTCTGCGAACGTTGCAGCCAATCGACAATTTCGTTGGAATCCACGGGCTGCTCGTTGAGCATGTTTTGTACGGCCAGATACCTGTGCATATCGTCCACTGCATATCGGGCGGGAAGGGGCACCGGCTGTCTGCCGCCCAGCAACTCCCTGGGCTTTATCGCCAGGATTTCAACTGCTATCCGTGCGACATAATAGACGGTGGCAAGTGATGGTTCTCTGGCCAAACAGGCGGCGACATGTGATCGAACTCGCTCGACATCAATGGCAAGGTCCAGGGAGCGACAGCTCAAGAGCATCCTGAAGGTGGTGGAGATTGCCAGCCAGGGCGCCGCCAGCACCCGACCGAGATAGCAGGCCAGGGCATCGTCATCCCCTGGAGGCTTTGGAAGATCAAAGCCGCGCTCGCTAATATCGAGTAGGATGGCAACCGCCTCAAAGGTATCTTCGACAGTGGCCGGCAACCGTGGCGTGGCACTGTACCCGCCCGTTGCCTGCCGTCGTTTCCGAACGAATTCGACGATTGCCGGATAATCGACACTGCGGCTGCTTGCCATTGGTGCCGCACTAGACTCCGCCGTTGGTAGATGATCTCCCATTTTGGATTGGTCAAGGTCGGGCATTTTATCCACTCCTTCGACTTAAGGAGTTACCAGCGTCAAAAAACATGGTCAGCTTCGCTCCAAGACGTTGCTGAACACTGCCGCCGCGCCCAGCTCGGCCTCAATCTCCAGTAGCCGGTTGTACTTGGCGATCCGCTCACTGCGGCAAGCTGAACCGGTCTTGATCTGACCGCCGCCCATGGCTACAGCGAAGTCGGCCATGAAGGTGTCCTCGGTCTCACCGCTCCGATGGGAGATCACATATCCCCAACCAGCCTTGCGACAGAGTTGAATAGCCTCGATCGTCTCGGTAACCGTACCAATCTGGTTGAGTTTTATCAGGACGGCATTAGTGGATTTTTCCCGGATTCCTCGGTCGATAAACTGGGTATTGGTCACATAAATATCATCTCCGACGATCTGGATTGTGCCGCCCAGCGCCACTGTATGAGCCTTAAAACCCTCCCAGTCATTCTCAGCCAGACCGTCCTCGATCGAGACAATGGGATACCTGGAGATCCAGCCCTTATACAATTCGGTCATCTCAGCGCTGCTCTTCAGGCCTTGTCCGGATTTAACAAGATTGTATGCGCCATCTTCGAAGAACGAGCTGGCTGCCGGGTCCAGGGCAATGGCCACGTCCTTGCCTGGCTGATAACCGGCTGCTTGGATAGCCGCGACAATCAGATCACAGGCCTCGTCATTGCTTTTCAGGTTCGGCGCAAAACCGCCTTCGTCGCCCACACTGGTGGCGTAGCCTTTTTTGGCAAGAATCTTCTTGAGGGCATGGAATGTCTCGGCCCCATAACGCAGGGCCTCGGCAAAACTCGGAGCGCCTACCGGCATGACCATGAATTCCTGAAAATCGACGCTGTTGTCGGCGTGCTTGCCGCCGTTTAAGATGTTCATCATGGGAACCGGCAACCGGAACGCGCCTGGCCCACCCAGGTAGGCGTAAAGCGGCAGACCGGCCGCCATTGCAGCGGCCCGCGCCACGGCCATTGACACTCCGAGAATGGCGTTTGCTCCCAGCTTGCCCTTGTTTGGTGTAGCGTCCAGCTCAATCATCAGCCGATCAATCTCGGCCTGCCGGAAAGGGTTAGCGCCGATAAGTCTAGGTGCGATGATTTTGTTGACGTTCTCTACTGCCTTGAGCACACCCTTGCCTCCGTAGCGCTTCTTGTCGCCGTCCCGAAGTTCAACTGCCTCATTCTCGCCGGTCGAGGCCCCGGAAGGGACGGAGGCTGAGGCCGTTATGCCGTTATTGAGCGCGCAGAAGACGCGGACGGTCGGATTACCCCGGGAGTCAAGAATCTCCATGGCGGAAAGTGAGGTGATTTTGGTTTGCATAGACGGTTATCTCCTTATTGTGGGTTCGAGTAGTTCATAGCTGCTCCTGACAACTTCCCCTGCACATCATGATGAAAAAAACAAACAGCACCGCCGACAAACTTGCAGTAATTGCGCCGAAATAAAAAGTCGCCGATGGTGAAACATGGTCCCACAGCCAACCGCCGATCAGGCTGGCCGGGAACATCGCCATGCCCACGGCAGTCGTGTAAACCCCGAAGGCCGTAGCCTTGAAATCCGCTGGGATGATAGTGGCCAGATAGGCCTTCTGTACTCCTTCCGTGAGCCCCATAAAGAGGCCGTAACCCACGAAGAGAATCCAGATGGTCGACGTTGTCCCGGCCACGGCAAAACCGTAGTACAAGGCGGCAAACAGCACGAAACCTAGCAGGATTACCCGCTTTTTGCCAAACCGATCAGCCGCCATGCCCGCAGGAACGGCCGAAAGTGAATAGACGAGGTTGAAGAGCAAATAGATGATGGGGATTGTCACCGGCTCGATGCCTTTTTGCTGGGCTCGAAGAATCAGGAACACATCGCTTGAGTTACCCACGGCGAACAGAACGGCGATAAAGACAAAAAACTTGAACCGCCAGTCAAAATGCGCCAGGGTCAGCTTCGGCCTTGCGGCTCGGGCAGTGGGCGGCTTCTTTTTTTCCGTGATGAAAAAAACAATCAGGAGCACCGCTACGATCCCCGGGATCATGGACAGCCAGAAGACCTTTCGGTAATCGTTGGCCAACAATCCGAGCAGAAAAAAAGCCAGGGCTGGCCCCACGACCGCGCCCATGGAATCCATGGCGCGATGAAAGCCAAACGCCTTTCCGAGGGACGAATTGTCCGTGGACTCGGCAATAATAGCATCACGAGGCGAGGTGCGGACGCCTTTGCCGAAGCGGTCGATAAACCGTGAACCCAACACGTGATGCCAACCCGACGCGAGAGCAACAACCGGCCTGCTAAGCGTCGAAATCCCATACCCTACGGCCATCAGCCATTTCCGGTTGCCTATCCGATCAGAGAGCCAACCCGAGAAGATCTTCAACAGACTGGCGGTTGATTCAGCAATACCTTCGATGAGACCGATCATTGATTTGCTGACCCCGAGCGTGTTCGCCAGGAACAGCGGGACAAGGGGGTAGATCATCTCGGAGCTTACGTCCATGAAGAAGCTCACAAACCCGGTAATGGTCACATTTCGGTCAAATCCGAAAAGCTTTCTGCCTGTCTTCATCTTTATCCCCCAGTCGCCCGCCGCACCATCTATCTCGACCACACATTCAACGCCTTATGCTGCTGCCGTGTTCAAGATCCCGCTGGCTTTTGTCCTTGGCTGGCAAAGCCGGTACGCAGCAGAGAGTCGCGGCTGATCATCCCCTTGAATCTCCCCGCTGCATTGAGGACAGGTAGACGTTTGAGTCCTTTTTCTATCATCAGCCGAATTGCCTCATCAATAGGGGCATCCTCCCGGACCGTGACGATGCTCACGTTCATAACATCAGCAGCAGTCCGGCTCCGCAAGGTCTCACCAAACTCCCGATAGCGTTTCCCTCGCTCCGTAAATGGAATTAACGTTGCAAGATAGTTCCAGATGCCTTCGGGGTGGTCCGGCATGAAGGCGCCAAGCAAGTCACGGTCGGAGATGAGCCCCAGAAAACGGCCATCCGCATCCACCACGGAAATCCGCTGGAAGTCATTGGAATCGATGAGCCGGATGACCTCCTCGACCGGTGTTTCAGGCAGCACAGCATGGGTGTCCCGACGAGAGATATCGGACACCAGACGGAGATTGCTGACCTCAATACGCTGCCCGGCAAAGGTGGTCCACTCCGGCGATTCCCGCATGATCGCCCGAAAAATATCCAGACGTGACAGCATGCCCTGCAGGCGGCCTTCGCTATCGACCACCGGCAGACGTTTCACCTTTTTCGTTAGCATGGTGTCGATCGCTTCGGTTACCAGCTTATCGCCATTAATGATCACGGCCGGAGAGGTCATGACCTCGCGGGCGATCTTGGAAGCAAGCGTTTCCAGTACCGCCGCCAGTTGGTCGCCGTTCGATGCGGCAAGCAAGCCAAGCCGCAGGGGCATGCCGCCCTTGTATATCAGATCGGTCTGGGTGACAATCCCCACGGGGCGGCTGTTTTCATCGACGACCGGCACCCCGGTGTAAACGGCCGTCAGCAGCAAACGAACAACCTCGTCGAGCGGCGTGGCCTGCGTCACACGGGTTGGCGAAGGCGTCATGATGTCCCGGACCTTGATCTGGCGCGGCAGAAGACGTTTCCTGGTCTTGTGGGCAATTACATCGACCTCCTGGACCGTCACGATGCCTTCGGTCACCATTTCTTCAACGCTGGGTAGAATCCGATCGAACTCGATGGAGGGCAAGACAATGGTGATCCGCAGGGGCATATTAAAGGAGAGGATCTCGATTTTACGACTGGCGATTTCGCCGTTTTCGTAACAGCCGTCCGTGGCCCGAGTCACCAGACAGCGCGCCGCCATCTTTTGTTCACGGACAAAACCGACAACGGCATCGTACAACGGCTGGCCATGCCAACGGGCCTCTTCACTGGTAAAAATCTCAATAACCTTATAACGCAGCATGATTTACAATCTCCTTTCTAACGGATTCGACCAACCAGCATCCCGAGAACCACCAAGGCCGCCCCCAGGAAGTTGTTGAGTAAAAAATTCGGCAAGGCCACCAGAATGTTTTGAGTACGCACCGCGTCCACGGTTTCCAGGGCATAGGTGGAAAATGTTGTTAAAGCACCCAAATAACCGGTTACGAAAAAAATACGCATCGACGGATTCATCAGACTGTTGCCGCGTTCGGCCAGACTAAAGGCCAGGCCGATCAGAAAACAACCAGCCAAATTCACCAGCAGAGTACCCCAGGGAAAACGATTGCCCAGAAGCTTAACCGCCAGCAGGGCCACGGCGTATCGGCTTAGTGCACCGATACTGCCACCGGCCATCACCATAAACACCTTATTCATCATACCCTCACTATCCCGGTCAATGACAATGGACTTTTCTCTACCCACCAAACAAAAAAAGCCCCTCCAGGTTTTCACCCGGTAGGAGCTTAGCGTTTGTAGCGCTGCCGAAAGAGTCCTACCAGGCAATTGACAATACAAAAATCCTGGTAGGAGTCATCAGCCATTTCCGGCGGTTAAAGGTGGACTCCATCACCGCATTGCATCTTACTAAAAAAGACTAAAACTAATTTTACCTGTTGTCCACAACATTCCGCAACTTTGAACGAAAGAGGAACCTGGTTTTTCTTGGGTAATATTGATTGCGGCTTTTTTTATAACTCGCGAAGGAAAAAATTTGTATTTTATTCAGTATTCCCCCCCATGATCGTATTAAGCCAGTCAAGGCCATGGCCGGCTCCAGGATGCCAGGCTATCAGGGCTGTGCGCAGGCTGAGCTTCTCTCGGACTTCGTTGATGAACCGCACCTCATGCGCCTTTCTGGAGACAAGCACCGGGTCGGTTAACGGCAGGGGGTAGAGGCTCTGGTTGATGACCCAGGCAAATGGTCGGATGCCAGCGCGCGCCAGATCAGCCTGGAGTCGGGCGGCCTCGTGTACCGGGGTCGCCTCCGGCAGGGTGACGATGAGAATCCTGGTGAACTCCTGGTCGCGGAGGCGTGGCAGAAGTTGGCGCACCGCCTCCGGCATATCGCTCATGGTCCGGGTTACTTCACGGTGATAGGCCTCAGCCGCGTCGAGCAGCAGCAGGGTGTGGCCGGTCGGGGCGGTATCGAGCACGACAAAGCCGTCTTTGCCCTCGTCGACCTTCTTGGCAAAGGCCCGGAAGACGGCGATCTCCTCGGTGCAGGGCGAGCGCAGATCCTCTTCCAGCAGTTTACGGCCCTGTTCGTCCAGACCTTGACCTGCCGCAGCCATGACTTCAGCACTGTAGGCCTTGGTCTCGGCCTCCGGGTCGATGCGGCTGACCGTGAGGCCGCTGACGATTTGGGCCAACGAAAAGTCAAGGTGGGCTGCCGGATCGGTGGTGGAGAGATGGACCGGAAAGCCGCGGCGGGCCAGTTCCACGGCAATGGCTGAGGCGATGGTGGTCTTGCCGACCCCGCCCTTGCCCATGGTCATGATTACCCCTTTGCTCTTTTGGGCTATTTCGTCAACCAGGCGGCTGATCCCGCAAGCAGCAGCCGTACAACCGGCGATTGCCTCGAATTCCGGAGGTGGTTGGGTGGCAGTCTGTCCGAGCAAGGCCCGCAGTTTTTCGATGCCTACCAGGCCAAAGGGCTGGAGCTGGAAGGTGGTGAGCGGCAGCTCGGCAAGTCCTGCCGGCATGGCGGTCATTGCCGTTGAGCCGCGTTCAGCGAGCGCAACGGCAACTGGGTCATCCGTGGAGGAAGAGGTGAAGAGGCCGTTGATCAGCAGCCGCTGGTTGCTGACCCCGAGGTCGGAGAGTTCGCCTCTGGTCCGCTCTGCCTCCTTGAGCGCCGCCAGTTCCGGGCGGCTGACCAGAAAGATCGTGGTCTGGCTGGGATCTGCTAAAGCCAGCAATGTGGCCTTATAAAGCGCCTGCTGGGCCTTGAGCCCGGCGAGCGGGCCGAGGCAGGAGGTGCCGCTGGTGTTGGTTTCCAGAAAGCCGCTCCAGGCCGAGGGCAGTTCCATGAGACGGAGGGTGTGGCCGGTCGGAGCGGTATCAAAGATGATGTGATCGAACTCCGTGGTTGCCGAAGGCTCACCAAGCAGCTTGGCGAACTCGTCAAAGGCGGCGATCTCGATGGTGCAGGCCCCGGAAAGCTGCTCTTCAATACTCTTGATCGAGGCCTCGGGCAGAATGCCGCGGTAAGGCGCCACCATCTTTTCCCGATAGACGCGGGCCGCTTCCTCCGGGTCGATGTTCAGGGCCAGGAGGCCGGAAACCCCGGGAACGGGAGTGGGGCGCGCCGACAGTCCGACGCCGAGCACCTCATCGAGATTAGAGGCTGGATCGGTGCTGACCAGCAGGACGCGCCGACCGGCATCGGCCAGCGTAATCGCTGCGGCGCAGGAGAGCGAGGTCTTGCCGACCCCGCCCTTGCCCGTGAAGAAGAGGTTTCTGGTCGCTTTCTGAAAGAGTTCCATGTTGATTTTCCTTTGTAGGGGCGATTTTTTTTCGCCTTGTAGTGGTCGTGTCGGGGG
>Ga0208863_1001435_pt1 | contig 15173 bp, 15 predicted proteins | sample RifOxyD3_FD_184040 | JGI IMG/M metagenome (GOLD analysis project Ga0208863, IMG submission 184040) | Soil microbial communities from Rifle, Colorado - Rifle Oxygen_injection D3 (SPAdes) | ecosystem: Environmental > Terrestrial > Deep subsurface > Rock core/Sediment | place: Rifle, Colorado...
ACGGCCTTATCCAGGCAGCTAAAAGAAGAGCCAGGGGATATCGAACAACCAAGAACCTGATCAACATGGCTTACCTCATTGCCGGCAAACTTGATTTCAGGCTACCCACTTGAAACAGCGAGGAGCCGAGTTATAGGAATCATAGGAAGCAGGGGAGCCACCGCCCATATCCACTTGATAGATGCCCTGGCCATTGGTGGCAAAGGCAAACCGAACCGCCAACTTGGCAGCATAGTCCTTGGCCTGGCCCACTCCTGCGGTCAGCAACTTATCCCACGCCTTGGCCTCAATCACAGCCAGCTTGGTGTTGCGATACTCCAGCACATAATCGGCGGTCAGCGCCTTGCCCCGTTTACCGTGGCCTTCGATGCGACCGAGGGTAATCGGGTACTCTCGTCGGATGCGGCTACCTTCAATTACCCCCCAGCCAGCGGCTTTCAAGGCCGGGTCAATATGTTCGGCTCTGGTTTCGGCTTCGTTCATGGTTTTTTCCTTAGCTTATTTGCGGCCTTTCCCGGTGGTAAAAAATTCTCTCCAGAGACAACTGCTTTGCCGGTCTTGGCCTCCAGCGCCTGGCGTGCCTGTTTGGCAATGGCGCCGCCTGTCTTTGCGGCCGCCTTGTTTTCGGCCATTCCGGTCGCCTCATCAACCTCAGCAATCTGCCTCGTTGATAACTCAGCCAGCGCGGTGAAGATCAGTTCCGCCTCGCTCATATGGTCGCGCAGGTTCTGACTCTGCAATCCCTTCATCTCCTTGTGATCCTGAACACTTACCCCTGACCACTCCTGATGAATGATGTTGGTTAGAATGGCGAACTCCTCGCCTTTCTTGATCTCGTGTTCAGCCCAGTAATCAGTCAGTTTGTTGCGTGTCTCCTGCCCGGTCATGCGTTGCTGAATCCACTTGTTGCTGCGTCCGTGCTTCTTCCAGGTCTCGCGGGCGCGAGCCAGCGACAGGGCGGGGTCAGCCATTTCCTGCATGCGCTCGTAGCCGACCTTGGCCAGCCAGAGCTTGATCGGCTCCGCCTTCGGGCTGGGAACTGATTGGACAAGGCGCAGGAGAGTTTCGGCAGTGGCAACGTCGGTGAGGCGTTGTTTGCCATCCGCAGCAGTCATTTTCAACTGGTGACAATTTGTCACCAGTTGGCTTCCTTCCTTGCCCAGTCGCTCTTTCAGCTTGTTCCAATACTTGCGAGCCGTTTGATAGTCAGCTTGCTGTGTCAGCACCTGAATGATGTCAATGACAGAGAACCACCAGATTTCGGTTTTTTCGTCATAGATATGGCGGATTTCGTGGGTTTCAAAAAAAACGGGTTGAGTTTGCATGGTTTGGCGTCCTAGAGTTGACCGGTGAAGGCTTGGTCGAGGATGGATTTTTTCAGGGCGTCGAGGGCGGCGAGTTTTTGCTGGTAGATGGATTCGAGGCGTTGGGTTTCGGTTCGGAGTGCATCAAGCTTATTGGCTATCATGTTCTGTTCTTGAACAGTTGGTAAAGGTATCGGCATCGACCTTAGGTCGTTAATAGACAGATTCGGCTGCATCAAAGTGTTTACTCGTTTTTTAACATAATCGACTACTGTCTGTGTCGAGAGGTAGGCGAAAAGAAATGGTACTGTCATGGTGTCTGGCCTATCAGTTATTGCAGCGACACGCTGATTAAGAAGCGCACCATTATATTCATCAGGCACAACAGCAACCTTGAGTCCTCCTGATATAATGGTTCGAGTCAAGGCAATAACGATGCTGCCTTTCTGCACTGAAGCTGCTACATATTTTGTGTCGAAGCCTTCAGGAAGATAGCAGTCTGATTTACAAATAAACTCTCTGACTCCAACGTTGGTAATTTTGATACTTTTAACAATGCCTCTCGGTGAAAAGTCTGTGCTTTTGAAGGCGAACCCATTGATTATCAATGCTACCTTCTCTAAAGGTTTCTCCACCCACCCCTCACCACGCTGGGTAAAGACCGATTGCAGGTGGCTTTCAAAGAGGGCGCGGGCATTCTGGAGGTTCTTTTCGGCGTTGACTTTGGCGGTGGCGATGCCGTCAAACGCTTCGTCGAGGATGGTGACGATGCGCTGTTGTTCTTTCATGGGAGGGATAGGAATGATAATAGATTTTATGAAAGGTAATTTCACACCTTGAACTGTTGCACCAGTACCTTCATCTTGAATGATATGAGCTGTATTTTTGAACCATTGAAACAAATAACCGACTATCAATTCGGAAGTGCTTCTTGGGATAATGCCCTTTAAATCCTGGTTTATTGCAGTATCATACTTCAAAAGACAGACCTTGCCTAAGCCAACTCTGGTGGCAATAACAAGATTGTCTTTAGGAATAATGTTTGTTGAACTACTGCGTACGGCCTCTTTTGTAATTTTGAACTCAGTTTCAGAAATCACTTCTGATTTCATATCTCTGACAGTTGCCCATGGTATTACACCATCACGGTAAAATAATTCATTATTTTTCGCCGGTGTGCCGCCACCCATAATCTCACATACTTCCCCTAATTTCCTATATTTCCACCCCGCCTTCATCTATTGCCCCGCCCTTTCTTCTGCTCATCCCGCGCCTGCAACCGAGCCTTGGTCATGCGCTCACGCAGGCCGCCCTCTTTGAGAAAGTCCTTTGCCAAGGCCTTAAGCTGTTGATCCAGCAGGTAGTTGGCTTGGTGAATCAGGCAGATCGCGATATTGGCCACCACCTCGGCGGGGCGGGTATCCAAGAACCCCCGATAGGACTCATAGGAGGCCGGGGAGTTATGGCCAAGTTTTCTGACATAGAGGGCTTCTTTGGAATCTTTATCCCAGATGGGAAAGTCCCGCACCTTGAGAAAATCACGGTAATCCTCCAGTAGCTCTTCCAGGCTGGCACGCGCCACGTTGGTCAGCTTAATCTCCATCTCCTTTGAGGTGGTCGCGGCCTTGCTCCCCTCAATGATATTCTGTTTGCCGGAACGGGACGCCTGCACCATCTGATCGACCGTGCGGTCGCCTCTTTTGAGAAAGCGTTCACAAAACCGGTAGGTTATCTGGTAGACCACCTCTGACTTCTGGGAAGACACCTTCCCCTTACTCTCATGATTCCTATTCTTCTCATCAAATCCAGGGCTCATAACAACCCCCGAATCGTGGCCAACACCGCCGCACTCTCAGCATCCAGCGCCGCAATCTCATCGATAATAGCCAGCGGGCTGCGGTGGACGATCTCCTCACCACCGTTGGGGTTCTTTACCGACAGGTCAAAGGTCGTTTGGTCAATGTTGGCCGCATCCACGCTCCAGGATTTGGGCGAGTCGGTAACGGTCTTCTGCAACTCAATAAAGTCAGCCAGGTCAGCATCATTCAACGGGTTGGTCTTGCCCATGTTGCGGCCAACGTCAAGCGAGTAGTACCAAACCTTGCGAGTCGGCGCACCCTTGTCAAAAAACAACACCACGGTCTTGACCCCGGCCCCTTGAAAGGTACCGCCAGGACAATCAAGGACGGTATGCAGGTTGCAGCTTTCCAAAAGCAGCTTGCGCAGGCTCACCGAGGCGTTGTCCGTATTGGAAAGAAAGGTATTCTTGATGACCACGCCCGCCCGACCACCAGCCTTGAGCATCTTGATGAAATGCTGGAGAAAGAGGAAGGCGGTTTCCCCGGTACGGATCGGGAAGTTCTGCTGCACCTCCTTGCGTTCCTTGCCGCCAAAGGGAGGATTGGCCAGGATGATGTCGTAGCGGTCTTTCTCCTGCACATCAGCCAGGTTCTCGGTCAGGGTGTTGGTGTGGATGATGTTGGGGGCCTCGATGCCATGCAGGATCATATTCATGATGGCGATGACATAGGCCAAGGACTTCTTTTCCTTGCCGTAGAAGGTGCGCTCCTGCAAGGTTTTGAGGTCGGAAGTGGTCAGCTTGGGCTGGGACTTGAGATAGTCGAAAGCCTCGCACAAAAATCCTGCCGAACCGACTGCGCCGTCATAAATACGCTGGCCGATCTCTGGCTTGACCACCCGCACAATGGCCCGGATCAGCGGACGGGGGGTGTAATACTCGCCGCCATTCCTCCCTGCATTGCCCATGTTCTTGATCTTGGCTTCGTAGAGGTGGGACAGTTCGTGCTTCTCGGTCTGGGAGCGAAAGCGCAGTTCGTCGATGTGGTCGATGATGTCCCGCAGGATGTAGCCGCTGTGAATCTTGTTTTTGATCTCGCCGAATATCTGGCCGATTTTGTATTCGATGGTGTTCGGTCCGGTGGCCTTCTGCTTGAAGCCGTGCAGGTAGGGGAACAACTTCCGATCGACAAATTCCCGCAGATCATCGCCAACCAGGGCTTTGTTGTGGTCGAGCCTGCCGTCGGTACTCTTGGGGGCGGCCCAACTCTCCCAGCGGTATGGCTCATCGAGAATGAAGGAATACTTTTTCCCCTCTAACTCAGCCTCTGTTGCCTTGTCCTGCTCCAGACTGTCCAGATACTTCAGGAACAGCAGCCAGGAGGTCTGCTCGGCGTAATCCAATTCACTGGCACAACCGGCTTCTTTTCGCAGTGCGTCGTCAATGTTTTTGAAGGCTTGCTCAAACATGGGTTCCTTGTTTTTCAGTAGTTATTGCCGCAGAAGATATGTTTGTCGCTGCCAAGCTGCATCAAGATAGTTAACCTGCTTAAATTCAAAAATAAAAGGAATATTGTCAGTTCCAGTCAGGGAAGACTTATTCCCCATCCCCCTGCCAGCCCACCGCCTGTCGCCGCTTTGCGCTAAGGCCGATAAAGGCAAAACATCCTATCACAAAACAGAGGACAAACAGACCGCTGCCAAAAAACGAGGCGCCGTAGCCCCATTCCCGGTTCAGAGTTCCGGCCGTCACCGCGGCAAGAAAGGTGGCCAGGGTACGCACTCCGTAAAGCAGGCCGGAGTTACCACCCAGCCGGGCTGAGGGAAACAGCAGCGCCACCAGCACCCCCAGCTCCAGCAGGGCCACCGTATCGCCCAGGGTGTGCAGGAGCCTGATGATCACCAGGCTCCAGATGTCAACCGCCAGCGGGGTCAGCATCTGAAACAGGGCGGAAAAGGCCATCCCTCCGAGAAAGAAGAGAAACACCGATCTCTTCTTGTCATGATACCTGCCGACCAGCGGTACGGCCAGGGCCATCCACAAGCCCATGCAGGCAAAGACCAGGCCGATCTGTCGGGGAAGGAGGTTGAATTTTTCTTTGAGCAGCAGGGAGTAAGAGGTCTGTTCCACCCCGAAATGGGTGCCGAGCACAAAAAGACAGGCAATCAGCAGCAGGGGCTTGAACTGGAGCACATCTCCGCTGTAGTCCTTAAAGGAAAAGACAATGGGCTCATAATCAATGAGGAACAACGAGAGCAAAAAGATGGCTCCGGCTCCGGCCATGGCAAAAAGAAAGATCAGCTCAGGTGAGGTCTGCACCACCAGGCCGCCGACCAGGGGGCCGAGGCCGAAGCCCAGATAGGTGCTCAACTGGTAGGTCGCCACCCGGCGGCTCCGCTGAATCTGGCCGAAATGCTTGAGGTATAAGGACTCGCTCACCACCACCAGGGCCGCGCTCCCTACGCCCCCGACACAAACCGCGGCCAGAATCCAGGCAAAGGAGCGGGCAAAGAGGAGAGCGGCAAAATAGCCCGCATAAAGCAGAGCGCCGCAAAGCATCGTCCGTTTGGGGGAGAAAAAATCAGAGAACATCCCGAGCGGCAGCATCAGCGCCATGGAGGAGAGAGAAAAAATACCGATGATCACCCCGATCTGCAGGTCGCTCAGGCCATAGCCCTTGAGGAGCAGGGGCAGATAGGCCAGCACCAGCCAGTGGGTGAAGTAGATGAGAAAACGGATGGAGATGGACAACAGGATCTGACGGCGCATGGGAAGGTTCCTGGTAAACAGAGTTGTCCTTACCTTTTAGCACGATTCGGATCAAGAGGCAATTCTTGATGGGCTCGCGCGATTGCGGGAGCCCTTGGTTGATCAAAGAGATAATTGAAAGATAAGAGGATTACAGTGGTTCCACATTGGCCGCAGCCGGGCCTTTCTGCCCTTCGACAATCTCGAAGCGGACGCGTTCACCTTCCTGCAATGTCTTAAAGCCATTCTTGTTGATTGCGGAGTAATGGACAAAAACATCCTTGCCATTATCCTGGGCGATAAAGCCAAAGCCCTTTGCCTCGTTAAACCACTTTACTGTACCTTCAAACATGCTGTCCTCCGTTCCTTGCTTGGAGCCATCACTGAGAAGCCCTCAGTGTTTCCGGCTCGTTAAAAAAATACTGCGCAACGGTTTATTTATTTTTTGATACCAAAAAGGATTTGTAATAGCAAATAAATTATCGTTGGTTGTTGGGGGTTTACAGGGTGGCCGAACCCGGGGTGCGTGGGAAGGGGATCACCTCGCGGATGTTGGCCATGCCGCTGATAAACTGGATCAGGCGCTCAAAGCCCAGACCAAAACCGGCGTGAGGGGCGGTGCCATATCGGCGCAAGTCTAAGTACCAGTTATAATCCTCTGGCTTGAGGCCCATCTCTTCCAGACGGCTGAGCAGCCTGTCGTAGCGTTCTTCGCGCTGACTGCCGCCGATGATCTCGCCAAGACCCGGCACCAGGATATCCATGGCGGCCACGGTGGCGTTATCGTCATTGACCCGCATGTAAAAGGGCTTGATCTTCTTGGGATAGTCGGTGACGATGAGGGGGCGTTTGAAGACCTCCTCGCAGAGGTAGCGTTCGTGTTCTGATTGAAGATCCGTGCCCCAGGCTACGGGGAAATCAAATTTTTTCCCGCAGGTTTTGAGCCGGTCGATAGCCTCGCTGTAGGTGATTCGGGCGAAATCTTGTGCCAGCACTGCGGTCAGTCTGGCTCTGAGCCCTTTGTCCACGAAATTGGCAAAGAGTTCTATTTCGTCCGGGCAATGGTCCAGAGCATACTGCACCAGATATTTGATAAAGGCTTCCGCAACCTGTATATCCTGGGCAAGATCGCAGAAAGCCATCTCCGGTTCGATCATCCAGAACTCGGCCAGATGCCTGCTGGTGTGGGAATTTTCGGCCCGAAAAGTTGGGCCGAAGGTGTAGACGTTGCCCAGGGCCAGGCAGTATATTTCCGCTTCGAGCTGGCCGCTCACCGTGAGGCTCGCCTGGCGGCCAAAGAAATCCTGGCTGAAATCAGGACGGTCATCCTTGCGGGGCACGTTGTTGAGATCAAGGGTGGTGACGGTGAACATCTCGCCCGCGCCTTCGCAGTCGCCGGTGGTGATGATCGGGGTATGGATGTACTGGAAGTCCTGTTCCTGAAAAAATCGGTGCACGGCAAAGGAGAGGGCGCTGCGCAACCGGGCCACGGCGCCAAGACTGTTGGTACGCGGGCGCAGGTGGGCGATTTCACGCAAAAATTCAAAGGAGTGCCGTTTCTTTTGCAGGGGATAGATCTCAGGGTCGGCCCAGCCGTATACCTCTACCTCTACGGCCTTTAGCTCCACGGTCTGACCCTTGGCGGGCGAGGCGGCAAGCTGGCCGCTGATCCGCACCGAACAACCGGTGGTGAGGCGGAGGATCTCCTCCTGGTACCTGGGCAGACTGTCCTCGGCAATGACCTGAAGGTTGGCTACACAGGAGCCGTCATTGACTTCGAGAAAGGAAAAGCCCTTGCTGTCCCGGCGGGTACGAATCCAGCCTTTGATTTCCACGGTCTGGCCGATGGGTCGCGTTTTGAGGAGTTGGGTGATGCGGATATGGCTCATGGGCAGGATTATCCTGGATTTATTTGTCTTGTGGTGGATAGTTGGTTACATAGAGTTCTTGAGAATTTTCTTAGTATGGATAAATAATGGTTCTTTGCAATATATATTTTCACTAAGCCGTTGTAACCAAACAAGGTCGTCATCTGGATGGCCTCAACGGCTCCTGAGTGATTATTGTCGGGAAAAGGAGGAAATATGAGTGAAAAACGATACCGTCTGGCGCCGGAACAATGCGCCCTGTTGGTGGTAGATATTCAAGAGCGGATGATGCAGGCCATTCCGGCCAGGGACGAAGTGGTGAAAAATGCGGTGCTGCTGCTGAAGGCAGCCAATATCCTTCAGATACCAGTGCTTGCTACCACCCAATATGTGGTGCGCATTGGCGACTTGCTCCCGGAGATCCGAACTGAATTGGGCGGGGTTGTCCCGCTTGATAAGCTGGAGTTCGGCTGTTTTGCTAATGGGGCCATTGTCGAGGCGGCGAAAAAATTGTCGAGGAAGATTAATACCATCGTGGTTTGCGGGGTGGAGACCCATATCTGCATTTATCAGACGGTACTGGGCGGTCTTCTGCAAGGCTACCGGATGTGGGTGCCAGCTGACGCTGTGGCTTCAAGGGTTGAGAAAAACTGCCAGACTGGTCTTGCCCGTATCAGTGAGGTAGGCGGCATCGTCGCCAATACGGAGATGATCATTTACGAATGGCTGCAAAAGGCAGGCACCCCGGCTTTTAAAGCTATCCTGCCTTTTATTAAATAGGATATTCTTGGATCTTCTGATGTTTTCTGACTCTGTTTTTTTAAAAAAAACTTATTTTTGCAAGAGGGGGGTTGCTTCTTGCTTGGGAAAACAGGTAGAACAATAAAGCTGAGTTGAGCAGCTTGTCTGCTCAAACGAAACTTATACCCTCTGGGTGCAAAGATGATTTTGGGGGAGTGTTAAGTTATACCGTGAAAAAAGGACACATTATGGTTGCGCAAGATGGTTCAGGCGAGGGGCGGCGTCAGGAGGAACGGGTTGCAAAAAATCTGTTTGTCCGTTTTACTAAGCTTGAAGATCTTCATGCTGATGTCCCTTACCGGGATGGACAATTGCTGGATATCGGCGGAGGTGGTCTTTGTTTGTTGGTGGAGGAAGCACTGCCTCTGGGCAGTCAGCTGGTGATGATCCTGGAATTTCCTGGCTGGCAGGCGGTAGCAGGTGATAAATGGATCGCCACCAAGGTTGAGGAAGATGTCGGGGTGCTGCGGGCGCTTGGTATGGTTTCCTGGGTGGCGGTCAGCCAGACCAGGCCGGAGCTTTATGAAACAGGGATCAGTTTTTCGGGCATGATTACGGCCTGAACGATTACAAAATATTTAGGAGCCGCGCGAAAATAACCTGTACTATTTTGTTAAACGGCTTAAGAAAATTGGCATCTTGTCGATGGGAAAGAAGTGTGTCCTTGTGGGTCAGACAGGAAGCAAATAGAGAAACAGCAGCGGGAGGCTGGTTATGTCCACAGCGGGTAAAGCGGAAGTCAATCTTGAAATAAATACCGGATTTTTCAGGATAGCTACGGATACGGTGGTCTATAATATCACGGTACTTGGTGGTCAGGAAACCGGGACCAACCAGATGGTGCGACAGATCATGGCCGAGGAAAAATCGCCCGTTCCTGTCCTGGCCGCGCCTGAACCGGTAGCAGGGAACTTGAATCATGCCCCGATGGACGGTTGGGCGACAGAGGATGATTACTATAAAACAGTCTCCAATGATATATTTAATGATATTGGCAAGCTGGCAAAGAGCCTCAGCTCAACCATGGGGGAAATTCCTCTGGAAGACCGGCGCATGAAACGAGCGGAGCTGGATGAGGCGGGGGAAAAGATCGAGGATGCCAAGAGTCAGTTGCATGACATTGTTTCCATGACCGAAAGGGCTGCCATGGAGATCATGGATCAGGTGGAAAAGGTCCAGACCCAGACCGATGGGGTAAAAGATCTGCTGTTATCTCTTAAAAACCATAACGCCTTTCAGTTTGAAATCATTGCTGAAGGAGAAGCGGGCGCACAATCTGCGGCTACAACCTTGCAGAGCCTGCAGGAGAAAATCAGTCAGGCCAAAACGCTGATTGTTGCCATGCAGGAAGGTTCGGGCGCAAGCGGCGAAGAGTCCGTTGCAGAAGAGATGCCTGATCTGGCTGAAGCTGCGCCGGAAATGGTCAAGCGGACCAGGTATCTTTTTTCGCTGGATACGGTTTTGCAGACCATGTACGAACTGTGCACCAACGAAGCGGTAAAAACCCATATCACCGGAGCCCGTAAAAATATCGAAGAGATCTTTGACTATCAGGCTTTTGTTGAGGCCATGGGAGATAAGATCAAGGAGCTCGCTCCGGATAGTGATAATTTTTTCACCGTTCCCCTAAGTGATGTCCTTTCCGCCTTGCTGTCTGCCTGTGCGGACCCCAAGACCCAGAATCTTCTGAAGAAAATGGACCTTAACCAGAAAGAGATCTTCCTGGATCAGAGCCTGCCACTGGAGGTGCCGCCCAGCGAGGAAATTGAGGAGGCCGTCCCTGCTTCTGCCGCAACCGGCGAAGCGCGAGTGGCTCAAGACAAGCCAGCCGTCGCGGGAGTTGCTGTTTCATCAGGTAACGACCCAAGGATTGCCGAACTTCGGGATATGCTGGAAGAAAGTTTTGCCCTGGTCGGGGAGTTGACTCAGAATTTGGCGCAGATGCATGCCGGGCGGGTAGCGGGCTTAAGTCAGATGACCATCGACGACCAGCATGATATCTTTAACAAAATTGAAGACGCCTTTCAGGTTGCCTCTTCCATTACCGAGGTTGTTTCGCGGATTAACGAAGTTTTGAGTTTTCAGGATCTCTCCGGTCAGCAGATCATGAAGATTATCAAACTGCTTACCGACTTTCAGGTACAGCTCCTGGCCATTGTGGTTTCTTTTGGCTCCCAGTTGAAAATGAAAGAGAAGAATGTCGGGATTTCCGTAGCGGAGAGCAAACGTATCGCTCAGGATGATGTAGATAAATATCTTAAGTCCATGACCACCGAGGAAGTTGGCGGTGATGGCTCTCTTGATCAGGACGCGGTGAACGATCTTTTGAAGGGCCTTGGTTTTTAGACATTTTCACGGCAAGCGGGTGCTGGAGTTGAGCTGGGCTACTCTTAAACCGGGCGTGGTTATTCCTGCATTCGATAACCAATGCCGCGTACGGTTTCGAGGTATTTGCCCGCCTCGCCCAACTTTTTTCGCAACCCGAAAACCTGGACGTCCACCGCACGTTGGGTGATAAAGTAGTCGTCGCCCCGAACCTCGTCGATGATCTGCTGCCGGTTGAAGACCCAGCCCGGCCTCCGGGCCAGGAGTTCGAGAATGGAGAATTCGGTAACGGTCAGGTTGACGGTCTCGCCGGCTACCAGCACCTCGTAGCGGTTGGGGTCGATGGTTATTCCGTGCACGGTGAGGGTGCCCTTGTTCCTGCCTTCGCTCCCTTCTTCGGCCAGACCTTCCTTGCGGCGCAGGGCGGCCTTGATCCGGGAGATGAGGATCTTGGGGCTGAAGGGCTTGGTGATGTAATCGTCCGCCCCGAGATCGAGACCCATCGCCATGTCGTTTTCCTCACTTTTGGCGGTGAGCATGACAATGGGCAGATTCCGGGTCTTGGGATCCTTGCGCAATAGCTTGCAGACCTCGAAGCCGTTGAGACCTGGGAGCATGAGGTCGAGCACGACCAGCGCTGGCTTTTCTATCCTGATCAGGTCGAAGGCCTGTTCCCCCTTATCGGCATAGATCACCTGGAATCCGGCCTTGGTCAGATTGTAGCCAACCAGCTGCTGGATGTTTTCGTCGTCTTCCACGACAAGAATGGTCTCTCTGGCCATTAACTTTCTCCTGCGTAGTTACCTTAAAACTATCGTGTTATTCACCCTTCGGGTATAAGTTTCGTTTGAGCAGGCAAGCTGCTCAACTCAGCTATATGATGACGGACAATCTTGCCCTGCGCCATATAAATAATGTCTTCGCAGATATTGGTGCAGTGGTCGGCGATGCGTTCCATACTTCTGGCCACGCTGATCAGCTTGGCCAGATAGACCTGCTGGGCCGGATCGCGCATGATGATCTCCTCCATCTCGCTGCGGATAGATGCCTTGTCCCTGTCCACCTCATCGTCCTCCAGGCACACCTTGTAGGCCAGGTCGGTATCCTCGTTGACAAAGGCCTCCATGGTATTCTGGAACATCCAGATGGTTTTGGCAAACATGGAGTTGAACATCTCCGGAATCTGCATGGCATCGGAGGTAAATTTGACCGGGTCGAGGTCGTGGAGCAGGATGACCTTGTCGGCGATCTTGGCGGCAAGATCGCCGATGCGTTCGAGATCGTTGTCGATTTTGAGTACGGTGACGATGAAGCGCAGATCTCCGGCCACCGGCTGATGCAGGGCCAGGAGGCGCAGGCACTCTTCCTCCACGCTGATCTCCAGGCTGTCGATTTCGCCCTTGTCCGTGGCGATCACCTGCCGGGCCAGGTCGGGATCTTTTTCCCACAGGGCCTTGACTGATTTTTGCAGGTTTTCCTGCACCGCCGTACCGAGATAGACGATCTGGTTTTTGAGCTTTTCGATTTCTGTTTGAATGTTTTTAGCCATGGAGTGTCTCCTTGTTGCAAACTATCAGCCGAAGCGGCCGGTAATATAATCCTCGGTTTCCTTTTTACTCGGCATGGTGAACAGGGTCTGGGTCGGGCCGTATTCGATAAGCTCACCAAGATACATGTAGGCCGTGTAGTCAGAGATGCGTGCCGCCTGCTGCATGTTGTGGGTGACGATGATAATGGTGTATTCCCCCCGCAGCTCACGGATGAGATCCTCGATCCTGCCGGTGGAGCGCGGGTCCAGGGCCGAGCAGGGTTCGTCCATGAGGATGATCTCCGGGCTGACCGCGATGGCCCTGGCGATGCAGAGTCGCTGCATCTGGCCGCCGGAAAGTCCCATGGCCGACTGGTGCAGCCGGTCCTTGACCTCGTCCCAGAGGGCGGCCCGCTTCAGGCATTTTTCCGCCGCTTCGTCGAGCACGGCTTTGTTTTCGATGCCCGCGATCCTCAGGCCGTAGACGATGTTTTCGTAGATGGACTTGGGGAAGGGGTTCCATTTCTGGAAGACCATGCCGACCTTGCGCCGCAGCTCGATCACATCCAAGGCCGGGTCGTTGATGTCCTCGCCGTCGATGGCGATGCGCCCCTCCACCCGCAGACCGTCCACCAGATCGTTCATCCGGTTGATGCAGCGGATCAGGGTGGATTTGCCGCAGCCGGAGGGGCCGATCAGGGCGGTAACCTGCTGGGCGGCGATCCCGAAGGTCAGATCCGTGAGTGCCTGGCTCTCCCCGTAATAGAGGTTCAACCCTTCGATCTCGACCTGCGGGTTTTCAATATTTATTATAGCGGAATCGGTTGTTTGCATTTTTCTCCTCGTTAGTAACAGATCACGGGCGAAGGCGATCTGTAGGGGCACGGCATGCCGTGCCCTTTAATCTTCGATTCAGAAATTGAATTACACATCGACCACGGAATGCTGTTGCCGCATCTTGTTGCGCAGATAGATGGCCGTGCTGGTCATCGCCAGGACGATCAGGATCAGCAGCAGGGTGGTAACATAGACCATGGGTTTGGCCGCCTCGACGTTGGGGGATTGAAAGCCGATGTCGTAGATATGAAACCCCAGGTGCATGAATTTTCGATCCAGGTGCAGGTAGGGGAAGACCCTGTCCAGGGGCAGGGCCGGGGCCAGCTTGACCACCCCGGTGATCATCAGCGGGGCGACCTCGCCTGCGGCTCTCGCCATGGCGAGGATGAAGCCGGTGAGGATGCCCGGCGAGGCCATGGGCAGCAGGATTCTGGTCAGGGTCTGGAGTTTGGTGGCGGCCAGGGCTTGGGAGCCTTCCCGGATGCCAGGAGGGATCGAGCCCAGGGCTTCTTCGGTGGCCACGATCACCACCGGCACGGTGAGCAGCCCCAGGGTAAGGCTGGTCCAGAGGATGCCGCCGGTGCCGAAGGTCGGGGTGGGCAGCCGCTCGGGGAAAAAGAACTGGTCGATGGCGCCGCCGATCCCGTAAACGAAGAAGCCCAGGCCGAAGATGCCGTACACGATGGAGGGGATGCCGGCCAGGTTGTTGACCGCGATGCGGACCAGCCGCACCAGCCAGCCGTCCTTAGCGTATTCGCGCAGGTAGATGCCGGCCAGCACGCCCAAGGGGAAGGAGAGGATGCTCATGAGAAAGATCAGCATGACGGTGCCGAAGATGGCCGGGAACAGCCCGCCCTCGGTGTTCGATTCCCGGGGCTCGTCGAAGAAAAGCTCCCGCAGCCGCTCCAGGTAATAACCGCATTTGGCGAAAAAGGACATGGCGTTGGGCTGATAGGTGCGGACGATGTTGGCCAGCGCGATGGCCTTGGTTCGGCCATTGGCGTCGGTGAAGATCGCCTGATTGGTGGCGAGGGCTGCGGATTTTTCCCCGAGAATGGAAACCAGCGCCTCGAACTCGGTCTTGAGCCCCTGCTTTTCCCCTTGCATGGCGGCGAGGGCGGGGGTGTTCTTCTCTTTATTGTAGAGGGCCTTGGTCAGGTGGTGGTCGATCAGTTCCACCCGCCGGTTGAGGTTGGCGATCTTCTTGCCCAGGAGGTGCATCTCGTTTTTCCGCTCATCAAGGGCGGCGATGGTCAGGACCAGACTGTTTGAACCGGAGGCGGGCGGGGCAATGCTTTTGACCTCAAGCTCATGCAGAAAGCCGTAAAAATTGCCGTATTCCTGGCGCTCCAGCACCTGGATCTCTTTGGGAAAAGCGAGGCTGACAATGTTGGCAGACTCCACCCATTTGAAGTCGAGGCCGTAAAGATCCCGGTTGCCGATCTTGAACTGGAGCCGTTTGTTCTCGGTGCCGGGAATGGTTTCTTCCTGAACGATCTCCCCGATCAGGCGCTGCCCGTCGCTTAAGGTTGCCAGGGCGACCGGTTTCGGCCAGAAGACTGAAATACCGTTGGCCGTCACCACATAGATGAGCAGCAGGGTAAGAAAAAGGATCAGGGAAAGGGCAAGGCCGGTGGCCCAGACAAAGGGCTCTCCCTGTCGCCAGAATTTTTTGCTCATGATGTTTTCTCCAAAATTAATAACGCCCATATTTTTTCCGCAACCGTTCGCGGACCAGCTCCGCTCCGGTGTTCACCACAAAGGTCAGGGCGAAGAGCAGGGAAGAGCAGAGGAAGAGTACCCGGTACAGGGTGCCGTTAAACGGCGCCTCGGGAATCTCTACGGCGATGTTGGCGGACAGGGTGCGCATGCCGTTGAAGATCGACCAGTCGAGGATGGGGGTGTTGCCGGTGGCCATGAGCACAATCATGGTTTCCCCCACCGCCCGGCCAAAGCCGATCATA
>Ga0208863_1001437_pt1 | contig 15129 bp, 12 predicted proteins | sample RifOxyD3_FD_184040 | JGI IMG/M metagenome (GOLD analysis project Ga0208863, IMG submission 184040) | Soil microbial communities from Rifle, Colorado - Rifle Oxygen_injection D3 (SPAdes) | ecosystem: Environmental > Terrestrial > Deep subsurface > Rock core/Sediment | place: Rifle, Colorado...
GGATTGATTTCCCATAATGCGGCCGTTACGCTCGCCGAAGCCGAACATGGTCACCGCTGCACTTATACATTGGACACGCTGGAACGTGATGCGGTGGCGGCAGGACTGAAAGTAGTTCACCGTTCCGGTATTTTTTTCAAGGCCTTGGCGAATTTTCAATGGGATCGGTTGCTTCAGACTGACATTATTTCCGAAGAATACTTGGAGGGTTGTTACAAACTGGGGCAGCAATATCCGGATTTGTGCTCAAGTATCTTTTTGATGTGTGAACGTGGGAAATAATTTTCCGGAGAGCTGTAGTTATGAATAAAACGGTATTAATTTTCCCTGCTGGAATGCCTCGTGCACTTGATTATTTACAGAAGTGCTTACAAGAAAAACAAGCTGTTATCGGCGCTTCATCGTTGGGATATGACGCATCACGTGAAAAATATCCTGCTTGGTTGTATTTGCCCTACGTTACGGATTCGGCTTTTAACGAGGCTCTTAAGCAGGCGGTTATCGAGTTTGATATTGGCGAAATTTATACACCGAATATTGTCGTATGGGATCATTTGAACTGCATTCTTGAGAGCCTACTTCCGGGAGTGAGGTTGGTAAATGCTTCGCCCGTAGATGAGGTATTAGGTGGCTATCGTTCTGCCATGGCTAAGGCGCGGTATCTCGTGGCTAATCCATTAGCACTATCGTCAAAGATTTCACCTCATCATCCACTCTCAAAAATTGAAATTGCTGGACTGATTCGCTATGCTGATTTGATTCCAGGAATGTGTGACGATGATAAATTTCGGGCTTTGTTAGAAATCACACGCTATTCGGTGGAAGGAGATATTGTTGAGGTCGGCAGTTGGTGGGGTAAATCGGCTTTTATTTTATCCAGGCTCGCGCGTAGCTTTGGTATTGGCAAATTGTTGTGCGTTGATCCCTGGGCTAATGAGCATCTGATTCAGAATGAAAAGACTGTAGATAGCAGCTCGGCACAGGTCGATGCCAATGAGGCATTGGAAATTTTTCAGATAGGTTTGCTTCCTTTTAATGCTGATCACATAAATTACCTGCGCTTGCCGTCTGTTGACGCGGCGAAAAGTTACGAAAATAGCAGATTAATTAGTACAGAAGAGTTTGGAGATACTGAATATGTCGGGCAAATTTCAATTCTGCACATTGATGGGAATCATACCTACGATGCTGCAAAAGCCGATGTCGATTCATGGGCAAAATTTGTGGTGGGCGGTGGCTGGATCATCATTGATGATTATATCTGGCCTTACGGGGATGGGCCAAAGCGCGTTGGGGATGAGTTTCTGGAAAAAAATGCGGCCAGGATAGTCACGTCCTTTGTCATGGGAACAGCGTTGTTTATTCAACTGTCCTTGTAAGGCGGGTAATTAAAAACAAAAATGAACCCTATCAGCTATTTTTTAGGCGGCGCAGAATTTAGCCTGTGTTTGAAATGATAAATGCACCGTTGAGGCGATTGTTGTTCAACAAGTACTTTAAGCGAGGGGGGCAAAAATTGTTTAATGCTTCTCACTCGTCATATGTACAACTGAAGTTGTCTGCTATGAGTCGATGGCGGCTAATGGACTTGCCCGGCTTCGACGGCTTGCTTAAAGAAATTTCAATCGGATCATCAATTAACGCGGATGATTTATTGCCCTACTTGTGCAGGGAGTCCGGTCAGGATCGTTTATGGGTTAATTATTGTTTGGCCGATGCATATCATCGGGCAGGTAATAATGAATATGCCATGGTATTTATTCGACGTGTCTGGAACTTTTCAGGCCAGAATGAAAAATTTCTTCCCTTATTGGTAATGATTCATGCAGCCGTTGGGGATATTGAATCTATAAGAGCAGCGCACAAAGCACTAGGCATGAAAAAAGCGGGCGCGGACAAAGTATCTGCGGCACTAGCTCACTTCAATTCTTGGCAATATGCATACGCTGTCCACAATAAGTCTGATGAATATTGTTACGATTTTGAGGTGCTGGATTGCATTTCCCAATTAGCCGGAAAATATGCTTTCCCTGTGCGAAAGCCGACCTCTTGGGCGAAAAGAAAAATACGCCTGGCTTATTTGATGTTTGGCATGACGCACCAAAATTCGGTCATCGTAAAAAACAGCCTGACATTTTCATCGTTCCATGACGCGTCCAAATTTGAAGTAACTTTTTTTATTCCTGAACAGGCGACATCGGTGCTTGAGAGAAAAGAGGCTGCTGAAAATATCAGGAAGATAGAAAGTATGGGGTGGAAAGTCGTGCTCGCACCGGATTCATTCTCTGAAGTGAAGAGTCTGCATGAGGTAGCCAGATTCATATATGAATCTGAGCCCGATATCTTGGTTACAAATGCGGCTTTGGCAGATTTCAGGCATTTTTATATTGCATCGCTTAAACCCGCGCCTTTAATTATTGGTTTGTGTCAGGGGCCACCGCCGCAATATATTGCGCCTAGTTTTAACTGGAGTATTTCATGGACCAAGCATCCCATGATGGATTGCCCCACTGGCTGTACATTGGTGAATGGGGCGGTGACTTTACCTGAGCGGAAGATCAGCACTACGGAAGCCAAGTTGCGTTTTGGGATTTCCGGAAATGAGCGAGTCATGATGAGCTGTGGGCGCTTGTCAAAGTTCCAACATCAGGGCGTCTGGGTTGCAATACTGGATATGCTCCGCGTTCATCCGGAAACGCATTATGTGGTGGTAGGCTTGGATACACCGCCGTCATTTCTTGAGCAACTATTGACGCCCGATATTACCGGTCGCGTCAGGTTCGTCGGCAGAGTAGATGATTATCACTCGGTGTTAAGCATGGCTGATGTTGTTATAGATACCTACCCGTCTGGAGGTGGTATGACGGTTGTGGATGCCATGGCAATGGGTATTCCCGTCGTTTCATTTAAAAATAATTATATGAGAATGTTCTCTCAAGCTGATTGGTCGCCAGCTGAGGAGTTTATGGGGGTGCCGGAGTTATTGATTGATCGGGGAAATTTTGTTCAATTGGGCAATCTTCTCAATAAACTGTTGACCGACCATCAATACAGAAATGAGATGTCGGTGTTGTGTAGGGAGCGGATAAATAAGACATCAGGTAAACCGGAAAAAATGGTTCGAGATTGTGAGGCGGTGTATCTGAAGCTGTTGCAGTCACAAGCAGCGGACTTCGACTGGATTAAAGATGGGCGCTAACCATACATGCGTATCAGGGTTAAAACACAAGACGAGCAAGGAAGCAGTGTTCAAACAATGCACACCCCTTGTGTCGATTGTCATCCCAGCTTACAACCATGCCAATTATCTGGATGAAGCGATCCAGAGCGTATTAAAACAGGACTACCCAAATATCGAGTTGATCGTTTTGGATGACGGGTCAACGGATAACACTCGCGAAGTTCTTGAAAAATACAGTGATATATTTTTATGGGAAACCCATCAAAATATGGGCCAGGCAAATACGCTAAATAAAGGATGGCAAATGTCCAATGGAGAGATTTTGTCCTATCTTAGTGCTGATGATGTCTTACTTCCTCATGCGGTAAGCACATCGATTAAATACTTGCGCGATAACACTGTGTTGACCTATTGCGATTTTAATATGATCGATCCAGATTCAAAAATTATTCGGCGTGTTTCAGCGCCGGAATTTAATTATTTCGACATGTTTACAAAATATATTTGTCATCCAGGACCGGGTGTGTTTATGACAAGGGGTGCGTTCGAAAGCGCCGGCTTATGGGACAGTTCATTGCGACAAATGCCGGATTTCGATTATTGGTTGAGACTCGGCTTGGTCGGCAGTTTTAACAGAATACCTGAAGTGCTGGCATCATTTCGGGTTCATGACGAGTCTCAAACGCACGCCAAAGCAGATGAAAGAAAAGCAGATGAACCCGTGAATATTATCCGGAGATTTATTGCAACTCAGGAGCTGCCGCCAGAACTTAAAATGCATTCTAACGAAGCGCTAGGCAACGCTTATTTGATTTCTGCGCAATTGCACATCCGCTCGTATCGTTTTGGTCGAGGAATCGAAAATTTGAAGGTGTCATTCTCTCTCACACCTAAAATTTTCCTAAAATTTAGAACGTATAGGGTGCTTTTTAATAGTATGTTCAATCATTTATTGCATAACCTTGGTAGGTTGAAAAATCAACTTTCATAACGTACGGCGCTGCGCTGGATGGTACGCAACCTCGCATGATGTGGCATGCAGACTATGTCTCTAAAAAATAATATCCTTTCAAGCTATGTCAGCCAAATTTATGTAACGATAATTGGCATTGTAATGGTTCCTGTCTATGTGAAATATATGGGTGCCGAGGCGTACGGCTTGGTGGGATTTTTCGCCATGTTGCAGGCGTGGTTTCAGTTACTTGATATGGGATTGACGCCCACCCTGTCGCGTGAGACGGCGCGATATAGAGGTGGGGCTACCGATGCGCAGAGCTTGCGCCGTCTATTGCGCGTGCTGGAAGGTATTTTCATTCTGGTGGCGATTGTGGGGGCTGCAGGAATGATTTTCAGTGCCGGATTTATTGCCAGCGAATGGCTGAAAGTACAGCAACTGCCACAAGTTGAAGTGCGGAATGCAATCATGCTCATGGCAGTTATTATTGCGCTCCGCTGGTTATGCGGTTTATATCGTGGCGCTGTTACTGGATTCGAGCGCCTGGTGTGGTTGAGTGGCGTCAATATTGCCATTGCAACGGCACGCTTTGTTCTCGTGATACCGATTTTCATTTTTGTAGGCACAAGCCCCACGCACTTTTTTACGTATCAGTTGGTCATTGCCATAATTGAGGTGCTTGTATTGGTCGTGCAGACCTATCATTTGCTTCCCAAGAAAGATTTTGGAGAAAATCGGCCATGGCAGTGGCAACCGTTGAAAGGTGTACTTCGATTTTCCCTCAGCGTTGCCTTTACCAGTTCGGTGTGGGTACTGGTGACTCAATCCGACAAACTAATCCTTTCCAATCTGCTATTGCTATCTGACTATGCCTATTTCACCTTGGCCGTTTTAGTGGCAGGTGGGATTCTGATCGTCAGTACGCCCGTTAGCGGAGCATTGTTGCCGCGCATGACGAAGCTGAATGCGGAGGGTGATGAGGCAGGGCTGATACGTTTGTATCGCGAAGCCACTCAATTGGTAGGCATAGCCGCTGTTCCGGCAGCGCTTGTGCTCGCAATTTTCTCAGAGCAGGTGCTGTGGGCATGGACAGGCGATTCTGTTATCGCAAGCAAGGCAGCGCCAGTTCTCACACTTTATGCCTTCGGAAATGGACTGCTGGCATTGGCCGCCTTTCCTTATTATTTGCAATTTGCCAAAGGTGACTTGAGGCTGCACCTGATTGGGAATGCGTTGTTTGTAGTGGTATTTATTCCATTGTTAATTTGGGCGGCAAATAATTTTGGTATGGTGGGCGCCGGATATGCATGGATAATCGCCAATTTATTGCCTTTTATTGCCTGGCTTCCTGTCGTTCATCGGCGATTTGTCAAAGGGCTGCATGCTAAATGGCTGCTGGTGGATGTGTTACCGATTGCGCTATTGCCGACCGCGATTGCTCTGGGATTGCAGCAATGGATCGAATGGCCTGAATCACGGTTAATGATGGGCTTGGGGCTGGCCATGATTGGAATTGTGCTGTGTGTAGCGGCGGCAATTGCGTCTTCATGGGCCAGGGGATTTTTCGCCAGAAAATGGCACAGTTTGACCTTGGCATAAGGAATGGTGATGAATTTGTTGGGAACACTCCCTAAAGTTTCTGTCTGCGTGATTACCTTCAATCAGGAACGATATATACGCCAATGCCTGCAGGGCATCATGGATCAGAATACGAATTTTGATTTCGAGGTTATTGTTGGAGACGATAACTCTACCGACGGTACACGGGAGGTAGTGATAGATTTTGCTAATCGATACCCCGATAAAATTATCCCCCTGCTTTACCCGAATAAAGTTGGAGGCACGCAGAATTTTATGGAAGTGCATAACCGGGCGAGCGGGACCTATGTTGCCCATATTGATGGGGATGACATCGCCTTGCCCGGAAAGCTGCAGGCACAAGCGGACTACTTGGATGCGCATCCAGACTGTACGTTGGTTTGGCACAGAATGGAGTTATTTAACGATAACGAGACATTATGTAAGCCAAATTTGCCTGATGTGAGCATGTTTGAGGGTGGTAAAGTATTGCTGACAGATGCGCTCAAATTTGGCAGCGTTGCGTATCACAGTTCGTTGATGTATCGGGCTAGTGCCAGAAAGACCAGAAAAGTAGAAGGCGATACGCTTGATTATTACTATACCGTTGAAGTACTTATGTCTGGTTATGGGAAATATTTGGAAGGCGTTCTGGGAAGGTATCGATATAACCTCAATACCGGGATTTCCAAGAAGGGAAGAGGCTCAAAATTTGTAATGAAGGTGTATGCGGAGCACTTGGGCCATTACCTTTCACTTTTCCCGGAATTTCGGAGAGATATTTTTGTTAATAGTTTGATATATTTACTGGTTGAACTAAAAAACAGGAGAATGTCGGCATTTTTTTTCCTGATATTGGTAATCAGGTCATTTAGTTTTGTTTCACCAGGAAAATTTATTTCATATCTAAAGCAATTCAGACGAATTAATGCTGGGATATGAAGTGAACTATCTTAGAGTTTTCTGGCTGGGAATTTATATTCTGGCTGCCATTGTAGCAGCCAGTCTTTTTGCTGCCAGAGGGATGTTAGGCGGAGATTCTGTAGGGATTCCTCTATCTGATATTCGTACCTTGATTGTGGCGGCCGGTAGTGTGGTGATTTTTTACCTGATTTGGATGGGGCCAGTATTTAACGCTTTGGAAAATCTGAGTGTTTCGCCTTTGGTTGAGAAGTGGAAAAAGAGCGGATTGCCGGAAGACGATAAGTTTGTTTCAATCTTTGTTCTGATTCTGCAAGGTTCTTTTTTAATTTATTGCTTTGTCGAGGGTGCCGGGGTGGCAGGGTCAACTAAACGGGTTGATCTAGCGATAAAGTACGTTTGGATATTGCTTCCGGCTGATGTGATATTTTTTGTTTATTACGCCATGTACAGGCAATCGCGCTGGTTCCTGCCCAGCCTTATTTTATACATACTTTCAAACATGTTGCGGGGCTGGTTGGGTTTTTGGCTGATTATCGCGTTTTTGGAAGGCGCTTTCCGCATTCGGGAAAAAAGATTTGACTGGAAAAAAATATCATTGACGATGTCACTGTTTGTATATGCAGTTCCATTCCTGATTGAAATTAAATGGGCTATTCGTAAATTTGGTAATGCCTATATATTGAACTTGGATAACCTGTCCGGTGTGTTTAATAGCGTCAATTGGTGGGAATCTATGGCTCGCGCTTGTGAGAGCGTGTTGATGCGTTTTCAGCATTTGGACATTGTGATCAATATGATTAATAACTCAATAGTGCTTTCAGAGAAATTACATAACAGGGAGTTTCTCTATTTTTTCGAAGAGGGATTGCCGCAATTTACGTTGGAGCGTATGTTGGGTTGGACGCGTGTTCCGGATATTCATATCAAGCTGATCGACTATTTTGCTGTGTATCCGGCAGGGAGTGGGGTGGTAAGCAATACTCATACAGGATTGGTTGGGTGGCTCTGGATTATTCCAGAATGGGCGCCAGTATATTTGGGATATGTCCTGATGCTGACCTGGGCGGGAGTATGGCTGGCCAAGAAGCTTGGGGCGAGCGATGGGATTGTTGAACTCGTATGGTTTGCAGTGTTGGTGTGGGTGATGAACGGGTGGTTCGGGGCGTACATAGAATTTTTGCAGGCATTGGTCGTCGTGTTAATGCTCAAACTGCTCGCAGGCAAATTGAATGAGAAGTCTCGAATACATTGAGATTGCTAAAGGAAGAAAAATGCAGGTGATAGCGATAACCGGTGCGTCCGGTTTCATAGGCAAACAATTAGTCACAGAATTGGTGCGTACGGGTGAATATGAGGTTCGTGCGTTATCACGTAATCGGCAACGCGATTTGACGGAGAGCAGGTTTGCATCGGCTGTGGAGATTATAGCGGGTGATTTAAACGATACAGAGGCTTTAAGGAAGCTGCTAAAGCCAGGTTGTACGGTAATTAACTTGGCTTACCTATGGGATGGGGGTGATATTGAAAATTTGGCGGTTATTGGCAATCTGGTTGAAGCATGCCGGGATGTGGGTGTCGGTCGATTGATACATTGCAGTACTGCCGCAGTGGTGGGTCGCGTTCGAGAAGACAGGGTTACCGAGGAGACGCCGTGTAATCCTGTATCGCAATACGGTGTCACAAAACTTAAGATCGAGCAGGCGGTTGTTAAGGCGGCCGCACATCACTATTTTGATGCTGCTATTGTCCGACCGACAGCCGTGTTTGGGGCTGAAGGTGAACAATTGAAGAAATTGGCGAATGATCTGAAAATGGGCAGCCACTGGTTGAATTACGCAAAATCCTGTTTGTTCGGTACGCGCAGAATGAATCTGGTACACATCGATAATGTGGTGGCTGCGGTTGTATTTCTGATTCGACATCCCAATCCTCTCAAGGGCGAGGTATTTATAGTTTCCGATGACGACGACCCCGACAATAACTTTGCATATATTGAGCGATTTATGTTGCGCGTTTTGGGTCTTGGCGACTATCGCTTGCCAAGGATAAGTTTGCCGCTTTGGATACTCGCTGCTTTGCTTGCAGTGCGTGGCAGAAATAACATCAACCCCCACTGCGTCTATGATTCAGGAAAATTACGCAGGCTAGGTTATAAACCGCCCATCTCTTTAGCGGCCGGATTAGATGAGTATGCTAGCTATCACCGATTACCCGACTCCATGCAGGGCTGAAGTGAAGCCGATGACATTGCGAATTTTAAATGTAAATGACACCCTTGATTTGAAAACGGGGGGGGGGACGGCTGAACGTACTTTTCAGATGAGTCGTTATTTGGCTAGGCATGGCGCACATTGCGAAGTGCTGACGATAGGTTCGGAGCAGCTTGCTGAATCGCGGATTGAGGCGATGAAACCCGCTACGGTTTTCGTTATGCCGTGTCTCTGGAAAAGGTTTAATGTGCCCAAATTGAATTGGGCGGTGATTCGGCAGCGGGTAAAAGATGCCGATGTTATTCATCTGATGGGGCACTGGAGCGTGCTTAACGCAATGGTTTATTTTGTTGCACGACGGATGAATAAGCCTTACGTTGTTTGCCCGGCGGGGGCGCTGCCTCTATTTGGGCGGTCAAAATGGCTAAAGCTCACTTATAATTTTCTGGTGGGTAATGCCATTGTTCGCAACGCGTCTGGCTGGATTGCCGTCACGAAAAGTGAATTGCCCCAATTCACGGAATATGGAATTCATGTTGACCGTGTGACGGTGATACCAAATGGTGTAAGCGAGGAAGATTTCCCTTCGACGTATGATGATACCTTTAAGCAACGGTACGGATTGCCTGAAGCGCCAATTATCCTTTTTATGGGACGCCTTAATCTGATAAAAGGGCCAGACATGCTTTTGGAGGCATTTATCTCGGCTAGAGTAGATTTCCCGGGCGCACATCTGGTTTTTGCGGGGCCGGACGGAGGGATGTTATCTGCTTTGCAACAGATGGTAGATCAAAATGGACTTGGTGAAGTTGTACATTTTCTAGGGTATGTGGAAGGGGCTGACAAGGTGTCCGCATACCGCATGGCGAACTTGCTGGTTGTTCCTTCAAGGCAGGAAGCGATGTCTATCGTGGCAATTGAAGCCGGCTTCTGTGGTACGCCAGTGTTGCTGACCGACCAATGCGGGTTCGGTGAGGTCCGGTTAATCGATGACAGGTTGGAAGTGCCTGCCACGACGATGGGCATTGCTGCGGGCTTGACTAATCTGCTGGGTGAATCAAATAAATTGGCTGAAATTACACCCTTGTGGTCCAGTTTCGTGAAACAGCACTATTCATGGGCATCATTGGCACCGGAATATTTTAGACTCTATCGATCCGTCCTTAAAGCAGACATCGCATGAAACTGCTGATCGTTTCCCAATATTTTTGGCCGGAAAGTTTTCGCATCAGCGATGTCACCCAAACGTTGTTGGCAAAAGGTATTGAGGTCGAGGTGCTAACCGGCAAACCAAACTACCCCGGCGGTAATGTTTTTCCGGGGTATAGGGCGTGGGGATGTTCGCGCGAGATCCACCAAGGCATCAATATCAATCGTATTCCGTTGTTGGCAAGAGGGAATGGCGGGTGGCGTTTGGCGTTAAATTACCTGTCTTTTGTCGTATCGGGACTGTTGTTCGCGCCCTGGATGCTACGCAGTAAAAAATTCGATGTGATTTTTATTTACGCGCCCTCGCCAATATTGCAGGCCATTCCGGCGCTCTTTCTTGGCTGGCTTAAAGGTTGTCCGGCGGTGTTGTGGGTGCAGGATATGTGGCCGGAGAGTCTGTCGGCAACAGGTCATGTAAAGAATCGTATGGTCCTCAAATTGGTCGAGCAGGCAGTGCGCTTCATTTACCGGCATACTGATCTGCTTCTTGTGCAATCACGAGCCTTTGAGGAGCCAATTCGTGCGTTGGCCTCCGGAACGCCCATTGCGTATTATCCAAATTCCGTGGATGAGGCTTTCGCAGTTCCGGCCAGGGGTGAGATCCCCGCAGTCGACGGTTTAGGCGCAGGATTCTCTGTTCTGTTTGCGGGTAATGTAGGTGTTGCGCAGGCGGTCGAGGTGATTGTGGAAGCCGCCTTTTTATTGAGAGGGAATGCCGATATACACTTTGTCATATTGGGCGAGGGGAGTCGCTGGGAATGGATGAAACAGGAGGCGCAGCGGCGCGGGCTAAGTAATCTGCATTTGCCAGGCAGATTCCCGGTTGAGACCATGCCCGGCTTCATGAAAAAAGCTTCCGCGCTGCTGGTGACGTTGGCAGATCAGGAGATATTCAAGGCCACTATTCCCAGCAAGGTGCAGGCCTACCTGGCGGCCGGTCGGCCGATTCTGGCTTGCCTAAACGGAGAGGGCGCTGATTTGGTGGCTGAGGCGGGTGCAGGATTGGCAACGCCTGCTGAAGACGCACACGCATTGGCGGAGGCTGTGTTGCGACTGTATCGCATGCCGAAGCAAGAGCAGGATGCAATGGGTGAGCGCGGTCGTTTATACTGCGCGCAGCACTTTTCACATAACAGCTTGGTCGATCAGCTGATAGTACATCTGCAATCGGCGTGTAAATAAAAAGAGAAATTCGAATGAAGATATTGGTGTTGGGTGCCAGCGGCATGCTGGGTAATGCGATGGTGCGAGTGTTGAGCGAGAGTGCCGATAATGAGGTATATGGCACGGTGCGCTCGGCGTCAGCCAAACAACATTTCGACGAGACGATCGCGCGACGCCTGATAGCAGGCGTAGATGTCGAGCACCACGACTCCTTGATGCAGGCGTTCATCCGTGTCCGGCCGGACGTGGTGATTAATTGCGTAGGATTGGTCAAGCAACTGGCGGATGCCGAAGACCCGTTGCAGGCGATTCCAATCAATGCGTTGTTGCCGCATAGATTGGCCAGGCTGTGTGAATTGTCCGGTGCGCGATTGGTGCACATGAGCACGGATTGCGTTTTTGCCGGAGACAAGGGCGGATACCGCGAGTCTGACCAATCGGACGCGATCGATTTATATGGACGTTCCAAGTACTTGGGAGAGGTGTCCTATCCTCATACGATCACGTTGCGTACATCTATCATCGGGCACGAGTTGCAAAGTGCGCACGGGCTGGTAAATTGGTTCTTGTCCCAAAAGACGAGCTGTAACGGATATACTCGCGCGATATTTTCAGGACTGCCCACGGTGGCGTTGGCACAGATCGTTCGTGATGTAGTGATCCCCCGCGCCGATTTATCCGGGGTGTACCATGTCGCCGCGCAAGCGATTTCTAAATATGATCTGCTGAAGCTGGTCGCTGACATATACGGCAAGACGATAGAGATAACGCCGAGCGATAAGCTGGTGATCGACCGTTCGCTGAATGCAGACCGCTTCTGCGAAGCGACAGGCTATGTAGCACCTGAATGGTCTGAGTTGATCAAGTTGATGCACGCATATAAATAAGCGGAAATTAATGATTATGCGCACAACCCTTGTGCTTGATGATGAATTGATCGAAAAAGCCCAAGCATTTACCGGCCCAATGGAAAGACAGCATTAGTTCGGGAAGCCTTGAAGGCCTTGATCCAGCGGGAAAGCGCCAAATGTTTAGCGCTTCTCGGCGGCTCAGAAACTTTGCTTGATTACGTGCCACGGCACGCTGAATAAAATCGCTAGATTCACGCCTTAGCGGGAATGACAGATTATTAGAGGATTCTTTATGTTCAAAGACAAAGTATTGATGATTACCGGCGGTACGGGTTCTTTCGGGAATACCGTGCTCAAGCGTTTCCTTTCGACCGACGTACGTGAGATACGTATTTTCAGCCGTGATGAAAAGAAACAGGAAGACATGCGCATCGCGCACAACAACAGCAAGCTGAAGTTCTACATCGGCGATGTGCGCGACTACGATAGCGTCTATCAGGCGATGCGCGGTGTGGACTACGTGTTCCATGCGGCCGCGCTGAAGCAGGTGCCCTCGTGCGAGTTCTATCCGATGGAAGCGGTGCGCACCAACGTTGTCGGTACCGAAAATGTGTTGAATGCGGCCACTGCCAACGGTGTCAAGCGCGTGGTGGTATTAAGCACGGACAAGGCGGTGTACCCGATTAATGCGATGGGCATTTCCAAGGCGATGGCCGAGAAACTGATGGTCGCCAAGTCGCGCATGCAGAGTGAGACCGAGACGGTGTTCTGTGCTACGCGCTACGGTAATGTCATGGCCTCGCGCGGCTCGGTGATTCCCCTGTTCGTGTCGCAGCTCAAAGAGGGCAAGCCGCTTACCGTCACTGACCCTAACATGACGCGCTTTCTGATGTCGCTGGAAGATTCGGTCGATCTGGTGCTCTATGCCTATGAGCATGGCAAGCAGGGCGACATCTTCGTGCAAAAAGCGCCCGCATCGACAGTTGCCGATCTGGCGCAGGCCTTGAAAGAATTGTTCGGGGGTGACAGTGCGGTGCGTATTATCGGTACACGCCACGGGGAAAAACTGTACGAGTCGCTCATCTCGCGCGAAGAAATGGTGCATGCTCAGGATATGGGGGGGTATTACTGTATTCCTGCCGACAATCGCGACCTCAATTATGCGAAATATTTCAGCGAGGGCGAAGAGGAAATCTCACATCAGGAGGATTACACCTCGCATAACACTGAGCGACTGAACGTAGAGCAGATAAAAAAATTGTTGTTGAAGCTGGATTACATCAAGGAAGAACTAAATGCTTAAAGTCATGACCATCGTCGGGACTCGCCCCGAGTTGATCAAAATGAGTCGCGTGATCGCCGAGTTCGATCAGCACACCAAACATATCCTGGTGCACACAGGGCAGAATTACGATTATGAATTGAACCAATTATTCTTTGAAGACCTGGGTATCCGTAAGCCGGATTACTTTCTGGAGGCGGTGGGTGAGAATGCTGCGCAGACCATCGCGCGGGTGATTGAAAAATCCGATGAAGTCATGGAAAAAGAACAGCCGGATGCGCTCATGTTGTATGGCGACACTAACTCCTGCCTGGCGGTTATCGCGGCCAAACGCCGTAAGATCCCGGTGTTTCACATGGAGGCGGGCAACCGCTGTTTCGATCAGCGCGTACCTGAGGAATTGAATCGCAAGGTGCTGGATCATCTGAGCGACATCAATTTGGTGCTCACCGAACATGCACGAGGGTATTTGATTGCCGAGGGCATCCCTCCCGAAACCATCATCAAGACCGGCTCACACATGCGTGAGGTGCTGGATCATTACATGCCGAAGATAGATAAATCAGATGTGTTAGAACGCATGGGGCTGGCGGCGAACAAGTTTTTCATCGTAAGCGCTCATCGTGAGGAAAATATCGATAGCCCGGAAAATATGGCCGATATGGTGGAAACACTCAATGCGCTGGCTGAAATCTACGACTGTCCAGTGATCGTCTCGACTCATCCGCGCACGAAAAAGCGCCTCGATACAATGGAGTTGGGTGCGCTCAATCCGCAAATCCAATTCCTCAAGCCTTTCGGCTTCTGCGATTACATTAAATTGCAGATGGAGTCGCTGTGCGTCGTGTCTGATAGCGGCACCATTACCGAAGAAGCATCGTTGCTCAACCTGCCTGCGATTACCATCCGCAATGCGCATGAACGTCCGGAAGGCATGGATGTGGGCACGCTCATCATGAGCGGGCTGAAGAAGGAGCGGGTGCTGGATGCGGTGCGCGTCATCCTCGCTCAGCATGACAAGACCCGGCGCGTGATGCAGCCGGTTCGGGACTACGAGGCCGGCGCAGTATCCAAACAGGTGTTGCGGGTGGTACTGAGTTATGTCGATTATGTGAATCGCACGGTCTGGTCTAAATCAGTTTAAATATGTCTTTCATGCGGGTGACAGGTGCAAGCGGCTTTGTGGGGCAGAGTCTGATTCGGTAACCTTTAATTTGAGGCAACGATCCCCATTTTTGCGACTATCTTGGATAACTTTTATCTGGAGCCGGTTCGATCCTTGCAATTCTTGGAGTGGCAATCCATAATTGCACACATGATTAACCGATCTCTTTCCTCGCAACTTTCGGATGCCCTTGCCAATTCCCCTGCGGTCGTGCTGCTCGGGCCGCGCCAGGTTGGCAAGACTACCCTTGCGCTAGAGCTTGGGCAGCTCTATAACGCGCTGTACCTTGATCTCGCCAAACTCGCCCAGCCTGAGCTTTATCTCACTGATCATCAGGATCGCTTGCTTATCCTTGACGAAGTACACCGGGTGCCGGGTCTTTTCCCTGTTTTACGTGGACTTATTGACCGTGGGCGTAGAGCCGGTCGAGGCTCCGGGCAATATTTGCTTTTGGGTTCGGCCTCTCTTGATTTGCTTAAACAATCTGGCGAGACGCTCGCCGGGCGTATTTCGTATTTGGAGCTTGCCCCTTTTAACGTGTTGGAAATACCGGAACTGCCTGTAGACGATCTATGGGTGCGAGGTGGTTTTCCGGATAGTCTGCTGGCAT
>Ga0208863_1001438_pt1 | contig 15106 bp, 12 predicted proteins | sample RifOxyD3_FD_184040 | JGI IMG/M metagenome (GOLD analysis project Ga0208863, IMG submission 184040) | Soil microbial communities from Rifle, Colorado - Rifle Oxygen_injection D3 (SPAdes) | ecosystem: Environmental > Terrestrial > Deep subsurface > Rock core/Sediment | place: Rifle, Colorado...
CCGGCCACGCCGTTAAAACAATAAAAGACATTGCCGTCGTTGACCTCACCATGCAGCGTATATTGCCGCCACTTCGTAAAATCCTCGAATTTTTCCAAGCAGGGAAAACCACAGGCCGGATCACTGATCATCCGCTGTTCATAGGGGTTGCCATGCGAGGTAGCGACTATCCTGGTAAACCCGTGGGTAAGGGGTAGAAAAGCCGTATCGGTAAGACCGAGCGGCCCGTAGAGCTGCTCATCGAGAAAAACGTCCGATCTCCGGCCGCTAACCGCCTCGATTACCCCGGCCAGCACCATGAATCCGAGATCACTGTACGTGCGCGAGCTGCCGACCGGGCCGGCCAGCGGTTGAGCGGCGATGTAGCGCAGGGCCTCATCCCGGTTAGCGGCATGGTAATAGAGCGGCAACCAGGAGGCCAGACCCGAGGTGTGATTGAGCAGAGCGCGAAGGGTGATCCTGCCTTTTTCCTGTCCGCTGAAAATCGGCAGAAACCTGGCCGCCCGGTCGGCAAGATTGACAAGGCCGGCGTCTAAAAGCAGCATGATGCCGAAGGTGGTGGCAAAAACCTTGGTCAGCGAGCCCAGATCAAAAAGATGGCCGACCGTCATGGGTTCCGGTTCGGCCAGCGCTGAAGGACCGAAGGAGAAGGAACAGGCCTGACCGTAAGCCTTTTCATGGACGATCACACCATTGCTGGTCACGAGAAGAACAGCGCCGGGGACACCAGCCGCTCCCAGTTCCTGCACAATGACCGCATCCAAAGCCCGGCCCAGGCAGTTCATGTCACCCATCACCAGCCCTCTCCAGCAGCCAACCGTTCACCACTCCTTTTGATCCGGCCCTTTCCGGCCCGGCACCCAGCCGAGATGGACCTTCTCTTCCTCGATCAGCCTTTTGAAACGCTCGCCCTTTCCTGACGGCACGTCCAAGTCCAGAAAGGCGACATTCAAATTGAACCAGCGCTCCTCTCTGGTCTTTAGCCTCGGCATTTTTATGACCACTGGTTTATTTTCAGGCACTGCCCCCTGCGGATTGAGCTGCGGCGTAGTCCCTGGATGTCCGGGAAAGGTTCCGTAGCCTGGCTTAAAAATAGTCACCAGGGCATGCGGCCGCCAAAGATGAAAAAACCGAAAACTGTATACCCAGGTGACAGGAACCTGAAATTCGCCCTGCTTATCTGTCAGTGTTTCAATCGCTTCGGCCACCTGAGAGGTAGGTTCTTCGAGTTGAAGATGGTATTCGGTGTAGAAACGAATCAGTACTTCGACATTAGCTAACGGAATGCCGGTCTCCGCATCCACCACCCGACCCAAATAAGGGCCGTAGGAACGGACCACAGCGCTTACCGAAAGGATCATAGCCACGATCACCAGCAAAAGGGCTATGATAAAAATAGTCAATCGTCGGTCTTTGCCGTTGTTCTCCGGCAGCTGAAAAGGCTTACGGGATATTATATTCTCATGGCTCGCAGAACGTCTCTCTTTACTCCGTCTGTCTATGCCGTTATTCTCCTGCAGATGAAAGGGCTTATGGGATATTCTTCTCTCCCTGATCGAATAACGTCTGTCTTTACCAATATTCTTCAACTGCTGGAACGTCTCGCGATCGGGCATATACTTTACTTATCTCTACAGTTCAGTTTGAATGCGCTTGATAATATCGGTTGTTGAAAAATGCTGTACCAACGGGATATTGGCAACCCGGCCGCCGGCACCAATAACCTCAGCTGCGCCGACAATCTTTTCAACCGGCCAATCCGCCCCCTTGACCAGCACATCAGGGAGCAGTGCTTTGATCAGGTGCAGAGGGGTTTCCTCGTCAAAAAGGACAACGTGATCGACACAAGCCAGTGCGGCCAACACCCTGGCCCGGCTTAGTTCACCGGTAACCGGCCGCTGCGGACCCTTGATCGCCCTGACCGACCGGTCGCTGTTTAAGCCGACGATCAGGCAATCGCCATGGCGGCGGGCCTCTTCAAGATAGGTGACATGGCCCTGATGCAGGAGATCAAAGCAGCCGTTGGTAAAGACCACCCGGCGGCCAATCGCCTTATACCGGCCAACTGTTTTCTGCAATTCAGCGAGGGTGGCGATCTTATTAGCATCATGATTACGACAGGCAACCCGCGCTGCCGTGTTGAACCTGCTGCGAACCGCAAAAAGCTCGGCCGGCTGCAGCAGGCAACCGGCCGACTCTTGATCCTGCCCGGCCAGCTTGAGGACAACGCCATCCGGCGCCACGATCAAGGAGTTGCCGGCAAAGACAGTGCCATCGGTTATGCCGCTGCGGTTGCAGGCGATCACGAATATCTGATTCTCAATGGCCCTGGCCTTGACCAGGGTCAACCAGTGGTCAAGGCGGACTGTCGGCCATTGGGCGCTGACTGCCAGCAGACCTGCTCCGGCCGCTACCTGCTGCCTGGCCAGATCAGGAAAGCGGAGATCATAGCAAACCAGGGCTGCCAGAAGCCCCACCCCGCTGGTAATCGGCAGGGGCTCCAGACCGGCGGCAAGATTATCCGGCTCAGCCATGGGCGCAAAAAGCTCCTGTTTCCGATAACTGCCCCTTACCCCTTCGGGTCCGGTGACGAACAGGGTGTTGAAGTACTTTGGCGCCGCTCCGTTGTTCTCCGCCTCAAGCAAGGAACCGGCTATATCGATTGTGTAGCGCTTGGCAAGAGAGGAAAGGGCGGCAAGCATCAGCGGGGTTTGCGCCGCCATTGCCGGCAGGCGGTCGTAGGCGAATCCGGTCGCCCACAACTCCGGCAGCACTACCAGCCCCGGAGCAACGGGCTGAAGATTGGCCAGACCTTGCTGCACAGAAGCCAGATTTGCTGCCGGATCGCCTTGCCGGATGTCAAACTGGACAAAACCGCCAAAACAGGGTTTGAGGATTTCGCCAAGGGCGATATTCTGGTTGCTGGAGCCTATTTGCATCCCACATAATTACCCTGAAATCTATCTTTAATCAATCTCTAATGAACTGCTCAGACCGACTCTTGGCTCTCCTGCCTTGAAGAGGATAGACTCCACGGCGGTCTGCAGGTTGCCGCCCCCGGCCAGGGTCTCTTCAACCTCCTGCCAGAGGATGTCCGGCTCCTTGGGTTTCAGGATATAGGCGACAGCGCCGAGGGAGGCAGCCAACGCCAGATCTTTATCAGCCTTGTAGGTAGCAGAGTAGAAGATAAGTGGATAGAATCAGGCTCTCATGAAGGGCAAAATATTGTCAAGCGACAAAAAAACAGGGGCAACAGCCTGATTGTCCGAACAGTATTACCCTGGGCAGACAATGCCTGCTTGACGCGGGATTGTTCCAGATGATTTAATTGTACTACACTGGATTAATCTCGGTAGTTGTCATCATAAGCGGAGAAGACCACCCTATGCGAAAAACGCCGGCAACAAAGGGCCGCCTGGATTTGTTCATCCTGATATGCGGGGCGATTGTGACTACCATCGGCGCTCTTGTCCTCCTGGGCTGGGCAGGTGGGTGGCGCTTGCTCACGGCAGTACGACCAGACTATATTCCGATGGCGCCCAACTCTGCCCTGGTCAAACCGTATACTCTGCACACCATGCAGGCCATGCTCAAAACGGTTGTTATCGACCAGGAAGGGGAGTGATGCCGATGCCCCCCCGGCAATTAGATCATCAGCAAATATCCCATGTTTTTCTCAAACCCGGGGAGATGTACCTGACAAGACATCCGGCGGTTATTCAGACCGTGCTCGGCTCATGCGTGTCGGTAATCTTCTATAATGCCCGGATTAGTGCTGCCGCAATGTGTCACGCCCTGCTGCCGCGATGCAAGGAAGGAAGTTACTGTGATGAAGGGGGCGTGGTTACGTATAGATATGTGGACTCATCGGTCAACCGGATGCTGGCCGAATTCAGTAAACTCGGAATCAGCGGCCAGGATATTGAGGCCAAGCTGTTCGGAGGGGCCAGCATGTTCGAAAAGGAAAAAGCCAACGAACCCTCCCGGTTGATCGGCAACCAGAATGTGGTCATGGCCCGCCAGCTTCTCGACCAGGCCGGGGTGAACCTGGTCTCCTTTGACACCGGCGGCTACCAGGGCCGGAAGCTGTTTTTCAAATCCGATACCGGCGAGGTCCTCGTGAAGCTGATCCAGAAGATGGACCTGATAGATTTAGGCAACCCCTTATTATGACTATCAAATCACGACCTCGACGAATCTCCACCGATGTCGGCCGGGTTATGCCTAAATACACGGCCGAGATTAGACAAGTATGATCAAACCAAGTTAGCGGAAGAGCCGCAAGGCCGAGCAATCGCCTTCCGGGCAGGCCTGCGGTTGATTCAGGTTGTTGGCAGCCAGAACCTGGCCCCACAGGGGACTTGATCGGCGTGACTGCACAGCGATCAAGACCTCCCGTGTCGAGATCTGCCCGGAACTGTCTTTTGCCAGCAGACGCAGGGTCAGACCCGGGTTCTGCTGATTCGAAAACACTGCCGGCGCCATAAACCGTACCACCGAACCTTCGCCGTTCACTTTCTGAAACTTTATCAACGGACCTGCCGTCTGTTCCCAGGCAAAGCTCAAAGTTGCCCGATTGTCATCTCTGGAGGCGCTGGCATCCAACTCAATGGTTTCACCGACCGCATAGATCTCTTTTTCCAGGGGTTTTAGGTGAATCTGAGGATAGGGATTACCGTTGGCAATGCTTATATAGAGCTGGCGGATCTTAGAGCGTTTCTTGCCGACCGTAAACCGATAGCGGATACTCTCTTCCCCGACGAAAAAGGGCTCGGAAGTATAGCGGGAGCGGGCCGCTCCCAGCTTTTCCAATTGACCGTGGATATCAGCTCCTTCAATATCGACATGCACGTTCGCATCAAAAGATTTGCTGGTGGCAAATCGCCAGAGTTCGGCCCAATCAATGATCACCGGCTCAGTATTGAGCATATAAATATGCTCAATATCGCCGGGTCGCAAAGCAGCCGTCTGGATTGCCGGCGCAGATTGCGGAGCCTCCTCGGTCAAGATCTCCTGAGGCAAAGAGGGACTGGTCGCTGCCTGGAAATACGGGGAGGTCCTTGGCGAGGTCCGGCCGACCTGACGCGTTTCATGCTGCGGTCTGCCGGCAATTTTGGTCAAATCAGGCCCGATAATCCGGATAATCGCCGACCCGCTGGCGACATGGCCATCGTTTGCCTGAAACTCAAACATATCCTGCCCCGGAAAGCCGATGCTCGCCACATAGGTAATATTGGGCGATTCACCATATAATACACCAAATCGCGGCTTACCGGTAACCTGATATGTCAGGGCATCACCATCCTCATCATGGCCGGTCATCCGGACAAAGACACCCAGGCTGTTCTCAGCGATCTGATAGACCCCACCCTTGACCTGCGGGGCTCGATTGGGGAGAGTAGTTGGTTCTTTGGCGGGCTGGACCTTTACTGTCTGCACGGTCGGCTGGGCCGGCTTTACTGCTATTACAGGCGCCTGGATCGGCGCTTTTTCCTTGAACGCTGCTTTCAGCAGAGGTTCGATCTTGGGCCATAGTCCATAATACAGACCGGCGCCAAGGAAGAGCAGCAGACTAAACAAAGCGCCCATTCTGATCGATCGGCTGGTCCGTATATTGTGTAGCCATATCGGCAGGGTGTGCTGGAAAACAGTCGACTTGACCTTCACTTCAACAGAATCGTCAGCCGGCGATGCAGAGACATCCGCTCTTCTTTTCTTTACTTCAATCCGAGGCTCCTCAACCGCCTTCTCGCCCGGAATATCCGGGGTGTCGTCATCGAACTTGAAATCGTTTTCATCAAGCCCGAAGGCCTTCATGCCCGATGCCGAAGAGACGGCCGCCTCTCCCATCATTTCATCCAAGAACAGATCGTCATCGCTCTTGGTTTTCTCTCTCTCTTTTTCCGAGGCCATCGCCTCAAAAAATATTTTATCCATCTCCTCCTGGCTCGGGACCCCGGTAACCGGCGGCGCCGCAGAACTGTCCTGAATTAGGGCATTGATTCCGATACTGATCTCCGAGTTGCGATCAGAGTTCAACAGGGCATCGAGATGGGCCTGGTCAATTACATGAATCCCTTCATTAGCGTCATCAACCTGAGCCGCTGCTTGCGGGGCCGACGCTTTTTCGCCGCCGCCAAATAACGCATCAATATCGTCCTGATGCAGAGGGCCGCTCGAATCAACAGCGGTTGGGCTGGCCGGACTGGTTGGCGCTGCGACATTTATCGACGGCTTGCCGCCGCCCAATAACGCGTCTATATCGTCCTGGTTCAAATCCCCGATCATCTCCTCGTCGGCTGCGCCGGACAGGGTGCTGCTCCCTGCCGCAACATCCGGCGGAGCACTTCCACCAAATAACGCATCGATATCGTCCTGATGCAGAGGACTGATCATCTCTTCAGCGGTTGGGCTAGCCAGGCTGCCGGTAGCTGCTGCTACAGCAGATTCCGGAGGCTTGCGATTGCCGGTGCCCAACAACGCATCAATATCGTCCTGGTTCAAATCCCCGATCATCTCTTCATCAATAGACTCGGGCGGCTTGACAGCCGACTTTACCGAGCCTGGCGAGGCAGTCAGGTTGTCAGCAGATAACAATGCGTCAATATTTGCCTGATCCCCCTCTGAGAACATCGCGTTCCCGGTCTCTTGAGCGGTTTCGTTCAGCCAGTCGTCTTGAGCGGTGTCTGCTTGGTCAATCTTATTATCAACAGGCATAATCCTTGCCATCCAAAAGAGAGAGTTTGGTCATCTATCCAAAACCGGTCACTTATTCGCTGATCACCACAAGGGCGTGAAGAGCCCGATAAACGGCTTCCGACATCTCGACATTAACCACATATGATCGTCTTTCTCCCTTGAAATTGACCCCGCTCATGTGTACTCGGAGAAAACCGTCGAGTTCCTGTATAACGCCATCCAGTCCCTGGTCCGTCTGAACAACTTTACCTTTAGAAGAGGAGACTTCGTTGGCGTCGCTGTTGATCCGCGCTGCCATCTGATCGGCCAGCGTCACGCCAAGCACTGTATTCCGTCGGGGATTGAACTCTTCGATGACAGCAAACGGTTTTACCTTAACCTCCCCCGAACCGAAAAAATCATAGAACTGGGTACTCGCCTCCTCGCAGACCTGGTTGATCATCTGGGGTACAGAGGAGTAACCCTGAATCACCGAAATCGGCGGTCGAACCAGAGCGCCGGCACCGGTGTTTTCACCGACCTCCTTGGCGTGGCTCAGGGTTGCTGTGAGCACCCCCAAGGCAACAATGACAAACCCTAAAAAACAGTATTCGGACAATCGAGAACAGGGTTTCATGGTATTCACCTCGCGATGCCTTTGACAGGAATAGTGAAGGGCTTTTCCGGCAACTGGAAAAGACTCAGGACATCCCGGTTCAGCGGCAAACTATGCCGCCAGGAGGCGATTATCCGCCAGTCCTTGAGACTCACCAGCCTGCCCTGCAGGATCAGAGTCTTTCGGGTATTGGAAAAGGTAGAGACCACAACATAGTCAAGTTCGGGATTACTGTTAGCAAGCTCGCCGACGTTTCTGGTCAGGATATACTCGCCGGTTTGCGGCAGGATCTGAATCTCCTTGCCAATCCTTAACTCTGTAACGTTAAGGCCGCGGTCAGCAAAATCAGTAAGCAGGTATTCAGCAACCACCCGACCGAATTCGGTCTCACGCTTTAAATCGGAGAGCGGCACCGCTGCAACCACCGCAACCTTGCCGAGCAAACCGTTTTCGCTCAACTCCTTAAGCTCGTAATAGACCTTACCGGCGATCTCCTTGGATATCTCCGAGAGCAGGATCTCCGTGCCGACTACTGTTGTCGCTTCCGGCTGATATTGATGGGTCTGGTAGTTCACCGGCACCCGCAGGGCAGCAGCCCGCCGCAGAGCCCCCTCATCTTTCTCTGCAGCCAGGACTTGGGCCTGCCAGACCAGAAACCCCAGACAACAGGCTGAAATTATAACTATTTTGTTGTTCATGCTCTCCCCCTGCTAAACATGATTCGGTTTATTGTAGGGGCGTATTGTAATACGCCCCTACAATACCAATTCTACATATCAAGTCGCTTTTTATAGATCGGCTCGCTTTTTTGTCCGTTCAAGCTTGCCGCATCAGCCAGCAGCCTTTCACCGACCCCGCGCAGCGGCAGGACAATTGAGGCGCTCGCCAACGTGATGGCGTTGCGGTTATCCATGATCCGGGCGTTAATCACAACCTGGTCGCCGGCTACCTGATAGGTGCCGGTAAGCATCGCACCTACCGAAAGCGCCGGTTTGATCTCCTCAGGCACCCGGGACAGGCCGTATTCGCCCCGCTTTTCCTGAATCGTAATGCTGTTACTCTTGCGGATATCGACGACAATGAACTGCTTGCGGGCAAACTCAGTCATAAGCTGTTCGCCCAGCAACCGGCCCATGGATGAGGTGCGGGAAAGCTTGGCAAGATCTGTAAAGCTGCAGACCACTATACCTTCGGCAAGATCGCCTTGCTGCGGGTCAGGATCAGCCAGGCTGGCTACAAGATCATCGGCCATCTGACGGATACTCCGGACAAAAAAACCGGCATCAGGAGGTGGTGGTGGAGTAATGACCGGATTAAACGGCCAGAAGGCTCGTGCCTGGCCGGCTGATAAAATTTCCAGGCCAAGCACCAGAAGCAGAATCACCACCCGCCGCCAAAACCATTTTTCAGATGAATGCATATCGTATCACTCCTCATTCAATGCAGGTTGTTCAGGCTGACTGTTTACCTTTTCTTAACCTATCATCGGTATGACAAGAGTACGACTTTAATAAATAATTTCTTTTTCTGGGAAATTACCCCTGATTGGGCAAGGCAGACCACATAATTGTAGGGGCGTATTGCAATACGCCCCCAAGGCAGGGGGGCGGGCTACCCCAAAGATGAGAGCATCACTCGGTTGCGCCCCTCTTCCTTGGCCTTGTACAAGGCCAGATCAGCAGCGGCGACCAGGGACTCGGGGGCGGCATCGGCTTGCGGGATCGCCGAGGCCACTCCGACACTGATACTGACATACTCACTGACCTTGGATTTGGCATGCGGTATCCGTTGTTCCTGAATCCCGGCTCGCATGCTCTCGGCTAGACTCATGGCCCCGGCGGCATCAATCTCGGGCAAAATGGCCACAAACTCCTCGCCGCCATAACGGGCCACCATATCTGAGACGCGACGCAAGCAACCTTCAAGCGTCCGGGCCACCTTTTTCAGGCAATCGTCGCCACCCTGATGGCCGTAGTTGTCATTATAGAGTTTGAAAAAATCAATATCGAGAATGATCACCGACATAATTGAGCCGCTGCGCATGGCCCGTCGCCACTCCTGCAGCAAGGCCTCATCAAAACGCCGACGGTTGGATATGCCGGTCAGGCCATCCAAAGAAGAGAGCTTTTCGAGCTCCCGGTTGGCGGCGGCCAGCCTCTCCTGACTCTCCTTAAGGGCTTGAAAAGCCTCATCGCGTTGCTTCTGATTAATATAGGCCCGGGAGTGATAACGAATCCTGGCCATCAGTTCCATCTTGTCAGGCAGTTTTACCAGGTAATCATTGGCACCGGCCGCAAAGGCCTCGCTTTTTATCGTTGCCTCCTCCTTTACCGACAAGACAATGATCGGGATAAGCGCGGTGTCCGGGTTCGTCCGGAAGAAACGAACCATCATCAGGCCGTCGAGCTCCGGCATGACCAGATCCTGCAGAATGACGGTGGGCCGGATATCCAAGGCCATCCTGATCGCCTTGGTTGGATTCTGACAGTAGTGAAAATCAATATCCTTTTCATCCTGCAAGGCCCGCCGAACCGCCTCGGAGATCATTGGTTGGTCATCGACAAGCAACACCGTAATCCTGTATGCCTGCAGATCCGCTATCCGACTATTTTCAATTGTGCTGCCTTGCGGTTCCATTAGAGTCACTCTTACCCTTGGCCAGCAAATCAATAATGGCCGGGCCAATCTTGTTAAGCGGCAGAATATCCTTGGCCGCCCCCAGCTCAACAGCAGCCTTGGGCATGCCATAAACTATCGAACTTGCTTCGTCCTGAGCAATAGTGTGCCAGCCGCGCTGCCGGATGGCCAGCAGGCCTTCGGCGCCATCCCGACCCATGCCGGTGAGCAGAACAGCGATAACCTGGCCGGCCCAGTTCCGGGCGACGCTTTGAAAAAATACGTCAACGGATGGGTGATAAGAGATGTTGGTCGGCTCCTGAGAATAGCTGAGAGTCCATCTGGGGGTCAAAACCAGGTGGCCGGTAGTACTCGGAATCAGCACCTTGCCGGCCTGCGGCCGGTCACCCTCCAGGATTACCCGGGTCGACAGATTGATCTTGCTGTTGATCCATTCTACCAATCCGGATGTGAACTGCACATCCATATGCTGCACTACAACGATCGGCGCGGGAAAATCGCCGGGCAGGGCAGAGAGGATCTGCACCAGGGCTTGCGGCCCGCCAGTTGAACTGCCGATGGCTACCAGAGTATCCTGACTTACCAAAGGGTCAAAAATCCTTTCTTTGGGGACAACTCTACTAGTTACCAGACAACCGGAATCGCCGATCAGAATGCCGATACGGTTGATTTTTTCAAGCAAAGCCTTGGCCTCACCCGAATCGCCGTTGCTCCCGAAGCCCGGTGTGATCATTACATCCAAAGCCCCGGCACTCATCGCCTCAAAGACCTTTGCTGAATTACTCTTGATGGTCGAAGTCACTATCAGGATGGCGCAGGGTGAATTCTTCATAATCTGGCGGGTAGCCTCCACCCCGCCCATTACCGGCATGATCATATCCATTAATATCAGGTCGGGCTTATGTGAAGCACATAATTTTACCCCCTCGGCGCCATTCCTGGCCACCCAGATGATCGTGTGCTGAGGCGTAGCAGTCAGGATGCGGCGCATACTCTCCACAGCGATGAGGGCATCATTGATAATTCCGATTTTCACTCTTTGATCTCTCCGTTTAAGTAATTAGATAAGGGGGTAATTCGTGAATTACCCCTACGACCCATCAACCTCAGGTCCGCCGATAAGGTCTTGCACCGCCTGCACCAGTGTTTCATTCTGGAAGCTGCCTTTGGTGAGGTAGTAATCAGCGCCGGCCTCGAGCCCTCGATTCCGGTCCTCCTCGCGGTCCTTGTACGATACGATGACCACCGGCAGGTGCTGGAGATTGGGGTCGCGTTTGATCATGGTTACCAGCTCAATACCGTTCATGCGCGGCATATCCACATCAGTAACCACCAGATTATAATTACCGGCTCTGACCGTATTCCAGGCATCCATACCGTCCACGGCCAGATCAACCTCATAGCCTCTGGCGACAAGCATCTTTCGTTCGACCTCCCTGACGGTTATTGAATCATCAGCCACCAGGATACGCTTGATGCCCTTCTCTTTTTCCTCTTCACCCTGATCAATACGCCTGATGCGATTGCCGGAGATCAACCCGTCCATGGACAAAACCATATCCTCGACATCGACGATCAGCACCGGCACCCCATCCTCCAGCAGAGCGGCGGCGCTGATATCCTTGAGTTTGCCAAACCGCGAATCGAGCGGCTGGACCACCAGATCGCGGATACCAAGAAATCGATCGATAATCAGGCCATATTGGTTGAGACGGTCACTGAGTACGATGATCGGCAACTCATCATCAGCAGACTGACTAGGAATTTTTTCGAGGATCTGACGGGCGGCCACTATGCCGATACGCTTCTCCTTGAGGATAAAATACTGCCGGCCCTCCACCTCCTTGATCGACTCCCTCTGCACCCTGAGAACATGGTCGATGGCCACCAGAGGGAAGGCGTACGGCTCGTAGTTGATCTCGACAAGCAGCGCCCGCATTACCGAGAGGGTGAGCGGCAGTTGCATCTCGAAACGTGTGCCCTGGCCAAGTTTGGTCTGGGCACGGACCACGCCTCGGACCTCATGAACTACATTGTGCACGACATCAAGCCCTACCCCGCGACCGGAAACCTTGCTAACCGTTGTCTTGGTACTGAAATTGGGCAGAAACAGGAAATCCATCAGCTCGGCATCGCTGAGCACCGCTGCGATCTCCTCGGAAACCAGCTTTCGGGCTACTACGGTCTTGCGCAGAACTTCCAGGTCGACGCCCCGGCCGTCATCCGCCACCGTGATATTCAACATCCCGGATCTGTGCGTAGCCTCCAGTCGGACTGTGGCCGCACTCTTCTTGCCGGCCTTTTCCCGATCGGCCGGCATCTCGATACCGTGATCAACGGCATTGCGCAAGAGATGATTGAGCGGCGCCTCTATTTTGTCAAGGATATCGCGGTCGACCAGGGTATCATTGCCATGGATCTCGAGATGGACATCCTTGCCGAGCTCGCGGGCGACATCACGGACCATGCGCGGGAACCCCTGAATGCCGTCGGCAAAAGGCCGCATCCGGTTGGCTATGACCTCGCGGTACAGCCGGTGCGAGGTTTCCGTAGTCCGTCGGGCATGATCCTCGAGTTCGGTCATGCTGTTGATCGTAAGTTCACAGCAGTTCAGGATCTTCTGACGAAGATCGAGCATACGGTTGGCTGGCTGCTTATCGCTCATTGTCGACTCTTCCCTGATCCGGTCGACCAGCACTACCAATTCATCCTGCCGCCGTTTGAGACGAAGCATGCTCTGCGCAAATGTCGGCAGCCAGCGCGACTCGATCATGACGTCACTGGCCAGCCCCATCAAGCGGTTCATCGACTCGGCCGAGACCCGCAGGGTTCGATCTGCGGCCTTTTTCTCGCTTTTAGCCGCTGGCGGCGGTGCCGGCTGAATCGGCGCCGATACCGGCTCGACCTGCGAGGGTGCGGCCGGCAATGACTTAGGCTTTACGGGCGCGGCAGGGACCGGGAGATTGACCTGGGTTTTATTGTGGCCGGACAGCCCATCGATCAGGGCGTCGATCTGCCCCGCCTGGTCGGCCAACCATTGTTTAACCTCAGCATCCGAGACCTTGGCCAACAGGTTGAGCAAATCGATACCTTGCCGGACAGCTGTTCCCCTCTCCAGGTGCAATCCGCCCTCGGCCTGTCTGGCTGAGATCAGCAGATCCTCTATGGCACTGCTCAGCCGACCGATCTTTTCGAGACCGACCAGGAGCGCTGTTCCTTTGATGGCATGGATGGCACGGACACAAGATTCCAAATGGTCTTTGGCCAGAGAGTCCTTCCGCAAGGCATCGAGATCCGTCAAAACCTGGGCGCAATGGCGGGCCGTTTCCGTACGGAACAGCCCAAACATGGAAACGATCAATTCACTATCTTGGACCGGTCCTGCCTCAGGCGCCGGTGCAGACGGAGGAGGAGCCGGCTTCTGCTCCGGTAAAGGAGCAGGCACCATAGCCGGCGCCGCCACTTTGACCTGCTCCCCTCTTTTTGTAAGCGCGGCCAGGTCCCTGACCAGGGTCTCGATCTGTGGCCTCCGCTCCTGTAGCCACTCCGCTGCCTCATTTTCGGCAATATGGGCGATCCCGGTCAGCAGGTCAACGCCCTGCAACAGGGTATCGACATGGACGCGGGTCAGGCTGACATGACCGTGCTGGGCCGCGACAAAAACATCCTCCATGGCATGGGCCACCTGTACGGCAGGATCAACCCCGACAATCCGCGCCGCTCCTTTAACGGAGTGGGCCGCCCGCATCATGGATTCCAAACGGTCGGCAGCGGTGGGATCTTGTTCCAGGCTGAGCAGATCCTCAGTAAGGGTGGCACAATGATTCTCCGCCTCCATCCGGAAGAGATCCAGCATGGACATGCTGCTCAGATCTTCGCCGCTTCCTTGTGTCATGCCAGACTCCTTGTCAGGGTGCGAAAAAGCATATCATCCTCAAGAAAACCGATGTCCAGATCTTCTAGGCACAAGATGCCCTTGGTGTATACCGCTTTTGACCCCGAAACCGTCACCGGCAACTCCCGCAGCATCTCCGGGGTGTAACGAACGTGTCCGCGGACCTCCGTCACCGGGAAAACGATGATTTGACCTTCGCGTGCCCCAACCACCAACCGTTCGGGCGTGACATATCCATGGATTTTGACATCTCTTTTCCTCTCCCCATGCTCTATGCCCAGCACCCCGCCTATCGACACACAGACCTCAAGCTTACCGCGAATATTAACCAACCCGCGCAGGATCTGACCGCTCCGATGCGGAATGGTATGAATCATCCCCATGTCAACAACCTCACGAATCAAACCGGCCGGCAGCGCCAGCCACTCACCGCCGGCCCGAAACACAAAGGCGGATTTTGTCGGCAAATTCTCGGCCTGTTTCTCTTTTGCCAGCAGGGCAGTCCACTCCTGCCGGTATTCAGGCTCCGGCACTCTGTCGAGCAGGCGCCGCCCGGCGGCCGAGTACTTGGCGCAGTTCCGGCAATGAATCGTCCGATCCAACTCCGGACAACGCTTCTCAGGATCTCCCCAGACGCCGATCCGGTTCCAACAATCATCGATTGCAACCACCACGGTTTCCGCCTTTTTCTCTTCCACAGCTTATCTCCGATACGCTAAGGGAGTTGTAAAGATCAATATACCATTTTCATACTGTTTGCCGATGCCGGTACGGGCCTCTTATCGCCCCGTTCTCTTATCCTCTGGGCCCGTTGCCTGAAGCCCTCAGCTCCTGAATTATCTCCCAGACGCTCGGCCAGAAGGGCCAGGCGCTCAAGTCCGACGAAATTATCCGGATCAAGGTAGACCGATTTCTTGAAAAGCATCATCGCCTCTTCCAAGGCGCCTTCGGCATCGCGAATCCCGCCGAGCAGAAAATAGACCGGGGCGCTGGGGCCTTGCCGGCGCAGGAGCACCTCACATAAGCCGGAAGCCTCTCCAAACCTCCCCTGCTCAGCAAGTTGCCGTGCCCGGTCAAAACCATTGCTGCCTGCCGCCCCCGAATCCCCAGCGGCCGGAGATGGCAATGAAGTTGTTCCGGCGACCGGCGCCACTTCAGGGTTGCTGGATTTGAACAAGATTGGCCGGCCACCGGCCGCCATATCCTGGGGCGCTCTCGGCGTGCTGCCCTCCTGGTCGCCTATTTTTTGAAAGGCCAGGGTTGTGTAGTCGGACACGGCT
>Ga0208863_1001440_pt1 | contig 15091 bp, 14 predicted proteins | sample RifOxyD3_FD_184040 | JGI IMG/M metagenome (GOLD analysis project Ga0208863, IMG submission 184040) | Soil microbial communities from Rifle, Colorado - Rifle Oxygen_injection D3 (SPAdes) | ecosystem: Environmental > Terrestrial > Deep subsurface > Rock core/Sediment | place: Rifle, Colorado...
AGCGCTTCTTCGATTTTGCGACCGGTGAGATCCATGGCGTGGGCAATCCGGCGGGCGGAATGCCCACCCTCCTTGCCCAGATCAAGGTGAGAGGGTGCGTTGGCCTCATTTTGGAATTGCACTCCGAGGCGGATCAACTCTTCGATGCGGGCCGGGCCGTTTTCTACCACCAGCTGGACAATGTCTTCATGGCAGAGCCCAGCTCCGGAACGCAGAGTATCCTCGATATGCAGAGCAAAAGAATCATCCGGCGACAAGACGGCGGCAATCCCGCCTTGGGCCAGATTGGTGGCGGTATCCACCCTGGCCTTTTTGGTGACAATCGCCACCGATCCTAAGCGCGCCGCCTTGATGGCAAAGGAAAGCCCGGAGATGCCGCTGCCAATCACGAGAAAATCGGTACCCTGTTTCATGGCTGCTCCGTGCGGTTAACAGCTTGACATTACCGGAAGATATTCTGTAAAGAGTAAACGTTCAGCAGCGCCGTATCCACGGTAACCTTTATCTGCCCCACGCCCTGATTCGCCCGTTCTGGCAAAGAATTTTAGGGGCCGTTAAAAATGCACTACATTTAAAACCATTTCGTTACGGCCCCTTATGCCGAGCGATCTTTAAATGTTATCCATTTCAACGGCTTACATAGCGCGGACCAGGGCAGATGGCAAGGATTCTTCTCCATGGCCCCCTTAAAACTCGTTGTCTTTGACTGCGATGGCGTAATGTTTGACTCCAGAAACGCCAACCGGATCTATTACAATCATATCCGCGAGGCCTTTGCCCGCCCGCCCATGAACGAGGAGGAACTCGAATATGTGCACATGCACCATGTCATGGATTCCATCCGTCATCTTTTCCGTCGTTACCCGGAGGATCTCAAACAGGCCGAAGCCTATCGGCAGAGTCTTGATTATACCCCCTACCTGCAATACATGATCATGGAACCGGATCTTATCGAATTTCTCGATTTTCTCCGGCCCAGCTGCAAAACGGCAATCAGCACCAACCGAACCTCCACCATGGGCCCGGTGCTGCGGATGTTTGCCCTGGCAGACCGGTTCGACAAGGTGGTCACCGCCTTTGACGTGGCCCGGCCCAAGCCCGACCCCGAAGCGCTGGAACAGATTCTTGCCCATTTCGGCTTCAAGGTGGATGAGGCCGTGTATATCGGCGACTCCATGGTTGACCGGGAACACACCGCCGCTCTGGGCATGCGGCTCATCGCCTTCAAAAATCCAAAACTGCCGGCCCAATACCATGTGCAAAGCTTTATGGAGATTACCCGACTGCCGATCTTTGCCGATCTTGGCGGACAAAACCTGAGCCAATGTGCGCAATCAGCCACCATACGCAAGGTTTCATGATGAAAAAACGCCGCCCCCCCATGCCAAAGTCAAGGCGTCCTGTTTCTGCCGCAGCCGCGCAGGCAAATGCCACCAGGCTGATGACCGCCTTTGCCCTGCATCAACAAGGTGCACTGGATCAGGCGGAAAAACTTTACCAGGAGATCCTGCACTCACAACCTCAGCATCTTGACGCCCTGCAACTGCTGGCGAGGGTTGCCTTGCAGCAAAAGAAATTTACCCTCGCAATCGAATTGTTTGACCGGGCGTTGAAGATCAACCCCCATGATCCAAGTGCCTTCTGCAACCGTGGCATCGCCTTGCTTGAGCTGAAGCGTTATGATGAGGCCCTGGAGAGTTATGACCGCACGTTAAGGCTTAATCCAGATGACGCAGATGCCTTCTACAGTCGTGGTAATGCACTGCTTGCCCTGAAGCGTCACGAAGATGCCCTAGAGAGCTATGATCAGGTACTTAAGATAAAACCGGACTATCCAGGGGCGCTCAACAATAGCGGCAACGCCTTGCTTGCGCTGGGCCGTCCAGAAGAAGCACTGGAAAGTTATGGCCGGGCGCTCAAGTTCAAGCTGGATTGTGCAGGATTGCTTCATAACTGCGGCAAAGCCTTGCTTGCGCTGAATCGCCATGCAGAGGCCTTGGATAACTATGCCCACGCGCTCAGGCTCAAGCCGGACTATGCTGATGCCCATTGGAATGAAAGCCTGTGCAGACTGTTGCTGGGGGATTTTGCGCTTGGCTGGCAGAAGCATGAATGGCGATTAAAATCGCCCCAGGTTGATGCATCAAAAAACTTCCAGCAACCGTTATGGCTGGGCGAGGCGCCGTTGGCCGGAAAAACCCTGCTGCTCCATGCTGAACAGGGCCTTGGCGACACCCTGCAATTCTGCCGTTATGCGCCGCTTGCGGCCGCCCAGGGCGCCCGCGTCGTGCTTGCCGTTCCCTCTGCCCTCAAGGTACTGTGCCAAACCTTGGCAGACGTGGACACGCTGCTTGCCATCGGCGACCCACTGCCCCCTTTCGATTTTCATGCCCCGCTCATGAGTCTGCCGCTGGCCTTTGGCACCCGGCTTGATTCCATTCCTGCCGAGGTACCTTACCTGCACGCCGATTCAGAAAAAACAGCAGCCTGGAATATTTTGCTGGGGCCACGGGACAAGCCGCGTGTCGGCCTTGCCTGGAGTGGCCGCCCGACACACAAGAACGACCACAACCGCTCGCTGCCCTTTGCCCTGCTTGCCGGTCTCCTCGAATATCCAGCCGAATTCATCTGCCTGCAAAAAGAGTTTCACCACGAGGACGAGGCCCTCGCTCGCCAACACTCCCGAATGCGCATCTTCAGCGAACAGCTCCAGGATTTTGCCGACACCGCCGCCCTCATCGAGACCCTCGATCTTGTAATCACAATCGATACGAGCGTTGCCCATCTCGCGGGGGCCCTGGGCAAGCCTGTCTGGATCCTGCTGCCCTTCGCCCCCGATTGGCGCTGGCTGCTGGATCGCGGGGACAGCCCCTGGTATCCAAGCGCGCGTCTTTTCCGGCAGCAGCAATTAGGGCAGTGGGCGCCAGTCCTGGCCGAGGTGCGAAGGGCTTTGCATGAAATTTGAAGTAACCCACAAAATCCTGACCATGGAGCCGAACCTTGCAAAAAGCGCCGCCCATGTCCTACGCTTTCTCGACCACACTCCTCTGGTGCAATACGATACGGTGCGGGTTGAGGCGGCCCAATCCTGCTCTGGCGCGGATCAGCGCTTCTGGCCCTGGGTTGAACAGGGTCTGGCCGACAACCGGCAGGTTCTGACAAAATTAATCGGGGAGTTACAGATGGCGGGCACCAGGGAGTTCAGCGACCTGCTGACCATACCGCAAGGCTTCCAAAGCAAGATCTTCCACACCATGGCCCATCTGCTCGATGGTTTTTTCGGTATTGACAGCCAGTTTTACAATTTGCCAGAGGATTCCCACTGGCTCGGGGACAGCCTGCGCAGGCAGATTGAGGCCGACCCGGAAGACTTCTGGCTGGTCACGGTGGTGGCCACCCTGGAAGCAAAGGAACATCATGCCCTTGCCGGACTGCGCTCCTTTGAGAAATAAAGGGGGGGCGAAATTCGCAGCCAGTTCAGAATTTACTCCAGAGCCTGTTGAGTTTTCCGCATAATTTGCCGGTGTTCATGAAGGCGATCTCTCCTCCTCGCTGGTTGTTTCCTCTGGGAGCAGAGTCAGATCCTCATCGCTTTCTTCAGCCGTTTCCAGCAGTTCAGGGCTTATGCTCTTCTTGGTTTTGGCGCCCAGGATCCTCAGCTTCTGGGTGCGGCCAACCAGATTGCCCTTGCCGCTGGTGAGCCGTTTGTGGGCGGTATCGTAGCTCTCGCCCGCCTTCCTGATCTGCTCGCCAACCTTTTCCAGGGCCTCCACAAAACCGACAAACTGATCGTGCAGCTTGCCAGCCTCGGCGGCGATGGTCTGGGCGTTGCGGTTCTGGTACTCGTAGCGCCAGATGTTGTGGATGATCTGAAGGGTGGCCATGAGCGTGGAGGGGCTGACCAGCAGAATGCGGCGGTTGAAGGCCTCGCTGAACAGATGGGGCTCATGTTCGAAGGCCAGGAGCAGGGCGGGCTCGATGGGGACGAACATGATGACCAGGTCGAGGGAATTGACGCCGATCAGTTCATCGTAGTTTTTGGCGCTGAGCCCATTAAAGTGGAGACGGAGCGAACCGATATGGGCCCGAAGCTGGCGCTGGCGCTCCTCGTCTGTTTCAGCGGAGTGATATTGTTCATAGGCGACCAGCGAGACCTTGGAGTCGATAACCACATCCTTTTTTTCCGGCAGATGGAGCAGCACATCGGGTTGAAAGCGTTGGCCGTCTTCATTGCGATGGCTGGCCTGCACCTCATATTCATGGCCTTTGCGCAGGCCGGATTCTTCCAGCAACCGTTCAAGCTGCATCTCCCCCCAGGTGCCTCGGGCCTTGCTGTCACCCTTCAAGGCTCTGGTCAGGTTCAGGGCGTCGGCACCGATCCGTTCGTTCAACGATTTCAGGCTTTGGATCTCGTTGCGCAGGGAGGCTCTCTCCTTGTTGTCGTTGTCGTAAACATCCTCCACCTTCTTCCTGAAATCGGTTAACTGCTGCCGCATGGGGTTGAGCAGTGCCTCAACCCCGGTCTTGCTTACCTCGCTGAATTTCTGGTGCTTCTCTTCAAAAATGCGGTTGGCGAGGTTTTCAAACTCGGTGGCCAGTTTTTTTTCGGCCTGCTCCAGCAGACTGATCTTCTCGTCCGCAGCCCCAAGCCTCTCCCTGCTTTTGGCCTGAAGGGCGGCAAGTTCGCTGGCAAGATCGCCCCTGGCCTTACCTTCGTCAACCAAGAGCCGACGGGCCTCGTCGCGCTCCATGGTCAGGACTTTAATGGCGAGGAGCCTTTCCTGGAGAATTCCCTGCTCGCGCTCCAGACGGATATTGTCCTCGCGGCTGTTGGCCAGTTCACGGTTGAGGCGTCGGAGACGAATAAGCGCAGACGAAAATGCCAATCCCAGAATTCCGATGATGATAAGCCAGGGCAAGGCCTGCGATATAACAGTCTGATCCGGGGTCATTTTATGCTCTTCTTCTGAATTTGCCGCTTGTCAAGCCTGCTGGGGTGTTTCCGGCCAAGGGGCACCGGCAGACAGGAGGCGTCGGATTTATGGCCTGACTTTTTGCCATTTTATAGCATGTGGAAGAAAACAGGGCCGTAGCGCAAAAAAAATCCCCGGCCAATTATGACCGGGGATCTGGTTCAGTCTGCATCGGCTGAAAAAATTTCGCTTACCACCAGCAGATGGTCTGGTCGGCTGCGAAAATCTTGTCCACCAAGGCGTCGTAGTCCGGGCTCTCAACGTTAAGAGCAAAGGCCTCAGCCTCACGACCCTCGGAAACGATCTCTACCAGTTTTTTGGTGTCGTCATTTGGTTCAGAGCGATATACATTCAAGAGTTTCATTGGAGCACTCCTTATTGTTGGTTCTCGGTGGTTAAAGCTGAGTTGAGCAGCTTGTCTGCTCAAACGAAACTTATACCCTTTGGGTGTAATCAGCTCTTATCCGAGCGCATGATGCCGTAGGGAATGATGTAATCGAGATCACGAAGCTGCTTGCCGATTTCCTCGATGGTGATCTTGGGCATCCCTAAATTCTCGACATTGGCGTCCACCGTGGTGTACACCTCGCCTTCCATGTCACGGATCCACTCGATATTTTCCTTGTGGTAATCGCTTACCTCGGTGAGTTCGTTGTTCAGGACATAGGCATAAGCATACATGTTTTCGACAGCCAGTCCCAGGGCGGAGCGGGTGCCGTCCAGGGTGTACTCCTTGTTGGCCAGCAGAAAGCCTACTTTCTTCGACATGGGGTCTCTCCTTATAAGGTCAGGTAGCAGTCGTAGTCTTCAATGATCGCGCCGTGCTGGCCCTGGGTGGCCATGTCCTTGGCAACGAGTCCCTTGGGAATATCGCCGATCGGATCGTAGCCGCATTTCTTGTAGCTGTCCGCGCAGATGGACACCTCGTCGGCCAGTTCGCACAAGGTTTGAAAGTCGGGACATTTGGTCAGGTGAACACCGTACCAGGTGAAAAAGACTTTAACCTTGGAGCCCTTGGCCTTGGCTGCCCTGGTGACCCCCATGATATGCCGCATGTTCTGGGGAGAGGTGACAAAGATACCTAAACTTTTAGCCATTTGCTGTCTCCTTGGGATAATTGAAAGGGGCCGATTAAAAAGGAGATCGGCCCCTTGTCGGGTGAGGGATTTACTGCTTCTTCATAAAGAAACGCATAAAGCCAGCCTCTTCCTTTTCTCCCAGATACTCGTGTCCGGCGCGGGTGCACCAGCCAGGCAGATCGTTGCGGGAACCGGGGTCGGTGCCAAGGATTTCGAGGATCTCCCCGGAAGCCAGCTTGTCCATTTCTTTTTTGGTCTTCAGCAGGGGCATGGGGCAGCTCAGGCCTTTTGCGTCCAGGGTACGGGTCGGGGTGATGCCATCCGGGGCTTTCTTGAAATCGTCGCTCATGGTTTTCTCCTTGGAAAAGATTGTCGTGTTTGATTTCTAAAAAACGAAAATGGTGATCTTGTTTCCGGTTGTGCCATAGGACACGCTTGTCTGTTCCTGAGAGCTGTTTTGCGCTCAAAAAACGCAACCTTTTCCCAAGGACAAAATAGTCTCTACCAAAAATCCGCAGAGCATGTCAAGGGAATTTATAAAGATTGCCGACCGGGGCGGTCAGCGCGATTAAGCCTGTTTTCTCGGCTGCTTGTTTTCTTCCTGTTATCTGTCACATTGTGGTTGTGATTCTGATGAGGGCCTGGATATTTTCACGGCTTGACAAAAGTATGCGGCTCCGGGTAAAGGAGTTATTCTGCTATGGATTGCAAGTGGAATTTAGAAGGGCTGACCTTCCGTATTTCATTATAATGAAAGAAATATCGGGACGGCAGCCTGTGGTTTCCAGAAAAAAAATGGAAGAGGAGGAAAATTATGAGTGGAAGCAGCGGGTTTGGCGGCACTGCCAAGGAGCTTTACAAAAAAATGTGCCAGGACGAGTGGAATCCCTATACCTCCGGGATGCTCGTCGCTTTTCTGAGTGTGATGATCCTGGCCTGGTATCGGCCCTGGGGGGCAACCGGGGCGGTAAGGAACTGGGCGGACTGGATGCTGTATGGGGTTGGCATCTACAGCCAAGAACCTGCCTCCATTTTTACCCATGCCGGTTCGATCATCGGCCTAGGTTTTATCGGCGGCGCCTTCCTTTCTGCCTGTCTGGGCAATAACTTCGCTTTTCGGATTCCGCCGGTGCTTGAAATGGTCAAGGCCGTGGCGGCCGGTATCTTCATGGGAATCGGGGCGGCCATGGCCGGCGGCTGCAATGTGGGCGGCTTCTATAATGCAATCGGCAACCTGTCTGCCGGCGGGTTTGCCATGATGGCGGGGCTTATTGCCGGCGCCATTCTTGGCCTCAAGTACATTTACTGGGAGATGGAAAATGTTACCTGGGGCAGCGGCGGGGCCAAGACGATCGAGATTCCTTTTGCCGTTCAGGTGGCGCTCGGACTTGGGGCCTTGCTGGTCATGATCTGGGGCGCCTACACCTACAGCGCCACTGAGGCGCTGGCCAAGATGGGCGGGGTGTTGCTGCTTGCGGCTGGCTTGGGATACACCATGCAGCGGGGCCGCTGGTGCATGATCCAGGGCTTTCGTGAACCGCATATGACCGGCAACGCCACCATGGCCAAGTCGGTGGCCTTGAGCATCGTTCTGCTGACTATCGGCGGGGTGGTCGTCAAGGCCGGCGGGCTTAATCAGATTGAGCATTATGTGCGCGGCACCTTTGGCTGGGGGGGCGTGGTTGGCGGCCTCATTTTTGGTTTCGGCGCCATTCTCGCCGGTGGTTGCGGTACAGGTACCCTGTGGCGGGTCGGGGAAGGCCAAATCAAACTCTGGATCGTGGTTCCCTTCTTTGGTATCTCCAATTCCCTGATCACCCAGTGGTTTACCGCTAACGATTTCGAAGGGATGGACGCCTTTCAGAATGAGGGGATCACCAATGCCGGCCAGCTCGGGAGCTTTGTTTATATGCCGAACACCTTCCTTGGCTACGGCGGCACCCTGGCGGTGATCGTTCTGCTTATGGCTCTCTGGTGGCTGGTGGTTCGCTGGAATGAGGACAGCAATAAACTGCTGGTTGAGATGTAGTCGCTGCCATTTTTGTTGAAATTGCTGTCAATCATCGGCAGAAGTGCCGATAAAAAGCCGCGTGTCAGTCGTCGGCAGTAGTGCCGACATCACAATGGGTATTTGTTAGGAACTCGTTTATTTTGTGGTTGCGGGCCGGTGATTTTCCCATTTTGCGGGTTAATTATTTTTCAGGCTATATATTAGGATGAAAATATCGTATTTCCGGGGTGATTCGGGAATACGATATTTTTTGTTCAGATGATTGTTGATTTTATGGCCTCCGGTGTTTTCCCTTGACAGTAATTTGCTTGTCGTCCTAGCATCATGGCAGAGGGTATTTTTATGGTCGAGGCGGTTTTTGGGTTGCACCAACATGTTTCCATTCCCTTGGCTCAGCTTCTTCAGGACGGAGAGGTGGTTGCCATTGTCGATGATGATGCGGCAATTCGCGCGCTGCTCAGGATTTATTTTGAGCAGCATGGCCTGCCTGTGCTGGAATGTGCTTCGGCGACAGAACTCATGCAGGTGATGGCTTCCCGTCATGTGGCTCTGGTTCTTCTTGACATCGGTCTCCCGGATACCGATGGCCTTTCTCTTTTACCCCGAATCATAGAGCAGCACCCTGATGCCGCTGTGGTTATGCTCACCGGTATTTCCGACCTGCAGGTGGCTTTGGAATGCATGCGCAAGGGCGCCACGGACTATCTGTCCAAGCCGGTGCAGGTTGAGGAGATTTTTTATGTGGCGCGCAAGGCTCTGGAAAAGCGGCGGCTTATCTTTGAAAATCGCAAGTACCAGGCAGAGCTGGAAGAGGCGCATTTCAGGATCCAGCTTCTGCATCAGTTGTCGGAGAAGATGAATACCGTCTATCTGAGCACGGTAGAGCTTGATCAGATCCTGCGGGCGGTGCTGGTGGGAATTACCTCCAAGGAAGGTCTGGGTTTTAACCGGGCGTTTCTGGCCATGTTCGATGACGATGGCCGGTTTCTGCGGGGGCGGATGGCCATTGGCCCGAGTTCCCGGGAGGAAGCCGACCGGGTCTGGCGGGAGATTGAGGCGCAGGAACTAAATTTTTTACAGATCGTTGAGAAGCTTAAAGAAACCAGTAAGACCCAGGACGCGGCAGTGAACAATATTGCCCGGGCCTTGGTGGTTTCGGCTGAGGATACGGAAAACATCCTGATCAGTTCTGTGCTGGGCCGGAGGAGTTACCGGGTCTCGCCGGGGAACGGCTGGGTGCCTGTGCCTCTGGAGCGGCGCAACGGGTATGGCGCCGGACGAAATAACGGGGCCACGATTTATGAGCGCCGGGACAGGGCGGAGGATGTTGCCCCTGTCCTTGCCGTGCCCAAGGATCTTATCAATCTCCTGGATGAGGATTCCTTTGTTGTCGTGCCCCTGTACTCTCCAGGACGTTCTTTTGGGGTAATCATTGCCGACAATTACGTGACCCGGCGGGACATTCAGGGCAGTCATATCGGAGCGCTGGAACTGTTTGCCAGCCATGCCAGTCTGGCCATTGAGCAGAGTCTTCTGCACAATGAGCGGCAGCGCAAGATTGTCGAGCTTGAGGCGATGAACCAGGAACTTGACCGGAGCAAGGATCTGCTGGTCGCGGCGGAGCGTTATTCCGCCCTGGGCCACATGGCGGCTCAGCTGGTTCACATCATCAGAAATCCTATTACCTCCATTGGCGGGGTCTCCCGCATCCTGAGTAAAAAAAACGTCGATCCCGAGTGGGCAAAATACCTGAATGTCATTACCCACGAAACAGAGCGGCTGGAGTCCACCCTGGAAGATCTTTTTGACTTTGTCGGACAGGGTGAGATTCACCAGGAGAGGCTCTCTCTTTGCGTGCTGCTCAAGAAAACCGCCCTCCTGCTTCAGTCGAGCATGGCGAAACAAGGCGTAACCTGGGAAATGGAATGCCCCGACCAGGAGCCGCTTATCCAAGGGGATATGCAGCAGATTCGCCTGGCGTTTCTCCATCTGTTCAGAAACGCGGTGGAGGCTATGGCCGATGGGGGCAGGTTGACCATTGTCGTGACTGTCGTTGAGGGGCAGGTCGTGGTCTCGATCGTTGACACCGGGCCAGGTATTCCTGAATTCTATCTGGACAAGGCCAAGGATCCGTTTTTCACCACGAAAACATATGGCACCGGCATGGGGCTTACCCTGGTTGAACGGATTATCCGGGCTCATGGCGGCAGTTTCTCTCTCAAACCCCATCCAGGCAGTGGCCTGGAGGTTAGGGTTGTTTTGCCTCTCCAGTAGTTTCCATGGCTGTTTCATAGATATTTTCCGCACCAGGCAGGCGAGACGGGGACAACATGAAAATCGAAGGAACCTCCGTTCTCCTCAAGGGGATACCGCTGCCAGCTTCAGGCCGGAGCGAGGGCGGAGACAAGCCTGGCCTGCCAGCGCCGTTGTTGTCCGGGCAGGGGCAACTGGTCAGGGGAAAGGTGACGGGCTTTACTCCAGACGGCAAGGTTCTTCTTGAGATCGGCGGCCAGATTGTTGAGGCGCGAAGCGAGGTGGCGCTTAAGCCCGGCAGTGCCCTCTGGCTTGAGGTGCAGCAGACCGAGCCTTTATGGCTGCGGGTGGCTGATAAAAAAGGGGCGGCCCAGGAATTTCTCCGTCAGTACTATGCCGACCCTGCCGCCATGGGCAAAGGATTGCGGGTCTTGCTGGGGCTGGCCGTTCTTGCGGACGCGGAAAAGAGTTCGTCTGATCAGGCCGGGGTTCTCCAGAATTTTGCCAACTCCGCCATGGGGCCGGAGGCCGATCCTGAGCGGATCATCCGCCTGCTGGCCATGTTGGGTGGCGGGCCAGGCGCGGGGAAAAACGGCCCGGGCCTGACAGAGACGGGGCCGGAAAAACTCCAGCAACTGGTCGCTCTGCTGGCCGAGAATCGGGGGGGGCTTCCTGGTAAAGCCAGCGCCGCCGTCATGCAGAAGCTTGGTCTGCTTCTGGAACTACAGGGGCAACTCAACTCCCTGCCTGCCTCGGCCCAGCAGGCGCAGTTTCTTTTGTTTCCCTGTCTCTTTGCTATGGGCGCCGGGGTGGGTCAGTGGCTTTTCAGTCTGGATCGCGGCGAGGAGCAGGCGGCAACCGGTGAGGCGCGGGGCTATACCCTTTCTTTTTTTCTGGAGATGAGCCGCTTGGGGGAGTTACAGATTCAACTCCGGGCCAAGGGCCAGATCTTGCAAGGGGAATGTGTGGTGAGCAGTGAAGCGGTGCGGGAGCATCTGGCCCCGCAGCTTGTCGAGCTTGAGGAGTTGCTGGGCAGGCTTGGCTACGGGCCGGTTAAATTTTCCTGCCGGGTCGCCAAGGCCAGCATGCTGGAATCGTTAAAGGTTGCTCTTGAGGCTGCGGCGCAGCTGGGCAGCGTCAGGATCGTTGATCTGACAGCCTGATGATGAGGTTGTATATTTAATCTTGAAAAATCCGCAGGATTCAGGCGTCCAAATTTAAGAATACTGGCGTGAATACGCCCTCCTGAATCTTGAATTCCGACTTCTGGTTTATGTTTTCGGGCGCTTGGGTGTTGTCCTGCCCCGGAGCCAGGAGGCGGCAGTGCCGAGCAGACCGGCAAGAGCCGCTCCTTGCAAGGCCCCGTGCAGGGCGGTCAGAAAGGCGGCTGTATGTTGCGGCTGAAAGTCCCGCAAGTCAAGTCCGTTGGTAACTCCTCGAAAAAACGTAGAAAAGATCAGGGCGGCCTGGGCGATGCCCAGGAGCATGCCCAGATTTCTGGCCGTGGCCAGCAGAGCTGCGGCAGCGCCCGTCTTGTCGGCCTCCACCTGGCTAAGAACCGAGGCGCTGTTTGGCGAAAGAAACAGGGCCTGGCCCAGGCCCACCAGTATCAACTGTCCGGTAATAACGAGCGGCGGGGTTGAGGCCTGAATCGTGGCGAGCAGAAAGACCCCCAGGGTGGAGACGCTCAGACCCAGGGTGCTGAGAAACCGGGCGCTGACATAATCGGAAAGCCAGCCAGCGAGGGGAGAGACCACCAGGATTGAGGAGGGGATGGCCAGCATGACCAGGCCGATCTTTGAAGGCGGCAGGCCGAGAAGCCGGTCAAGATGAAAGGGGACGAGCAGGATTACGGCAAAGAGAACCATGAAGGAAAGCACGGCGCTGATTATGGCCAGGCTGAAGCGCCGGTTGCAGAAAAGCTTCATTGCCAGAATCGGGTGGGACAAGCGGGTCTCGATGGCAACAAAGCAAGCCAGTCCCCCCGCTCCGGCGCCGCCGGTGAGGAGCAAGCGGCTGGTTGACCAGTTTACTGAGGTGGCATTGCTTAGAGCCAGGCAAAGCAGAACCAGGGCTGCCGCCCAGGAGAGGCTCCCCAGCCAGTCCAGCGGCCCGGTGTAATGCCTGCTCTGTTCGGGCAGAATCCGGATGGCGAGGAAGGCGAAAATCAGACCCAGCGGGACGGTGATAAAAAAAAGAACGCGCCAGGAGGCGAGTTCGAGCAGGAATCCTCCCAGGCTCGGGCCGCTCATCAGACCGAGGGAAACGGCCATGCCGATCATCCCCAGGCCACGGCCCAGCTGTTCTTTGGGGAAGGCCTCCTTGATGATCGCGGGCCCGGTTGCCATCATCATCGCGGCCCCCAGCGCCTGGCAAAATCTGGCCAGAATGAGGATGGCCAGGGTCGGGGCACAGGCGCAGGCCAGGGAACCAAGACCGAAGATCAACATGCCGACGGGGTATATTTTTCTCCGTCCCAGCCGGTCTGCAAGATGCCCCCAGAAAAGCAGGGAGGCGGTGATGGTGAGGAGATAAATCATCATTACCCACTGAGTGTCGCCAAGTGAGCTGTGGAAGTCTTTCATGATGAAGGGCAGGGCGATGTTCATCATGCTGCTGTCCAGGGTGGACATGAAAACGCCGGTGGCCACGATAAGGAAGGTGGGCCATTTGTTTGCAGGAGAAGACACGGGAATGGTCTGTTGCCTCGGGGAAAAAGATAGGGATTCGCAGGGCGGCTGATTTTTTGGTAATGTAGCTCAACTTGGCTGATCCTGCAAAGGGGATTTGCCAGAGGGAAGGCTGGGGGGATTCTTTTCTTTAAGTTTTTTTCTGTTTATCGTGACAAGATAGTCCGGCTAAGGTGGTTTTGTCGGCTGGAAAAAATTGGCCGCAAAGGGAAAGCCTTTGGCCCCAGGGTGAAGGAAACGGGGAATACGGGGGGTGGCTCGAATAGCACTTAGATTTATAGGGAGAATGTCCTGATTTTCTATAATCTGCTTGCCATTTGTGACCGCAACCTATAAAATTCCGTCAACTTAGAGACGGAGATTAACATGTATATCGCACAAAAACAGCTTGAAAATCTGCGTAAGGCCACCCAGCCCGGCAAGGTCGCGGTTCTTTACGGGGCCAGGCGAACCGGCAAGACCACCTTGCTGCATGAATTTTTGAAAGGGGAAGAAGACCCCTATCTGCTGGTCAGCGGCGAAGACCTTGCCGTGCAGGGCTATCTCTCCAGTCAGTCGGTGGAGAAGCTCACCGCCTTTATCGGCCAGAACCGCCTGCTGGTGGTGGATGAGGCCCAGAAGGTGCCGCAGATCGGGCTTAATCTCAAGTTGATAGTTGATCATCTTTCCGGCGTCAGGATTATTGCCACAGGTTCCTCGTCGTTTGATCTGGCTCGCAGCATCGGCGAGCCCCTGACCGGCCGAAAGACCACCCTGAAACTGTTTCCTCTGGCCCAGCTGGAAATTGGCCCAACCGAGCAACGCCACCAGACCGATGCCAACCTGGAAAGCCGTCTTATTTACGGCTCATATCCCGAGGTAGTGCTTATCCCCGACAACCGGGCCAGGGAGCAATACCTGAAAGAGATTGTTGCCTCCTACCTCTACAAGGATGTTCTGGAAATGGACGGCATCCGCCATTCCGGCAAGATCAGCCGCCTGTTGCAGCTCATCGCCTTTCAGATCGGCAAGGAGGTTTCTTACACCGAGTTGGCAAGCTCGCTTGGCATGAGCAAGAACACCGCCGAGCGTTATCTCGACCTGCTGGAAAAGGCCTTTGTCCTGCAAAAACTCTCGGGCTTCAGCCGGAACCTGCGCAGCGAGATCACCAAGAATTGCCGCTACTATTTTCTCGATAACGGCATCAGAAACGCCCTGATCAACAACTTCAATCCCCTGCAACTGCGGAACGATGCGGGTGAGCTCTGGGAGAACTATCTGGTGCTGGAGCGGCTGAAACGGCAGGAGTACCTGGGCCAGAGCGCCAACAACTATTTCTGGCGCACCTACCGCCAGCAGGAGCTGGACTTCGTCGAAGAGCGGGAAGGGCGTCTGTTCGGCTATGAGATGAAATGGGGCAAAGCAAAGGTCAAGCCACCCACCGAATGGCTGGCCGCCTATCCGGAGGCCGCCTTTGCCCTGGTTAACCAGGATAATTATTTGGAGTTTGTGGGGGCAGGGTGAAAATGTCTACAGGCCTTCTTTAACCATGAACCATCTCGTTAGATACTTCCTCCCCTCGCAAGTACGCGGCGGATATCGTTTTGACGAGGCCTTCAGTCAAGTTGATGATGCATCATTTGGCCAGTTAGCAGATGGCCCGTGCCCTTGGCTGCGATTATTGCGACTTTCTCTGAAATTTCCCCAATCTTGTCGGAAGATAAGTATCATATTGCCGGAACTCATCAGGAACTCACGAGCCGGGGGCTCTGAACTGTTTCGGCGGCAACTGTTCGAGAAAAGGCCACGGGAGAATGTCCGAAACTCTGACCTGACCCCGGAGTTTCCATGGGAGAATGTCCGAAACTCTGACCTGACCCCGGAGTTTCTGTTCGGCTATGAGATGAAATGGGGCAAAGCAAAGGTCAAGCCACCCACCGAATGGCAGGCCGCCTATCCGGAGGCCGCTTTTGCCCTGGTGAACCAGGGAAATTATTTGGAATTTGTGGGGGCAGGGTGAAAATGTCTACAGGCCTTCTTTAACCATGAACCATCTCGTTAGATACTTCCTCCCCTCGCAAGTACGCGGCGGATATCGTTTTGACG
>Ga0208863_1001441_pt1 | contig 15088 bp, 10 predicted proteins | sample RifOxyD3_FD_184040 | JGI IMG/M metagenome (GOLD analysis project Ga0208863, IMG submission 184040) | Soil microbial communities from Rifle, Colorado - Rifle Oxygen_injection D3 (SPAdes) | ecosystem: Environmental > Terrestrial > Deep subsurface > Rock core/Sediment | place: Rifle, Colorado...
GAAAAAGAACATCCTGTCATTCTGGTAGAAGGCATTCGCGCCCTGCCGGAAGCGGATCGGCCCATGGTCGTTGCCTGTGGCGTCTGGCTGGCCAAGACCTTCCCGCAGGCTGTTTTCAGAACCGGCAACGCCGATGGCACAGATGCTGCCTTTGCCGAAGGAATCGCCCAAGTTGAGCCGACGCGACTCCAGTATGTGCTACCCTATGCTGGACACAAAAAGAAAAATATCGCCCCAGGAGCATTCTTCTGTGCCATGAGCGAAATGTCGGAAGCGGTTGAAGAGCAGGCAGTCCAGGCAGCCATTTCAGCCTCCCCTGGTTGTACGGCGATGATGAACAACCGGAGGCGGATACCGTCCTTGGCGGCGAAGGCCCGTTACCTTATGCGTGATACCGTCAAAGTGCTCGGCTCACCTGACCAGGGGCTAGCTCCGGCCGATGCGGGGCTGTTTTTTGTCAATGCCGTTGAGCCCATGAAGGGCGGCACCGGCCACACGATGCGGGTTTGTGGTCTCTTTGGGATAACAGTTGTGAGCCAAAGCCAGTGGCGGCATTGGTTGGAGTGACATGCGAGATGGGCTTGTGAGATAAAAGTCAGACGGATCCTATACAATACATGCGGACTATAGTCAGAAGAAATCTTTTAATCCGGGATGTCTTAGGTTTTCTTGACTCAAGGGAAGGCATTTTTTGCAATGCTGTCATTAAAACGATATATCGTATGTGATGTGGAGACCTCCGGTCTGTCGCCAAGGCACGGTGGCAGGGTGATCGAAATCGGAGCTGTTGCCTGTGAAGATGGGCAGATAGTGGAAGAATTTGGCACACTCATTAACGTTGATTGTTCCATTCACTGGGCGGCGGAACGTGTGCATGGCATCAGCCGCCGGATGCTGGCAGGTATGCCGGAGCCAGAAGAGGTTTGGCGTGCTTTTCAGTCATTCATCGGTGGGTGCCCAGTGGTGGCCCACAATGCCACTTTTGATGCCGCGTTTTTGCGCCACGAAATGACCATGCTCGGGATGCACATGAATAATCGATTTTTTTGCAGTTTGGCTTTGAGTAGAAAATGCCTGCCGCATCTTCCCAACCACCGCCTTGCCACCGTGGCGCAGCATCTTCTGGGTGCCCTGCCACCAACCATTAGGCTTCATAGAGCCTTGTATGATGCCCGGCTGGCGGCAAAAATATGGATGGCCTTGGATAGGTGATGAAAGATTTCATGCACTAACTATTTGCCGAGCAATAGAGGGACAATAATGTATTTTTGGGCAAAAACATCCCCCGATGGGCAGCCTGGACTTTCTGTGTTCGACCATATGCTCAATGTCGGTTGTGTGGCGCGTTGTATTGCTGAAGCATCGCCGGGACTTCTTGAGCGATTCCATTTACAGCTACCAGAGGTCGGTACCCTTGCCGCTCTCCATGACCTTGGGAAAATTTCTCCAGGGTTTCAGCGTAAATGCGAAGCCTGGCTGGAAGCGAACGATCTGATCAAAATTGCCCGCAATGGTTGTTGGGATACGGCAATGGAATCGGACCATGGCAAGGTGTCCCACGCGGCAATTCAGGATTTCCTCAATCAAACCGGCATACCCAGGAAGACCGCCAAGTTTGTCTCAGCCGTTCTTGGCGCCCATCATGGCCGCTTGAATCCGCCCAATGATCGTGGCTACCGACCATCGAAGTTGATTTCTGATTCTGCCAGCCAAATTGATTGGACTGCCGAGCGGATGTCAGCCGCCCAAACGATCTGGGATCGTCTTGGTGGCTGCAATAATTCCACGCTTTCACTATCCGATGATTCACCTTCATTGTGGTGGCTTGCTGGATTAACTTCCGTTGCAGACTGGATAGGTTCCGATGAACGTTTCTTTTCTTCAGAGCGCAGAACGGGGGAGGACAATGTTGCCACCTTGGCGCAAACCGCGCTTGCTGCCATAGGGTTTCAGCTCCCGACGATAGAGAAAGGCCTCTCATTTGAACCACTCTTTGGCTTTCCGCCCAACGAGATGCAGGAAAGAACACTTTCCACCATTACCGGCCCCGGCGTCTATGTCATCGAAGCGCCGATGGGCATGGGCAAGACCGAGGCTGCGCTTGGGGCCGCTTACCAACTAATGGCAACCGGCAAGGCAAACGGCATCTACTTCGCTCTTCCCACCCAGGCAACAAGCAACCGAATGCATCTGCGGATGAATGATTTTTTAAGGCGTATTGCCCCGGAGAGCATGGAGAGCCGTCTTGTGCACGCCAATTCCTGGCTCAAGGACAAAGATGAGGTTGTTTCCCCTGCCTCGACCGCAACGAAGATGTCGGCAACCGAAGATGCGCGTGCAGGCCGGGATTGGTTCGCTTCTACCAAGCGGGCGCTACTTGCCCCTTTCGGTGTTGGCACGGTGGATCAGGCCTTGCTCGGGGTGGTGGCGGCGAAACACTTCTTTGTTCGGCATTTTGCCCTTGCCGGCAAGGTAGTCATTCTCGATGAAGTTCATTCCTATGACCTCTATACCGGGACACTTATCGACAAACTGATTGAAACTCTCGAAGGCGTGGGCTGCACGGTCATCATCCTGTCCGCTACCCTCACTGGGCAACGACGGGAACAGATGGTTCCTCTTCCAGATGACACACCCGCCGAAGCAGTCCTGCCATATCCCCTGATCACTGGCAGAATGGAAGGGAATCCTATTGAACCGGTGGCGGCAGCACCGCCTGCCTCCCGAACTGTAAAAGTCGATTTTGTTGCAGCGGAGCAAGCCACCGAGGAGGCGATCAAACTTGCCAAAAATGGCGGCGCCGTGCTCTGGATATGCAACACCGTGGATTCGGCCCAGCAGCAATACCGCCGTTTCGTGGAACTGTCAGCCGAGGCATTTCCCGTCGGCCTTCTCCATTCCAGGTTCCCTTTCTGGCGGCGCGAGCAACTCGAAACCGAGTGGATGGAGCGCTTCGGCAAGGAAGGCAAAACGCGGTGTGGTTCCATTCTTGTCTCCACCCAAGTCGTTGAACAGAGCGTGGATCTTGACGCTGATCTATTGATCACGGAGCTTGCCCCTACGGACATGCTTTTGCAGCGTCTTGGGCGGCTCTGGCGGCATGAACGCGGGCCGCGACCGGCTGACAATGCGCGCCTTTGTATTGTTGCGGAGTCGAAGAGCCTTGATGAGTTTCTGGTCTTGTCACCCCAAGAGATCAAGAAGGAATTAGGGAGCAAGGCCTTGGTCTATGACCCATTCGTACTGTTACGATCGCTGGAAGTTTGGCAGGTGCACAAATGGATCCTGATTCCAGATCAAATCCGTACCCTCATTGAGGCCACCTATGAGGATAGGGATGAGGAGCCGGAGGCATGGAGTAACCTTTTCTATGAGTGCGAAGGTGAGGCCATGGCGCATCGCCAAAAGGCATTTATGAGCAGCAATGTCTGGAATGTACCTTTGCCGGACGAAGAAGGCATTCAAACCCGTCTCAACGAAATGCCGACTGTTGCCCTGGTTCTTTGCCAACAGATAACCAAGCAGGCGGCGGTCTTTATCGATCAATCAGAAGGCCGCTTTGGTGATGATCAATACCGGCTTGCCACTGCTCAGGCGATCCACAAAAATCTGGTCAAGGTGCCCAAGTACTGCTTTGACCGCATTGATGCCTGCGCCGCTTTTGCCGACTATCTTCATGGCGAGCAATGCGTGGGAACCGTCGCCGAGGATGGGGCGGTTACGGTGCAAGGATTAAAAAACGGAATCCGGTTTATCTATTCTAACGAATGCGGTCTTGTGATCGAAAAATGAACGCAAAGGAGGGAATATGAACGTTGCTTTTGACCCGTGGATACCGGTGGTAACCACTGCGGGAGAACGAAAACTGGCGAGCCTGTACTCAGTGCTTGCCGAAGGGGAGCAATTTGCCGATCTGGCGGTTCGCCCCCATGAACGGGTGTCACTGATGCGGCTTTTTCTCTGTGTTGCCCACGCTGCCCTACAAGGGCCGGAGGATTATGACGAGTGGTGTGTGGTGCCGAAACGATTGCCCGGAGCTGCGAAGGAGTATCTGGCGGTTTGGAAGGATTCGTTCGAGTTGTTTCATAAGACGAAGCCGTGGTTGCAGGTGGCAGAATTGAAAGGCGCCGAAAAAGCCACTGGTGAGCCTGGGAAAACCTCACCGGTGGCCCTTCTTGATTTTGAGTTGGCAACTGGGAACAACTCAACTCTTAACGACCATGGCGGCCAAAAGACTTTTCGGGAATTTGAGCCAGAACGAATTGCCCTTAATCTATTGACGTTTATGAATTTTTCCTCTGGCGGCGGCGCACCTGTGGCGCGGTGGAAAACTGTCAAGACGTCTCAGGTCGGTAATCCAGATGCTCCATGCTTGTCACAATCCATGGCTCATTGTCTTTTGCGAGGAAGATCGCTGGCCGAAACTATTCATCTAAACTTGCCGACATTTGAAACAATTCGGCAGGCATATAAATCCTTTTCAGCTGACAAGAAAAAAGACGTCATTTATTCGGGCATTGCTTTGGGGAAACCGGTTTGGGAATTGTTTCCTGATTCACCGGAGAATGATTCGAATAGGGTAATCAACGCAACAAAGACTTATATTGGGAGATTGGTGCCTATATCGCGCTGGATACTTCTGAGCCAAAGTTCACAACGGATGTTCTGCTGTAACGGTTTCAAGTATGACACATACAAAGAGAGCTTTGCCTCGGAGCCAACAGCTGTTGTTAAATTGGTTACGAAGAAGGACAAAAAAGGTGCGGAAATAATTGAGCGTAGGGTCGTGAAGATTGAACCACAAAAAGCAATGTGGCGAGAGTTGGCTTCTTTACTGGTAAGGCGTTCTGCCGATGGACTAGGAGGGGCTTTGGCAATGGTCAATGCTCCTTTCGACACAGCGTTCGATTTTCATGTTTGTGCGATGACCCGTGACCAAGCTTCCATGGATATCGCAGTGGAATCTGTTTTCCACATCACTCCAGAATTTCAAAACTATTTACCTTCTTATCAGGCTGAGATCATCGGTGCGAAGAATGTTGTGGGGGCAGAGGGATATTCCAGAAAACTTCGTTGGGCAATTGAGGTATATCGCCAAACAATTGATAGCGACTGGAAGCCTCGCGTCAAGCGAACACAGGCAAAAGAGCAAAATGCTTTGAAAGACCGGCTGGCGCAGACAGCATTCCTATCCTACTGGACCACGGTGGAAAAGAATCTCCCCCTCCTCATCGGCCACATCGAAGCGATTGGCACTGATGCGTCCATCTCCACCCGTGAGGCGTGGCGGGGAATGCTCTTTTCCGCAGCCAGTGAGGCTTACCGTAGCGCCTGCGGTCAAGAGACAGCCCGACAGATGCGTGCTTTTGTCAAAGGACGGCAGAAATTGGCAACAAACCAAGATGAACATGAACCGGAAACCAATGAAGTTAAGGAGGGGAACTAATGAGCTGGCTTATTGAAAGACTCCGCAAGCACAAAGACGACCGGGGGATGATGGCCAATCTTCGGTGCATACTTGTGGACACCAAAAAACATCGGGCCTGGCCAGCTTTGAACCGGCTGGGGGTTGAGATAAACAACGAGGTTGCAGCCCATGTCGCTGGTCTCTATGCCACCCATCCCGAAGAGACCTCTGCCGGGAATTTCGGGAGCACTTGCAAGGCCATCGAGCAAAAGCGGGGAGATAAGCGTAGCGATGACAGCAAGCTCACCTCGACCGAACGGAGATTTCAACAGTTGCTTACGGCCGAAAGGGGTGGCGAGTTGAATGACCGAGTTTTGCGCATGGTTCTCATGGCAAAATCCCAGGGAGTCCCGGTCAATTATGTTCAACTCGAAACCGACCTGAAATTTTGGAGTGACCGTACCAAAACCGAATGGGCGACCACCTTCTGGACGCAAGGCGCTGCTTCCACGCCAGAGGAGGAAGCATGAGCTGGCTTACCCGGATTGAAATTGACGCGAAAACCGCACGTGTCGAAGGTCTCCTGGACAACTACGCCTGGCATAAACGCCTATGGGAATGTTTCCCCAAGAGCCCGGACAGTAAACGCGATTTTCTGACACGTATCGACCAACTCGAAGGGGCTTTTCGTGCCTGGATTCTTGCCTCGGAAAAACCTGTTTCCCCGCAATGGTGCCAGCCAGGCGGTTTTTCCCTCAAAGAAATTGCCCCGTCGTTTCTGTCCCACCGTTATTACGCCTTTGACTTGCGGGCAAATCCGGTGAAGACCACTGTGCAGCGAGGTCCAAAGGGAGAGACTTTGTTTCGAGCCAACGGCAAGCGGAAACAGGGAAAACGGGTGCCACTGGTAAAGTCGGAAGAGTTGCGCACTTGGCTCATACACAAAGGTGACGTCAGGTGCCGGGATAACGCAACGGGGCTTGATGTGCCTGGGGGCTTCCGCATCCTGGAAGAAAAGCCGCTCGAAATTAGCCCCATGGTGGAAAGTTATTTTCGTAAGAAGGGGCAGAGCGGTTACCACGGCGGCGTCCAGTTTCGCGGCACCCTGGAGGTAACCGATTCAGCAAAGTTTATCGATACCTACCATTCCGGAGTCGGCAGCGCCAAGGGCTTTGGCTTCGGCCTGCTGCTGCTTGCACCACTGAACCTATAACAATAACAACCCAATAAGGAGAAAACCATGAAGCACCTCGAACTGCACATCATTCAATCCGTCCCCGTGGCCTGCCTCAACCGTGATGATCTTAATTCTCCCAAGACGGCGGTTTTTGGCGGCGTCCAGCGGGCACGAGTCTCAAGCCAATCATGGAAACGGGCGATTAGGGAAATGGCCGAAAATGAAATCGATAAATCCGGTAGGTTCAAAGGCAAACGTAGCCGTTTGTTTATTGAAAAAATTTCTTTGGAACTGAAAAAACTTGGAGAAGTTGAAGAGATTGCGAAAGCTCTTTCTCTCTGTGCTGGCCATTATCTCGCCAAGCTGGATCCGAAGCAGGAGGGGAAAGTTAAAACTCTCGTATTCCTCTCGCCTCTGGAATATGAAATCTTCGCCAAACTTCTTTATTCCCTTGAGAACGCAGACAAACAGAAGCTTGTCGAAGCGGTCTCGTCGGTTGATACGGCAAAGCTGGCGACTGATGAAAGCAACGACGACGAGGCAGAAGAAGAAGTTGAAAAATCAAAGAAGGGCGATAAAAAGCTGTCCGCAAAAGCATTTACCAAGCTTGTAGCCAAAATTCTTAAGTCGCCTGTAGAAAAGGCGTTTAGGGGTGAGAAAAAGGAGCCAAAAAGCCTACCGAAAGATGCTGCCGATATTGCGCTGTTCGGTCGTATGGTCGCTAACGACCACTCCCTCACCGTTGAAGCTTGCTCTATGTTCTCTCATGCCCTTTCCACTCACAAGGTTGATAATGAAATTGATTTCTTTGCAGCCGTGGATGACCTCCAACCCAAAGAAGAATCCGGCGCCGGCATGACAAGTACGCTGGAGTTTAATTCTGCCACCTACTACCGCTTCGCCGCTCTCAATCTGGATATGCTCGCTGATCAAGATCACCTCGGAAGCATGACAAAAGAAGAACGGCAGGATGTGGTGCGGACTTTTATTGAGGCAACCATCAAGGCCATACCAGGTGCGCGCAAAAACACCATGAACGGCAACACTCTTCCGGTTCATGTACTCGGTGTTGTTCGGGAGAAGGGGCATCCGATCCAATTGGTCAATGCCTTTGAGAATCCGGTTCGATCTGCGCAGGGTTACGCCGTCAAGTCAGTTGAACTACTCAAGGCCGAGTACGCAAAACTTGATGGGACTTGGGGGATCAAGGCTATTTTCGCGGAAGCAATTCCTGATGTTGGTATGGTTAGCTTCTTGAAAGGGGTGGTCGATCATGTCATCTGAAAAAACCTTTCTGGCCCTTCGGCTGGAAGGGCCACTCCAATCTTGGGGGTTCGACAGCCAGTACAACCGACGCAATACCGGCCTGATGCCGACCAAGAGCGCCATCGCCGGGATATGCTGTGCCTCGCTCGGCTTTTCACGCGGCAGCGACGAGGAGCAAGAATTTTTGACATCATTCGGAGCGGTGCGGATGACATCCATCGCCATTCCCCGCAAGGGAGTCAAAAAGGGACTACCGGTTCGGCGATTGCAGGACTACCATACTGTACAAAATACCAAGACGGCGGACGGCAAAAACAAAGACTGCCATATCACCCATCGGCAGTATCTCACGGATGCCTCTTTCGGTGTGCTCCTTGAGGGACCACCCCCACTGTTGACGCGGATTGCCGATGCCCTGGAAAATCCTGTCTGGGGTATTTGGCTCGGTCGCAAAACCTGCATCCCCTCTGCCCCGGTTTTTGCCGGGTTAGAGGAGAATCGGGACGATGCGCTACGCCTTCTTATTGGTGAAAAGTCGCTTGAATCATTCACCCGGCAGGAGGAGGTGGAAAATTTCGCTGAAGGGCGCGATTCTCTCCCCGACATGCCGGTATCATTTGCCACAGAGCGGAGATTGTTTGCACCAAGAAGAGTAAGAACGTGGCAAGAAGCTGAGGGGATTTGATTATGGAAAGCAAACTTATCGTCTTTAAGAACAAAGCAATCAGGCGTAACTTGCATAACAACGAGTGGTGGTTTTCGGTTGCTGATGTGGTGGAAGCCTTGACCGATAGTGCCGATCCCCGTCAGTACATCAAGAAGATGCGCCAGCGTGATCCTGAGCTTGAGGCCTACTGGGGTACAAATTGTACCCCCCTTGAAATGGTGGCTCCAGACGGGAAAAAACGGGCAACGAACTGCGCCAACACCGAAGGCATCTTCCGTATCATTCAGTCTATCCCCTCGCCCAAGGCCGAACCGTTCAAACGTTGGTTGGCCAAGGTCGGCTACGAGCGGGTGCAAGAGATCGAAGACCCGGAGCTGGCCACCAAACGGACCAAGGCGCTGTATCGGGCTAAGGGCTATTCCGATGCCTGGATTGAGAAACGGATGCGCGGTATTGCTGTCCGAGCTGAATTGACTGATGAGTGGAAGAATCGCGGAATCAATAGAGAACCGGAATATGCCATTTTGACCTCGGAGATTTCCAAGGCAGCTTTTGGCCTCACGCCAACGGAGTACAAGAATCTGAAAGGATTGGCGCGGGAGAATCTACGCGACCACATGACCGACCTGGAGCTGATTTTTTCCATGCTCGGCGAGGCCGCTACCACCGAGATTGCCCGCAAACAGGATGCCCAGGGCTTTGGCGAGAACAAGATTGTATCCCGCAAGGGTGGACGGATCGCCGGGGAGGCGCGGGAAAAGCTGGAGAAGGAAACAGGCGAAAAGGTGGTGACACCTGAAAACTATCTGACAGAACCGGAAAGCCGGAAACGGCTTACAAGGAAAAAGAAAGGGTAGCCCATGACCGAACCGATCCTTCCGCCACTCAAGCCCATCCCCATCAAGGATCGCATTTCCGTTCTGTTTCTCGAACGGGGGCAGCTCGATGTTCTTGACGGAGCCTTTGTCCTGGTGGACAAGAACGGGGTGCGAACCCATATCCCTGTCGGTGGGGTGGCCTGTCTGATGCTGGAGCCTGGTATTCGGGTATCCCATGCCGCTGTCACGCTTGCCTCGCGGGTTGGTTGTCTGTTGGTCTGGGTGGGAGAGGCGGGGGTGCGGCTATATGCCTCTGGTCAGCCTGGTGGGGCCAGGGCCGACAGGCTTCTGTATCAGGCAAAGTTGGCGTTGGATGATGCGGCCCGGCTGAAGGTGGTGCGTAAAATGTACGAGTTGCGGTTCCATGAAAAGCCGCCGGAAAAGCGAAGTGTCGAGCAACTGCGGGGCATCGAGGGTGTCCGGGTGCGTAAGATGTATGAACTTTTGGCCCGGCAATACAGAGTGCCGTGGGTAAGGCGTAATTATGACCATACCAGCTGGGGCAGTGGCGATCTCCCGAACCGCTGCCTTAGTTCGGCCACCGCCTGCATGTATGGGATCTGCGAGGCGGCGATTCTGGCGGCTGGATATGCCCCGGCGGTTGGCTTTATCCATACGGGTAAACCGCAATCTTTTGTGTATGACATCGGGGATATATTCAAGTTTGAAACGGTTGTGCCGGTGGCATTCCGTATCGCGGGCAGGAATCCTTCTAATCCTGAACGGGAGGTGCGGCTTGCCTGCCGGGATGCCTTTCGTCAGAGCGGACTATTGAAGCGTATTATTCCGACCATTGAGCAGGTTCTGGCGGCAGGAGAGCTATCGCCGCCAGTTTCCCCCGAGGAATCGGTGGCCCCTGCCATTCCCAATAAGGAGCAAATGGGCGATGTTGGTTATCGTGGTTGAAAACGCGCCTGATCGTATCAGGGGGCGTCTGGCTGTGTGGCTGCTGGAGATACGGGCTGGGGTGTATGTGGGGAAAGTTTCCAGAAGGGTGAGGGAGATGATCTGGCGGACCGTGGCGGATGGGATTGTAGACGGCAATGCCGTTATGAGTTGGTCTACTAATACCGAGTCCGGTTTCGATTTTTTGACCTTGGGTGCTAACCGGCGAATACCTCTTGAATTTGATGGGGTAAAGCTTGTATCGTTTTTGCCTGAAGCGGCATTTGTCACGGAAGGGCAGAACGATCATAAATAACAGGCTGAAAGTTGGTAGTTTTTTGTTCTTTGAAAATTAAACGGATTTTCAAAGGGATAGAGGAAGTATGTTCCCCACACCCGTGGGGATGAACCGAACACTTTTATGATATCTACGAAGTTTCAGAAATGTTCCCCACACCCGTGGGGATGAACCGAATACATCATGATGGCATGGTGAGCCTGGATAATGTTCCCCACACCCGTGGGGATGAACCGATAAACGTCCCACCTGAGCTTGCGGGATTGGCATGTTCCCCACACCCGTGGGGATGAACCGTAAAAAATGAGTGCCCAACCCATAACCTAAAAATGTTCCCCACACCCGTGGGGATGAACCGTATCACGACTTTTCAGTCGTGTCAACCCCTGGATGTTCCCCACACCCGTGGGGATGAACCGGCTTAATTCACGCACGGGGCAAGATGCCTGCTATGTTCCCCACACCCGTGGGGATGAACCGCGATCGCACATGGCGATGATCTCGGCAGAGCGATGTTCCCCACACCCGTGGGGATGAACCGGCCTTGGCCGCGATCGGATCAGAGAGAAACAGATGTTCCCCACACCCGTGGGGATGAACCGGGATGGAAAAGGTTAAACGGCAGATGTTTCCCATGTTCCCCACACCCGTGGGGATGAACCGCAGGGGAGTGGACAGAGGTGGTTGACCAGTTCATGTTCCCCACACCCGTGGGGATGAACCGACCTGTTAAATGTTTTCATAATACTCTCCTTGATGTTCCCCACACCCGTGGGGATGAACCGGCCCGGCGATAAACGTGGGTATCTTTTCGGCGATGTTCCCCACACCCGTGGGGATGAACCGAAGCAACCGGCCTATCATTCCAAGTGGGATGAATGTTCCCCACACCCGTGGGGATGAACCGCAGGGGGAGCTGGCGAGACTCCGGCAACTGGCATGTTCCCCACACCCGTGGGGATGAACCGTACGAACGTGGCCCAGGCGGTGAGCGAGTCAAATGTTCCCCACACCCGTGGGGATGAACCGATCACGCTCCATCTTTCCCTGTTTTGTCCTCTATGTTCCCCACACCCGTGGGGATGAACCGATAGCCGCTGACTATCCTGCTGCTATTAAGTCATGTTCCCCACACCCGTGGGGATGAACCGTTCCAGCAGCCCGGCGCCGGAGGGAAAACGGGATGTTCCCCACACCCGTGGGGATGAACCGATAGGGCTTGGCCTCCGCCGGGGTGACAGCCCATGTTCCCCACACCCGTGGGGATGAACCGACCGAGATAAAAACGATCTTTCTTGACGGAGTATGTTCCCCACACCCGTGGGGATGAACCGCCGTCGCGGGTGATCTGGAACATGGGTTGAGCATGTTCCCCACACCCGTGGGGATGAACCGGTCAAAGGGGAGAACACACAAAAGGTGGAAATATGTTCCCCACACCCGTGGGGATGAACCGAGAGAAATTTGCGGCAACCACGCCACCGGATCATGTTCCCCACACCCGTGGGGATGAACCGCCGCCGCGCTCCACAGTGCCGCCTGCGCCGCTATGTTCCCCACACCCGTGGGGATGAACCGGCAGATGTTTCCCTTTGCGGCCCATGAAAAACATGTTCCCCACACCCGTGGGGATGAACCGACCTCGGCGACATTGAGGGAGGTGGTGCAGGGATGTTCCCCACACCCGTGGGGATGAACCGATCGGTGTCTGGGGTGGACTTGGTGGATGTGGATGTTCCCCACACCCGTGGGGATGAACCGCCCCTGAGTGCGTCCCTATAGCGTGGGGAGTTATGTTCCCCACACCCGTGGGGATGAACCGGGCTTGATCTGCTTGTCGATCATGGCGATAGAATGTTCCCCACACCCGTGGGGATGAACCGACAAATACCGCCCCTCGCAAAAGATGTTCGGGATGTTCCCCACACCCGTGGGGATGAACCGGAGCGGGCCATGATCATGGCCGCCTTGATGCCATGTTCCCCACACCCGTGGGGATGAACCTTCATCGGCCTGCCCTACCAGTTGGGAGCGGTGATGTTCCCCACACCCGTGGGGATGAACCGAGGCCTGCGTCCAGGGGGCCGGTTACAAGATCATGTTCCCCACACCCGTGGGGATGAACCGGCCGGGGTCGTCTGTACCTGGACGAATGCCAGATGTTCCCCACACCCGTGGGGATGAACCGGCTTGGGCCTCTGGCTCCAGGAGCAGGGTGGCATGTTCCCCACACCCGTGGGGATGAACCGGCGGAGGGCATCCGGGGAGGTGAGCAGTTGTTATGTTCCCCACACCCGTGGGGATGAACCGGATATTTGTTGACGGCTTGATCCTTGAGGGCAATGTTCCCCACACCCGTGGGGATGAACCGCGATTTTGCGCGGGCGCTCGGCTTCGAGATAAATGTTCCCCACACCCGTGGGGATGAACCGATCAAGGCCACCGACCTCTATCAGGCCTATGTATGTTCCCCACACCCGTGGGGATGAACCCCCAGGCCGCCCATGCCCAAGGCCGCGCCGACCATGTTCCCCACACCCGTGGGGATGAACCGATCATACATACATAAAAGAGGGAGTATAAGACATGTTCCCCACACCCGTGGGGATGAACCGGCGTGCGTCTGACGGATATCTCGCCCCTGGGATGTTCCCCACACCCGTGGGGATGAACCGGACGACGCAGAGAGCGGCGGCCCAGTCTTGGTATGTTCCCCACACCCGTGGGGATGAACCGACTTATAACACTGGAAGACATTCTTTTCATACATGTTCCCCACACCCGTGGGGATGAACCGCGATCTATTACACTACTGATGAACCCTGTGAGATGTTCCCCACACCCGTGGGGATGAACCGATTAAAGCAGTTTGTCAGAAAGTTCGTGAAAAATGTTCCCCACACCCGTGGGGATGAACCGGACCAGCGAGAGTAGAAGGTGAATATGGTATAATGTTCCCCACACCCGTGGGGATGAACCGAATTGTTGCTGTGCCGTCCCAGGAAGTCATTGATGTTCCCCACACCCGTGGGGATGAACCGCCCCGCATGTAGTCTATGCCAACGGGAATATAATGTTCCCCACACCCGTGGGGATGAACCTAATCTCGGTAAGGAGAAACAACCATGTTGAACATGTTCCCCACACCCGTGGGGATGAACCGCAAATAATGAGACCCAGTACCATAACCAAGGGATGTTCCCCACACCCGTGGGGATGAACCGTCATCATAGGTTCACCACCTCGTGCATGAGGCATGTTCCCCACACCCGTGGGGATGAACCGGCCCAGGCTGAATTGATCAGCCCCAAACGCTGATGTTCCCCACACCCGTGGGGATGAACCGCAGACATGTTGACCGCAACGGGCGGGATCATGATGTTCCCCACACCCGTGGGGATGAACCGCTCGTTCTGATGCTGATCAAGCTGAAATAGCTATGTTCCCCACACCCGTGGGGATGAACCGTTTGAATCGTTTTCCTCCTGATGATACTTATGATGTTCCCCACACCCGTGGGGATGAACCGGAAACGGCGATATGTGTGGGGATTCTGAACAGATGTTCCCCACACCCGTGGGGATGAACCGGCGAATATGATCTAATGGTGAAAGGCGTTAAGATGTTCCCCACACCCGTGGGGATGAACCGAAAAAGCAAATATGCGGTCTTGGCAGGTGTTAATGTTCCCCACACCCGTGGGGATGAACCGGCCCCACCAACCTTCACCCCCTCTACCCCCGAATGTTCCCCACACCCGTGGGGATGAACCGGTTTTTGATTTTTCCCTGTTCCCGCATGGCAAATGTTCCCCACACCCGTGGGGATGAACCGCAAGGCAACACAGGAAAACGGCTATACAGTGCATGTTCCCCACACCCGTGGGGATGAACCGCGGAAGTGGCCTACCTCTTGTGGGGTTTTCATATGTTCCCCACACCCGTGGGGATGAACCGGCTCTATTTAATCATTTCCTTATTCTGGCATTATGTTCCCCACACCCGTGGGGATGAACCGAGATTGAAGAAAACTATATTGCCGTATGTGTCATGTTCCCCACACCCGTGGGGATGAACCGGTCTCTTAATTATCCCAATACAGCCCGGAAAAATGTTCCCCACACCCGTGGGGATGAACCGTTCATCTCCACTAACTTCCTTCACCATCCCGCATGTTCCCCACACCCGTGGGGATGAACCGGGTAAAAAGCGATATTAATGGTAATCCTAGATATGTTCCCCACACCCGTGGGGATGAACCGACCGTCACCGTCTTTTTCCTCAACGGCCAGCAATGTTCCCCACACCCGTGGGGATGAACCGAGCAATACGAAATGAGCACTTTTAAAATTACAATGTTCCCCACACCCGTGGGGATGAACCGGTAGTTGTATACACTACGTTCAGAAATGCGTATTCCGGACGAATCCGGCCACCATTCCGGCAGGAAAGCGGCCACCATTCCGGCGGGAATCCGGCCAGCGTTCCGATTCGATTACGGCCAGCATTCC